>ENA-OQJH01001316-OQJH01001316.1-human-gut-metagenome-genome-assembly--contig:-NODE-1316-length-10601-cov-6.902616_pt1 | contig 10601 bp, 14 predicted proteins | sample MGYA00242597_ERZ504763 | MGnify/ENA primary metagenome ERZ504763 (study PRJEB26092, sample SAMD00036359) | human gut metagenome | host: Homo sapiens | study: EMG produced TPA metagenomics assembly of... | reverse complement strand
GGATACGAATTATCCTTAAGAAAAGCAGATGCCGAAATGATTGAAGTAGAGTAAATTTTTTTTTGCCTGCTTGTTAGCGAATGCTAACAAAAGCAAGCTGTGGCCAATATTGGTAAGGCTTGTGAAGTTATTAAAATCAGTAAAAATCAAAGAAAGAGGGGCATGGAAAAAATGGCAATTAAGATTGCACTCGCAGGAAACCCGAACTGCGGTAAGACAACATTGTTCAATGCACTGACAGGCTCCAACCAGTTCGTAGGAAACTGGCCAGGTGTAACCGTCGAGAAAAAAGAAGGAAAGCTCAAAGGCCACAAAGATGTCACCATCATGGACCTTCCGGGTATCTATTCTTTATCTCCGTATACACTGGAGGAAGTGGTAGCCAGAAATTACCTGATTAATGAAAGACCAGATGCGATCCTGAACATCGTAGATGGTACCAACATTGAGCGTAACCTGTATCTGTCCACACAGATCATGGAACTTGGTATTCCGGTGATCATGGCTGTCAACATGATGGATATTGTTGAGAAGAACGGAGACAAAATACATATCGACAAACTGGCGAAAAAGCTGGGCTGTGAAGTTGTAACCATCTCTGCTCTGAAAGGAACCGGAATCAAAGAAGCTGCTGATAAAGCAGTGCAGATTGCACAGAAAAAAGGTGCTGCTGTACCGGTTCATGAGTTTGACAAGGATGTGGAGGCAGTCATCCGCACCGTTGAGAGCAAACTCGGAAGTGATATTGTAAATGAGCAGAAACGCTTCTTTGCAATCAAACTTCTGGAGAAAGATGATAAGATCACAGAGCAGATGAAATCCGTTCCGGATGTATCTGCCGAGATCAAACAGCTGGAAGACAAATTTGATGACGATACCGAGAGTATTATTACAAACGAGCGTTACGTTTATATTTCCAGCATCATCGGTGACTGTGTCACAAAGAACAAGAAAAACGCCATGACAACATCGGATAAGATCGACCGGATCGTAACCAACCGCTGGCTGGCACTTCCGATCTTTGCAGTTGTTATGTGGGTTGTATATTATGTATCTGTCACAACAGTAGGTACTTTTGTAACGGACTGGACCAACGATGTACTCTTTGGAGAGATCATTCCGCCGGCCATTGAAAATCTGCTGAACGCGATCCACTGCGCTGACTGGCTGCAGGGTCTGATCCTGGATGGTATTGTTGCCGGTGTTGGTGCCGTACTTGGATTCGTACCGCAGATGCTGGTACTGTTCCTGTTCCTGGCATTTCTGGAGTCCTGCGGTTACATGGCGCGTGTTGCATTCATCATGGATCGTATCTTCCGTAAATTTGGACTTTCCGGAAATCCTTCATTCCGATGCTGATCGGAAGTGGTTGTGGTGTTCCTGGTATCATGGCTTCCCGTACCATCGAGAATGACCGTGACCGTAAAATGACCATCATGACAACAACGTTTGTACCTTGTGGAGCAAAACTTCCAATCATCGCCCTGATCGCAGGCGCCTGTTTAATGGAGCTTCCTGGGTTGCACCAAGTGCTTACTTCGTTGGTATCGCAGCAATCATCTGCTCCGGTATCATCCTGAAAAAACAAAACTGTTCGCTGGCGATCCGGCTCCGTTTGTTATGGAGCTTCCGGCTTACCACTGGCCGACGGTAAGCAACGTTCTCCGCAGCATGTGGGAGCGTGGCTGGTCTTTCATCAAAAAAGCCGGTACGATCATCCTGATGTCTACCATCGTTCTGTGGTTCCTGATGAACTTCGGATGGGTTGACGGATCCTTCGGAATGCTGGAAGCTGAGCAGTTAAATGACAGTATCCTGGCTTCCATCGGAAGCGTGATCGCTCCTCTGTTTGCACCTCTTGGATGGGGCGACTGGAAGATGGCTGTTGCAGCTGTTTCCGGACTGATCGCAAAAGAGAACGTTGTTGGTACCTTTGGTATCCTGTTCGGCTTTGGTGAAGTTGCAGAAGACGGTGCCGAGATCTGGGGACAGCTCGCAGGAAGCTTATCTACGGTAGCAGCTTATTCCTTCCTGGTATTCAACCTTCTGTGCGCACCGTGCTTCGCAGCAATGGGTGCAATCAAACGTGAGATGAACAATACCAAATGGTTTTTTACTGCAATCGGATATCAGACACTGCTTGCCTATGTTGTATCCCTGTGCATCTATCAGATCGGTAACCTGTTCATCGGCGGCGGTTTTGGAATCGGAACGGTAGTTGCTGTTCTGCTCATCATCGGATTTGTATATCTGCTGGTAAGACCTTACAAAGAGAGCGCAACTCTGAGCGTTTCCACCAACAAAATGTTCAGCAAATAATTGCTGTGACAGATAGAGAACATGTATCTGATGAAGAGTCCGTATCCGGCATCCGCTGCAGGATGCGGACTCTTTTGAAAAGAAAGGAGTTGTTTCTATGGGAACTTTTATCACACTTGTAGTCGTTGTTGGTCTGGTAGGACTTGCAGTACGCAGTATGATTAAAGATAAAAAAGCGGCAAGGGAAGCTGTGGTGGTAACTGCGGGCAGTGCAAGGGACATTGCGACTGACAGGACAGGAATCATCATCAGGAGGTAGAACGTATGCCGCAGGAACAGACAAAGCATGAAGCCAGAAATTATCACAGAACACAGATGAAGCGAGAACTGATTATTCAGAAGCTCCGGGAACAGGGATGCAGAATAACCAGACAGAGACGGATTCTGCTCGATATTATCCTGGAAGAGGAGTGCTCCTGCTGTAAAGAAATTTACTATAAAGCTCTGCAGAAAGACAGCAGCATCGGGCCTGCTACGGTGTATCGCATGGTGAATACACTGGAGAGCATCGGTGCAATCAGCCGCAAAAATTTTTACAAGATTGCCTGTGGAGAAGAATGCTTCAAAGATCAGGCTGTACCGTAGAACTGAGCGATCATACCATCTGCCGCTTAAGCGGAGAGATGTGGATGGACGTGATGAAATCCGGACTGAAGGCAAAGGGCTATATTCAGAATCAGGATATTGAAAATGTGATTGTTTCAGCGGTGGAAGGCTGAAAAACGGGGAAAACGGGTGAAAATTCCTTCCGTTTTCCCTGTTTTAATGAAAATAATTATCAAAAAGAACTGTACGTATTGTCTAACCGAGCAGGTGAGTGCTATACTGTGAACCACAGCGGGGGAAAATGTAAAATTCAGAAAAAATTTATTTTAATAACAGGAGGAAATGTAATATGACAATCAAAGATTTAAAACATCCAGGACTTTTCGCAGCAGGAGTATTATTCGGAACAGCAGGTATCAAAGCACTGTCCAGCAAGGATGCGAAAACTTTACACCAACTGCACCGCAGCTGTTCTTCGTGCAAAGAAGTTGTTATGGATACGGTAACGACCATCCAGGAGAATGCGGAGGACATCTATGCTGACGCAAAACAGATCAACGAAGAGCGTGAAGCAGCAGAAGAGGCAGTAGAGGATGTAGCTGAAGAGACAGCAGAGGAAGCTGTTGAAGCAGAAGCAGAGGATACGTTGAGGCATAAGCTGTACACAGCAACATCTGATTTACGTCGTATTCATACGGAAAAAACAAAACGCCTGCAGAATTCTCTGCAGGTGTTTTCTAGGAGGCATAAGATTTGAAATTTTATATTAAACACGAAAGCAGAGGCAGAATCCGAATCCATCTGGCACAGAAGCGCATGTCCTCCGTACAGGCAGAGACACTGCTGTACTATCTGCAGAATCAGAACCAGGTATCTTTCGCGAAGGTATATGACAGAACCGGCGATGCCGTGATCTGTTACGAGGGAGAACGAGCCGCTGTGATTCGGATGATACAGCTCTTCCACTACGAGGAAGTAGAGCTGCCGACCGGACTGCTTGAGAGCTCCGGCAGAGCGTTAAACAACGAATATCAGGAAAAGCTGATCAGCAAAGTGATTTACCACTTTGGAAGAAAATGGCTTCTTCCGGCACCGATCCGTGCCATCTATACTACGGTTGTTTCCGTAAAATATATCTGGAAAGGAATCCAGACACTGGCACAGGGAAAGATCGAAGTTCCGGTTCTTGATGCAACCGCAATCGGTGTTTCGATGCTCCGCGGCGACTATGGAACCGCAGGCTCTGTCATGTTCCTGCTCGGCGTAGGAGAGCTGCTTGAGGAATGGACGCATAAAAAATCCGTCGGAGATCTGGCACGCAGCATGTCGCTGAACGTCGGAAAGGTATGGCTGAAAAAAGACGGCCAGGAAATTCTCGTTCCGTCTGAAAAAATTGTTGCGGGCGACGAGATTGTCGTACATATGGGAAATCTGATTCCATTCGACGGCGAGGTATCCAACGGCGAGGGTATGGTAAACCAGGCTTCTCTGACCGGAGAATCTGTTCCGGTACGCCGTACCTTAGGTTCCGTTGTCTATGCGGGAACGGTTCTTGAGGAGGGCGAGCTTACCATTCTTGTGAAGCAGACCGGCGGATCCAGCCGTTACGAGAAGATTACCGCGATGATCGAAGAGTCCGAGAAACTGAAATCCGGACTGGAGAGCAAGGCAGAGCATCTGGCAGACCGTCTTGTACCGTATTCCCTTGGCGGAACGGCGTTGACGTATCTTCTGACCAGAAATGCAACGAAAGCACTCTCTATTCTGATGGTAGACTTCTCCTGTGCGTTAAAACTTGCCATGCCGATTTCCGTTCTCTCTGCAATCCGCGAGGCAAACCAGCACAAGATCACCGTAAAGGGCGGTAAATTCCTGGAGGCTGTGGCGGAAGCGGATACGATCGTTTTCGATAAGACCGGAACACTGACAAAAGCGCAGCCGACCGTAGCAGAGGTGGTATCCTTCAGCGAAACAAAGAGCCCGGATGAGCTTCTGCGCATCGCAGCCTGCCTGGAAGAGCATTTTCCGCATTCCATGGCAAAAGCCGTAGTAGACGCGGCAAAAGAGAAACATCTGGATCACGAGGAGATGCACTCCAAAGTAGAATATATCGTTGCACACGGTATTTCTACAACGATCAATGGCGAAAAAGCGATTATTGGAAGTTATCACTTCGTATTTGAGGATGAGAACAGTATCATTCTGGAAGGAATGGAAGAGAAGTTCCGTCATCTGCCGGAGGAGTATTCTCATCTCTATCTTGCCTTAGAAGGTGTACTTGCAGCAGTTATCTGCATTGAGGATCCGCTTCGTCCGGAGGCGGCCGAAATTATCCGTCAGCTGAAAAAAGCAGGTCTGAAAAAGATCGTCATGATGACCGGAGACAGCGAGCGCACGGCAAAAGCGATCGCGAAGAAGGTCGGCGTGGACGAGTACTATGCTGAGGTACTGCCGGAGGATAAGGCAAACTTTGTGGAGAAAGAAAAAGCAGAGGGACGTAAAGTCATTATGATCGGTGACGGTATTAACGATTCACCGGCACTTTCTGCCGCAGACGTTGGAATCGCCATCAGCGAGGGCGCAGAGATTGCGCGTGAGATCGCGGATATCACCGTTGCCGCAGACGATCTGGCAGAAATTCTGGTGCTTCGTATGCTGAGCAACCGTCTGATGAAACGGATTCATAAGAATTACCGCTTTATCGTTACGTTCAATGCCGGACTGATTCTGCTCGGCGTGGGCGGTATTTTACAGCCAACCACTTCCGCACTGCTTCACAATACATCTACTCTTTACATTGGCTTAAAGAGTATGGGTAACCTGCTGGACGAGCCGGTATAAAAACAGAACAGAATAGCAACGGGAAAGCCGCCGGAGTCTTCTTCTTAAGATTCCAGCGGCTTTTTAACAAAAGCAGGGAAAGTCTCTGCTTCCATTGCGAATATTCTTTCACCAGCGTGATGTGAAAAAGAAAATGATACAATTTTCTCAAGAAAAGCCGGAAAAATTTGCAGGATATCCTTGACAAAATCCGACAAAAACGGTATGATATACCCAACAGTTAGATGTAGCTAACTAAAGTACAACGGATAAAACCAAAAATCATACGGGATCCGGTAGAGGGATTCTTTCTTAAAACACAGGAGTTAGAATAAACTAATTTCAAGTAGCATAAGATAACAACAGAAAGGCAGGTAGAGAAGATGAGTGTCGTAATTATCGGTGGAAATGAAAGAATGGTGTGTCAATATACAGATATCTGTAAAGACTATGGATGTAAAGCAAAGGTGTTCCCGAAAGAGCATGGCTCCGTTAAGAAAAAAATTGGGAATCCGGATCTGATGATTCTCTTTACCAACACCGTATCCCACAAAATGGTCATCACTGCTTCCCAGGAAGCAAAGAAAAACAATATTCCGATCGCAAGAATCCATACCAGCAGTGCCACCGCACTTCGCTCGGTATTAGATGAGCACTGCGCAGCAGCAATGTAAGAAGGAGACGTAAAAGGCATGATTGAGAGATTTCTGATCGAACACTGTTCGGCAACGCTGGCTTCCATCAAAGCCGCAAATTTATGTAATATGACATTTTCATCCAAAGAAGAACTGGAAGATCAGATTTCATACTGGAGTGCCTGTCTGGAACCAAAAGGAATTCACATCTTTGTATTGCGGGAGCATGAGACGAGAGCACTGGTCTATGTGTACCGTGAAGGGCTTCTCCAGAAGGAGCTGGAAAATCCGGAGAATGCAGCGTTTTTAAAATCCTATGGATATGAAAATACAGACATTGCCTATGCACTGAATCGCCTGAAAACCCGGGTAGCAGAGTGTAAAGAAGGATTTCCGCATGAGATCGGTGTGTTTCTCAACTATCCGCTCGGTGATGTGATCGGTTTTATTGAGAACAAAGGCCACAATTATAAATGCAAGGGATGCTGGAAGGTCTATTGCAATGAGTGCGAAACACAGAAAACATTTCAGCGCTATCAGAAATGCAGAAACGTGTATCTGCGTCTCTGGAAGCAGGGAAGAAGCGTTTTACAGCTCACCGTAGCTGTTTAACATAAAATCCTGCATACCATAAAAAGGGCAGTAGGATCGGGGAAAGAAAAATCCCCCGGAATCAGAAAATAAAGAAAGAAGGATTTGAAACATGAGCAAAGTAGCAGTAGTTTATTGGAGTGGAACCGGCAACACAGAAATGATGGCACAGAAAGTAGCAGAGGGAGCAAAAGAGGCAGGCGCAGAAGTTTCTGTTCTGACTTGCGCAGATTTCTCTGCGGATGATGTAGATGCATACGATGCAATCGCTTTCGGATGCCCGGCTATGGGGGCAGAAGAGCTGGAAGATACCGAGTTCGAGCCAATGTTCTCCGCATGTGAATCCAAACTCTCCGGAAAGAAAATCGCTCTGTTCGGTTCCTATGGATGGGGAGACGGCGAGTGGATGCGCACCTGGGAAGAAAGCTGCAAAAATGATGGCGCCGAGCTGGTATGCGACAGCGTGATCTGCGCAGACGCGCCAGATGATGAAGCTGAGGCAGCATGCATTGCACTTGGAAAAGCACTCTGCTAAGCATAAATAAAAGGAAGAAAAAGCGGCAGCCCTTTTGTCTGGGACTGCCGCTTTTTTTTCGGACAATGAGAAAGACTCGCTGTCATTTGGCTGTTAAAATTCGGTATCATCCGCATCGGATGGCCGTGACGGTTTTAAAAGAATTCCGTTGATTTCCACTTCATCGGCTGCCTCGATCAGAATATACGGTGTTCCGTCGATCGTACGGGTTTCGATGAGCTGGGCCTTTTCCGGGCTGACTTTGATGATAACATCCGGGGTGCGGATCTCATAGTTCCGTGTACTGGCCACGTTCGAGGCAACGAAGCTTGCTTTCTCATCCGCAATGGATTCGTACTTCTCGTCGAACTCGTCAAGCTGTTCATTCGGTACGCCGCTGCTGGCGAGCAGACGTTTTACCTCGTGTTTATCGAGCACCACCGGTTCCGGATCGTCTTTCCGCTCTTCAATCATGGTATTTAAGTTCTCCTGAATGGTCATAACAGTAGAAAAATCACAGGCGGAATCGAGAGTTTCTTCTATAATAGACTGAAACGTTTCTTTCTGAGATTTCGCGGAAAGCGGCGCCTGACAGCCCAGGAAGTGGTCGAGAAAGTCCGGCTGATCCATCTCTGCGTTTTTCGTGAAATACAGCAGATTGTGGATATCCGTGTTGCGGTCTGTGAAGGCCGGGAAGAGAAAACCGTTTTCCGGTGCGCCGACCACCCAGTCCTGCACGCGGTTTTCAATCGTATTGTGGGACACATTGTAGCAGAGACCCGGTTTGTCGAGTTTTACCGGGCAGATGCTGCAGAGGATAAATTCATAGACGTAATCGGAAGCATCGTCCATATCCAGATTATCAGAAGCGCGTCCCGGTACATCGTATGCACCATGGATCAGAATAATATAGTAGTTTTCCGGATAGAGATAATCCGCCATCACCTTTTCATAAAATTCATCAATCAGCGCTTCGTCCTTCAGCTCACTGTTGCGGAGTTTTAAGAGAAACTCCTGTGTGCCGCCCTCACTTTCCTGGGAGAGCGGGAACTCCATATTCAGCAGATTCTTTCCGATGGTACCGGAGAGGGTGCTTTTAAAAATCTTAAAATACTTAAACATTTCTTCCTCTTCGAGAGAGAGAAACGCTTCTTTTAATTTTGTCTTAATATTCTTTTCCGCATCCACATAGCATCCGCAGATTCGCGTGATCGCACAGTGGGATGGGGTAAACAGTTTTTTAATTTCGGCAATTTCCTTTTTGTTCATATAGAATGCTCCTTTATCAGCAATTTCGTATCTTAGACAAGTACTTTCTATTATAGACCATAGGGAAGGGAAAAGGCAAGAAAGAAAATAGCGACTATATCTTATTATACTTTAAATATAATTTCAAAAATCTTGACAGAGGTACCGATTCTGTTATACGATTAGGTCTAATAAAGGGGAGTAATTTGAGTTTGAAAATTTGCGTTTGCAAGTTTTCCGATTATTCAGCTACTTAAATGGATACGCATGAAATTAAGAAAAAGAGGAGAATGATAGTGGATATAAGTAAAAAATCTGTAAAAAAAATCCGGGAACTTATTGTGTTTACAGCATTTCTTGTGGTCGCACTGTGGAAGTTTAATGTGGTACTCGATGTGTTGAAAGCAATATGGGGGATCGTATTTCCATTTGTACTTGGCGGAGCGATCGCATTTGTGACCAACGTGCCAATGAGCTTTTTGGAAAAGAAAATTTTTGGAAGGGCAAAAAAGAAAATAAGATAGTCGAAAAACTGGCAAGACCGATAAGCCTGTTCCTCACGATCGTATTTGCGGTTGGCGTGATTGTACTGGTGATGTTTGGTGTGATTCCGCAGCTTACGCGGACAATAGGAACCTGATGATGAGTATCGCTGATTTTATTCCGCAGATGCAAAGCTGGATCCGGGAGTTTTCCCATAATAACCAGGAAATCATGAAGCTTGTAGATCAGGTACAGTTTAATCCGGATCAGGCGATCAAGTGGGGGATAAGCCTACTTGGAAATGGTGCAGGAAATATGATGAATATCACAATGTCAGCAGTGGGTTCCATAGTTAGTGGATTGGCAGCCTTTTTTGTTGCATTTTCCTTTGCCTGCTATGTCCTTTTTCAGAAGGAAACGCTGCAGGTGCAGATTCGAAAAGTATTTTTCGCTTTTCTTCCAAAGGAAAAAGCAGATGCTTTTCTTAAAGTCTGCTCTCTGACTTATCAGACATTTGCAAATTTTCTTACAGGTCAGTGTCTGGAAGCCGTGATCCTTGGCTGTATGTTTGTTGTGATATTGAGCATTTTGAGGATGCCATATGCACTTTTGATTGGAGTTTTAATTGCGTTTACGGCATTGATCCCGATTTTCGGAGCCTTCATCGGGTGTGCAGTGGGAAGCTTTTTGATCTTTATGGTAAATCCGAAACAGGCAATTTTATTTATTATAGTATTTCTGGTGCTGCAGCAGATCGAGGGAAATCTGATCTATCCTCATGTTGTGGGTGAGTCTGTAGGGCTTCCATCGATTTGGGTTCTTGCAGCAGTTACGATCGGCGGAAATCTTATGGGAATTATAGGTATGCTTGTTTTTATTCCGTTGCTTTCCGTGTTCTATACTATTTTTCGGGAATTCGTATATCTGCATCTGAAAAAAAGCATATCAAACAGGTGACAAAGACAGAAATAGAAGAAGATACGGCGGAAGAAATGGTAAATAGTGAGATACCAGAGGTGAAATGATAGAATCCCGTCTTTGACAGCTGTATGGTGATAAAACGGTTACAAACCCAGTAAATATGGGTATTGTGGCCGTTTTTTGTAGATCATTATTCAACCGTCAAACTTCCGGGTGTTTTTATAGCAGTCCCAGAAAATAATGCAAAACTTCAGCACTGCAGAACGTGAATTACTGCGTCACAGATTTTTGTATCTTAGACAAGTACTTCCTATGATAGACTACAGGGAAGGGAAAGGCAGGAAAGAAAAAAAATGTACAATGGATATTACAACTGTCTTGTCACATGACAAAAGTTGTGGTATACTAAGCGCTAAAGTGTTAAAAAAATATCACATTCATGGATGTCTGAATCGTTTATAGTAAAAAATAGGGAAAGGAAACAAAAACCAATGGATAACCAGAAGAAGAAAAAGCTGGAAAGC
>ENA-OQJH01001315-OQJH01001315.1-human-gut-metagenome-genome-assembly--contig:-NODE-1315-length-10602-cov-1.465680_pt1 | contig 10602 bp, 16 predicted proteins | sample MGYA00242597_ERZ504763 | MGnify/ENA primary metagenome ERZ504763 (study PRJEB26092, sample SAMD00036359) | human gut metagenome | host: Homo sapiens | study: EMG produced TPA metagenomics assembly of... | reverse complement strand
TCAAGAACTTTTTTGATTTATTTTGTTGACCCGTTCTTCATAAGAACCGCAGCAACTTTTACATCATATCATGTTCTTTCTTATTTGTCAAGCCTTTTTTCAAAAAGTTTTCTTGGATAAAATATCCAACGGAGAAGGAGGGATTTGAACCCTCGCGCCGCTATTAACGACCTACTCACTTTCCAGGCGAGCCCTTCAGCCACTTGGTACTTCTCCAAGTGTTGACATCATGGATTCATGATGAACGGAGAGGGTGGGATTCGAACCCACGCGCCCTTGCGGACAAACGGTTTTCAAGACCGCCTCGTTATGACCACTTCGATACCTCTCCATAACGTATTCTGTTGTTGTCGTTTTGTGTGTCTCACGCGACGACTTGTTTATAATAACCAAACCACAATACTATATGTCAATCAACTTTTTTAAAGTTTTTTATTTTTTTGTTTTTTCTCTTTAAATCGCTTTTTATAGGCCTTCATCTGTAGATATATCAACTTATCATGTAACACATGAAGCTTGTGAAAAACTTTCCTTACACGTACAAGATTCGTTGCAAGTCTAACATCCTCTGGTGTCGTGATCTTAATGTTATCATAACCACCTTCAAACAGTTTTACCGGCACATTACCATATGTTTCTACTACCATTGCATCATCGGTTACTTTTCCATCATCATTCTCCATCATCTTTTCATATGCCTTTTTTACAAGGTCAAATTCAAAACATTGTGGTGTCTGAACCTGCCACAATGTTTTTCTCTCAGGTGTACGGATTGCGTAATTCTCCTCATCAACAACTTTAATCGTATCTTCGATGGCATTCCAACTACACATGCACGATATTTTTTTACATAGTATATGCATTTGTACTAATTCTGCACTGATCATCGGACGTGCTCCGTCATGGATCAGTACATAATCCGCATCCTCAATTGCTTCAAGTCCAAAATAAACGGATGCATAACGTTCCCATCCGCCTGGCACGATCTTTTTCACCTTATTAAAATGATATCGATCTACAATATACTCTTTACAGTAATCTATCTCGTCTTCTCCTGTAACAAGAATAACCTCATCTACAGCACTCTCTTCAAAAGCCTTTAGCGCATAATACACCAAAGGCCTTGATTTGATCAGCATATATTGTTTGGGAATTCCACTTCCCATTCTTTTTCCTTCTCCTGCTGCCAAAACGTTGCCGCAATTTTTTTCTCCCATGTATTTACCCCTGTCTGGTACCAATCTTTAATCCAGGTACCGCATTCAGATCTAAGCCGCTTCTTACACCATTGATATAGTCATAGTATCCACAAACTCCGATCATTGCTGCATTATCTGTACAGAAAATAGGAGATGGATGATAAAATTCAATTCCTGCTTCCTTACATCTCTCAATCATTTTTGCACGAAATGCTCCATTGGATGCAACTCCACCTGCGATTGCAAGTTTCTTGTATCCTAATTCTTTCGCCGCTTCTACTCCGTGAGAACTCAAAACATCTACAACCGCTTCCTGGAAAGAAGCCGCGACATCCGCACGGTTTACTTCTTCACCTTTCATCTCGCACTTATTTAAATAATTCAATACTGAAGATTTTAATCCACTAAAACTAAAGTCCATCTTAGAATCATTCACTTTCGCTCTTGGAAATGCAATTGCATTCTTATCCCCTTCCTTGGCAAGTGCTTCAATCTTTGGACCCCCTGGATATCCCAGTCCTATCGCACGTGCTACTTTATCGAAGGCTTCTCCTGCTGCATCATCTCTTGTACACCCAATGATCTCGTATTTTCCATAATCCTTGACATCAACAAGGTGTGTATGCCCCCCTGATACGACCAGACATAAAAATGGAGGTTCTAAATCTGGATGTTCAATATAATTAGCACAGATATGTCCTTCAATATGATGCACTCCTACCAATGGTTTCTTCTTTGCAAACGCGAGTGCTTTCGCTTCTGCCACACCAACTAATAGTGCACCGACCAATCCCGGTCCATAAGTAACCGCGATCGCATCAATACTGTCTAATGTTTCTCCTGCTTCTTTTAATGCTTCTCTTACTACAAAGTTCACTTTCTCTACATGTTTTCTTGAGGCAATCTCAGGGACAACACCGCCATATAGCTTATGCAGTTCGATCTGAGATGAAATGATATTGGATTTTACACATCTTCCATCCTCTACAACTGCTGCCGCTGTCTCATCGCAGGAAGATTCGATTGCCAGAATCTTAATCTTATCGCTCATCGTATTCTCCTATTCTTCCTGAAAATCTAAAGTTATCGTCTTACCGTCTTTTCCAGCTTTTGCTCTAGGGAAAATCGACTTCACTTTCCCCATAAATTCTTCTGCCCGGACTAATGACGGACTATAATGAGTTAACCACATCTGTTTTACATCTGCTTCTTTTGCAAGATTCGCAGCTTCGTAAAATGTCATGTGTTTATATTCTCTTGCTTTCTTTTCTTTTCCTTCTTCTCCATACATTCCTTCACAAATAAATAAATCTGCATTCTTTGCATATTCAGAAATTATCTGGACTGGTCTTGTATCCGTACAATATGTCAATTTAATTCCTGGTCTAGGACTGCCTAAGATCATATCACTTGTAAGTACACGACCATCTTCACTTGTCACAGTTTCTCCCTTTTGGAGCCTGTTCCAGTATTTCATCGGGATGTCATTTTCCTTTGCCTTTACAGGATCAAACTTCCCAGCTCTTGATGATCATATTATAGCCATAACAAGGCACATTATGTTTTACATAGAAAGCTTCAATTTTATAGCCATCCATCTCAATAACGTGCTCTTTCTTATTTAATTCATAAAATTCGATTGGAAATGGAAGTTCTGGTGCGATCACGCGCAGTGAATTCACAACCCTTTCTACGCCCTTTGGTCCTATGATCAAAGAGGTTCTGTTCGTTCTGCATTTCCAAGTGTTAAAAGAAGTCCTGGAAGTCCACTGATATGATCTGCATGAAAATGTGTAAAACAGATCGCATCTAATGGTTTAACGCTCCAGCCTCTCTCTTTAATTCCTACCTGTGTTCCCTCCCCGCAGTCGATCAACAGACTATGCCGTTGAATCTTGTCATACATGCGGTCAATTTTCTATATGGAAGCGGCATCATTCCACCGGTTCCAAGTAAACATACATCTAACATAAATCACCTTTTATGATAATATCTCACTCTTCTCTGTTACCTTTGGAGAAATCTCAAATTGTTTTACGATACGATCGTAACATCTCTCACAAATCTTAAATTCATGAATCTGCGTATCTTTGTTTGAGAAATATCCCCATTCTTTTTTAACTTCTATATAATCTGTTTTATTGTTTAATAACTGTCCACATACATTACATTTCATCTCATTCTCCTCCTTACGCTCATCATTATAAACGGGCGTTTCTGAAGAATCCAGTGGAAATGATTGGTCATCTGTTGAAGTTTCACAAAACATTAAGATCGCATCCTCGATTGGATCCTTATAATACTTTGCTCTGCGTCCATATTCTTCAAATCCATTCTTTAAATAAACTGATACGCCGCTTCGTTTGATTCTCTGACCTCCAAATAGATCGTGTCTACCCCTATCTCCTGATATCTTCGTCTGAACTCACGAAACAACAATGTGCCAATTCCCATTTTCCTTATAAATGGAATCATTGCGATCCTGTGTAATTCTGCCTGATCTAACACATGCTCAGCGATTATATATCCACTAATACGATTTCTGTCTCTCCATACATAAATATCACTAGTTTTACGATAATAGAAAGACTCAATACTATCGAAACTCCATGGTCTGTGAAAAGAAGTTTTTCTATCTCTGCGATCATCGGAAGATCTTCTGGAAGTGCTTTCCTCACATGCCATTCTCTGGCTGTTATACTACTTTTGTCCATGAAGCCTCTCTTCTCTCTCTCGTTCAGCCTGAGATTTTCTTAAATATTCTGGCACAAATTCGTCTGCACTTTCATAAATTCCCTGCGCAAAATATACTTGTGCTAACGTTCCGACTGCTGCTGCTCTCTGGCGGTTTGCATGTGCTGGAGCAAAAATTGCCAGATCACCCATCTTCTCTAAGATTTCTTCCTTATACACTGGTACGCCATCCCCAAGGAATATAACTGGTTCATTGTATTCCCTCAACTGTGTCAAGTATCTTCTACACTCTGGGCACATTGTTCCTTTAAGACTTTCATTTCACTGCCTTCAAATCGATAAAATCCTGTATACACTTGTTTTCTTCTGGCATCCATCATTGGACAAATGATCATGGACGTTCCAAATAACTGATATGCAAGTCCATCTACAGTTGGCACAGGAATGATCGGTTTATCCAGTGCCAGTCCTAGTCCTTTAGCTGTTGCTGCACCAATGCGAAGCCCCGTAAAAGAACCTGGTCCTTTTGCTACCGCAACCGCATCAATATCTTCTATCTCAAGGATGTTCTCTTGATCACTTCATCCAACATCGGAAGTAACGTCTGAGAATGTGTTAATTTATTTCCAGTCGTATACTCTGCGATCAACTGATCATCTTCGATCAATGCCACAGAAGCTACCAGACCAGAGCTGTCCAGTACTAATAATTTCATCTATTGTTCCTCCATTTCAATCTCTCGATAGTCAAATCCTTTTTCTAAATCTTTACGGATCGTAATCTTTTGATAATGATCTGGCAGAATCTCCTCGATCAGATTTGCCCATTCGATCAGACAGACTCCTTCTCCATAAACATAATCCTCATATCCGATCTCGTCCATCTCTTCAATATCACCAATACGATAAACATCAAAATGATATAGCGGAAGCCTTCCCTCTTCCATATTCTCTTACGATCGTAAAGTACGGACTCTGAATTGGTTCTGTGATGCCAAGTCCATCTGCCAACCCTTTTGTAAATACAGTCTTACCAACCCCAAGATCTCCATATAAACAGATCACCTGTCCAGGCTGTGCCTCCTGTCCGATCTTCTTTCCGATCTCATACGTATCTTCTGCACAAAAACTTTGTACGATCATTTTCTATTCTTCTCCTTCTGAATTCTCTTGAACTTCTGATTCTGATACTTCAATCTGAGTTTCCTTTTCTACTTCTGTCTCTTCCTGTTCAGTTTCTGTAGATGCCTTGGAATATTTTGAAATATCTCCTCCATCTGTCTGTGTCTGAACAGCCTTCTTTCTTGCTTCTTTGATGTGTTCTTTCATATAATCTAACATCTTTTCTCTGTCATCACCAAGTTCATAATCTGGAAATACAAATGCCTGCTGTTTTCCTGTATACAATAATGTCAGGCCCATAAAATGTGTGATCTTATAAACTCTGTTCCACTCGATCGTCGCACTTCTTCTCCTAGCTCTACAAAATACCATCATCTCGTAAAGTGTAGTACGTTGGATTCTTGTATACTGGATTCTCAATTGCCTGTTTCTTTGCTTTTACATATATCATCAGTGGATTAATGACAACAAATAATGCAATAACAACTGCACCAAAATAATATTCGTCTGTCCTTCTGGCTGACCGATTCCGTGGACGATCATATATGCTCCGACTCCCAGCATAAAAATCGTCAAAATCGCCTGTACTCCGGAATACGTGTATGCTAATGAAAATTTAAAAATATCTTTCGCTTTTAATTGTGTATGAAATTTCATCTTAATTCTCCTTACCTTTTCTCTGTTAATGAAATATTATACCATAATCCGGGTATAAAACCAATGATTTTACAAATACTACAAGCATACACGAAAACCAATGAATATGGAGGATCTTAAGAATGAAAGCTACAGGTATTATACGAAGAATTGATGACCTTGGCCGGATCGTTATACCAAAAGAAATACGAAAAACCATGCACATCAGAGAAAGCGATCCTTTGGAGATATTTACAGAGAGGGACGGCGATATCATTTTAAAGAAATATTCCCCGATCGGTGAACTAGGAAACAGTGCGAAGCTATATGCAGAATCGATCGCTGCTCAGATTCCACATACAATCTGTATTTGTGATCAAGACTGTGTGATCGCTGCTGCCGGGCCAAATGCCAAAAAACTAATCGGAAAATTATTAGATGAAAAGGCTGAAGAAGCTTTGATAGATCGAAAACATATATTGATGGACCGTGAAAAAGAAGATTTCTTTCCTCTGATTTTGGACTTCCCAGAGGTATTTCGCTATGTGTGTCTTTCTACGATAATTGCAGAAAGTGAAGCCGTTGGATTTGTATGTATTCTTTCTATTGAAGATGAATTAGATGATCAGGAGTTTAAAATTGCCAAAATTGCTTCTGATTTTCTAGGAAAACAGCTCGAAGCATAACGTAAAAAAGTGAAATACAGTCGCACAAAACGGCTGTACATTTCACTTTTTCTTCATGATACATATTTATTATGATTCAATAATAATATTTTCTAATCCACCTTCGACTGCCCAGCTTTTAAATTCCTGCATCTGTTCTTTTGTGTACAGTTTGGGATTTTCTTCAAAACAATATTCTCTATCTACCAAGTGATATTTTGCTTCTGCCAGTGGATTGTAGTTTAAGATTCATAGGAAACATACTGATAGATCCCATTTAAATATTTTGCAATTCCCTTGATGTTATCTTTCGTTGCAGTCATTTCTGGAATCATCGGTGTTCTTATGATGACCTTCTCTCTGTTTGATGTCTCTAATAAGTATCTGATATTATCTTGATCTTTTGATTTGAAACCCCAGTGTAATGCATATGATCTTTCTCTGTTGCTAATTTAAAGTCTGCAAAAATCCGGTCTAAATATGGAAGGATCTCTTTGATTACTTCCTGATCTGCATATAAGGATGTCTCGATCGCGGTATGGATTCCTTCTTTTTGCATGCTTTTTAACAGCTCTTTTGTAAACTTCCACTGTAATAATGGTTCCCCTCCTGAGATCGTAACCCCGCCATTTCCATAACGATAGAATGATTTATCTTTGCGGATCTCTTCCATAACCATTTCTACGCTCATCTCTCTGGAATCCATGGCGATTGCTCCCGTTGGACACCAGTCAATGATGGTATTCCAGTTTTCATTTCTGTTTGGATGAATGTGTATCTGGTCATTTTCCATCGTAACGCCCTGATTTTTTGATTTCGCAATACACGTCTTACAATGCATGCAGCGGTTTTCAAAATAAATTGGTCTTTTGCGAATCGAAATTCCTTCTGGATTCTGACACCAGACACATTTTAACGGACATCCTTTTAAAAATACTGTGGTACGGATTCCGTCTCCATCGTGCGTTGAAAATCTGCGAATATCAAATACTTTTCCTGTCATCTTAAATATCTCCATAACTTGTTCTTGCGATGATCTCATTTTGCAGTTCATCGGCAAGTTCTGTAAAGTAGGCTGTGTAACCCGCAACTCTGACGGTCAATCCGCGGTATTGCTCTGGATTCTTCTTTGCTGCGAGCAAGTCTTCTTTTCTTACTACGTTAAACTGGATATGTGGAATCTCAAGATCTACAAAGGTTCTTAAGAAATTTGCAAACTTATCAATTCCTGTCTCTGTCTTGAAAAATTCAGGAAGGAATTTCATATTTAATAATCCGCCATTGGTTGTAAGTGTCTTATCTAGTTTGGATACGGATTTTAATACGGCTGTTGGTCCTTTGATATCTCTTCCGTAAACAGGTGACATTCCTCCATCTGCTAATGGTTCCTTCGCATATCTTCCATCTGGAGTTGCGCCTACATTTTCACCCATTGGCACATGGGCTGATACGGTATACATTCCTGTATGATATGGACCTTTTCGATAGTTTTTAAATGTTCTTAATCGATTCTTGAAGTAATCTGCCCATTTTGTTCCCTGTTTGTCAACTTCATCGATGTCATTTCCGTACTTCGGAACCTTATTAACGCACATTGCTCTTAAGATTTCATATCCTTCAAAATTGTTCTTTAATGCATCAAGCATTTCTTTTTGTGTGCACTTTTTTTTTTTCATCATACACCAGCTGCTTGATTGCGACAAGACTGTCTGCAAGATTTGCAACCTGAATCATCTGAATTCCGGATAAATTGTATTTTGCACCGCCTGCTGTAACATCCATTCCATTCTCCATACAGTTTTCAATGGATGCTGATAAAAATGGGGATGGCAGAAGATCAATATGAGCTTTCTCTACTTCTTCGCATGCAAGGAGCATCTTATCCATAAAATAATCAATTTGTTTCTTGAATGCTGCTTCCAACTCTTCAAATGTCTCGTACATCTCAAGGTTTCCATAATCTGGAGCGATCTTTTCTCCTGTCAAGAGACAGATTCCACCAGTTAGTGCCACTTCTAATGCTTTGTTTAAGTTAAACATTGCAGAATCACTCCATCCAAGGTTATTCCTGCGTTGTTAATTCCACGCATCCAACAATCGCATAATCTCTTGCATCTTTTTCTTCGATTCCTAATTCCTGAATGGATGGAATGACTGCCTTGTCATTGAAGAACTGTGGCATTCCGCTTCCTTTGGCTACGACTCTGACTGCTTCTTTTAATAATTCGTCCGACGTTCCTTCGTGAAGTCTTACGGAAAGGTTTGGCTGTGGAAGTCCTAAATGTTTCTGAGCTTCTAAGAACAGGAATGATAAATCATTATATGTATCATTTCCATTCTCATCCTGACCTCCGATCGCAATATTAAATCCAATCGGGAATCCTGCAAAATATTTTGCTCCGTGAGAGTTTCTCATATATACGATCTCGTTAAATTTCAGCCATAAACATTCGATGATCTCTAACGCCTGCTGTTTATCTAAGATTCCTTCTTTGATATCTTTTTCATAATAAGCTTCTAAATGTCTGTCTAATCTTCCTGGTGAAAATGAAGATGCATTGGATTCCATCTGTAAAATTACAAACAAGAACCATGTAGACTGTACTGCTTCATGAAATGTCTGTACTGGACGTTCGGAAATATTCTTACAGTTTTGGGCTACTTTGATCATGGTTTGTTTTCTTGTTTTATCTGATTCATTTTCTGCCATGTTCATGATCAAGTCATGATAACGGACCATAAAGTGTTTTGCTCCTTCCATGACGATCTTAACACTTTCATAGAAGTCTTTCTGTTCTTCTTTACATATCTTTAGTTTTTCTTCTGCCTGATCAAGCAGTCCCTGCGGTCCCATCTTTAACCATTTGACACAATCTGGACAGATATGTCCTTGTGCGTGGTCTTTCTGGTTGATCTTTACAACTTTGGCGATCTCGTTGATCTCTTTTCCATATCTCTGGTTCAGGACATCTTCTAAGGATTTTCCTTCCCAGTATGGTTTGATGACCTTACGGAATGTCTCAATATCTTCTTGATGTACATTGAAACGGTCCTGTGGTCTTGTTGGGAGTGTTTCAAATTCTTTATCTACCCATGTACTTCCACTCTCTGGAAATACAACTCCATAACGAACCCCGGCTGTACGATTTCCAACGATCAGTTCCTCAGGTTCCACACGGATCTCCATCTTCTCTAGAGCTGCTTTTAATGATTTTGCTCTCTGTATGATCTTTGGATCATCTTCATTCTCCTGATATGTTTTTGTAATGATCAGTGCCTGTTCAATTGATGCGTATCTTGGCTCTGATAACATTTTATCTTTTAAATCTTTGATTCGCTGTGTCTGATATACTCCATCCATAGAATTTATCCTTTCTATTGTTTTCGCTTTTATTATCGTTTTTTATTATTATATATTGTTTTTTATTGTTATTCAAGCTATTTTTTCTGTTTTTTCTTAAAATTAACCAAAAAAGAACAAAGAATAAAAAATAATTCTTCGCTCCCATAGTTCTTTATATGATTTTCGTCTGATATGTTTCTAATTTATCCTGAATCTCTTTGGATAATCCATCCTCACAGATCACTCCATCTACATCATCAAATGTTGCATATACATAATTTGCTTTAAAATCAAATTATGACTTTCCATCATAAGATAACACTTGCTACTCTTCTTGACAGCATTATGCTTCATAATTCCATCTTCAGGAACATAGGTCATGATCGCATTATCATAAAGATCTGCTCCTACAACTCCCATAAAAGAAATATCAAATCGGAAATTCTCCATCATCTGCAACACAAGTTCCCCTAAAAATCCGTTCTGAGAACGATTAAATTCTCCTCCAAGAAGAATAAATTTACATTCTTTGTTGCTGTAAATACTTCTGCAATATCAAGCATACAGCTTACAACTGTAACTTCTAATCTACGTTCTATGATTTCTCGTGCCAATTCGATATTTGTTGTGGATGTGTCAAGAAAGATCATATCTCCATCGTGAATTAATTCCACTGCTTTCTTTGCGATCATTCTTTTTTTCTTTTATATTTTTATCTTTTCTTATTGATACAATATTAGTATGCCCCGGATGCAAAGTATCTGGAAGAACCGCTCCTCCATATGTTCGTTTTAAAAGATTCTTTGCTTCCATACTCGCTAAATCTTTTCGAATACAGTCTTCTGTAACCTCAAATCGTTTGCTTAACTCTTTGACTTTTACTTTTTCATTTTCATTTAACAGACGTAAGATTTCCTGATGTCGTTCTTCTACAAACATTTGTA
>ENA-OQJH01001314-OQJH01001314.1-human-gut-metagenome-genome-assembly--contig:-NODE-1314-length-10618-cov-1.294538_pt1 | contig 10618 bp, 18 predicted proteins | sample MGYA00242597_ERZ504763 | MGnify/ENA primary metagenome ERZ504763 (study PRJEB26092, sample SAMD00036359) | human gut metagenome | host: Homo sapiens | study: EMG produced TPA metagenomics assembly of... | reverse complement strand
GTTATATGTTGTAAGATTGAGGTGACACTATGAAATACAAAAAAGTGTGTACAGGACATTTGCATTGATTACTCAGCTGGGAATCAGCATGATCGTTCCGATTCTGCTGTGTGTCTGGGTGGGCGGATGGCTGGAAGAAAAGTTCAAACTTCCGGTTACGATCCCTTTTATTATATTGGGAGTATTGGCAGGGATGCGTAATGTTTATCTGCTTGTAAGACATGCGAATGAAGACTGGAAGAAAAGAAAGAGGAAGGCAAAGATGAAAAAAGATAATACATTGTTGGAATTGGTTACCGGAATTATTCTGGTAGGCGTGGCAGTGCAGATCGTCTGCCTGATTGCTTTTCCGAACGATTTGTATAATGCGATTGGATTGTGGAGTGGAGTGGCAATTGGAAGCGGAATGGCGATTCATATGAAGCACTCCATAGAAGATGCATTGGATCTTGGAGAGACAGGCGCGGTAAAACATGTCAGAATGACGTATGCACTGAGGATAACGGTAGTTTTGATTTGATGGGATGCGTACTCTATTTTGATTTGGGAAATCCTCTTACTCTGCTTGCCGGACTGATTGCATTAAAAATATCGGCGTATTTACAGCCGTATATGCATAAACTATTTTTAAAATTAAAAAAATCTAAGTAAAGGAGGGGAATTATGTGGGAAATGGATTAGGGATAGTTGCTGCAAAAGAGGCTGACTTTATGATACACAGCCTTTTGAAGTTTGAACTGTTTGGGCAGGAGCTATACCTTACGACGACGCATGTCAGTATACTGCTCATATGTCTGGGACTGATTATACTTGCACTTATTGCAAGGGTAAAATTGCAGGATACTGACGGGAAGCCGGGAAGGTTTCAAAATGCAGTGGAATACGTTGTGGAGATGCTGGATGGCATGGTGAAAAGTGGCATGGGCAAAAAAGGGATTCCTTACCGAAACTATATAGGGACCTTGTTTTTGTTTATTTTGTTCAGTAATCTCTCGGGACTTTTGGGATTGAGACCACCGACAGCAGATTATGGAGTTACATCTTTCCGCTTGGTGTGATCACATTTTTCCTGATACAGTTTAACAATATCAGGTATAACAAAGTTGGAGCGTTCACCAACTTGTTCAAACCACTGCCGTTTTTATTCCCGATCAACCTGATTGGGGAGATTGCCGTTCCGTTTTCGTTGTCACTTCGTCTCTTCGGAAACGTCTTGTCAGGAACGGTTATCATGGCCTTGCTGTATGGTCTGCTTTCGCAGATTGCAATCATATGGCCAGGTTTTCTGCATGCCTACTTTGACGTCTTTTCAGGGGCAATTCAGACATACGTATTTTGTATGTTGACGATGGTATTTGTAAGTGATAAGATACCGGATTAATTTAAGAGTAAAATTAGAAGAAGATTTTTAGGAGGAATTTATTATGAGTCAAATTACAAACGAAGCATTAATTTTAGCTTGTTCAGCAATTGGAGCGGGGTTAGCGATGATCGCAGGTATCGGACCTGGTATCGGACAAGGTGTGGCAGCCGGACACGGTGCGGCAGCAGTAGGAAGAAATCCGGGAGCAAAATCTGATATTACATCTACAATGTTACTTGGACAGGCAGTTGCGGAGACGACAGGTCTTTACAGTCTGGTTATCGCATTGATTCTCTTGTTTGCAAACCCACTGTTAGGAAAGTTGTAAGAAAATAAAAAAGAAAACGAGAAGGAAGGAGGCTGAACCTTGGATCGTTTATTTACACTCGACGCACAGTTTCTGTTTGATGCGGTTGTGCTTGGCTTGAGTATGCTGCTTTTATTTACGATTCTTTCGTATCTTCTGTTTAATCCGGTCAGGAGTCTGCTTGAAAAGCGCAGACAGCGTGTTCTGGATGATCAGGAGACTGCAAAGCGGGAAAAACAGGAGGCAATCGCATACAAAGAAGAGTATGACAGAAAGCTGAAAGAAGTAGATAAAGAAGCGCAGGAGATCTTAAGCGCTGCGCGCAAAAAAGCGATGCAGAATGAGGCAAAGATCGTTGCGGAGGCAAAAGAAGAGGCAGCCCGTATTATAGAGCATGCCCAATGCCCAGATTGAGTTAGAGAAAAAACGGGCGTTGGATGATATGAAACAGGAAATGATTACCATTGCATCTATGATGGCAGGAAAAGTGGTAGCAGCTTCGATTGATACAAAAGTACAAGAAGGTCTTATTGATGAGACGTTGAAAGAGATGGGTGATCATACATGGCTAAGTTAGTTTCGAAGACATATGGAGATGCACTGTTTGCAGTCGCCTGTGAAGAAGAGTGCATTGACGAATTCTTTGAGGCGGCAGTGTGTGTGGTGGATAGTTTGTGGGCAAATGAAGAATTTAGCAACTGATGAATCATCCAAATATTGGAAAAGAAGAAAAAATAAAAATTGTCGAGGAGACATTTTCGCAAAAGATCCCAAAAGAGATCATCGGACTGATGACGCTTCTCATCAAAAAAAGGGCATGCGAAAGATATGTGTGCCGTGTTCAAATATTTTATCGGACTTGTGAAAGAAGAGAAGAAGATTGGAAGTGCCCGCGTGGTGACAGCAATTGAACTGAGCGGGGAGCAGAAAGAAAAGGTAGAACAAAAACTTTTGGAGACGACCTCTTATGAGAAGTTCGAGATGAATTATGAAGTGGATTCGTCGCTGATTGGCGGCATGGTCATTCGAATCGGGGATCGCATTGTTGACAGCAGTATTCGGACAAAGCTATATGAGCTGTCGAAAAATTTAAGAAAAATTCAACTATAAAACAGAAGGAAGGTGGATTTGCTCCATGAACTTAAGACCAGAAGAAATCAGCTCTGTCATTAAAGAACAGATTAAAAGATACGCATCGGAGTTAGAAGTATCGGATGTGGGAACGGTTATTCAGGTAGCCGATGGTATTGCACGTATCCACGGACTGGAAAATGCGATGCAGGGAGAGCTGTTAGAGTTCCCTGGTGAAGTGTATGGTATGGTGCTGAACTGGAAGAAGACAATGTAGGTGCAGTTCTTTTAGGGGATCAGAGAAATATCAACGAGGGAGATACGGTAAAGACGACGGGAAGAGTAGTGGAGGTTCCGGTAGGGGACTGCATGCTTGGACGTGTCGTGAACGCATTAGGACAGCCGATTGATGGAAAAGGACCGATTCAGGCGACAAATTTCAGACAGATAGAAAGAGTTGCTTCCGGAGTTATTGCGCGTAAATCTGTAGATACGCCGCTGCAGACCGGAATCAAGGCGATTGATTCTATGGTTCCGATTGGAAGAGGACAGCGTGAGCTGATCATCGGGGACAGACAGACAGGAAAGACTGCGATTGCGATTGATACGATCATCAATCAAAAAGGGCAGGGAGTAAAATGTATTTACGTTGCCATTGGTCAGAAGGCATCTACAGTGGCAAATATTGTGAAGGTATTTGAAGAATACGGGGCAATGGATTACACAACCGTTGTCGCATCAACGGCAAGTGAGCTTGCACCGCTTCAGTACATCGCACCGTACTCAGGATGTGCGATGGGAGAAGAGTGGATGGAAAATGGAGAGGACGTACTGATCGTGTATGATGATTTGTCCAAACATGCGACAGCTTATCGTACTCTTTCCTTACTTCTTCGCAGACCGCCAGGACGTGAGGCTTATCCGGGAGATGTATTCTATCTGCACTCTAGATTATTGGAACGAGCAGCCAGATTATCAGATAAATTAGGCGGTGGTTCATTAACTGCGCTCCCGATCATTGAGACACAGGCAGGTGATGTATCTGCTTACATTCCGACGAATGTCATCTCAATCACGGACGGACAGATTTTCCTTGAGACAGAGATGTTTAACGCCGGTTTTAGACCTGCGGTCAATCCGGGGATCTCTGTGTCGCGTGTAGGAGGTTCGGCACAGATCAAGGCGATGAAGAAGATTGCGGGACCGATTCGTATTGATCTTGCACAGTACCGTGAACTTGCGGCATTTGCACAGTTTGGATCTGAATTAGATGCAGATACAAAAGAACGACTTGCACAGGGAGTACGAATCAAAGAAGTATTAAAACAGCCGCAGTACAAGCCGATGCCGGTAGAGTATCAGGTAATCATCATCTATGCGGCGACGAGAAAACATCTGCTTGACATTGCGGTGGAAGATATTTTACGTTTTGAGACAGAACTGTTTGAATTTATCCAGACAAAATATCCGGAGATTCCGGAATCAATTAAGACGGAAAAGGTTATCACAGAAGAAAATGAAGCTGCGCTTGTAAAAGCGATTGAAGAGTTCAAGCTACAGTTCACACATCAGTAAAGAAGGAGGAAGACGATCATGGCATCCATGAGAGAGATAAAAAGACGCCGCGGAAGTATTCAAAGTACGCAGCAGATCACCAAAGCCATGAAGCTTGTTTCGACTGTAAAGCTGCAAAAAGCAAGAATGCGTGCAGAGAACTCGAAGGCGTATTTTGAATATATGTATCAGACAGTGACTTCCATGCTTGCGAAGGCGGGCAATATAGAGCATCCGTATTTGCGAAAAAGTGATTCCAAAAATGTTGCGGTTGTGGCAGTGACCTCAAACCGCGGTCTTGCGGGCGGATACAATGCAAATATTGCAAGATTAATCGTGGAAAGCGGGATAGAAAAAGAACGTATCCGGCTTTACACAGTCGGCAGAAAAGGTGTGGAAAGTCTTGCAAGAAAAGGATATCAAATTGCAGAGGATTACTCGGATATCATTGACGAACCGACGTATGCAGATGCACGCCGGATCGGGGAGAGACTGCTTGATGATTTCTCAAAAGGAGAAGTCGGAGAAATCTATGTGGCGTATACAGAGTTTAAAAATACGGTCAGTCATATTCCGAAGCTGATGAAACTGCTTCCGGTGAGTGCAGAAACTGTGCCTGCAGAAGAAAAGAAAGAGTCCGTATTGATGAATTTTGAGCCGAATGAAGAGGAGGCGATCAGTCTTCTCATTCCGAAGTATATGACAAGTATTTTGTACGGCACTTTTGTGGAGGCGGTTGCAAGCGAGAACGGCGCCCGTATGCAGGCGATGGACTCTGCAACAAACAATGCAGAAGAGATTATTGATGATTTGGAATTAAAATATAATCGCGCCCGTCAGGGAGCGATCACACAGGAATTAACAGAAATTATAGCCGGAGCGGAAGCTATCGGATAGAGGAGTGAAAAAATGGCAGAAAAAATATAGGAAAAATCACTCAGATTATCGGTGCGGTCTTAGATATCAAATACGCAGACGGACATCTTCCGGAGATTAACGAAGCAATCGAGATCACAAGACAGGATAAAAGCAGACTTGTGGTGGAGGTTGCACAGCATCTAGGAGATGATGTGGTGAGATGTATCGCCATGGGACCGACGGACGGTTTAGTCCGGGGGATGGAAGCGGTTGCCACAGGAGCTGCAATTTCCGTGCCGGTAGGAGAGAATACACTGGGGCGTATCTTTAATGTCCTCGGTGAACCGATTGATGAGAAACCGGCTCCGACAGATGTTGAATATGAGCCGATTCACAGAAAGGCTCCTTCGTTTGAGGAACAGGCAACTGAGGCGGAGATGCTTGAGACAGGTATCAAAGTCGTAGACCTTCTCTGCCCATATCAGAAAGGTGGAAAATTGGTCTGTTCGGTGGAGCTGGTGGTGGGAAAGACAGTGCTGATTCAGGAACTGATCACAAATATTGCGACAGAACACGGTGGATATTCTGTATTTACAGGTGTCGGAGAGCGTACAAGAGAGGGAAATGACCTTTATTATGAGATGCAGGAATCAGGAGTAATCAATAAGACGGCGATGGTGTTCGGGCAGATGAATGAGCCGCCTGGAGCGCGTATGCGCGTAGGGCTTACAGGTCTTACGATGGCAGAATATTTCCGTGACAAAGGTGGAAAAGACGTACTTTTGTTTATCGACAATATTTTCCGTTTTACACAGGCAGGATCGGAAGTGTCCGCGCTTTTGGGACGTATGCCTTCTGCGGTAGGATATCAGCCGACATTGCAGACGGAGATGGGGCTTTGCAGGAGCGTATCACATCGACAAAGAACGGATCAATCACGTCTGTTCAGGCTGTCTATGTGCCTGCGGACGACTTGACTGACCCGGCTCCGGCTACGACATTTGCCATCTGGATGCGAAAGTCGTACTTTCCCGTGCAATCACAGAGCTTGGTATTTATCCGGCAGTAGATCCACTTGACTCTTCGTGAGAATGCTCGACCCGAATATCGTGGGCGAAGAGCATTACAAGGTGGCGCGCGGTGTACAGGAAGTGCTGCAGAAATATAAAGAATTACAGGATATTATTGCAATGCTCGGTATGGATGAGCTTTCAGAGGAAGATAAGCTCACTGTATCACGTGCGCGAAAGATACAAAGATTTTTATCTCAGCCATTCTTTGTCGCGACACAGTTTACAGGGCTTGAGGGGCGATATGTGCCAATCAGTGAGACAGTACAGGGATTCAAAGAAATTTTGGAAGGAAAACATGATGATATTCCGGAAGGTTATTTCTTGAATGCGGGAAATATTGATGACGTACTTGCCAGAGTAAAGTAGAGGTGTGTGCGCATGGCAGAAAATAATATGTTTGAGTTGAAAATTATTTCTCCGGAGGAGATGTTCTACGAAGGGGAAGCAAGCTTTTTGGAATTCACATCTGTGGGCGGCGATATGGGAGTTTACAAGAACCATATCCCGCTGACGACAATTCTGGAGCCTTGTGTGATGAAGATACACAAGGGCACAGAGATGAAAAAAGTAACTGTGTCTGGTGGCTTTGTGGAAATCCTGCAGGAGAAGATCACAGTGCTTGCCGAAGGTGTGCAGTGGACTGAAAAGGTGTCTGTTTAATTACGGACATCTTTTTTTCTTGCTAAAAGAGTATATAACAAGCTATAATATTAGTAAATAATGATGCGGAAAGGAAGTGAGAAGTGGGATTTAAACCGTTTCCAATCGGAGTGGACAATTTTAAGGAAATGATACAAGAGGGGTATTATTACGTAGATAAAACGTTGTTGATAAAAGAACTTTTGGATATGCGGGGAAAAGTTAATTTGTTTACAAGACCAAGGCGTTTCGGTAAGACACTGGGACTTAGCATGTTACAGTGCTTTTTTGAAAAAGATTACTGTGATGCTCGGAAGCTTTTTCAGGGGTTGGAAATTATGGCTGCCGGGGAAAAGTATTTAAAGCACATATCGAGATATCCGGTGATCAGTATTTCACTAAAAACAATGAAGCAGGCGAATTTCGACTTGTCTTATATACAGATGAAGAAAATGATTGCCGAGGAATTTGGCAGACATGAAGAACTTTTGAAAATTGGGAAATTGACGGAAGAAGAAAAAGAAGCTTCTTGCAATACGCGATGTTAAGGGAACGGATGCAGATTATCTGGATGCACTGCGTTTTCTGTCAGCTTGTCTGGCGAAAAGTTATAGAGAAAAAGTAATTATCCTGATCGATGAGTATGATGTCCCACTGGAGAACTCTTATTTTGGAGGCTTTTATGAGAAGATGATTCCGCTGATCAGATCTCTTTTTGAGTCAGCGTTGAAGACGAATGACAGCTTGGAGTTTGCTGTGATCACAGGTTGTCTTCGAATCTCGAAAGAGAGTATTTTACAGGATTGAACAATCTGAAGATTATCTCCATTACGAATCCAATGTATTCAGAGCATTTTGGTTTTACACAAAAAGAAGTAGATGAGATTCTTGCATTTTATGATAGAAGTGATTTCGCGGATGTAGTGAAAAGATGGTATGATGGATATGTATTTGGACGGACGGAAGTATATAATCCCTGGAGTGTATTGAATTATGTGGAGTTGATTTGGGCAGATATGACATCTTTACCAAGACCATTTTGGGCAAATACAAGTTCGAACAGTATTGTGAAAACTTTAGTAGAAAAGGCGGATATAAAAGTAAAACAGGAGATAGAGCTGCTGATCCAGGGGGAAAGCATTGAAAAACCAATTCACGAAGATATTACGTATGAGGATATCGGAGTGGAGGAATCAGAGGAAAATATTTGGAATTTCTTGTTTTTTACAGGCTACTTAAAGAAAGTGGATGAGGCGCTGAGAGATGGGATTCGTTATATTTCGATGAGTATTCCGAATGAAGAGATTCTCTATATCTATAAAAATACGGTGCTTTCCTGGTTTGGGAAAAAGTAAAAAAAGAAAGATTTTTCAGAGTTGTATCGATATGTAACAGAGGGCGAGGTAATTGGATTAGAAAAAACGATTTCAGAGCTTTTGCGTGAAGGGATTAGTTTTTACGACACAAAAGAAGCTTTTTATCACGGATTTCTCATGGGTATTTTTGGCGGAATGGGAGACTATTATTCTTACTCCAATCGTGAGTCCGGTGATGGAAGATATGATATTTGCCTGAAAAGTATGGATGTAGAGAAACCGGTGATCCTTTTTGAGCTGAAGGTGTCTGAAAGCTTTCACCAGATGGAAAAATGTAGCTTGAAAGCAGTGGAGCAAATCAGAATGAAGCATTATGAAGAAGAATTTTTGCGTGATGGATACCGTGAAGTACTATGCTATGGCATTGCTTTTATAAGAAAAATTGTAAAATTACAGTAGAAAAACAAAAGATAGAATCGTAAAGTATAAGGAGGAAGAAAACATGTTTTGCAGAAATTGTGGAAAACCGATTGATCCGAATGCTGCAGTGTGTATAAACTGTGGATTTTCGAATGGAACTGGGGATAACTATTGCCCAAATTGTGGAAATGCTACCAATGTCGGAATGACATATTGTACGATGTGCGGAGCGAGTCTTGTGAATCAAAAGACCTATGTGGAGCAGAAATCAAAGCTGGCAGGAGGACTGTTAGGTATTTTTCTCGGCTCGCTAGGTGTGCATAATTTTTATTTGGGATATACAACAAAAGCGGTTATTCAGCTTGTTCTGACGGTGGCAACCTGTGGAATCGGAAGTATTATCTCAGGAATATGGGGATTTATAGAAGGAATTTTGATCTTGACCGGCAGTATCAATACAGACGGAAGAGGAATTCCGCTGAAAGAATAGAACATCTCAAATATTTTGGCATACTATATACTAGAGCGTATATAGAAATGGAAGTGCAAGCCTGTGGATTACCGATTACCATATTATATGGCATACCCGATGCCCTTACAATATGATGATGAGCGAATAGAACAGCGTGATTTTGAGTATATGAAAGCATGTATCCGGAGACAGCAAAGAGGTTGCTGCCTATGTGGAAGATGAGTGTGACAGGATGGCATATGAAGGCAGTGTTGTCTATGATGAATATCCGGATCAGCTGCAGATGCGTATGATGTGCAGAAGAATTTACGACAGAGTGAAAGAACTGGATGGGATAGAGCCGGAAGAAATGCAGATGGAAGCACAGGAACATATGGGGATCAGAAGACGCCGGAAAGAGGACTGGTTGGGAGATATGATTCAGATTATGGTGTATCAGGAGTTATTCCGGCGAAGGTGCGATCATAGAAAATGCAGAAGGAATTTTTATTTCTGATTGAATAATGGAATGGAGAGATACATATGAAAAATATTGTTTTGATTGGAATGCCTGCTGTAGGAAAAAGTACGGTGGGTGTTGTAGTTGCAAGCGGCTTGGATATGAGTTTGTGGATACGGATCTGCTGATACAAAAGCAGGAGAAGCGATTGCTCAAAGAGATTATCGCGCAGGAAGGAAATGACGGATTTCTTGCAATAGAGAATCAGGTTAACCGGGACTTGGATGTGGAAAATGCGGTGATTGCACCGGGGGGCAGTGTTGTATATTGTGAAGAAGCAATGGAACATTACAAAAAAACGGGAACAGTTGTATATTTAAAGGTATCCTATGAGACAATAGACAGAAGAATCCAAAATGCGAAAAGCCGTGGAGTTGTCTTGAAAGAAGGGCAGACTTTAAAGGATTTATACGAAGAAAGGGTTTGCCTATTCGAAAAGTATGCGGATTATACAATTTGCGAGGACGGATTAACAATTGAAGAGACGATAGGAAATGTATTGAAATTATTTGAAGAATAGGAGGCGCAGACTCCTATTTCGGTTTATATTTGGAAAAATAATTTTACAAAAATACATTTTGTGTTATAATAGCAAAGAAGTATAAATAAAACTGGGAGAAGTATGACTGAAAAAGTTTCAGCATGGAATGGAAATCTGATAATTGAGGTGTGAAATGGAACAGTATATTATTAAGGGTGGAAATCCGTTAGTAGGGGAAGTAGAGATAGGCGGAGCAAAGAATGCAGCATTAGCTATTTTAGCAGCGGCAATTATGACAGATGAGACTGTTACGATAGAGAATTTACCGGATGTGAATGACATCAATGTGTTGTTGGAAGCGATGGCAGGAATAGGAGCCACGGTTCAGCGTATAGACCGACATACAGTGCGGATCAATGGAGCCGGTGTGCAGGATTTAGTATTGAGTATGACTATATCAAGAAGATCAGAGCATCTTATTATTTACTAGGAGCATTACTTGGAAAATACAGAAGAGCTGAGGTGGCGCTTCCTGGGGGCTGCAATATCGGAAGCAGACCGATTG
>ENA-OQJH01001313-OQJH01001313.1-human-gut-metagenome-genome-assembly--contig:-NODE-1313-length-10631-cov-2.429931_pt1 | contig 10631 bp, 9 predicted proteins | sample MGYA00242597_ERZ504763 | MGnify/ENA primary metagenome ERZ504763 (study PRJEB26092, sample SAMD00036359) | human gut metagenome | host: Homo sapiens | study: EMG produced TPA metagenomics assembly of... | reverse complement strand
AAGCCCATGAGGTTTATTTGTTGTGCCAAGAAATGAACGATTTTCACTTCCTATCCCAAGAATCCTGCATGACAGGAGCCTTCGCCTGTTTTCAGTCAGGATTGCGGACTTGTTTCGCAATTACCTAATTTTCTATAACAAAACTGCCGCTTGCATATAAAATCGCAAGCGGCAGTCTGTATAATTGAATCTCTTTCAATCGCTTTTACAGTTCTTCTATTTTGTTACATACAAATCTCAATACTTTCCTTAAATCTTTAATGTTTATAACTCCGTCCTTTTCCACATCTGCGGCAAGTTTCTGCTCCTCGTCCAACTCAACCTTCTGACATACATACCTCAAAGTAGTACGAACGTCTGAGATCGTCACTTTTCCGTCCGAATCTGAATCACCTTTTATATAATCCGGCTTCATCGCCTCGAACGTAAATCCGTTTTCTTTTGCGTACTTCTCCGCAGCCGATCCTGCTACTCCCCGGATTGTAAATCCTTCTACCTTATATCCCTGCTCATATTGCTTGCTCGACAAATATCCTAAAGCCTCTCTTCCGATCACTTTTACAGATTCGGGGATTGTGACTGTCTTCAAAGATTCACATCCCATAAACGCCACTTCTCCGATATTATTGACACTGTCAGGAATTGTAACATTCTTCAAAGATATGCAGTCCATGAACGCCGCTTCTCCGATATTATTAACACTATCAGGAATCACAACTTCTTTCAAATTTCTCTGCATATAAAATGCATATCCTGCGATACCTTTTGTACCGTCTTTGATCGTGACTACTGTATCCGTCGGTACTTCTCCTTTATATTTGTAGTAAACTTTTCCTGCATATACATCTCCGTCAGCTTGCGCGTCATACCATGCAGTATTTCCTGGATTTATATCACTTTCAAATGCAAAACCACCGATTGCCTCGACCGAATCAGGAATTTCGATATCGCTCAGATTCTCACATCCTGCAAACGCCCCGTACTCGATCTCTGTTACGCTGTTTGGAATCGAAACTGTCGTAAGATTTTTATTCTGGCAAAAGCCGATTTTCCTATTTTCTCAATCTTGCCTCCCCACATAATCTCCGTCAGAGCACATGAATAAAATGCGCTATACGCTACATAAGCAAGATTATTTCCGATTACCGCTTTTTTCAATGATCCACAACCGTAAAACGCCTCTTCTCCGATACTGGTCACTGAATCCGGTATCTCAACAGACGTCAGTCCTGCATAGCTAAATGCTCTATCCGAAATATACGTAATATTATCCGGTATCTCAATCTGTTTCAAATTACCGCAGCCAGAAAATACGCTTTCTTCAATGCCTTTCAAACCGCTTCCGAGAATAACATTATCCAAAGAACACCCAGCAAACGCACACTTACCAACCTCTGTCGTGCTGTCAGGAATACGAATTCGTGTCACTCCCGAATGGTAAAATGTATAGTTATCAATCTCTTTTAATCCATTTCCGAGATCAACTGTTCCAAGATTTTTACAATAAGCAAATCCTTTTTCTTCGATTGTCTGAACACTGTCAGGCAGGCTGATCGACTGAAGCTTTGAACAATTTTCAAATGCCCTTGCCGCAATTTTCTGTAATTTGCTTCCTGCCTTAAATGTAACTGTTTCCAAATTTGCACATGACGCAAATACGCCGTACTGTAAATCTGTAACCTGCGCCGGAATCGTTACACCGACAATATTTTCATTCTCTGCAAACGCTCCGTAACCGACACATTTAACTACTTTATTATCAATCTTATCAGGCACTGTTACATTGCTCTCTGCACCGGAATATTTCAAAATTTCTACTGTATTATCAGACAGCACACGATATGTATAATCCGATGACTCTTTTACTTGCTCGATCTTCCATTTTGCTTCTTTATCTGATAACGCAATGCCCAAATGATATGTTTTTCCCTGTTCCAATGAAACTTCACACCAAATTCAACAGCTCCGTTATACCAGTATCCGTCTATTTCTTTCCAATCGGAGCTGTATACTTTTCCTGTTCCTCCATCTTTTGAAGAAAACATATATTCTCCTGACTTACTTGGAACGAAATCATATACTGGAGTTTCCTCTTCTGTCGTTGTATACTCAGTTCCTTCTTCAACAGCTTTTACAGATGCCTTTGTAATGCTCCACTGAACCTCTCTTGAACCATCTCCTCCTATTGAAAATTCATATGTCTTTCCCTTTTCAAGCAAAGCAAAAATTAATTTTTCCACTGCTATTACCGAACCCAATTATCTTATCAGATTCTTTCATGCTCAGATTCATCTTATCCTGCTGAGACTTGAACCTATAAACTGCCGTCCCGTCCGGGGTAAACGTATAATTAACATATCTCTCTTCTTCGAGAGACGCTGTATATGTTTTTCCCGCCTGTACCGCTATTGCTTCCTGTTCGCTTGCCACATATTTTTGGATACTCCAATATCGAGCTTCCACTGTAATGTAATAAGTTTTTCCCGCCTCCATTTGTACAGCGGCAACGTCGGATTTACGTTCGATTTCTTTCCAATTTTCATCATAAATAGTTGATCTTTCTTTTACGACATATTTCCCTGTCGTTTCCGGCACGAACACATAATAAATCTCTTTTAAGTTCTCATTCCGATAAACTTGTCCCAACTCTACCGGAATCGCTTTTCCTTTTTTCACACTCCATTTATTTGATAACACCCCAGTTGTATTTCTATTATTTACACCGACATAATAAGTATGACCCTGTTCTAATTTACAGAACGACCACGAAGAAATATATTCGCCGGTCTCTTTATCTCTCACGCTCATTGACAATGCGTCATAGCTAAAGCGATACCATCCCGTCTCATCCACTGTCAGATTGTAAAAAATCTCTTCTACATTTTCGCTTAATTCCGCTTCAAATTCTCCCGGTTTAATATCTCTTACTTTTCCGGCATACCACTTTAAAGTTTCCAACGCTTCTTCCGAAGATTTTTCTATCTCTAAATAATAATTTCCATCTTTACGAAGCTCATAGCTGTAAGATTCATTTGACAAATAGTTGTCTCCCTCATCTGTTCTTTCAAAAAGAGAAACATACGCACTTACATTCCAATCTTTAATTAAACCAAAGTAATACTGCCCGTCTTCCTCGATATTCAAACGATAACGAACCATTGTCTGTTCTGTCGAAAAAGCAACTTCTCCATATTCCGGTGTTCCGTCTTTTTTCAGAGTGATTGTTCCTGCCACTTCTTCCTGCTGATCGACATTCAGCATCTGAGGTGTTCTCGTTTCTTCCTCATATGGCGCTGTCGGCTGATCTTCTTTTTCCTTTGCCGCACCACCCGCCTCAACTGTATCCTGTTGTACCTTTTCTGATGCCTCATCACCTACAGTTATGTCGTGCGGTACATCGCCCGCCTCATCACCTGCAATTATATCATGCGGTACATTTTCTGACATACCATCCGGTATCTGTACATCCTTCACTGTCTCATTCTGCTGTACGCCGCTTACTGCTTCATCCTGTGTCCGCTCTGCTTCTGCATTTACCGAAACTGGAACTGCAAATATCATCGACAGACACATCAGAAAAGCCGTAAGTCCTGCAATCACTTTTCTCTCAAATTTTGTGATCATGTTCTTTTCCTCCCTTGTTTCTTTTCATAATATTTCTTTTTTATAAGTAAAAATATCGCCTCCTTCAAACATACTTTTTAACACTTATTCGATAAAATAGTATTGTTCTATACGGTATAAATATTATCGACATTCCTCGCACAACTTTGAAAATGTTCCTTCTTTATAATATCCGATACCTGTTTCTTGACACTGTTCTCCTGCCAAAAGTCCGCTCTTTTTGCAGTATACTTCTTCTTTCACACCGGTTGGAATCGAATATTGCTCCGATGCATCTGCCCGATTTTTTCAAAGACCCCTTTGCATATCCGAGCGGCGTCTGCAGTTTCAGCGTCCATATCTTTATCAGATTTATACCATACCGCACATACATTTCCCGGAATCATTCCGACAAACCAATGGTCTCCATACTCGCTCGTTCCTGTTTTCCCACACACGTCAAGTCCTGTCACCTGTGCTGATATACCTGTTCCGTCTGTCACGACTTCCCGAAGCATCCGGTTCATAATATAAGCCGTATCTTCACTGAACACCTCCGATTCTTTCTGCTGCGGCGTCCAATAGGTCTCTCCTGATTTTTCTATTTCTTTCACAGCACAAAGAGGCGTATCTTTTCCTTCATTTATAAATACCTGATATGCGTCCGCCATTTTGGAAACCGTCACGCCGTTCTCCAGATATCCAAGCGCTATGTTGCTTAAAATTCTGTCTTCTCCTTCCGCCAGATATCCACTCGCTATATTGCTTAAGGTTCGGTCTTCTCCTTCCTCCTCTAAAATCTTTTTCTCATTATCCACATCATAACCGAGCGTATCTTCCAAAAAACGAACCGACTTCTCAACACCGTAATCTTTCAGTACTTTCACGGCTACTGCATTATTTGACTCTTTCAGTGCATCTGCAGCCGTCACATTTTTCCCTGTAAACGGCACGACATTTTCCGGCCATTCTCTGGCAATCCCGTTGTCTCCTGCCACAACTCCATAAGCGCTATCTTCGTACAACGATGACCAACATATCGTTCCGTCCTCAATCGCCAGGCCATATACACTAAGCGGTTTCATCGTCGATCCTGCAAACGCCGGCTTTGTCACATTGTTATAGTTGTCGTTTCCTTTTGTATCACTGTAACACGCCGTCAGATGCCCTTCTTTATCAGTAACCGCCGCTCCGAACCGCTCACATGCCATTCCTTCACCGTCATTATAAGAGCCGATCACCGCATCCAAAGTTTCCCGGTCGAGCCATGTTTTCACTGTTATTTCTCTGTCTGCCAGTATTTTTGCCGCAGTTTTTCATTCACACCTTCGCGCTCTTGAATCATTTTGACCGCTTCCTGCGAAACGATATCCGCATAAGACTGATATTTGTCTTCACACTCATAACTGATCTTTCCGTCCTGCAATATAAGTTTTGCAATCTCATTTCCGGCTGATCAAGCACGACCGCTCCACTTTTTTTGCTAAGCATCATCCCCGCCGCCGCAAGGACTCCACATGCTCCGACAGCCAATGCGACCCCGACAATTCTCTTTTTATTCATCCATCCGCCTCCTCATGTCCTCAATGATCTCAAGATTCTCATGAGACAATGTCACTTGCGGACGATCTACGATCTTCCAGCCCAGCGCGCTCGTATTTTCTTTTACCTGCTCCAGCATCTTCGGGATTTCTTCTGCCTTTTCCACGCAAAATCTTACCCCGTCTTTATCGCCCATCTGGTGATACAGGTCATTGCAGTATACTAAAACTTCAAGATAATTCTCGTATTCTTCATACTGATACGGCGCAAGTTCAATCGCTTTTAATTTATATTCCGTAAACTGTTCTACGTCCCCATCCGCAAAAGCCGCCTGTGCCAATGCACTATATGGAAGAGACACAGACTGATTATCCACGATCACTTTTTCCGCAATCGCTTTCATTTCCTCTGCCTTATCCGCTTTCGTAAGAAGAGCCAGCTGCGCCATTGTATTTCCACTGTAAACTTTTTCAGCCGCTTTATAATTTCCCGACGTATAGCAAACGTCCGAAACCCCGCACATAATCGAAAGCGCCGCTGCCGCCGCCCCGGTCAGACCTACAACCGTTCCGGTTAAAACAGGCACTTCTGCGTCTTAATATTCCGCATGTCAAGAAACAGGATCAGCACAAATCCCATCGCCAGAAACTGAAAGTCATAATCGAACAAGCTATGTAAGATCATAATGCTAAGAACGATCCTGTTCCGGCTTTGCGTCCTCTTCGTAAATACAGAACGTAAAACCGCCGCGCCCATAAATACCGCCGGGATCACGCCTGCATCAAGCAAGATCTGAATCAATTCATTATGTGCATTTACAACTGTATACACACCAGTCTGTACTGACTGCTGTATAAAGTAATAACCATAATATCCGAGTCCGAAAGGATGTTTTAATATAAGCGGGAGCGCATCCTGCACATACAAAATTCTTCCGAGAAACGTACTTGCTCCGAAGGAAATATTTGTAAATCGCTCAAGAATACCTGCGCTTCCTGCTGCAACAGCCAATATCACCGCCACAACGGCGCCTGCCGCAAACACTGAAATAATAACTTTTTTCCCCGAGGACTTTGCCGCAAACACCCATATAACGGCAACAGCAGTTAATACGAATACCGTACGGCTTCCGCTCATAATAATTCCAAATACAGCGGCAACACCATACACGATATCGAGCCAGTCAATTTTTTTGTAATCAAATCTCCACATTACAAGAATCAGACAGATTAGCATAAACAATGCATATGTATTCGGATATTGAAAAAATCCCGACAACCTGCCTGCAACCGATACCCATTGTTCAAAAACTTCAAACTGCATCATAACAAATGAAAAAGCAGTCATAAGACATCCAAGCATCGGAAGAGACGCGATCATTTTCTCTCTTTCGTCCGTCAGACCCGATACAAGTACGTAGAACAATAACAACGGAAGGAACTTCACGACTCCCATAAGAGCCATTCCCGAATCCACCGCCCATAAACAAGACAGAAGATATCCGAACACAAGCACGGCAAAGGCAGCCATATTCAGATCCCACGCTGCTGTGATACGCTTCTTCACATACATTCTGTAAAACAAAACTCCGGTCAGTACGATTCCGGTTACCGCAGACACCGATACATAATACCCGCCGCCCAATATTCCGACTATCACTATACACGTCATTAAAATCAGCATTTTTATCCCGCCCCCGCTCTCGCAGCTTTTACTTGCTTTTATTTGTTTATCGCTATTTTCTGATTTTATTTTTATCACTGTTTTCTGACTTGTTTTTACTTTTGTTTGTTTCCGTTTTTCTTCTTTATCAAGTAAACAACGACGCCTGATAAAATCATAACTCCGAAAAATGCAGCCAGCGCTTTAAAATCTTCAGCTGATAATTTTTTCGATTTCTTATCTTTATCCGCCTTATCAGCATCTTTTTTCCCGCTGTCACCTTTCCCTTTCTCACCTGATTCGGACGAATCTTTTTTATCATCGCTTGATTCCTTTTCAGATTTTGACTTGTCTTTATCCTTATCTGATTTTTTGTCCGATTTATCGTCCGACTTCGATCTGTCTGATTTGTTCTGATCTGTTGAAACTACGGCAAGATCTCCCACAACTTTCTCCTGAAATTCTTTATCCACACCGGAAACTTCTCCTGTAATCGGGTTACTGGACTCCGTATTGTCTACCACTTCATCCGGCTTCATTCCGATTGGGAGCTTCTCCGTACAGTCTTTTTTTTAATTTAAACTTCAATCAACGATAGATCCTTCATTTTTCACTGTATCCGGAACTACATACACAACGATTATTTCTGATGATTCTTCAATATGGTTATAATCAAATATTCCGCCTCCGGCTTTTTTCAATCAAATCTCCTGCCTCCAGCGACTGAAATTCCAGAACTTCTTTGTCATAATAAATAGAGATCTGAAAGCCGCCGACTTCCTGGCCTGTATTAAACTCTACCGGAACTGTTACGACGTCTCCCGCTTTTCCTTTTTGATTATCTACATGAAACTCCGTATATACATCTTCCGCCTGAACATTCATTCCGAAAAGACAGACCATGCATAAAATTAAAATAAACTGTTTTATTCTTTTTCCTCTCATCAACCTCTATTCTCCTTACGCTCTTTCCCTTTTATAACATATATTTTTTGCACCTTTTCGGAGCTTTTTGGTATCAAAAGAAATACAATATCATCTACTGTTTTTCTTTCTTCTGATACCAAAGCTCCCTGTCGGTCAGTCGCCAACAAGGAGCTTTCTTTTAACTTTTATCTATGCGTTCTTTTTTTGAAAAATTACTACGCCTACAATCGCTGCTATGGATAAAAGCATTGCTACTACGAAACCTGAGATGTGGTTGCTATCTCCGGTCTTTACTGCACCGCCGTCAGCCGGTTTCTCATTCTTATTGTTTGTACCGTTTGCTTTTGCTGTTACTTTCAAAGCGTACTCAGCCGTCTTATCTCCAACTTTCGCTGTGATCTTTACATTTCCGGCTTTTACAGCTTTAACAACACCATTTGCATCTACTGTTGCTACTTTTGTATCAGAGCTGCTCCATACAACTGTTTTGTCATCTGTTGTATTTGTCGGATTGAATACTACGTTAAGTTTTGTTGTCTTTCCTTCTTCAAGAGAAGTTACATCACCTTTGATTTCAATCGACTCAAGCGGAATTTCTTCTACTGTTATATCATAAGTAAGTGTTTTCTCAAAGTCTGTGTTTGTTGTTTTTACTGTAATAGTAATCGTCGCTTTGCCGTTTTTCAAAGCTGTTACCATACCATTTTTATCTACAGAAACAACTTTTCATCAGATGATGCAAATGTATATATTACATTATCTGTTGTATCGATCGGATTCAGTCCGATTTTAATTTGATGTTTCTCACCTTTGAAAAGTTCAGACGGATTCTTCATCTCATCAAGCTTAACATCTGTCAGGTGAATTTCTTTTACTGTCACTGTACAAGAAGCTGTATGTTTTCCATCGGCTGTTGTTGCTGTGATTGTAGCTGTGCCTTCTTTCAGTGCTTTTACTGTTCCGTTTGCATCAACTGCAGCTATATCCGCCGCGCTGCTTGTCCATTTTACTTCACGGCTATCTTCTGTATTGCTCGGAATAAACGATACTTCAAGTTTCTCTGTTTTACCTTTCAGAAGATCTGTAATTTCTGTTTTATTCAGCGCAATACTTTCTGTATGGATCGGAACTTTTACTTCACATACTGCTGTGATCTTATTGTTTGCTTTTGCTGTTGCGATAACTTTTGTTTTTCCGCCTGCAACTGCTGTAACAACACCATTTTCATCAACTGTTGCTACGCTCTCATTTTCGCTCTTCCATGTAACAGCTTTTTCATCTGTTGTATCTGCCGGAAGATATGTTACATTCAGGTTTGCTTTCTGACCTTTTTCAACTGTCACCTTGTCCGGTGTCACTTTGATGCCTGTCAATTTTGCATTAACCGTAACTGTACATTCAGCTTTATGTGTACCTACTGTTGCCGTAATCTTTGTTGTGCCTGTTGCTTTCGCTGTAACGACACCATTTTTTACTGTTGCGATCTTTTCATCGGCGCTTGACCATGTAACTGTCTTATCATCTGTTGTATCTGCCGGTGTATAAATCACTTTAAGAGCTTCACTGCTCTGACCTTTGGAAGTTCCAAAGCTGTTTTATCAAGTGAAATTCCTGTCAGTTTCTTCTCCTGTACTGTAAGTGCACAAGTTGCTGTAAGTTTTCCGACCTTTGCAGTAATTGTTGCGCTGCCGTCTTTTAATGCTGTCACTTTACCGTTTGCATCAACTGTCGCTACGCTCTTATCGCTGCTCTCCCATGTTACTGCTTTGTTATCTGTCGTATCTGCCGGATCATATTTCACTGACAATGTCTTTGAAGTACCTTTTTTCAATGTAAGAGTTGCCGGATCTACAGTAATTTTTTTCAACGGATTGTTTACTGTGATCTTTACACTGTCGCTCTTGCCTGCTGCTGTCGCTGTAATTGTTGCGTTTCCAACTCCGACAGCCTCAACTTTACCTTTTGAATCAACTGTCACAACATCTTTATTAGAACTCTTCCATGTAATTGTCTGACCTTCCAACGCTTCTGCAGGTGTTCCTGTCACTGTAAGTGTCTCGGAAGTACCTTTCGTCATTGTAAAGTCTTCTTTGTTGATCTTAAGAGAAGAAAGTTCGATTGCAACCGGGATTTCTCCGTTTTCAATCTTATTACCATTTTTATCTAATGTTGTTAATGGAACATCTTTGCCGTCGATATCAGTTCTGTCATTATCATTTGTTCCTGTCTGAATTCCTACACAATTAAAGCCCATAAGACCTGAGCCTTTTGCATTCTCATTAACTGTTACATCAAACGTAAAAAGTAATACATCTTTATTTACCGGATTACCTTCCTTCATTTCAAGCAGTACTGAAAATCCACCTGCTGTATATACGTCTTCCTCATCTACAATAAACATAAGATTCTTTTTGAGAACATTATTTGGATCTTGCTCCAAACTGTCCTTCACATATGTATATACCTTTGTGTCAAAATCAAATCCGCCGACAACCTGCATCACGTTTCCATTTGGCTTAAGCCAACATTCAACATGAACCTTATCACCGGGTTTCATGTTTGTGACATCCGTCTTAGTTATAATTGACGGTACATCGTTCGCAGCCTGTACATCCATCTGCGGAACTGCCACAAATCCCGTGATGACCATGACCAGAGCCAAGACTAAAGCTGCGATCTTGTTTAGCTTCTTTTTCATCCTTTTTCTCCTCTCCTATATTTGATGATGTGACTAGTATTCCTAGTAAATCCACTTAAACATAATTATTAATAGGACTTTATTTTATTTTTGCAATCGCCTATAAATGAATATTTACCTCTGCTTCTTGTAGGATTACAATACATTGTGTTACAACTGAATAATTAAAAGCGGAAATACCTTTTCTGTGTTATGCTTT
>ENA-OQJH01001312-OQJH01001312.1-human-gut-metagenome-genome-assembly--contig:-NODE-1312-length-10635-cov-1.281024_pt1 | contig 10635 bp, 14 predicted proteins | sample MGYA00242597_ERZ504763 | MGnify/ENA primary metagenome ERZ504763 (study PRJEB26092, sample SAMD00036359) | human gut metagenome | host: Homo sapiens | study: EMG produced TPA metagenomics assembly of... | reverse complement strand
TTGAATGAAAAAATAGAAAAATTCTTTCTGAACAATTGCAAGAAAAGTCAGAAAGTAACGAAAAAAGAAATACCGAAGATGTATGGAGGACTCCCCTATACACCACCGCCGTCTGATATTATTTAGCGTAGAACATCCGTAAAGTGGGTGTTACTTTTTTTGCACTGAAAACAAGGAAAAGGAGAAGAAAAATGAGCATACAGGAACAATTAGAAAAGGTACAAAGTGATCTGCAGAAAATTGAAGAACGAAGAAAAGAATTGCAGCAAAAAGAGAAAGAACTGCTGACCAAAATGGAACTGGAAGAAGCAAGGGCTGCAGCAAAAAAGAATGAGGAAATCCGAAAGATTGTAGAAGAAAATTATGGGGAAGTAGATGGTTCTAATTTAGAAATATTTCGCCGTGTGATGCAGGAACAATCCGGGCAGATGAAACAACGAAAAGAACATTTGAAACAGAATTAAACGGGTGTGATCAAAGTGAAAAGAAGTATCTTTGTTGGAGTCCGATTCCAACCGGAAGAATATGAATTTCTCTGTGAAAAAGCCAGAGAAAGATCCGGAAACACGGATGCGGACAGGAAGCAAAAACCTGTCTGCTTATGTCCGGAAAAAAACACTGCAGGAATCCGGATATCAGAAGGAGCTGCAGATCCAAAAGGAACTAAAAGAACTGGTGTATCAGTTACCGAAAATCGGAACGAATATCAATCAGGCAACGAAGCAATTACATATCGGATATGAACCGGCGGCTGCGGCAGATCGGCTGGAGAAAAATATGAAACTGTTAGAACAGCAATTCGAAAAAATGAAAGAGGAATTGAAACAAACGTATGGCAATCACGAAGATATTAAACATTAAATCACAATCCAACCTTTACAATGCAATTGATTACATTATGAAGCCGGAAAAAACGAAAGAGCAGTTATGGGTCGGTGGAAATTCCGGTAGTACGACACAAGAGGTGTATCGTACCATGATGGACACCAAACAGGCATGGGGAAAGCTGGATGGAAGGAAAGGATACCATATCATCATCAGTTGGAAACCGGGAGAATGTACGGAGGAAAAAGCCTATCAGATCATCCAGGAATTCTGCCAGGAATATCTGGGAGAGAACTATGATTATGTGTTTGGAATTCATACCGATCGAAAACATTGCCATGGTCATATTGTGTTCAATTCGGTCAACCGTATCACAGGTTATAAGTATCGTTATGAACGTGGGGACTGGGAAAAATTTATGCAGCCAATCACGGACAAGCTTTGTGTGAAATATGGACTTCCCAAACTGGAATATGAAAAGGAAACCGGAAAGGAGTCTCATACGGAGAATGGAAAGATCAAGGAAAAAGCAGTTGGAAAAATCTGATCCGTGCAGATATTGATTATGCAATCTCTCTTTCGGAATCGTACGAAGAATTTTTAGAACAGATGCGATCCATGCATTATCAGATCCGGGAAGGAACGTCCCGGGAAGAGGGGGCGATTTATCCTTGAAACTGCCCGGACAAGGACGGGCTTGCCGTACCAAAAAAGAAAACATTGGGAGAAGCCTATACGGTGGCTGCCATCCGGGAGCGGATCGGAAAAGAATGGAGATCCTATCCGGTACCAAAGCCTCCAAGCTGCAACGCTGCCAGATGCATTTCGGACGGAAAAACATCCGGGGGATCTCCGGATATCAAGCCAGTCATGTCCGAGATATTTACCAGATCCAGAACCGCTATGCAAAGGGAAATATCTATGCAATCAATCAGGGCAGTATGCGGAAATATTTGACACAGATTGAGAAGCTGCGGGCAGACTGCAGATATTTATTAACCATGGATATCCGAAGTAGAGAGGTGCTGGATCAAAGAGAGCGAGAGGTGTTGAAAGAGGAAAAACGATTAAAGCAGCAAAGTAGCTTGAAATGGAACCTGCAGGAGGACGAAGGGTATCGAAGATATCAGAAACTGGAACAAGAGCTGGGGCAGATTCCGGTATGGGATGACCGGTTTGAAGCAGTCCTGGATGAAATGGAAGAATTGCAGGAGCAGTTGCCAAAAGGGATGGAGCTGATGAAAGATGCCAAAGAGCAGTTACAAAAACTGCGGGAAGAAAAGCGGCTGATCCGTCAGATCAAACGTATGGATCAGGAACACCTAGCAACTTATGAATTTGCACATCCAATTCAGAGGAAGAATCCGGAACAGACACATTCCGAAATTCGGAACAGAAAGAAAGGAGGCAGACAGTGGAAGCCCAGGCTATAACAGAAGTAGAAATTAAAGAACAGCAATTGGTAATCGCACAATGGATGCAAGTTCCGGAAGAGATTATTGGCATTCTGAATCAGGAGTTGCCCTGGCGCATCCGGGAATGGATCTATCTGTGCGCTTTGGATCAGATGCCGGCAGAGATTTTAGAAAAAATGCCTACATGGGAGTTAGAAAAAATCCAAAGAGAGCGGATGGAATTCCTGCAGAAAAAATTTCAGGATATCGATTTATTGGAACGGGCAATGAAAGAAAATCAGGATCGGCTGGAAATCCTGGCTGCTAATAGTGAGCGTCTGACTACAGTTGTACAGGACGGACTGGAAAAGGTACTCCAGGATCTGACTAAAGAGAAAGAAGAACTGAAACAAAAGTCAGAACAGCTGTTGAAGGAAAAACGGGAGTTGGAATTCCAGTTGCAGCAAATGAAGCAGCATTTGGTCAAAGAACAGGAGAGCCGACAGAGTGCCGAGGAAAATGCCCGGATTTTAAGCGAAAAAGCAGACACCTATCACAGGGAACTCTTACAGTTTCAGAAAGCAGAAAAAAGGCAGGTGCCAAAGGAAACGATTCCAACCGTGGAACCGGGAAAAAGGGTACTGGAAGAATCGCAGACACCAGAAAATGGCGAAAGAACAAGAGGAACAGCGAAAAAAAGAGATGGAGACATTTATTAAAGAAGTCATGGACAACTCTGAGTTTACCGAAGAGCAGAGTGATTATCTTTTAACCTGTTTGGAAAGAGGGGACAAGGTGGAGGATGTGCTATATTTGGCAAAACCAAGTCTGTCCGTGGAGCATATGGAACGGATGCGGAAGATGGAACAGAAGCGGCGCATGGAGCAAGCGGCCAGAAAACACAAAAGAAACGGTACTTTTGGGAACGGGAAAAGAACTAAAGCAGGAGTGTTCCGAATTTCGGAACAGAAAGGAGAAAAATGGACGTAGAAGCAGAATTATCTGCCAGAAAAACCACTGGAAAACGTATGGGGATATGGGGAAGTCACGGTGGAACGATTATTTACATTTCAAGTTCGAGTGTTAAAACATCGGAAAGAGAATGGGGAAGAGGTATCTTTTGTCAGCTTTCCCAGGCGAAAAGTGCAAGGATGGTGGGAAGATGCGGTACACCCCAGTCAAGAACTGCGGGAGAGGATTGCCGAAGTTGTGAATCAGGAAATCCGAAAGAAATCATAAAAGACTTGGAACTTCCAGAAATCGTAGTTCAGAGTATGAGCCTGTTTCCGGTGCAGCCCAAAAAGACAGTAAGCATCGTAGGGATTGCAACGGTAGAAGTGTGTGGTCTGACAATCAAAGGAGTCACTGTGAAACAGGGACAGGATGGACTTTTTTGTAACCTGCCCCAGTTATTACAGTGAGAAAGACGGGTACCGGGATGTCGTACGGCCAACTTCGAAACGGATCCGGGAAGCAATCTCGGAGGCAGTATTGCAGGAATATAAAGTACAGAAGAACAGGAGGTGGAAAACATGACAAAGTTACAACAGCAATTAGCAGAACAATTTTTACACATCTTGGAAGAGGAAAAACTGGACTGGAAAAAAGAATGGAGCGGACTTTCAGGAAGACCTTATAATCCGGTTTCCAAGACGGTTTACCATGGGAGCAATTACTTTTCTTTGCTGCTGACATCCATGGCGAAAGGATATCAGGATCCCAGATGGTGTACGTTTGCACAGATCAAAGAGCAGGATGGACACTAAAGCAGGAAAGGGACAGAGTGCCAAAATAGAATTCTGGTATCCCTATGATCGGGAGCAGAAAAAGGCAATCAGCTGGCAAGAATTTCGGGAAGCTGGTGGACAGATCAATGATCGGTATCAGCTTTTTAGCCGAGCGTATTCTGTTTACAATGGGGATATGATTGTAGGAATCCCCAAGTTGGAGGTAACACAGAATGAAATACAGCCAGTGGAATTGGTCGATACCATATCCCGGAATATGGGGGTTCCCATCTCTTATCATCAAACAGACCGGGCATTTTACCGCCCAGTAGAAGATCGGATCTATCTTCCGTACCGCCAGCAATTTGATTCCGAGTATGCTTATGCCTCCACAGCACTCCATGAGCTGTCCCATGCAACAGGGTCAGAACATCGTCTGAACCGGAAACAGGGTGGGGAATTTGGAACAGAGCCCTATGCTTATGAAGAACTGGTGGCGGAGATCAGCTCCTGTTTCCTGTCCAGTGAGCTTCCGATCGGACAGACAGAAGAACATCTTCAGAACCACAAGGCGTATGTTCAGAGCTGGATCCAGGGAATTAAAGAGCAGCCGGAGCTTTATTCCGTGCCGTGAAAGATGCGGAACAAGCCGCCGTTTATTTGGAATATCACGGTGGACTGATCACATTGGAAGAATATCAGACCTATGGAATCGAAATAGAACCGGCATCCAAAATACGTAATACTGTTCCGAAATTCGGAACGGAAGAAACAGGAGAGGTACAGAAAGTTGCGATCGAAAGCACCATGGATTATGAGGACTTGGATTTCCATGTAAACCGATATAACGAAAAGGGATATGAAGAGAAGCGTATTATCGGATTGTTTCTCTAAATGAAGAGGGGATTGTGACTCCGGTAGATCGAACCGTTTATCGGAATCTTGAACAAGTGAGAACTGCGATTTCCCAAAAAACAGAATGGAAAGAAGTCCTATATGAAGACTGATTCAGGAAGCAATGAAGAATCGGGTGGAACGGGTGCCTTTTCCGAATCTCAAACAATCGGATGGATGGAGGCTTGCAAAAGAAGGAGAGCATTATACGGTGTATCTGGATGGAGAGCGATTTCTGACAGGAACATCAGAGAAGGTTCAGGAATTGAACCGGAGAGCTGGGGAAGGGAAACATCCCATGCTGCAGCGTGCGTTTACAGCATTGCGAGCACAACAGGGAATGAGTTTGGAGGAAGCGGCTGAAAAAGTGTACCTGTCTGTCCCAGAAGTGAAAGCAGTGGAAAAAGGAGTGTTGCAACTGCAGCCGGAATCCTTGCAGCTTTTTTGCAATGCCTGTGGAGTTTCAGTAGATGCATTGCGGGAAGGGAAGGTTATAAAACAGGCATCAGCAGATCAGTTAAAAGAAGGAATCGAGAAAATGACCCGTCAGATCGATCAGCTGGAGAAAAATCAGACATATCTGCAGGGAGTTGTAGAACGATATGGACTGGAATCCTCTCCGGAATTGGAGGAAGCGAAAAGGAAGATCGCAGCGTATGAAAAGAGCATTGGACGGACAGAGAGTATGATAAACCAAGCATCCACGGAACAGATCTTAGCGTATGGGAAGAAGTGCGAGGCATATCTGGACTTTGGGAATAGTGTGGATCGTGTGCTTCACCCACTGGAAAAAGAAAAATATTATCAAGGGAAAAAAAGACATGAAGCAATTTTAGTATGCAATACACCTGAAATGATTCAAAATGTGGGTTTGAGAGAGTTACCAATGCATATTACACAAAAACATGTATTAGATTGTTTACACGAAAAACGGTGGATAATGTTCATTATCACGGACTGTCTACGCAGGAGCTAAAGCGCCTCCCAGAAGCATTGGAATCCCCCGTTATATTGGCAGAATCTTTGACAAAGGATGATTCTTTAGTAGCTGTACTGGATTATCGGGAACAGGATGGAAACCCAGTGATTGTAGCGGTTCGTCCGAATGGAAATGCCATGTATGAATTGCGAAAAGTAGACTCCAACTTTATTACAAGTATGTATGGAAAAGACAATTTTTCAGAGTTCTGTCAGAGGATCTTAGATCAAGGGAAGTTACTTTATGCGAATAAGGAAAATGGGGAAAAGCTAGGATATTATCTGGAGAACCAGAAATCTCAGATACCAGAATATGACAAAATTTTAAAGAAGATGGCATTATCGGAATCGGAACAAATCAAGCCGAAACATATTCGAAGGTTCTAGTGTTCCGAAATCCGGAACAAAAAAATCCTCTCTGGAAAACCAGAGAGGATAGGGGCTTGCGCTTGCGTCGCTCCAATTGCGACGGGGCCACCTTGCCCTTTGTGTTACCTATTGTATAACAATATACATAGAATGTCAAGCAGATTTTTACGAAAAAAGGAGAAGTTGTAACGTTCCGGATTCGAACAGGGAAGGAGAAAACAGATGGAAAATGAAAGAGACCAACAAGACGTACTTATGGCACTGCAGGGAATGGGGCGGATGAGCTTAATGATGGATCCGGTGTTTAAACTGACCGCAACGGGAACCATCTTATTGATCCAGCATTTCGCGCGCATGCACAAGGAAGGGATGCTAAACAAACGGGAATTCCAAAATTTTCAGGAGTTGCAAAACTGACCGAAGGAAATTATAAGATTGTAAATGTGCCAGTGGAAAGTTGGAAAGAACTGGAAAAAAGTGGATTTCTCTCACAGATGGAAGAACGGAATGTCCGCTACATTCGGATGCCGGATCTGAATGACAAGGATGGGTTTGTGCAGCTGGCTGTTTATGGGGAAGACCAGCTGAATTTTCAGGGATGGTATGACCGGTTTCTGATGGCAAGAATGCAGGGCGGGGAGCATGAACTGCAGAACTTAAATAACCTTACCAGTGGCAGAACAAGCATTGTTAGTATTCCGATGGAACAGGAAATAGATCTTTTAAAAGCAGATTTCGATACGCTGCAGGTCAATTATTCCATCCTTCCGGATTTGAACATTGGAGATGGGGAAATTCAGGTGGTCGTTGCAAACGCCGATCTTCCCAAGGTAGAGCACTGGTATCGGATGTTACAGGAAAAATGTCTGTCAGAAGGAAAGCTGGTTAAAGACTTCCAGACAATCGACATGGGACAGTATCGGGAAACGGGAACGATGAGTGAAGAATCTTATGTTGATACTGCATCCCAGGAAATGAAAGAAAAACTGGAAAAATATGAAGGGCAGGAACGGGGAGAGCTGGAAGAAAAAAGTGTTGGAAACGGAAAATTCCATCAAATCCATCAGCAATGAACGGTATCAGGAACTCCATAGTCATCCGGATTATGTGGAAATTACGATCAATACAGAAACCCTGATCGATCAATCCAGGATTGCCAGAGAAAAGAATCCGGAAGTAGAGGCAAAAGGGATGTTTTCCAGCCGGGTTCAGGTACCTGGGGAGAGAAGGAGAGAACCCTGGTCTTGCCAACAGACCAGGTGTTTCAAACGGATGGTGGGAAAACCTATCTTGCCTTTTTAGCAAAAAATGAGAAACAGATCCTTTTGGATGCCAATGGAAAACCTGTTTCTGCGGATCATCGGCCAACCGGTGCTGATCTGTATGCTTCAAACTATGAGAAAGTGGATCGCATGTTTAAAAAGAAAGAATTGCTGCAGACAGAAAATGTGCAGAAAGAAGCAATCAAAAAAGTGGTAGGACAAGTCCCGCAGAAACTCCCAGCCATGCCGCGAAAGGGGATGTAATGTATGGTAGAAAAGCGAAAATTGCCATGGGGGATGCTGGCAGCTCTTCTGGTAGGATTGCTTGTTATCTCTTACTTTCTAAGTGGTTTGACAACATTAGATGGAGTGACATTGGCAAACTGGCAGGACAAACTGCTGTATGTGATTCTCCATCCACTTCAAACTGGTGGAACGATCTGACCTTTACGTTTATGGGGATTGCGCTGATTGTATGGATCGGCATTGTAACATATCTTATGGACTATTATCGCAACCGACAGATCGGTGTGGAGTATGGATCTGAGCAGTGGGCGGACATCAAACAAATCCAGCGAATTTTAATGAATAAAGATGAAACAAAGAATACGTTGCTCAGTGAAAATGTGGCAGTGGATAATGGAAAATTGTCAAACATGAATATGCTGGTCATCGGGAACTCCGGAAGTTATAAATCGACTTCACTGGTCATTCCCAATGCACTTCTGGCATCGATGACCAATGTATTTTTGGATATCAAAGGAGAACTCCTCAGAAAAACAGGAAGATATTTAGAGAATCAAGGTGTTGCAATCAAAGTGTTTAACCTGATCAATCCGGAAGAATCGGATCGTTGGAATCCCTTTGTTTACATCCGGGATGAAGTGGGATTAGTAAAATTGATCACCAATCTGCAGGAGGCGGTAAAACCGCCGGATGCGATGAAGGGAGACCCGTTCTGGGATCAGGCGGTGAGTTTATATCTGATGTCTCTTTTCTCCTATGAATGGCTGCGGCAAGAACGGCAGAAAAAAGAGCATCCGGAACAGTATCAGGCAGCCACATTGCCGAGGGTTCTGCAGTTGGCAAATTTAGAAATGCAGCCAGGATCGGAGGAAAATAGTACCGATTACAGGAGAAAATGGATGATCTTGCCAGAAAATATGGGCAGAATATCCGCCGGTTCGTGATTATCGGAAACTCAAAGGCAATATGGATGCCCAGGAAACCGTCAGCTGCGTCATTTTGATGGTAAATGCCATGCTGCGTCTCTGCGAAGTGCCTGCAATCAAAAGAATCCTGGAAGCAGACGATATGGACATCAAAAGCCTGGGAACAGGCGCTGGTGGAATCCCGGGGAAAAAGACGGCGTTGTTTTTGGTTATGCCGGACAATGATCCTTCGTTTAATTTTTAATCTCCATGTTTTATACGACCATGTTTGATGTACTGATCCATGCAGCCGATCACGAGTATAGAGGGGCACTTCCGATTCATGTCAGACTGTGGGCGGATGAATTCTATGCGGGCCCGAAACCAACCAGGACAGAAGTGTTGATGGGAACGATCCGGGGAAGAAATATGTCCATTGTACCGATTCTGCAGTCGATCGCACAGGCAAAAGCATTATTTCCACAGGATAAATGGGAAATTTTTATAGAAAACTGTGCAGTGCTTGTTTATATGGGATCGGGGCCAGCCGCAAAGAGTACTCATAAATTTATTTCAGAATTGATCGGGGAAATGACCATTGATGTCCGGAATGATGGACGTACCTATGGCGCGCATGGAAATGCAAATATACAGAATCAGAAATTAGGAAGAAGTCTGATGACACCGGCGGCTGTGAAAAGAATGAGTCGGAAGGATTGTATTCTTTTCATCGAGGGCAATATCCGGTTTTGATCAAAGGCAATTCCATTCCAGACACCACGGTGGAAGGAAATGGAGAAATTAGCTGGGGAAGACGGATATCATCACTCGGTAAAAGTTATATTTGACGAAGAACAAAGAACCTATTTTACAATTGAAACGAAAAAACAGATCCAATTTTTGAGTAAAGAACAAAGTGAAGCGTACAAAGAGATGGCAAAAAAGGATGACACAATCTATTATCGGGAAATTGATAAAGAGGCATTTCTCTATCTGAATTTCCGGAAGTACCCAAAACCCACCGAAGAAGAGATAACAAAGGCATTTCAAGTAGAACGTCAGGTAAGGAAGGAGCGAGTGGATCTGTTAAAACAGCAGGAACTTCCAGAGGACGTGAAGCTATATCAGGAAATGGAAGGACAGGAATCGACAGAGGAAGAAAAGGACACAAACAAACAGGAGAAAGATCTGTCAGGAAGCATTCTGGACTGTATGGAACGCTATCATACAATTTTAAGCAGAGAACAAAAGGAAATCATTATAGAGAGCCTGGAAAAAGGACTGACAGAAGAGCAGGTGAAACACCTGATGTTTTATCCGGCAGAAAAGATGTATCAGTATCAAAGAGCATTTTTGCTACAGAATAGCAGCCGATAGTTAGAGTGAGTTGTTCCGAATTTCGGAACAACTAAATATCCTAAGAAAGAGCGTGACTTTAAAACGGGCATATGATAAAATTGCGGTGATTATTAAGGTGTTTTATATAGGCTTAACGAGTGGAAAGAGAGAAGAAAGTAATGAAAGAAGAAACCTTTAAAAACAAAATACTATGGTACAATTTTATCATGTGCCTCCTGGTTGTATGCATTCATGCACAGAACATGCATATCTTTCTGGAACCTGTGCCGTGGATCAATCATTCCATTTCATTTTTTGTTGAGAGAATCGCCTGTCTGGCAGTACCGGGATTTTTATGTGTTCTGGATATCTGTTTTACAGAAATTTCACGTGGGAAAAAATACCAGAGAAATTGAAACGCAGAGTTTTTAGTCTGGTAATTCCATTTTTGGTTTGGAATTTTCTGTATTATATTTTTCACCTGACAGCACGTCAAGTTCCGTACTTAGGGCAACTGTTTGATACTGCAGTACCCTTTTCGTTACAGGAGTTCATAAATGCAGTACTCTTTTACAAATATAATCCTGTATTTTGGTTTATGCTGTATCTATTTTGTTTTCTTTTTAAAGTTCCATGTTTTATTTATAGGGTAATTATAAAATCATAAAACTGGGATTGGGTTTGGGTTTTTGTTTGG
>ENA-OQJH01001311-OQJH01001311.1-human-gut-metagenome-genome-assembly--contig:-NODE-1311-length-10643-cov-2.075789_pt1 | contig 10643 bp, 12 predicted proteins | sample MGYA00242597_ERZ504763 | MGnify/ENA primary metagenome ERZ504763 (study PRJEB26092, sample SAMD00036359) | human gut metagenome | host: Homo sapiens | study: EMG produced TPA metagenomics assembly of... | reverse complement strand
AGTGGTTTTACCGTGGTCAACGTGACCGATAGTACCAATGTTAACGTGCGGTTTCGAACGTTCAAATTTCTCTTTAGCCATAGCTTTACTTGTTATTTATTTGATTAATAATCAGCAATTACGTTATCAAAGAGCTGTTAACGAGACTTGAACTCGTGACCTCTTCCTTACCAAGGAAGTGCTCTACCACTGAGCTATAACAGCAAGAAAAAAAGAGCGGAAGACGGGGCTCAAACCCGCGACCCTCAGCTTGGAAGGCTAATGCTCTATCAACTGAGCTACTTCCGCATTCTTGCCAAAGTTGTCACTCTGATTGTGGGCAAAGATGGATTCGAACCACCGAAGGCGTAAGCCAGCAGATTTACAGTCTGCCCCATTTGGCCACTCTGGTATTTGCCCTTTTCAAAATCAAGAAATAAAAGAACTATTTTCAAACAATATGATAAAGACAGATGTTCTATCTTTGTTCTTCGGTTTCTTTTTGAGCCTCTTGTCGGATTCGAACCAACGACCCCGAGATTACAAATCACGTGCTCTGGCCAACTGAGCTAAAGAGGCAAACTTACTAAAAAAAGCAACCGTCACGTTCTAACGCGAGCGAAACGGCTGCAAATTTAGTTATTTATTTCTTTCCCGCAAAATATTTGGGATTTTTTTATTTGCTACGTTGCTTTTCCTTGTATTTAACCAGCTGTTTTCCGAGTGCTTCCACATCTAAATCAATTGCTTCTTCAAATGTATCGCATACTTTGCTTGCATAAAACTCTCCATTGGGGATCAATATTTTAATGCCCGCTTCCTTGTTTTCAGCAACTTCTGGTTTAACTACCTTTAATGACACCTCTACTTTCTTTATATCTTCGTAATATTTTTCCAACTTGGACACTTTCTTCTGAATAAATGCCTGCAATTGCTCTGACGCATCAAAGTGAATTGATTGAATTCTAACATCCATACTTACCTCCTTTTTTTAAGCTCTTGGATGAGCTTGTTTATACACTTTTTTAAGTTCTTCAAATGTGGCATGTGTGTAGATCTCGGTAGTTGTTATACTCTCGTGACCCAAAAGTTCTTTTACCGCTCCCAGTTCTGCTTCATTGTTCAGCATTGTGGTAGCAAAAGTATGCCTCAACACGTGAGGCTCTTTTTCTTCAACGTCGCCACCTTTGACAGGTTCCGTTTCACTAAATTATAGACTAGATTCTTATAAAGCCGTTCACCGTTCTCTCTAATAAAGAAAGCTTCCGACCTTTCCGGAATCGTTTCGTTTCTTACATTAATATATTCAAGCATCAACTCCTGCAGTTCGTCACCGAACGGAATCAGCCGTTGCTTGTTTCTTTTCCCGGTCACTTTCAGAAGAGAAGCCGAAAAATCCACATCCTTATTATCCAGACCTATCAATTCCGAAAGCCTCATGCCGGTAGCATAAAACATTTCAATAATCAACCGATCCCGACAGCTTTAAACCCTTCGCCAAAGTCCGTTTCATCCAATAACCGATTCATTTCGTTCTCTTTTAAGAACACAGGCAACGGTTTTTTGTTTTAGGTCCTTTTATTTTACGCAAAGGATCTATAGTCGTTTCTCCCTGCCTCAAGAGATACTCGTAAAACGTTCGGAGCGAACTTAGCTTACGATTTACAGAAGTTGAGGTATACCCTTTATCCATCAATGAAACAATCCATTCACGAATCAGTTCCGCCTCGACTTCTAACGGATTAAATTTTCCATACTCTTCCTGAGCAAACTCCTGCAGTTGCTTTATATCTTCACCGTACGCAAGAACGGTTTTTTCAGAATAGTTCCGCTCATACTGGAGATAATCAAGAAAAGATTCTATCAACATAATATCGCTACATCTAAAATCGTGCAACGAATGTATGAAAAGAATTCAATAATTCAAAGGAAATTACGAATTATTAATCTTCTACTTGCTGAAGTTGTTGTACATAAACTGCACGTTCTTTCTTAAGTCTTTTAGTTACAGACGGTTTATCAAATTGCTGTCTGCTTCTTAATTCTTTCACGATGCCAGTTTTCTCAAATTTTCTTTTAAACTTCTTCAGCGCTTTTTCAATGTTTTCGCCTTCTTTTACAGGTACTACAATCATTTTGTTACTATTAATATGTTATGATTAAAAAATTCCGCAGTCAAATTGCGCCGCAAAATTACACATACTTTCTTTATTCACAAAAACTTTCGGCAAATATTTCTCAAAAACTATTCATAAACAAGTTATTAAATGCAGAAAGTTAGTACCTTTGAAACACTTACATGTCTATAATAATATAATAAAGTATGAAACAGAGCATAAAAGAGCGAGTGCATGCACTGCGCATGACCTTTCATTCCAATTCTATCAAAGCGTTCATTATTCCCAGCACCGACCCTCACCTTAGTGAATATGTGGCTCCCCACTGGATGTCACGCGAGTGGATTTCCGGTTTTACTGGTTCTGCCGGAACAGCGGTTATCCTGATGGATAAAGCAGGATTATGGACCGACTCACGTTATTTTCTGCAAGCTACGAAGGAATTGGAGGGCAGCGGCATTACCTTATATAAAGAGATGTTGCCGGAGACTCCCAGTATTACAGAATTTCTCTGCCAACACTTAAAACCTGGAGAATCTGTAAGTATCGACGGGAAAATGTTCTCTGTGCAACAGGTCGAACAGATGAAAGAAGAACTGGCAGCACATCAGTTACAGGTCGACATATTTGGAGATCCATTGAGTAGCATTTGGAAAGACCGGCCCGCCATGCCTGATTCTCCTGCCTTTATTTATGATATCAAATATGCAGGGAAAAGCTGCGAAGAGAAAATATCCGCCATCCGTACGGAGTTGAAAAAGAAAGGTGTCTATGCTTTATTCATATCCGCACTCGACGAGATCGCATGGACTCTCAATTTGCGAGGAAACGATGTACATTGCAATCCGGTCATAGTAAGTTACCTGTTAATCACACAGGATGAAGTGACTTATTTTATTTCACCAGAGAAAGTGACGGCAGAGGTAGAGACTTATCTAAAGGAACGGCAGATTGGGATACAGAAGTATGATGAGGTAGAGACATACCTGAATTCTTTTCCGGGAAAAACATTCTGATTGATCCACGAAAAACGAATTATTCTATCTATTCGTCTATTAATCCGCAATGTTCTATTCTTCGTGGCGAGTCGCTGTCGCATTATTGAAAGCGATTCGCAATGAGCAGGAGGTCGCCGGCATCCACGCTGCCATGCAACGGGATGGAGTAGCACTCGTCAAATTCCTCAAATGGCTGGAAGAATCCGTATCTACCGGAAAAGAGACAGAATTAAGTATAGATAAAAAGTTGCATGAGTTTAGGCTGCACAGCCTCTCTACATGGGGGAAAGTTTCGACACGATTGCAGGATATAAAGAACATGGGGCAATCGTACATTATTCGGCTACCCCGGAAAGTGACGTGACTCTTCAGCAGAGGGTTCTTACTCTTAGATTCAGGAGCTCAATATCTGGACGGAACCACTGACATCACCCGAACCTTTGCCTTAGGCGAACTTACAGAGGAAGAAAAAACGGATTATACCCTTATATTAAAAGGACACATCGCGTTGCTATGGCCAAATTCCCTACCGGAACCCGTGGAGCCCAGCTCGATGTACTAGCCGTATGCCTATCTGGAACCACAGAATGAATTTTCTTCATGGCACAGGACATGGCGTCGGACATTTCCTGAGTGTACACGAGCCCGCAAAGCATTCGTATGAATGAGAATCCTGTCATTTTGCAGCCCGGCATGGTTACTTCCAATGAGCCTGGTGTTTATAAAGCAGGCAGTCACGGGATACGTACGGAGAACCTGACGTTGGTTTGCAAGATGGAGAGGGAATGTTTGGAGAATATCTTAAGTTTGAAACTATCACTTTATGCCCAATCTGCAAAAAAGGGATCATCAAGGAGATGCTGACAAATGAAGAAATTGAATGGTTAAACAATTACCATCAGACTGTCTACGAGAAGTTGTCACCGGATCTTAACGAAGAAGAAAAAGTTTGGTTACAAGAGGCGACTGCTTCCCTTTAAACAGAACTTGTCTGACACCCGGGTGTCAAGCATACTGAGACCCGGGTGTCAGACTATCCAGACCCGGGTCTCAGCCATCACGACACCCGGTGTCGTACAACATAGAACTGCATTAAATAAAAAACTTTATTAGAAACAAATATTATATGGCTTTAATTAAATCAGTACGGGGTTTTGCTCCCGAAATCGGAGAAAACTGCTTCCTCGCAGATAATGCAACTATTATAGGAGATGTAAAAATAGGAAATGATTGTAGCATTTGGTTTAATACGGTATTAAGAGGTGACGTCAACTCCATACGAATCGGCAATGGTGTCAACATTCAGGATGGAAGTGTCTTGCATACGTTATATCAGAAATCGACTATTGAAATTGGCGATCACGTATCCGTTGGGCATAATGTCACCATTCATGGGGCGACCATCAAAGATTATGCATTGGTAGGGATGGGGTCAACCGTCCTGGATCACGTCGTAGTTGGCGAAGGAGCAATCGTTGCCGCCGGTTCGCTGGTATTAAGCAATACCATCATTGAGCCGGGAAGCATTTGGGGAGGGGTACCCGCGAAATTCATTAAAAAGGTAGATCCTGAACAAGCCAAAGAACTGAATCAGAAGATTGCTCACAATTATTTGATGTATTCGCAATGGTATAAGGAAGATAAATAGCAGACTCTAACAAGTTAATAAAAACAGCGGGACATTCTAATGAAAGAACATCCCGCTGTTTTTATAAGATTTTTTATAAAGCCGTTTTTTTACAAAAAGCGAATTCATTGGATTCATCTCTTTTCGACACTATTTCCTCTAATCAAAAATTAATCATGTGCATTATCTTCTCTGTAGCACCGGCATTACTAGTCACATAATAACCGGCATTTGTTCCGGTTTCACGCAAGAACAATTCATCCGCCAAGAAACGATCCAGCAAAGTTTTCAGTTCATCATAATCTTTGATGGAATAAGCGCCTTTTGCTTCGATCAATTGAACGGCTTCCATAAATTTCTGATACTTCGGTCCGAAAATCACCGGAATACCATATACAGCCGCTTCCAATGTGTTATGAATACCTACTCCGAAACCTCCACCGATATAAGCTATTTCGCCATAACGGTAAATAGAGGACAGCAGTCCGAAGCAGTCTATAATAAGACAATCCGCTTTCAATACATTCCTTTCGTCAGCACGGGTATAGCGCACATACGGACGTTTCAATTTACTGATGATTTCAACCAGGTGATTCTCGTCGATCACATGCGGAGCAATAATCAGTTTCATTTCCGGATGGTTATTGAAATATTCGAGGAATAAATCTTCGTCAGGTCCCATGAGCTTCCGGCAACAAAAGTAAAGGAATTGGTTCCTTTAAATTTCTCTACCAACGGAAGTTCTTTGGCCTCTTCACGGATTTGCAACACGCGGTCAAAACGGGTATCTCCCACTACTGTCACACGGCTGATACCGATTTTCGACAAGTAACGTTTGGATGCCTCATTCTGAACAAACAGATGATCGAAATCTTTCAATACATTGCGATAAGTTCCACCGTACCATTAAAGAATATTTGTTCGCGACGGAAGATAGACGATACACTATATACCGGAATACGGCGTTTGTGAAGCTCATCCAGATAATTCTTCCAAAACTCATATTTGATAAAGAACGCCATGCAAGGATTTGCAATATCCAGGAACTTTTTCACATTCCGCGGTTTATCAAACGGCAGATAGCAGACAATATCCGCCCCCCGGTAATGCTTACGCACCTCGTAACCAGAAGGAGAGAAAAATGTCAGCAATATCTTATAATTAGGATACTTCGCACGAATCATTTCTATCAGAGGGCGCCCTTGTTCAAACTCTCCCAGTGAAGCAGCATGAAACCAAATATACTGTTCCCCCTTCTCCACTTGCTGCCGCAGGAGCTCATACACTACCCAATGCCCTTTCATCATCTTTCGGGGCTTACGGCTAAACGGAGCAGCCAAATGGACGATAAAGTCATAAATGACTATTGCCAGGTCGTAAAGCATAGTACTGTGTCGATTACTTCAAAACCTCTATCGCACGTTTCATGCGAGCTATCGTCTCCTCTTTGCCCAATACCCAGGAAATATCGAACATGTGCGGGCCTTTTCCTTCACCCACTAATGTCAGACGGAAAGCATTCATGATATTACCAGTATGATAACCTTTCTCCGCAATCCAGTCCATAACGACTTTTTCCTGTCCTTCAATACTAAAGTCTTCAATGCCGGCAATCACTTCTGCCAATTCGGTCATACATTTTGCAGAATCTTCTTTCCAACGTTTCTTCACCGTCTTTTCATCATATTCGGTAGGAGCAACGAAGAAGAAGCTACATACGTCCCACAGTTCTTTAATGAAACTTACCCGATCTTTCATCATGCCAACCACAGTCACCACCTTTTCGAAAGGAGCTTCTACACCATGTTCTTTCAGGAAAGGCAAGAACAGTTCTGCAATTTCTTCGTTAGGTTTCTGCTGTATATATTGATGGTTGAACCATATTCCTTTTTTATAGTCGAACTTGGCACCCGACTTGCTGCAACGGTGAAGATCAAACAATTTAATCAATTCGTCCATTGACATCACTTCCTGGTCATTGCCCGGATTCCATCCCAACAAAGCCAAGAAATTAATCACTGCTTCCGGCAAATAACCCGATTCACGATAACCTGAAGAGATTTCTCCCGATTTCGGATCGTGCCATCCAACGGGAATACAGGGAATCCGAGACGGTCACCGTCACGTTTACTTAATTTTCCATTGCCTTCCGGTTTCAGCAATAAAGGCAGGTGGCAAATTCCGGCATTGTATCTTCCCAGCCGAAAGCACGGTACAACAACACATGCAAAGGAGCGGAAGGCAGCCATTCTTCACCACGAATCACGTGGGAACTCCCATCAAATGGTCGTCCACGATATTTGCCAGATGGTAAGTCGCAGTTCATCAGCCGATTTATAAAGCACTTTATCATCCAGAATGGATGAGTTGATAATAACTTCACCACGAATCAGGTCATTCACATGTACGTCTTCATTCGGTTCGATTTTGAAACGAACGACGTATTGTTTGCCTTCAGCAATCAGTGCATCCACTTCTTCCTTCGGCATGGTTAATGAGTTGCGCATCATTCCGCGAGTAGATGCGTCATATTGGAAGTTAGCAATTTCAGCACGCTTAGCGTCCAGTTCCTCCGGAGTATCAAAAGCGATGTATGCTTTTCCATTTTCCAGCAAAACCTGCACATATTTCTTGTAGATTTCGCGGCGCTCCGACTGGCGGTACGGACCACATTCACCACCGAAGCTCACTCCTTCATCAAAGTGGATACCCAACCACTTAAAAGATTCGAGTATATACTCTTCCGCTCCCGGAACGAACCGGTTAGAATCAGTATCTTCAATACGAAATATCAAGTCTCCGCCGTGTTGACGCGCAAATAGATAATTATACAAAGCTGTACGCACACCACCGATGTGCAGTGCTCCCGTAGGACTTGGAGCAAAACGAACTCTTACTTTTCTTTCTGCCATAATTTGGGTTAGTATAGGTAAATCGTGGCAAAATTAAACCTTTTTTTTCCACACTATTGTTTTTTTTTGTACTTTTCGCAAAAATTTCAGTGGATATGGAACATTTGAAGAAGAAAAAAAGTTTTTCATGGAGAGATTTACTATATAAATCACTGCTATTTGTGAGCACTGTGACGTTGATTGTCTATTTCCTGCCACGTGACGGAAAATTCAATTACCAGTTTGACATCAATAAGCCCTGGAAATATGGGCAGCTGATCGCTACTTTCGACTTTCCTATTTATAAAGAGGATGCGGTAGTAAAAAGAGAGCAAGACAGTCTGATGGCTTTCTTCCAGCCTTATTACCAATTGGATAAAGACATCGAAAAAAATGCAATCGCCAAGCTGAAAGAGAATTATCACACCAATCTGAAAGGAATTCTTCCTTCCATCGATTATTTGCGGTATATCGAGCGTACCTTAAAAGAAATCTATCAGGCAGGCATCGTATCGACAGAGAATATACAGCAGCTTCAAAAGGACAGCACTTCATCCGTCATGGTGATTGACGATAAACTTGCCAACCCGCAGGCTACCGAAAACATTTACACGGTAAAGAAAGCGTATGAACACCTGCTGACAGCAGACTCGACCCATTTCAACCGAGAAGTATTAAGGCAATGCGCGCTGAACGAATACATTACTCCCAACCTCACTTTGACGAGGAGCGCACCCAGGCCGCCAAAGAGGAGATATTAAATAATTATTCCTGGGCAAACGGGCTGGTAGTCAGCGGGCAGAAGATTATCGACCGTGGAGAGATCGTTAGTCCGCATACCTATAATATCCTCGAATCATTGCGCAAAGAATCCATCAAACGCAACGAGTCTATGGGACAAAACCGTTTGATTCTCGGTGGTCAGGTTCTGTTTGTGGGTATGCTGATGCTTTGTTTCATGCTCTATCTCGATTTATTCCGGAAAGACTATTATCAACGGAAAGGCAGTCTGTCGTTACTATTCACCCTGATTGTGTTCTACAGTGTCATAACGGCTTTCATGGTGACACATAATATATTTAATGTGTACATCATCCCATACGCGATGCTGCCGATTATCATCCGTGTTTTTCTTGATTCGAGAACCGCTTTTCTGACGCATGTCATCACTATATTGATATGCTCCATCTCCTTGCGCTTCCCTCATGAGTTTATTCTGACGCAGTTGGCAGCGGGATTAGTGGCGATATTCAGCCTAAGGGAACTATCGCAGAGATCCCAGCTTTTCCGAACGGCCTTATTAGTGATACTGACTTATGCAGCCATTTATTTTGCTTTCGAACTGATGACGGAGAATGGTCTTTCCACCGACTTCTCGAAGTTGAACATACGCATGTACACTTACTTCATCATTAACGGAATCCTGCTATTATTCACTTATCCTTTATTATTCTTATTGGAAAAGACTTTCGGATTTACTTCCAATGTTACTTTGGTGGAACTTTCGAATATCAATAACGATCTTTTGCGGCAGATGTCTGAAACGGTTCCCGGAACCTTCCAACATTCCATGCAGGTGGCTAATCTGGCAGCAGAAGCCGCTATCCGCATTGGAGCAAAAAGCCAGTTAGTACGTACGGGGGCTTTGTATCACGATATCGGGAAGATGGAAAATCCGGCTTTCTTTACGGAGAATCAGTCGGGAGGAGTTAATCCGCATAAGAATTTGAATTACGAACAAAGTGCACAGGTCGTTATCAGTCATGTGACGGATGGATTGAAGCTGGCGGATAAACACAATCTGCCTAAAGCAGTCAAAGATTTTATCAGCACTCATCACGGACGGGGAAAAACAAAATATTTCTATATTTCCTGGAAGAACGAGCATCCGGACGAAGAGCCGAATGAAGAATTGTTCACTTATCCCGGACCGAATCCGTTTACCAAAGAGCAGGCTATCCTGATGATGGCGGATGCTGTGGAAGCTGCCTCACGCAGTCTTCCGGAATATACGGAAGAAACAATCAGCAACCTGGTCGACAAAATTATCGACTCACAGGTTACTGAAGGTTACTTTAAGGAATGTCCTATCACTTTCAAGGATATAGCAACTGTGAAAGCTGTATTCAAGGAAAAACTAAAGATTGCTTATCATACCCGGATCAGCTATCCGGAGTTAAAGAAGTAAGCAGGCCGGCGCAAGCGTCTTCCAACACATCGAGTACATATTCAAATCCTTCGGCCCCTCCATAATAGGGGTCGGGGACATGATCTGCAGGAATACGGGTGCAGTACTCCGTCATGCGATGAATCTTCTTCATTCTTCGGGAGAAGGTGCTTTGTCTTTCAGATCATCTATATTCCGGTCGTCCATACCGATTATCAAATCAAATGATAGAAATCTTCTATACGGACGGGGCGCGAACGATGCACCAATTGATAACCGCGACGAGCTGCATGAGCACGCATCCGGCTGTCCGGCAGTTCGCCTGATGATAAGACAAGATTCCGGCGGAATCTATCACAAATTCTTTTTCCAGTCCCGCTTCTTTTATCAAATGAAGCATCACGCCTTCAGCCGTAGAGCTACGGCAGATATTTCCAAGGCAGACAAACAATATCTTTTTCATAATTTCAGTTTTAACAGATTCAAGAATAAGTCAAATGATAATTTTGCGGAGTGCCCTGAAAGAGCTTAATTATATAGCGTAGGGCAACGCCCTACGTAAAAACGACAATCTGAATTTGCGCCTGAAAGGGCATAATTGTATACAGTTCCGCCTTTCAGGGCTTGTGGCTGGTGTGTTTTTTTTCGTAGGGCGTTGCCCTACGCTATATAATTAAGCTTTCAGGGCACCCCAATAAATATATAATTGTAAGGCTTTCAGCCTAACTGCAAAATTCCCATTTAATTAAGAACTGTACTGAAACGAGTTAAACGGTGCGCTAATGAATGGGTCAAGGGTGAGGGGTGGTGAGGGTAGATTTATAACTTTCGTATTTTTTATAGAATAAAAAAGGAGATAGTATA
>ENA-OQJH01001310-OQJH01001310.1-human-gut-metagenome-genome-assembly--contig:-NODE-1310-length-10648-cov-1.861705_pt1 | contig 10648 bp, 16 predicted proteins | sample MGYA00242597_ERZ504763 | MGnify/ENA primary metagenome ERZ504763 (study PRJEB26092, sample SAMD00036359) | human gut metagenome | host: Homo sapiens | study: EMG produced TPA metagenomics assembly of... | reverse complement strand
CCTACCTTCTCTTTTTAGGGTATATCCCATTTGATTAGCAACATCTACAATCTTTATATTGGACTCAATTTCTTGTATAATCTGTGTATTAATTTCTTTTTGCCGAACATTTATTTCATCTTTATGTTTCGCAATGAATTCTCCTATAACAGAGCGTTCATCCGTGTTCGGCAAATCGACATCTAACACCTTTGCAATTCGATTCGCATATTCTAATTGCCTATCGGATGCCTTCATAACCGATCCACCTTTCTATCATTCATATATTTTTAATTTTTCATTTAATTTCTCAATTCGTTGGTTATACTCTTCATTTTCTTTTTCATATTCTTCAATTCTTTGTAAATTGGATTGAATCAACGAATTATATCTTTCTACTTCTGCATGAACTTCTTCTGCTTCCTTCTCTGTAAGAAATTCCATATTCGCTACCATTTCAGAGGAAGATTTATTAATTTCTTTAATTTCTTTCTCAAGCATTTTTATATTTTTATTATTCTTTAAAATAGAAGCTTCATAGAGTTTAATATCATTTTGTGTATCTTTAATGCAATAGTCATTTTGACTCCTTTTTGGAATATGTTCAACAGCTTTTATGTTTGTACTATTCCCATAAAACCTCAAGAAAAATTCTGTTTCGGGATTATTCCCATTCAAGGCAATACGTACAGATATAGTATTCCATTTTTTTGGTATATCTTTTATCTGTACAACTAAAATATTAGTATCTTCATATACCGGTTTAATATCCAACTTCCCTTGAATCGTTCTGCGGCTGACCAAGAATAATTTTCAATGCCGTCAAAACTTTTATTGATTACTTTGAATTGGATTTCCATCATTTTCTGTTCTTTGGAATACTCCCAATTAATCAATGAAAAACTTCTCTTTAAATCAGCTACTTCATATTTCGTGTTATATTTTGCAATTTCATACTCTCCACTTTCACGAGGAAACCACATTCCAGAGCTAATTGCAACTATATAAAAAATTGCAACCACTATTACAGAAAGTGAAAGAATAGGATTTATTTTTTTCTTTAATTTATAATTTTTAAATTCCATATTTCTCCTTTCTTTTATGGGTGCTATTAATAGCACCTAGTATCAAAAAGAAAAAAATTAAAGGTCTACGTCCGGAAAATCAATTTCTAAAAAAGGTGGCGTTTTCCAGTCTTTTAGTTCCTCATCAATGATTTTTTCCGGTAAAAGCTCTTCCGTAAAATAAGCAATTGGAATCGACATTTCTTCAGCCTGAATCAACTCTGAAATATTTTTATCTTCCTGATCTATACATAAAACGATGTCTGCATTCTCCAGCGAATCCGTAAATAGAATTTTACTTTTATACCTTGCTTTCAGATTTTGCATGTGGTATGGTTTTCGATATTTGCGTGTAATCAAAAATACATTTTTTACATTTCCTTCCATATCTATCCCCACTTTTTATACTCTGCTTTACCTTTTTCGTAATTATAAAAAATTTTACAATACGTCTTATATTCGTCATTTAGTTCTACTTGAATTACAATCTCTTTTCCATTTTTTTCGTAAGATGTAACTCTTGCTTTTGTAGCTTCTAATTTCTCCTCAAATATATACATCCCAAATTCTTTCTGTAATTTTTCTAAATCTTTAGCGATATATTTTTGAAGCTCCTGATCTATGTCTGTAATTTCAACTGGTGCAGCTCTAACTCATCCTTCAAAAAATGGAAATGGAAATTTTCTAATTTTGTATCATAGCTTACCTTTGTTTGAATCGGTTCTTCCTCTTCTTTTAGGTAAACATCTACCGGAAATTGCATTGTATCTGTATCCTCTACTTGTGTACCGACACCTACAACTATTTTTTCTTGTAGTTGATCTATAATTCCATTTTGGGAAAGGAAGCTGGAAAATAGATATTGAAAATAATTAAGTTGATCATTTGGCGTAAAAGTCCTTTTACAATTTGATCTGTATATTCATATTCAATTCTGATATCTGGTACACTGTCCGGCGGTGCTATATCTGATACTTCATTTTCTTTTTCCGTTTCATTTTTATTTTCCTTTTCCGTTTCATAAACTGGTTTTTTTTCTATGTTTTTTGTCTTATACGTAAAAATTATAAGTCCTATGCATAACACAAAAATTATACCAAAAAATATCATCTTTTTTTATTGCTCATAATCAATTTCCTTTCAATTTATTTTAGAAAAGTCCTGAGATCCATTCCATCCCCAACCCTTCCATCCATACACATTAATCCATTCTTGTAATGTTCGCAATTTAACTGTGTTTTCTCTTGAAACAACATTTCCATTTCCAACATAAATGCCAACATGCCCAGCATCATGGTTTCCACATTTTGCATTATATCTGTAAGAATGTCCATACACTGTTGCACCTACAGGGATATTTTCTTTACTTCCCGAAACCAAAAAAGCATTTGCTGCTTCAGTAGCACAAGCTCTCGATTGCCTTGGAGACTGTCCTGCTTGAAAATAGACATTTGCAACCCATTTTTGGCACATATTTACCTCAGCTCCTAGCTATCCAAACTCAATGCTATTTCTGCTATTCTTTTTTGTCCTTTTGATACTGATCCATCTCCACTGCCGGTTACACTATCTGAAGATATATTGTTAAATCGGTACAAATCATATTGTTGCATGATTCTTATGAGCTTAGATGCATACGAATGATCTGTAGCCCATCTTGATGCTATTTTTAGTGCAAACATATCCGGATCAGTTATATTTTGCACCAAATCTGAATAAACTCTTTGGATAAGACCCGAACGATATTTGATACAATCTGTATAATTTTTAAAAATCAAAAATCCTGCCGTAATTGTAATATGATCTTTTCCAACTTGTTCTCCAGTCTGCATATTCACAATTCCAATAGGAGTTGAATCGCCTGCAGGTGCCTTCATTCCAAATAGGTTCTTGTAATTGTATGCTAATTGAGATAGACCTTTTCCAGTTTCGCCCCCAGGACCGAATCTTCCGTAACCGGATTCTGCCACAATCTGAGCAATTGTTACAGCCGCCGGATATCCATGTGTTTCCTGTTCTTCTAATGCTGCAATTACCATTTCTTGGGTAATGAAGCTTGGAAGTCCTTCTAAATTATTTATATCTGCATTATTTTCAGTAGATGTAGATACAAGCATACCAATTATCATGATTATTACTGTTAAGAATATAGCACCAGAAATTCCAAGAGCGGTGAATACAGCAATCAGCTTTTTTTTCAATTATACCCCTCCCGTAAAGATTCGTTCCTCTTCTTTAGAGAGGTATACTTTAAATTCTATGTTTCGATCTCCTGAGATGCAAAGTATATTTTCACCTTTCATCAAACGTGGAATACGATTTCTTTGTTCGTATGTTAGCACGTTTTCAAATATTTTATCCAGTAGCGGTAATGCACTGCTATCTTGATGAAATATAAATTTGTACTGCGTTAATTCAAACAGCTTCTTTAATTCATCAACTCCACTAGATGAATTTTCATCCGGTACGTAGTCTCTAATTGATTGCGAAGCCATCATAATTCCTCCAAAAAATTTTGGTGCTTCTCGCATATATATCGAAATGAGATTTAATGCATAAAGTTTCTTAACATTCAACCATCGATGGCTCTCGTCAATCAGGATTAGAAAATGTACAATATCTTCCCATTTGATTTTTCCCGATTCATACAATTTTTTCATAATACTTCCATTAGTTACGCAATTATCCCAACAGGTTGATAAAATATTAAATAATTGTGCATCAAACACTCTATCGTCCATTTCTTTTAATTTTGACATATCATATGTAATAATCTGTACGTCTTTTAGATTAGAAAAGCTTGTGTATCCATTAAAAATATGACCATAACTAACTTATCAATCTTGAAAAATCCGTTCCATCTGTTGAAGCTGCAATAACTCATGTTGCTTTTACCTGTCTTTCGATTTCATCATACGTTGTATTTTTTATTACATCCATTTGTTCTTGTAAATAGATATAAAAATCTTCCATAATTGGATAATATTCCGCTGACAGCTCTGTAATTTTCTGTTCTCCATCCGGCAGCAAATTGAATTTCTTATATAAACCATATAATAAATTCTTGAAAATAGTAACTTGATCTACTGATGCTTCAGGCACTAAAAATTTATACCATGTGGATAGTTTAGAAATATGTCGTGCAAAAGACCCATTATCTGATTCAGATGATTTCAAGATTTCAAATGGATTTTGGATTCCATTCGTACCGTCACACGCTATTATTTTTCCTCCCAATGTATTCGTTAACTCCGTAAATTCTCCTGTAATATCAAATGCTCTTACAAAATCTCCTAAAATTGCTCTTTGAAGAAATTGTTTCTTTAATAAGTAGATTTCCCGGATCTCATAACACCTATGATTAAGCTATTATAATATAATCTTGTATCACTTTTTGCGAAAATATCAAATAAAACACTCCCCCCGCACGGTGTTTGTCCTAAATATAATCCATATGGATCTTCCAAACAAGAAAAATGGAAAGGATTTCCTCCGGCAACTGCCGAAGCTGTCAATTCTTGTCCCGGTAGCGTATGAGGTTTTTCTTCTTGTTCTTTATAGGACTCAAAAATACTCTCAAAATCATATTTTGTTTCATTGAGAAACACAGCCGCTTTAAACTTATCAACTTCCAACTTACTAATAATCTTATCTACCTGCTCCTGCAACAAATATAAATTTCGATTTGCAACAAAAACTCGTATACGCAATGCTTTCATAATCTCTCCATAATTAGAGATTTCATTGTAGAGATAATCAAGTTCTTTCACTCGATTCTGAGATTCTCTACGTTCAGAATGACTATTCGCCTGATCTATTCTTGATAGTTGTTCTGAAACAGATTTGTTTATATTTTTTACCACTTCTTCCATATTTTCAGTATCCACATCCACTAGAGCTATTGTGTTTGGCTTATTGCACAATTTACTCAACCAATGCCTTTTCAATATTTTTGGATATTCATATATATTAATACATGCAATATAAGCATTTCCTGTCGAAATATGTTTTTCGTTTTTAAATGTAATTCCACCTCTTGGCTCAATACGCTTGATTAACTCCTCATCAACGATTTCTTCCGTATTTTTCTTTTTCTTATTAAACCACATAATCTTGTCCTCCGGATAAAATTGAAGCCATATTGTTCAGTCTGTATAATACCTTTTCCTTTTTTCTTGGCTCATATCACGAATCATTTCTTCTCCTATATTAAGAGCTACTTTCATATCCATATCCATTTTTTTAATTCCTCAAAGGAATCAGCAAAATACATCAGATAAAACTCTCTCTTACTCTTCTTATCTTGAACCCATTGTAATTCCTGCAAATTCGTTTCTAAGCATTGTCGAAAATGTGAATTTTTGCATTTTTCAATTTTGTAATTCAAATAATTCTGTTGTTCCATTGTGTTACATGGAAAATTTAAAGATATAATTTTATATGGTTTATACTCCAACTTATTAAATTTTTCTAATTTTGCAATATCATATTCCACTTCATCCATACTTGCGTTGACAATATCTTTTGTTATTATTTCTACTAAATTAAAGCAGCCATTTTCTTTTACAAAGCATTCATATTCTTTATCATAACGTTTTGGAAGAATATTAGATGTATATTTATCTGTCTTATTTTTCATATTCTCTTTCTCTCTTTTTGAAACTGTATTCTTTTTAGAGTATATACTTCTGTATATATTAAGATCTCTTCTTGCATAGAGCATCATGGTTTCATATATTCTTCTCTTGGGGTTTAACTTACTTCGGCTAATTAATAAAATACTTAACAGTACAGAACTTATCCAATAAATTGGTAATAAAAACACAGCAACTGCACTTTGAAAAACATATACTAAAAACAACATAGTTACAATGAATACCAAATCGCTTGCATAAATGGATACCGTAGACCAAAGTTTTGTTTGAGATTTTAACTCTTGTGTTACTTTATATTCATGCTGATTTTCCATGTTTTTATTCCTTTCACTTTTCTTTTATAAATGCTTCCATTTTCTCTATAGCCTGTTTTGCTATACTCATTTTCTATATTTCCCGTTAGTAAGTATTCTCGCCAACCATACCATGTATCACGACCATTAAAAACAGGTCGCTCTGCATAATCTACTAATTTTGGAACACTCAAATTCGATAATGCATCCGTTGCTCGATTCAAAATCTTCTCTACTTCTTGCTCTGTATATGTACATTTTTTCTCTTCCATTTTCATGTATTGATTTCCACAAATTTTTCCATTTTCGTTATAGCATACAATATTTTCAAATTGATTTTCTCGAATTATATCCATAAGCGAATCCGTAAGATATAACATCCTTCGTTATAAACATCCCCATCTACTTTACAGTGACAGCAAAGCCATTTTCCTTCATAAGCTTTTTGGATCTGTGCACTAGAAAGCGTAATACTTGCATAAATCTGCCTTTTCAAAATTTCTTTCTTTGTTTCATTCGGATCGTCAACCAAATACCATTGAAACTCTCCAGTTTTTCCAGTATGTGCTTGAACAATGATATAAAAATCATCTTCTATTTTTGAATAAACAATAAATTGTTTCATATCATCTCTCCTTTCTGTCAACGATTTTTGAGAATAGGTGCTATTAATAGCACCTACTCTTTATTTAATTTTTCTTTTTCCATTTTCATATCATTCTTACTTGATCTATTTTCATTCTGATATGACATGTTCTCACCATTTAAATTAGTGTTATTTTTTGCATCCTGCTTTTCTAAAGCCCCCTCAACTGATTGATGCAATTTGCATCTACATTATATTTAAAGGTTTCACTTCCTTTTTGCTTTCCGCTTAGCTGCTCTTGAAGCTCTCCGCCTGACCAGGACAAATTGTATGTATCCGAAAGAGAACTATTATGATTTTCAAGATTATTATCTACTGTTGATTCAAATATGTTTTCATTTGGCATATCTGAAGAAGCATTATCATTTTCATTTTGTTGAAACTCCTGTAAGTTACTTTTTTGTTCATTATGAAGTGCTGCTCCTGCACTTCCTGATTTTAATTCTGCATCCATTGATGATGTAATGTCTCCATCCCCTTCTTCAGTTGCATTGGGCATAAAATTTTCTGACATATCCGAATACATCGATGAAAACTCATTTGCTTCTTCTCCATTCGGCACATTTTCAGAAGCTATTCCATTTTCATCAGTAAAGTTTGTATTGTTTTCTGATTGATTTTCTGTATTCGGAGTATTTTCTGGATTAAAATTACTTCTTTGTTCACTACCAACCTGATTATTCATTTCTCCACGCATTTGATTATTCAGATCAGATTGTGAATGACTTCAGTTTTCATTGCATTTTTCATATCTCGCATAGATTGATTCATTCTTTGACTTTGTACCATGTTCATAGTGTTACGAGCTCCAGACGACATCAAGTGTGCCATTGCAAGGATTTTAGCTGTACCTGATTGCAAACCAGCATCTAATCCCAATATTTTTTCAATCATAACTGGTCCGTCTATGATAGCAAATGCCAAACAAAGAATAATTCCACCTCTGATAACGCCTGTAAAATTTGCCATAATATAGTCTATAGCTAACAGATATAATTTGATAGAAACCATCGTATACAACATTACTACATATGTATTTCTCAAGCATTCCAGTATTTTTTTAATCGTTTGCCCTGATACAATTTCTCCGGAAAATAAAATTACTAAAAATTGTCCTGTTATGATTTCCCATATTAGTTTAATGACTTTATAACCTAGAACGGCAAAAGTGATTACTAATGATAACAAAATTAAAGTTGATGAAAAGAAGTCTAGATGATAACGATAATAGTATTCTGATGCAAAATCTGTCATTAAAACTCCATTATATATGTCATCCAATACATAAGTATTACCTGGCACGTACACTGCTTTTTTTTGCAAGATTTTTTTGGCATTGTCTGTCGTAAGATACTTATTGTCATCTTTCACAACCTCAATAAAATTCAGATTATTTAAAATTTCATCGCTAAGCTGTTCATGCGGTAGGTTTTCCGGATTCATATTTTCAAGTCCTACTTGTTTGTCAATGTAAATTAAGTCTGTTAAACAGCTTGATACTACTTGATTTGCTGCATTTCCACTTCCACCATACCCACCTGTAATATACGCATTTGCTGAAAGCATAGCAGTATTTAGTGTAGTCAAAAGTGTCGCTGAAGCACATAGAACAAACATGCCTATCATAAAATTGTTGATAACAGTTGGTTTTTTATTAGTTGAAAATAATAGTTTATATCCTATGATTACAAAAGAAATTGTCAATACAACAACTACCCCTACTTTAAATTCTGAGAGAAAATTTTTAACAGGTTCATATTCCGTAAAATCTAAAAATTGAAAACATGCTTTATAGAAATCTTGACAACAATTCGCTAAGAAAATTAACCCTTTAACAATCCACCAGCCCACTATTCTAAATGCTGATATGAAAATATGAGAAGGCGAAAGATATGTATTGTTTTCAACTAATAGGTTAAGTATTGCTTCCTCTGACATAATTTTTTCCTTTCTAGGTGCTATTAATAGCACCTTGTTTTTTACTGCATAAAAGCACTTCTGATTGTTATTTTAACCGGTTCTTTTATGAGGTTTGATGCTTCAATCGCAGCCAATACACTAGACCATGATTGATTTCTGTTAATATTCAATTGTCGTAAATAATCTTGTCCAATTTCATTTTTTAAGATTTGATCAATAACTAAATAATTAGGGCAAGATTCAAATGATGTTATCTCTGTTTTCATCTGAATTTGTTCATCAATCCCATTTACTATTTCATTTATATTGATAAGTCTTTTCCGTAAATCAATATGCTCTCTTGATTCATTGTTAATATCATTAAAATCTATTTCATTTGGATTTGGAAAGGTATCTGTAAGATACATATATCGATATAAAAACTGTGTTCCATCTTGAACATTATTAAAGATTGGATATGGATATATATTATTTCCTTGATTATCTTTTCTTTTGATTTTACGTGTGATCACACACTCTCCCTCTAACAGATTCTCAAGTTGCTCTGGTCTTAATAATGGTTTGTCAGTAGGCGTTTCCATGTAAGTTTTTTTCAAACTTAACTTATCACCTGTACGCTGTATATCAATAAACGTTTCTGTTCCCAATTGTTTACTGATTTTTTCAAGTGTTTCAGAATCACCTGATTTGATATACACTTCGTTAGCACAGTTGTCTATGATCGTTTGTGCATCATCATTATAATGTTTATAGATTTGAGCATATGATTGAACATATAAATCAAATCCTATTTTTCTTCCGTTTGATACGGTCATAATTTCGTCCATACCCTCAATAGAAGGCATGTTACCAAATTCATCTAGTATAAATCGTACAGGTATCTTACAAGCTTGCTGAGGTGTATTTGTTGCTTTTTTGGCAAGTATAAAATACAACTGTCTAATAAACACTGATGCAATAAAATGATTTGATTTATCATAGTCAGGGATTGCTAAAAAGACAGCACTTGAGCGTTCTCCAAAGCCTATTGTTTCTAAATCCAAACTACTTTCTGCGGTCATTTTCGCAATCTTTTCATCCAAAAACACCCCTAAATTAGATAACATATTTGTATATATATTTCCTTTTGTTTTTTCACTGGATGTTTCAATTGTGGCATACTTTAATTTTGCTAAATCCATCGTATCTCGTTTATTAAAATATTCATCCAATGCTGTCAGATTCGGATTCAATGGATTTTTCTTTCTAACAAGTTCCGTAAATAAAATTACAATATTATAAATGTTAATCTGCTGTTCATGCAGGTGAGATGCTTTATACGGATAAGACCTTGGCAATCCTCTTATATTTCCATCCTCAATAGGTTCTTTTCCGTTTTCCAAACATTGTTTGATTTTTTGATTTTCCGAAGTTCTTTCCTCTTCACTCATTTCTTCATAATTTGCAATCTTCTGCTGATATGCCTGCACACGCATTTCGTTTAATGATTCATCTAAATTTAATAAATCTGTAATGACTGCAATAATCAAAGCTGTGAATAAATCAGTGGCTGTATTCATCCATATTGGTTCACTTTTTTCCATTCTCGCTTGTATGGAAAATAGAAAAAGCAAAGGAACGTGCCATAGCATATGCTGTTGCTTTATCATTTTCCTTATATAAATCTATGATTAAAGAAAGAGGATTGTATCCCATACTTAAAATTGGATTGTCTAAATTTAATAAATAAACGTCATATCCTCTGTCAATCAATGTTTTTTTTGAAGATTTATAGTTTTCAAATTTAGGATCAAAAACAATCATTGAGTGTTTTTCTTCTGATCTTGAATACACATCTATTGTTTTATAGATGTACATTTCACCTTTACCGATTCTAGTAATACCCAAAATAAGAGTATTATTAATTCCTGTATCGATATATAATTTTTTATCAAAATGTGCAACGATAGTGCCTGGACTTCCCGGAAAGGACTTGTTTCCTCGATCCGGTACTTCTTTATATTGCTGTTTTATTTCTTCTTTTGTAGTCCAACGAGCTTTTCCTTTTTGCCCTATATTAAAATAATCTTCGGAAAAAGAAATTTTAAATTT
>ENA-OQJH01001309-OQJH01001309.1-human-gut-metagenome-genome-assembly--contig:-NODE-1309-length-10649-cov-1.400589_pt1 | contig 10649 bp, 15 predicted proteins | sample MGYA00242597_ERZ504763 | MGnify/ENA primary metagenome ERZ504763 (study PRJEB26092, sample SAMD00036359) | human gut metagenome | host: Homo sapiens | study: EMG produced TPA metagenomics assembly of... | reverse complement strand
TGCAGAAGAGTCAGAAAGCGGACCAGAGACGGAAGAAAATGCAGAGTCAAAAAAAACGAATGACGGTATGCCACAGATGTTACATCCCTATATCCATACAGACAGTGCAAATGGATATGCAGACAGTGCAGATGGCAGCGTTCAGGTAAGTTACAGTCTGAAAACAGGGGGACTTGTGTTAAGCGATGAGGAAGCGGCTGCTTATCCGAAGCTGAATCAGGCGCTGGCTTTGGAGTATGACACATTAAAAAAGAGTGCAGAAGAAGATCTGGAAACCTGAAAACATCGGCAGAGGAGATGGTTGAATATGTACAGGAGGATAGTAATATGCAGCTGTCAGCTGTGTATACACCCGATATCCTTCGCGCAGATGAAAATGTGGTAAGCTACGAGCTGTTTTATTATGACTATTACGGCGGAGCCATGGATATAATTCCTATACAGGTCTTACTTTTGATACAAAAACCGGGAAAAAGCTGGGTTTTTATGATGTGATCACAGATGAAGATAAGGTGAAATCCGGGATCGTACACGAACTAAAAGACAAGTATGCCAGCGAAGAAGGTCTGGTAGAGAACAGTACTCCTGAGGAAGATGCACATGTATTTTTTGAATGTATCAATACACCACAGGACAATGGTGCTGTTGCCTGGAGTCTGGGGACAGACCGTCTGAATATTTATTATAATCCTTATACGATTGGTTCCTGGGCTTTAGGTCTTATCAGTATCAGTCTTCCTTTTGAAAAGTATCCGGACCTGGTAAAAGAAGAATACCAGGCGGCACCTGCAGATTATGCTGTAAAGATCGCAGCTTATGCAGATTACAGTGCTGGATATTTATAATGACGGTACATTTGTTGATGTAAGTGTTTATCCCTACGGAGCAGATGGGTTTGCAAACAATGCCCTTCGTATCCAGATCCAAAATAAAGAGGAAGAAGTCGCAAGCCAGGATTTCAACGATATGTACTATTTCAATCTGGAACGCATATTATGTGAGATCAGGAGACAGACATTTCTCCATGTTCTGACCCATGCAGAAAATGACTGGACTACGGATAATGTATATGAGATCACAAATGGGCAGATCCATGATCTGGGATATGTAGAGGGAACTCCGGCACTGATACGATATGAGTATAATTATAATGAGAACAGTCTTTTTACCAACAGCGAGGATGTGGCTGCATACAATGATCCAGGTGCTCTTTACCTTGAAAAGACTATGAACGCATTCAGTACCTATTCCGGCAGCAGACATTATCATGTAGGAAGCTCTGGACTTTTAGAAAGCAGAGATCCTTATGTGGTAGGCCCGGCAGAAATAGTGGTTACAGTAAAAAAGGCACTGACTGTAAAAAAGACAGATGCCTCTGGAAGAGAAAATGGAAAAACAGAAGTGATCCCTGTGGGAACAAAACTGTATTTTTACATGACAGATAATGAAAGTTACGTGATCTTTCGTTATGATGGGGATCAGTACGGAAAGGTATCTATGTATAACAGTGACTGGCCCCAGAAAATAAATGGGGAGGAACTTGAAAGCGTACTGGATGGAGTCATGTTTGCAGGGTGAAATTTTACATAAAAGTTACAAAAATTCCCTATAAGGCCTTGTTTTGTTAAATATGAGTTGCATTTATATGAAAAGTATGCTAAAATCTATACAAGCTGTTCGGGAAAGGCTTTCCGGCAGACAAACAATGAAATCCTATTCGCATTACACCAGAGAGCCAGGAGTTTAACTCCTGGCTTTTTGGTATGTGTAAAAGTGTGCAGACTGCTTTGAACTATTTTTGTAAAGTCAACTGTCTTGTTCATATGACAAAAGTAATTGACAAGACAGAAAAACAGAGTTAAAATTGCGGGGACGTTAAATGATGAAAAGAAAACAGATTATGTTATGGAGGCATTATGGAAAAGTTAAAAGATTTTCTGCACCGGAAAGACATTGAGATCAGTGTAAAACGGTATGGCATTGATGCTCTTGGTGCAATGGCGCAGGGACTGTTCTGTTCCCTTTTGATCGGAACCATTATCAATACACTGGGAAGTCAGCTTCATATTCCGTTTCTGACTATGACAGTAGCAACAGTCAATGATACAGCCTATACAGTAGGCGGCCTTGCATCTGCCATGAGTGGCCCGGCTATGGCGGTAGCGATTGGCTATGCCCTTCACTGCCCGCCCCTTGTATTATTTTCCCTGATCACCGTAGGTTTTGCATCCAATGCACTTGCGGCGCAGGTGGTCCTCTGGCAGTTCTGTTTGTAGCAGTTCTGGCATCAGAAGCAGGTAAGGCTGTTTCCAAAGAGACAAAAGTGGATATCCTTGTTACACCTCTTGTTACCATTGGCGTAGGTATCGCATTATCTGCACTTCTTGCACCGGCTCTTGGAAAAGCAGCATGAAGGTGGGAAATGTGATCATGTGGGCAACAGAGCTTCAGCCATTCTTAATGGTATTTAGTATCTGTATTTGTAGGTATTGCCTGACACTTCCGATTTCTTCCGCAGCCATCTGCGCAGCTTTAGGTCTTACAGGACTGGCTGGCGGAGCAGCAGTAGCAGGCTGCTGTGCCAGATGGTAGGTTTTGCAGTTATGTCTTTCCCGGAGAATAAATGGGGCGGTCTGGTATCCCAGGGAATTGGTACATCCATGCTCCAGATGGGAAATATTGTAAAAAATCCTAAGATCTGGATCGCACCGATCCTTACTTCCGCTATTACAGGACCGATCGCAACCTGTCTCTTCCATATGGAATGAACGGAGCTGCTGTTTCTTCCGGTATGGGTACCTGTGGTCTGGTTGGTCAGATCGGCGTGTATACAGGCTGGGTCAAAGACGTTTCTGAGGGAACCAAGGCAGCTATTACAACAGGTGACTGGGCTGGACTGCTTCTTGTATCCATTATCCTTCCTGCAGTGATCTGCCCGATCATCAATATGTTCTTAAAGAAGATCGGCTGGGTCAAAGAAGGAGACTTAAAGTTAAGTTAATAAAATTGACCTGTAATCTTAAAAACTTCCGTATTTGGTAAAAAAGGGCTTATTCCTTAGGATACGGGAGTTTTTTTGACGTATCCGCCGATTTTCGCTGTATTGCATTTTAGCCTGCTTTTTGTTAGAATAGAGCGGAGTAGTGGCAAATAATGGAGGAATGATAGAACATGAGACACAGTAACAGAGGAAGGAGAAAGTCAGGAAAGGCTTTGATGATAAAACAAAGTATGCCAGAATGTTAGCGATACCTGCAGCCATTGTACTGGTATTACTTGTGGTCATTTTAGTTATGGACAGAAACCGGCCGGTGATAAGGCGCAGGGGAAGCAGTACATCTGCAGAAGTCACAAATGCTTCTGATATTTCCATTGAAAATGATACAGAGACCGGCACGGATGATGGATCTGTAGAGCCGGACAATAATGAATATCATCAGGATTTTTCCGCATATGAACTTCAGAAGGATGCTTATCCACAGGTCAATGAGCTGATCAGTACCTATTTTCAGGCAAAAGTAGACCAGGATGTTCAGCTGCTTTACAAAGTATTCGGTAAAGAGGAAGATGACCGTTTAGAAGAAAGAAAACAGCAGTTAAAAGATGAAGCAGTTACATTGAAGATTATCAGGATATTACCTGCTATACAAAGGCGGGAATGACAGATGACTCTTATGTAGTATATGTAACCTATGATGTAAAGTTCCGCAGGGTAGATACGCTGGCACCGGGCCTTATGTGGTGTTATGTAGTGAAAAATGATAACGGCGATTATATCATCCGCGAAAATGTAGTAGGAGATGAGGCAGATTACGTTGCCAACCAGAACCAGACAGAGGATGTGCGCCTTTTATCTACACAGGTCAATGAGCGTTTAAAACAGGCCGTTGAGTCTGACAGTCTGTTAGCCGGTATTTACAAGGATTTAAGCAATGGTGCAGTAGTAAGCAGTTCAGAAGAAGGCGCAGACAGCCAGGTTATGATCGGTGATGGAGCAGATGCTTCTTCTGATGCAGGTGAAGGAAATGCAGATGAAAGCAGCGCTGCAGGCGAGACTTCAGCAGAAGAAAGCCAGGAAGCACAGACAGAAGCGCCGGAGTCTGCAGGAGAGTCTTCTGACGCAGCTGTTGCGATCCAGTAAGAGCATACAGATCATAGACATATTTGCGTAGATTACATGTGAACAATTAATTTATAAATTAAGGAAGTAATAGAAATGGATGTAAAAGATTTTTATTTTGACCTGCCACAGGAACTGATCGCACAGGATCCTTTGGAGGACCGTTCTTCTTCCAGACTTTTAGTTCTGGACAAGAAAACAGGAAAGACCCAGCACAGGATCTTTAAGGATATTGTAGAGTATTTAAGACCAGGAGACTGCCTTGTGATTAATGATACCAAGGTTATTCCTGCAAGATTATTTGGTGTAAAAAAGGACACCGGAGCCAAGATCGAGGTCCTTTTATTAAAACGCCGTGAAAATGATATCTGGGAGACTCTGGTAAAACCTGGTAAAAAGGCAAAGCCGGGAACGGTTATTGACTTTGGTGACGGTATTCTTACAGGAACGGTTATTGAGACTGTAGATGATAAACAGACTGATCCAGTTCTCTTATGAAGGTATCTTTGAGGAGATCTTAGACCGCTTAGTCAGATGCCTCTGCCTCCATACATTACACACCAGTTAAAAGACAAGAACCGTTATCAGACTGTTTATGCAGTCCATGAAGGTTCTGCAGCAGCGCCTACAGCAGGACTTCATTTTACAAAAGAACTGTTAAAGCAGATCGAAGATATGGGAGTAAAGATCGCCCACGTTACCTTACATGTAGGTCTTGGCACTTTCCGCCCTGTAAAGGTGGAAAATGTTTTAGACCACCATATGCACTCTGAATTTTATGTAGTAGAAGAGGCAGAGGCAAAAAAGGTAAATGATACAAAAGCAGCAGGAGGCCGTGTGATCTGTGTAGGAACCACCAGTTGCCGTACAGTAGAGTCTGCTTCCACAGAAGACGGCATTTTACAGGCAAAAACAGGCTGGACCGATATCTTCATTTACCCTGGATATAAGTTTAAGATCCTGGATGCGCTGATCACAAACTTCCATTTACCGGAGTCTACACTGGTAATGTTAGTAAGCGCATTAGCAGGAAGAGAGAACATTTTAGCAGCGTATAATGAGGCAATCAGGGAAAAATACAGATTTTTCTCTTTCGGAGATGCCATGTTCATAGCTGATGATCCACAGCCTGTAAAGAAAGCGTAGGAAGTTAAATGGAAGAACGTCTGAATAAATGGCTCAGCCGCATGGGAGTGTGTTCCAGGCGGGAGGCAGACCGGCTGATCCAAGAGGGCAAAGTTTTAATTGATGGAAAAGTTGCCCAGATGGGGCAGCGTGTAGAAGATGGACAGAAAGTAATATGCGACGGAAAGCCGGTAGGAGATACAGACGGCGGGCGGGGAGAAGTAAAACCTCCCCGCCCTGTTCTGCTTGCGGTAAATAAACCAAGAGGGATCGTCTGCACCACTTCTGACAAAGACCGGGCAGAAAATATTGTGGAAATGCTTTCTTATCCGGAGCGTATTTACCGATTGGCCGTTTGGATAAAGAGTCTGAGGGACTGATCCTTATGACGAACCAGGGGGATCTGGTAAATAAGATCATGCGCAGTACCAATGCCCATGAAAAGGAATATATCGTAACCGTGGACAAGGTTCTGACCGATGAATTTATCAAACAAATGTCAGAAGGCGTATGGTTAGAGGAATTAGAGCGGAAACTCTGCCTGTAAAGTCCGCAAACAGGGAGAACGTCGTTTTTCGATTATCCTGACCCAGGGCTTAAACCGGCAGATCCGGCGAATGTGCCAGGCCTGCGGATACCGGTACATCTTCTTCGCAGGGTGCGCATTATGAATATCCAGTTAGGCGGTTTGAAAACAGGAGAATATCGTAAGGTCACCGGGGAAGAATACAAACGACTTATAAAACTGTTGGAAGGTTCCACAAGTCTGTCTGAGGCAGACAGAAGAGGAAAACGATATGTGGCTTTCCACCCTAGAAAAGAAGATCAGGTGAATAAATGGAAACAGAGATCCAGAGAATGAAAGAACTGATCCCCCAGCTCCGTCAGGCTGCAAAAGCCTATTATCAGGAGAGCCGGGAGATCATGAGCAACTTTGAATATGATAAGCTGTATGATGAGCTGTCTGCCCTGGAGGCAAAAACAGGGATCATCCTGTCAGGAAGCCCTACCCAGCAGGTTGGTTATCAGGTCCTTAGCGAGCTCCAAAAGAGACTCACGAAGAGCCAATGCTGTCTCTTGACAAGACAAAAAGTGTAGAGGACTTACAGCAGTGGTTAGGAAGCCAGAAAGGCCTTTTGTCCTGGAAAATGGATGGTCTGACTGTAGTCCTTACTTATGAAAATGGAACACTTGCAAAGGCTGTTACCAGAGGAAATGGGGAGATCGGGGAAGTTATCACTCCAAATGCAAGGGCATTTTCCAATATCCCTCTGACTATTGCCTATAAGGACAGCTGATTATCCGAGGGGAAGCGGTCATTACCTATACGGATTTTGAGCGCATCAATGAAGAAATCGGAGATGCAGATGCCAAATATAAAAATCCGCGAAATCTTTGCAGCGGTTCTGTGCGCCAGTTAAACAGCAAGATCACCGCAGAGCGCAGCGTTCATTTTGAGGCCTTTGCCCTTGTTAAGGCAGAAGGCGTTGATTTTAAAAAATTCCAGAAAAGAACAGTTTTTATGGCTGAAAAATCAGGCTTTGAAGTAGTACACCATGAAGAGGTAACGGCAGCTAATCTGCCGGATAAAGTAGCCTGGTTTGCAGAGCAGATCGAGCACAATGATATCCCTTCAGACGGTTTGGTTCTGTTATACGATGATATTGCCTATGGTGATTCTTTAGGACGTACAGCCAAGTTCCCAAGAAATGCCATTGCCTTTAAATGGCAGGATGAGATCCGGGAGACTACATTATCTTATATTGAATGGAGTCCTTCAAGAACCGGTCTGATCAACCCGGTAGCTGTATTTGAGCCGGTTGAGTTAGAGGGAACGACCGTCAGCCGCGCCAGTGTCCATAATATCAGTATTATGGAAGGCTTAAGTTAGGCGTGGGAGATAAGATCACTGTATACAAGGCAAATATGATCATCCCACAGATCGCAGATAACCTGACCCGCAGCGGCGTAAGGGATATCCCTAAGATCTGTCCGGTGTGCGGCGGTGCTACGGAGATCCGCCAGACCAATGATGTAAAGAGTTTATATTGCACCAATCCAGAATGTCAGGCAAAGAAGATCAAAAGCTTTACCTTGTTTGTAAGCCGTGATGCTTTAAATATTGATGGTCTTTCCGAGGCAACACTGGAGAAATTCATTGGTGCCGGTTTTATCCATGAATATGCGGATATTTTCCATTTATCCGGCCATAAAGAAGTGATCACAGAAATGGAAGGCTTTGGTCAGAAATCCTATGATAACCTGATCAGTTCTATTGAAACGGCCTCCCATACCACACTTCCGAGATTGATTTATGGACTGGGGATCGCCGGGATCGGTCTTGCAAATGCCAAAATGCTCTGCCGTCATTTTAATTATGACCTGGATCAGATGCGTCATTGCAACGTGGAAGAGCTGACAGCTGTAGATGGTATTGGCGGTGTGCTGGCTCAGGCTGGGTAGACTATTTTGCTTCTGAAAAGAACAATGAGGTATTAGATCATTTATTACAGGAGCTGCATATTGAAAAAGAGCAGACTGAGGAAAATGGTACTGCCTTTGCAGGAATGACCTTTGTTATTACCGGTTCTGTAGAGCATTTTGCAAACAGAAAAGAATTACAGGCACTGATCGAGAGTAAGGGTGGAAAGGCAACGGGTTCTGTTACCTCAAAGACCACTTATCTGATCAACAATGATACACAGTCCAGTTCTTCCAAGAACAAAAAGGCGAAAGAACTGGGAATTCCGATCCTTTCGGAAGAAGATTTCCTGAATTTGCTTCAGGAGAAGGAAAAGGGGGAAGCTGATATGCCGATCAAAGTACAGAGGGACCTGCCTGCAAGGGCGATCCTGGAATCAGAAAATATATTTATTATGGATGAAGACAGGGCTATGAGCCAGGATATCCGACCGCTGGAGATCCTGATCTTAAACCTGATGCCTTTAAAAGAAGATACAGAAACACAGCTGCTTCGTGCGCTGTCCAATACACCGCTGCAGGTGGACTGTACCTTTTTAATGCTGTCTACCCATGTGTCCAAAAACACATCTGCCAGTCATTTAAACAAGTTTTATGTTTCCTTTGACAGCATTAAGAAGAAAAAATTCGATGGAATGATCATTACCGGTGCACCGGTTGAAAATATGGAATTTGAAGAGGTAAACTACTGGGAAGAGCTTTCCGGTATCATGGAGTGGACCAAGACCCATGTAACATCTACCATCCATATCTGCTGGGGCGCCAGGCGGGCTTATATTACCACTATGGTATCCCGAAATATAAGAGGACGGAAAAACTGTCCGGTATTTATAATCACAGGGTATTAGACCGGAAAGTACCGTTAGTGCGAAGTTTTAATGATACGTTCCTGGCACCTCATTCCCGTTACACAGAAGTGCGCAGGGAAGATATTGAGAAGCATCCGGAGCTGGTCATTCTGGCAGAGTCCGAAGAGGCAGGAGTATTTCTTGTGATGAGCCGTGACGGAAAGCAGATCTTCGTCCAGGGCCACCCGGAATATGACCGCATGACTTTAAATAACGAATATCACAGAGATCTGAATAAGGGACTGAACCCGTCCCTTCCGGTGAATTATTATGAAGATAATGATCCGTTCTCTGTACCGGAGCTTACATGGAGAAATACTTCCAATACATTGTATACAAACTGGCTGAACTTCTATGTATATCAGATGACACCGTATCTGCTGGATGATGGGGAGTAATGTGATGGCCTGGTTCCTGTACCGACAGGAATGGCAGTTTATGCTCTTCACCTGCGTCAGTGGGTGATAGGCTGTCTTGGGTCTTGGAAAGAAAAAGAACAATATATGCAGACATGACACAGAAATCGTAAGAAATCTGCGCCGTGGCTGCATTTTTTATGTACAAATATACACAAAAGTGCTATAGTTGTAGAAAAATAAACATTTACCTATTGAGTTTGAGGGTAAATGCGGAGAGGAGAGTAATCATGTCACAGATACTGGAACAGGCAGAAAAACTTTTACAGGCTCTGCCTAAGGAACAGCTGGGATTTTTCCCGACCCCATTTTACCGTCTGGACCGTCTTTCTGAAGAATTAGGCGTCAACCTGTTTATCAAGAGAGATGATTTTACGGGAATGAACCTGTTTGGAGGAAATAAGGTCCGCAAACTGGAATACCTTTAGGAGAAGCAAAGGCAAAAGGCTGTGAGTATGCCATTACCTACGGCGCTACCCAGTCCAACCATGCTATGGAGACAGCAGCAGCCTGCCGCAGATGCGGGATCAAACCTATCCTTTATCTGACTGCAGTAGTAGAGCCGGATGATGCGGATGTAAGGGCAAATCTGCTGTTAGACAAGATCCTGGATGTAGAGCTTCATATTGTAGACATCCTTCCGGGAGAAACAGAGGATGACGCAGAAGCACGTTCCTTTGAAATGGGCGCTGCAAGAGCAAAGGAATTAAATGAGTCCGGCCATCCATGCTATGATATCCCAATGGGCGGAGCAAGTGTTGTAGGTTCTGTTGGTTTTGCAAATGGTTATGTAGAGTTTGAAAAACAGGTAAAGGCCATGAACCTGAATGTAGATTACATCTTCCACGCAACAGGAACAGGCGGCACCATGGCCGGTCTGGCAGCAGGAAGAAAGATGGCAGAAAGCGATACAAAGATCATCTCCATTACTGTAAGCCCTAAGGATGAGAAGTATTTACGCAAAGTAGAAAAACTGGCAAATGATGTGCTGGCACTGATAAAGAGCCCGGCCCATGTAACCATAGAAGAAGACCTTCATATGGATACCGGCTACTATGCACCAGGCTATGAGCAGCCAAACGAGGCAGCCAGCGAAGCCATCCGCCTGTTAGCACGCACAGAAGGCCTGTTTGTGGATCCTGTATACACAGGAAAGGCATTGGCCGGTCTTATCGACTATGTAAGAAGCGGAAAAGTTCCTCAGGGAAGCAATGTAGTATTCTGGCACACCGGCGGAGCAACTGCCCTGTTTGCAGAGCATGAGATTTTAGGTAAGTTATACTAAATCGCCTGCGTAAGCAGGCAGTAGAGCACGTAAGTGCGGGATTTGTGAGTAGATAAAAGGAGGGATAAGGTCGTGAAAACACTGATCAAAAACGGCCTTCTCATCGATCCGGCCAACCAGGTACAGGCTTATTTAAACCTGATACTGGAAGACGGAAAGGTAGTGGCTGTAACAGAAGAAGAACCTGAGGCTGACAGGGTTATTGATGCCACAGGAAAAGTAGTGGCTCCTGGTTTTATCGACATTCATATGCATGAGGACCCGGTAAAAGACGGAAAAATTGAATTCTGTATCTTTGATGCCATGCTGCGTATGGGCGTTACCACAGCAGTAGGCGGAAACTGCGGTATCAATGTGTATGATCCGGTGAAATA
>ENA-OQJH01001308-OQJH01001308.1-human-gut-metagenome-genome-assembly--contig:-NODE-1308-length-10657-cov-2.726971_pt1 | contig 10657 bp, 9 predicted proteins | sample MGYA00242597_ERZ504763 | MGnify/ENA primary metagenome ERZ504763 (study PRJEB26092, sample SAMD00036359) | human gut metagenome | host: Homo sapiens | study: EMG produced TPA metagenomics assembly of... | reverse complement strand
CTTACATTCAATCGAACATCAGCTGCTTATTAATCTTGACATCGGGCAAAGCCATCGTTCCCGTTTCAACCGGGTGCCATCCAATGGAAGCGCCAGTTCCCCTTGTTCCATCTTCTTCCCATTCTCTATCAAGTCCACAGACAGCGATATCCTTCCAGACCAATGTGGTGATTGCGGTTCGTAACTCTTAATCCTTTGGGCAAAACATCTTGTTCTTTTACTAAAAGATCTTGTTCTTTTGGAAAAACCTGAAGATCTTTTTCCATTTCCAATTTAACCGGGGCATATACTTTCTTCACCTCCCAATATTTGGGCGTAGTTTCGCGGTCACTCATCACCACACCATTAAAACAAAAAGCCTTTAAATTAGGCTGATCACCAAAATCACCGCCATACGCCACCATCTGGCGGCCATCCGGCAATATCTTATAAATACCTTGATCCACCCAGTCCCATATAAAGCCGCCCAGCATACGTGAGTTACTATAAATCTCATCCCAATATTCCTTGAAATTACCTAAAGCATTTCCCATGCAATGTGCATATTCGCTGGTCATCACAGGACGGTTATCATTCGTGCGTTCCGCTATTTCCAACAGGCGTTCCCAACGTGCGTTCTCCGCCCGTTCCTTGTCTTCCCCTTCGGGAATGCCGGGATTCAGATACTCCTGTTTCACACGGGTATAGAAACGGCTGATTACATCCACCGTTTTCGGATCGGGTTCTCCGTTCACTCCCTGAGCTCCTTCATAGTGTACGGGACGTGTAGGATCAAAATCATGTAGCCAAGCCGAAATAGCAGCAAAATTAGGTCCGTAACCACTTTCATTTCCCATGCTCCACATCACTACCGAAGGATGATTTTTATCGCGTTCCGCCATACGTACCGCACGATCCAGAAAAGCGGCGTACCAATCGGGTGTACTGGCCAATGTTCCACGCAATCCGTGCTCTTCTATATCCGCCTCATCCATCACATACAGTCCCAAGCTGTCACACAGTTCGTACCAACGGCTCACATTGGGATAGTGACTGGTACGGACTGCATTCACATTGGCTTGTTTCATCAATAATATATCCTGCAACATTCTCTCCTCACTCATCACGCGTGCGTATACGGATCGTGTTCATGACGGTTTACCCCACGAAAGCGGACAGAATTACCGTTAACCAACATTTGTCCGTCTTTTATTTCAATACAACGAAAACCTACCGGCTGTTCCACTTGCTCTATGGTCTGTCCGTTTACATTCTGTAAACGAAGCTCCAACTTATATAAATAAGGAGTTTCGGCTGTCCAACGTTGTGGAGATTTTATAACGGCGGACATACGTCCCATCTTACGTGGACCACGTTGCGGATACCATTCATTCATCCGTGCCGCCTTATGCTCCAAATCCAAGATATCTTCCACATTGCCAACCATATTCACTATTTCTCTTCCATCCGCATCCTTCAGCACTGCCTGCAACGTATAGCCTTTACCGTCCATTCCCTGATAAACGCTGAACTGCGGATCAATCAGCAGTCTGAATCTTGATAATTCCCCTGAACAGCAGAGGGTACGCACTACATAGTCACGGATACGGATATCTGGAGTATGCACCAAATGAATACTGCGATGAATACCTCCAAAACGCCAAAAATCCTGATCTTCCAAATAAGATCCGTCACTATACCGATAAACCTCTAAAGCTATTTGGTTCTCTCCCGGTTTCAACCAACGGGTGATATTGAACTCACTAGGTTCCATACTTCCCTGGCTATACCCTATACGTTCACCGTTTATCCATACATAAAAAGCGCTCATCACTCCTTCAAAACGAAGAAAAGTCTGCCCATCCGCTTTCCACCCAGCCGGTAAAATAAAAGTACGCCGGTATTGTCCCACCGGATTACGTTCCTTGTAGGTGGTATACGAAGCTTTAGGCTCCCCCATTACCCGTGGAGGATCTATTTTAAACGGATATCCTGCCGATACATAAATAGGTGTTCCGTATCCGTTGATTTCCCAATTGGCAGGAACCGGAAAACTTTTCCAATCCTCGTCATTAAAGTCCGTACGGTAGAAATCCGCTATCCGTTCGGAAGGCACAGGAGTCCACCGGAATTTCCACATCCCGTCCAGACTCATCGAACAATCCCCCTTCTGCTTGGCAAAAGGCACAAAAGCAGCCCTTGCCGGTTCCCGATTAATCTGTAATACATGATGATTCTCCCAATCATGTATTTGTTGGGCCTGTAAGGATACCGTCATCCATCCGCACAGTAACAATCCATATATTCTCATATTTTTGCTCTTTCTTTTCAAATGAAGACGGACGAAATATGATTTTGTACCATATAAATTGTAAAAAGAAAACCCTTCTCTCCGATATCATCATCGAAAAGAAGGGCAAACTTAACATGGACAAAACAATTATCTAGGATTTTGAACTATATTCGGATTAGCATCAATTTCAGTTTGTGGAATAGGAAGTGCCACCCTAGGGTCTGAAGGAGTAATGACACGAGCATCTTCAGGCATAGTCAGATGCCAGCCTCCTGAACGGTCCACTGACTTGCCATTACGCATATAATCAAAGAAAGCATGACCTTCACCTACCAGTTCTTTACGTCTTTCTTTCAAAATGCGCTCCAAGCTGAGATCAGCAGATGTTACGGATTTCGCTGGATTGGCACGGGTAACTATCGCATTCAGATATGTCAATGCTTTTTCCGTATTGCCGATTTTAAAAGCAGCTTCCGCAGCATTCAAATAGACCTCGGATAAACGGAGAATACAAAGATCATTATCCTGTGGATTGACTGTAGAAACAGCATCGGTCACACTGCCCGATTTCCCCGGATATTTAATCAGATATTTCGGTTGACCTTTGGCAGCTACAGGCAATGTATCTGCAACTGCATTTTCCGGCAAATGAGGAAATACATGGCGCACATCTTCAGGGTCTTCATTCAGCAAATCCAAATAAGCCTTTGTCAGAATCAGGTTATTCCAATCTTTCACATTATCGGCATACACCATCGGCGCCCCTTCTCCTCCCGAACCGCCTGAAGGTTCAGACATCGTAAAATAGAATTCAAACAAAGACTCTGAGTTGAAGTCTTTTCCCCATACAGAAGGATATTCATCATGAGTAAAAAGCCGGTAAATTCCCCCATTGTCATTGATTACTTCTTCTGCACATTTCAATGCATTTTCATTGTCATTCATATACAGATACACCCGGGAAAGTAAAGCTTTCACACTCCAATAATTCATATAGGCATCATGTTTTTCTTTTGTCAGTCCTCCCAACGCATCGTTCAAGTCCTTTAGCACTTGTTCGTAACATTGTGCACTGTGTTACGTTCCGGAGCATGATCCTCCAAGGTGGTCTGAATCTCAATAGGAACTCCCAAAGAAGCCCCATTATCCAAAGTATAAGGCATACCAAATAAACGGGTCAGATCAAATAAAGCCAGTCCTCTCATTGCCAGTGCCTCCGATTTAATCCGTGCCACTTCTTCCGGCTTGGCATTCCCCGCATTCCCCGCATCCAACTTTTCTATCAGACTGTTAGCCTGATGGATCACTTTATAGGTTGGTTCCAGACAAGTTATATTAAAATTATCATCCGCCGTAACATCAAAGAAATAGTAAGGAGAAACCCTGCGGCCTGCTCCTTTATTAATACGTGCCTGCACATCTTCTCCACGACAATCAGCATAATAAAGATAATTATCACCATAATAACTATGTGCGGATGCTAATCGGTATATACCATTCAATGCCACCTGTGCATCATCTATATTTTTAATGGCATCATCACTAGGAACTGCCGTAGAAGGATCTGTATTCAGCCAATCAGCAGTACACGAAACAAACATCAATGATACAGCCGCAACAATCGATAAATATATTTTTTCATTTCGTTCTAATTTAAAGGAAATTCATTAAAAAGAGACTTCTATTCCAAAACTGTAAGTACGCATAGGAGGTGTTTCACAAAATACTTCACCGGAAACAGGCACTTCCGGATCATACTGGTCCCACTTTGCCCACGTCAACAAGTTACTGCCTGAGAAATACAATCTTGCTTTACTGACACCCAGTTTGGTCAACCACTGATCTGGCAATGTAAAGCCCAAAGTCAAGTTCTTTACACGTAAATGATCCGTGCTATGTACATAACGGGATGAATTCTGCGGTCCTGCTGCTTGGCCAAGTACAAATCGGGGTACATCTGTCACATCACCCGGCTTTTGCCAACGATCCAATTCATAAATGGGCAAGTTATAGTTCTGCTCTTTTGCACCGTCGGTTTCATTATAAGTTCCGGTTTTGTCAAAAGAATATCCTCCTAAAGAATAAGTCAACGTCAATGCCAGATCAAACCATTTGTAATTCACGATATTGGTAAAACCTCCTGAAATTTTCGGATCCACAGACTTATAAGGAATTGCCTGTGCTGCAGAAGCGTCAGTAGTAACTGTTTTGTCATAATTGCCATTTGCATCCTGTGTATTCATATAGTACAAAGCTTTTCCTGTCTGAGGATCAACCCCCGCATATTCTTTCACATAGAAAGTAGAATACGGCAACCCCACTTTATGGATAAACCAGCTTCCCTCGATAGACTGTTCCAATTTACCATCCAATGATACAATCTTATTTTTATTGTGGGTCATATTCAAAACAGAAGTCCAATTAAAGTTGCTACCGGCAAAGTTTATGGTACGCAGTTCCAGTTCCCAACCTCTATTATTCAGTTGTCCCAAATTCCCCAAATAATTTTGGAAACCGGTAGTGCTACTGATAGGACGATTGTAAAGCAAATCTTTCGTATCGCGATTATAATATTCCAAGCTGACAAAAATACGATTGATAAATGCCAGGTCGAGTCCCAAATTCAAGTTATAGTTCTTTTCCCATTTAAGGTTCGGGTTCGGTAATGCCGATTCATAAGATCCACCGCCTCCCATATAATTCTGCCCGTAGGAATAAAGTCCCATATATCCGTAAAGAGCACCCGGTTGATTACCATTCACACCATACGAGGCACGTATCTTTAAATCACTCAGCACACTCTTTATAGATTGCATAAATTTTTCCGCACCTACATTCCACATACCGGATACAGACCAAAAATTTCCCCAACGGTTCTCGGGTGACAGGCGCGAACTGCCGTCACGACGGAAGCTACCGGCAATATAGTAACGGTCATCATAATCATAGTTGATACGGGATACATAAGAAATCATTCTTGAATCCTGAGTAGAAGACACAAAGCTGTTCAATGATGCTGCATTATCCGGTTCCACCAAATAATCTGAAGGAAGTTTGGATTTATCCCCCATTGCTTTGTCAGTCTGATAATTTTCAATTTCATAAGCTATCAATGCGTCCACATGGTGCAACTGTGCTATAGTCGTATTGTATCCCAATGAAGTGGAAGAAATCAATTTACTATATTCTATAAATCCCTTTGCCGTCTGTGCATCACTACCACTTTTAGCTCCGGCTCCACTCAACGGATTCCAATAACGGGAATCTTTCTGAATATTATAATCATAGCTAAGCGTTTCTTTTAATTTCAACCCTTTGATAATATCTATCGAAGCATAGCCTGTAGAAAACATACGTGTCATGCGGGTACGGTTATAATCTGTACGGATATCACGCAACGGATTCACATTGCTACTGGGATATGACCCTACATAATTCCCTTCAGCGTCACGTACCGGAAAAGACGGAGTGGTGTTCAAAGCCACACAAAGGAAAGGATTAATAGATGATCCACGCTCCTCATTCATTTCCTGATTCAATTGAGAGAACATCACATTGGCACCCACTTCCCCACGGGAACCTACCTTCTGGGTTACATTCAAACGAGCTGTATATCTGTCCAAATTAGAATTTTCCACCAAACCCTCCTGACGGTTAAAACCCAATGAAGAATAGAACGTAGTCTTGTCATTACCTCCCGATACGGACGCTTCATAACTTTGATGATGTGCCGTACGCATTAATTCCTTTCTCCAGTCAGTATATCCCAGTTCCGGAATGGAGGCATAATCATTGATATGTAAATCAGCATACTCTGTGGGCGACGCCAATCCCGCCTCCGGATTCTTGGCTATCTCATCTTGCTGAAAGTTCATCAAACCTTCATAAATTAGCTCTCTACGCTGCTCCCCATTCAACGTTGGACGGAATTCCACAGCAGCATTAGAAAAGCCACCATCAATTTTTAATGTAGCCTTAGCACGTCCCTTTGTACCTTTTTTAGTGGTTATCAGAATCACACCGTTTGCCGCACGTGAACCATATAAAGAAGCCGCCGCCGCATCCTTTATGACTGTTATATTTTCAATATCCGAAGGTTCAGCGTACTCATTATATTCGTTTTAGAATTATTCATGTAAGCGGCATCTGCCGAGCCACCACTCAAGCTTCCGGAAGTCACCGGTACTCCGTCAATGACAAACAAAGGTTCTTTCGATGCATTGAATGACCCCATACCGCGAATACGTATACTTTGATTAGCACCCGGCTGACCGGAATTTCCCGAAATGGACACACCCGGAGTCATACCCTGCAACTTCTGTTCTACCGATACAACCGGAACGTTCTTCAACAAGTCCCCCCGTAATGTATTTGCCGAACCGGTAAATGAGGATTTGGAAAAATTACCATAGCCTGTCACCACAACCTCGTCCAATCGTTGTGTATCCGGACGTAAAGATACATTCAGTACCCCATTGGCAGGTATCTTCGCCGTTAGTGTACTCATACCTAAAAACTCAATCACTAATGTTTTGTCTTTGTTGGGAACTTCCAGAGAGAAATTGCCATCTATATCTGTCACCACACCGATAGATGTACCGGGTATTTTGACAGTAGCTCCAATTAATGGTTCTTTATCCTCTGCTGAGAGAACACGTCCTTTCACTGTTCTATTCTGAGCTTGCACGTACAAACCGAATAAACAAGCCAAAATGAAAAAAACATACCTAGATTTATTCATGATTTATATTTATAATAATTATATAATAATTTATCATGTTCCGGTCAAAAGATATGCCAACAACAATAACCGCCCGTCAAATCACTGTATATTAACTAAATAAGCAAACAGAACATCTGTAAAACTGTAGAATAAATCCACATGAATGTAGAATTTGTCCACACAAAAAAAGGGTGTGATACCACACCCTCTCATTTAATAATTATTTAAAATTAATTTTTAGTATATCCCGGATTCTGCTCCATATCAGGACTAAATGTAAACTGGTCTGTTGGAATCGGTAAAACACATTTATAATAATCCCAGTCTATTTCCTCCACGATACCCGGTAAATGATATCCTCCCTTACGAACAATGGTCTTTCCATTTCTCAACATATCAAAGAAACGATGCCCCTCACCTATCAATTCTTTACTTCTTTCTTCCAACACCCTATCCAATGTATATTCAGCCGCCGTTACTTCTTTTACAGGATTAGCACGCTGCACAATTGCATTCAGATAATTCAAACCTTTTACGGCAGATGCCCCACCTATTTCACTCCGGCTTCCGCCGCATTCAAATAGACTTCAGACAAACGGAAAATAACATAATTATTTTCAAAAGATGGAGTCGTAGCATCTGTTCCCGGCCATTTCTTCAACCACCATACATCATTTTTATTATAAACATTCTTTTCCAGCAACAGACAGCGAATATCATCCGGATCACTCAATAACTCATCCACAAATTTCTGAGTAGCAAAAATCTCACGATACCCATTCCAATGCATTAGATATGCCAATGAACTTCGTCCTCCATTATCATCTGTACTATTAGCAATTTCAAATAATGATTCCGTACCAAACGTATTTTTCAGATCCCATGCCGGAATATATTCATCACGTGTATAAAGACGGTACATTCCATTTCCTTCCACTTCTTCAATCAAGTTGCTTGCCATTTGAAACGCCTTCTCGTTATCATCATGATACAGATAAATACGAGACAACAATGCTCTTGCAGCATACGCATTCATCCGGCTGTTATTTTTAGAAGTACTCATTAAAGGTATAGCCTCCTCCAATGTATTGATTATGAACTCATAATCCTTTGCTACAGTGCTGCGTGGCGGATTTTCATCTAATGTAATTGCATGATCTACAATTGGAGCTCCCCAACCGGCCCCTTTATCCTTAGTATAAGGATAACCGAAACAACGGGTCAAGTCAAACTGGCAAAGTGCCATGATAGTCATCGCCTCACCTTTTAATTCCTTTAATCTTTGCTCTGAACCTTGCACTTTTCCATCATCAATCGCATTGATCACATTCCATGCATTACGGATAATATAAAAAGGACGTCCCCATAAATATCCGGCATTTAAGCTTGTAGAGCGATGATCATATAAATAACACCGGTTACAAGTTCTCCCGCTATTATAAGAACTCTGCATATCATCCCCTTTCATATCCCCATAAAAAAACATGGTTCCGCCATAATAGCCATAGCTGGACATCAAATCATACAATCCATTCACAGCATTATCTATATCCTGCTCTGTACTCAGTGCCAAATCCGTAGAAACGCTATCACCAGGATGAGTGGTTAAAAAATCATCCCCGCACGATACGGCCAATAAAGAAATCAAGCCTAATATAATTATATTTTTTTTTCATAAACAGTTCGGTGTTAATTGATTAGAATTTAAGTTCAAGTCCAAATGCGAATGTTTTAAGAGGAGGAGTAAAATAACTTACAATTCCATTCAACTCCGGATCATATTGATCGTATGCAGCCCATGTCAACAAGTTGGTACCCGAAAAATAAATACGGCAGAATTAATACCTATGGTTCTTAACCAAGACTGAGGAGCAGAAACGCCAACAATCAAACTTTTCAAGCGCAAATGATCTGTACTATGAATACCACGTGATGAGTTCCACCAGCACCATACTCTTGTCCATACACATATCGGGGAACATCTGTTATATCTCCCGGCTGTTTCCAACGGCGGCGTAACTCTGTACTCTTATTGTATTGTGCCGTATAGCCGTCATCTTGCAAAGCATACATGGCACCATCGTAAGAATATCCACCTAAATGAAACGACAAATTAAAAGATAAATCAATAAACTTATAATTAAACGTATTCATCAATCCACCGGTTAATTTAGGATATATATCTTTCAACTCCACACGGTCGGCATCATTGGGATCATACACAATATTCCTGCTTCTATTGCCATTTTCGTCTTCTTTATTGTCATAATACATCGGGCGTCCGTCATTAGGATCCACTCCGGCATATTCTCTCAAATAAATTGTCGCATACGAACAGCCTTCCTTTCTGATATAATTTCCATCTATAAATTCCGGAAGATCCGCCAGTTTTACAATCTTATTTTTATTATGTGACAAGTTTAAAGAAGTTGTCCAACTAAAATCTTTGGTTTGAATATTACTTGAGCGTACTTCTATTTCAAAACCGGTATTTTTCATTTCACCCACATTCGTAAGAATACTGCCAAAACCACTAATAGAATTCAATTGCTTACTCATCAATAAATCCTTAGTCGTTCTGGTATACCAATCGAAAGTCAAATTAACCCGTCTGAACAGACTTAAATCAACCCCCAGATTCAATGCATAGTTCTTTTCCCAAGTCAAATCAGGATTAGCAATAGCATCTTCCCACGGAGCAGGTTTCCCATTATAAAATGCTCCGGTAGTATAAGTTCCATGATAACCATAATAACCGGTCGGCAGATTACCGTTCACACCATACGATGCTCTTAATTTCATATCCGACACAACATTCTCCCACGGTTTCATGAAGTTTTCCTGAGAGAGTCTCCATGAAGCGGAAACAGCCCAAAAGTTTCCCCAACGGGTATCAGGTGCCAATCGGGAAGAGCCATCACGACGGAAACTGAAACCTGCATAATATTTATCATTATATCCATAATTCAAGCTTCCCACATACGACACCATAGCATCTTCCTGCCTTGTATTAGTAAGATCAGCAGGTTTGGCACCATTATCCAACGACGGATTAAGTGTTTGCCCGTAAACCTGTTTCTCACCATACATATCCTCATAATCGTACTTCATAACCTCATACGCTAAGACCGCATTAATGTTATGTTTACCAAACGTTTTTATTATATGCCAGATTCGTTTGTGAAGTATAACTCATTCTCTCAATCATCATCATCTGTCCGGATCCTGTGTAGCTTCCCCATCTTTACCGTCAGGCGAGTAAAAGAAAAAGTCTTTATTTAAAGAATAGTCTACTGTAAAGATAGTAGATAACTTCAACCCATCCAAGATATGATAGGCAGCCTTGGCAGATGCCATTGTACGTGCCAGACGTGCATAATTTGAATCTACAGAATTCTCATACAGCGGGTTAATGCCTCCATTATTCTGGAAACCCGTATGATAGCTGCCATCCTCATTATAAATAGGTATAGAAGGGGTCAATTGATATTTTGAAGAATAAAGCGCACTGGCATAATACTGTCCCTCCGGCGTATGTTTATTACGAAGTCCATGAAAGGTAGCATTCATTCCATACTCAAATTTATTCCATTTACTGTTTGCATCAATACGACCGGTAAAACGTTCCATTCCTGAATTTATGCTTATACCTGTCTGATTGG
>ENA-OQJH01001307-OQJH01001307.1-human-gut-metagenome-genome-assembly--contig:-NODE-1307-length-10663-cov-1.613800_pt1 | contig 10663 bp, 17 predicted proteins | sample MGYA00242597_ERZ504763 | MGnify/ENA primary metagenome ERZ504763 (study PRJEB26092, sample SAMD00036359) | human gut metagenome | host: Homo sapiens | study: EMG produced TPA metagenomics assembly of... | reverse complement strand
CAGAGTTCCTCAAGTATAGAGATAGACAAAATTGTCATGAGTGACACAGTCACCACTGTGTATATCAAAGCTTTCTATCGGCCCAAATACTGGATAAAGATCGCAACCGGCAGTGTACTGAAAGACAACAATGGCAACCTATACCCTGTCCGGAAGGGAATCGGCATTACACTGGACAAAGAGTTCTGGATGCCCGAATCCGGCGAAGCGAATTCCAATTAACTTTCCCACCCATTCCTCAAAACGTGACTTGCCTGGATTTCTCTGAAGGAGACTTTGAGGGAGCATATAAGATATGGGGCATACAGCTGGACAAGAAAACATTCAGCAAGTTCAAACTGCCTAAAGACGTTACAGTCACCAAAGCAGACCATAAAACGACGCTGCCCGAACCAGTCGTTAAATACGCCAAAGCAATTCTCAAAGGAAGAATCCTTGACTACCAAAAAGGGATGCCCAACAAAGGCAGTCTTTATTTTCAAGATGTAATAAGAGACGAAGCTCAGGAAGGAAAAATCCGCATCCAGGATGACGGAACGTTTTATCATGAGATGAATGTCTTCATGGTCACCCCATGCATGATCAGGTTTCCTTTTGGAGCTGTCAGCTACTTATTAGCACCGGGAGAAACCACTTCGGTCGTTATCAATCTTCGCGAAAATGCCCGCAAGCAGTCACATCTCCGCCAAGCAGAAAAGCCATACGGAAAAGAAATCTATTACGGAGGTTATTTAGCCGGAGTACAGCAAGAGCTGGCTGATCATCCTATGAGTTTCAGTTTCACTGAAGGTAATAGTTATGAAGAATACCAACAACAGATTAAAAAGCTGAATGGTAAAACAGCTGAAGAATATAAAGCTCAAATACTTGCCCGACTCCCTGAGTTCAGAAAACAAATCACACAGTCGAAAGGAAGCCCTGCATATAAGGAGATTATTAATACAGACCTCGAATTGTCTGCCGCACTAAAGATTATCGAAACTGAAAGGAACTTGAAATTAGTTCATATCATGACGAATGGGCTGGAAGGAGAAAAAGCAAATAAATACTATGCCGAGACTAAGATTGATATTCCGCAAGGATATTATGAAAGTCTTCAGGACTTCACGTATATCCTTTCACCTAAAGCCTGTTACAACAGCAGATACCCGATACTGTTTGACATCATACGCCGTATAGGTATAGATGATAAGATTCTTAAGAGTCTGAGCAATCATACAGCTGCCAGTTACTTAATACAAAATCTGAAGGCACAGATGATTGGAGTCTCCATGAGAGATCTCAATCCACTTAACGATAAGCAAAAGGCAGAACTGTCAACGATGCCCGCAGCATACAACGACATGGCTCTGGCTATGAACAACGACCTGCTGAAACAAATAGAAATCAACAAGAAGAAAACAGGATTCACCGTTAATGAGACAGGAGAAGTTCGATGAAGATTTATTCCCCTCCATTATCTCCAATTCCGGGGACATACGCTGTTAGTTGATTTTGGGCAACATGGTGTGGTCCATGCCGGTCTGCCAACAAACAGATTCTCCCGATGAAAGAAGAACTGAAAGACAAAGACATTATCTACCTTTACATCACAGGTGAAACGTCTCCACTGGGAACCTGGAAAAACATGATTCCTGACATTCACGGAGAACATTTCCGTGTGACGGATGAACAGTGGAGCTATCTGCGTGAGAAGTTCAGTATCCGGGGCGTTCCTACTTACTTTGTTATTGACAAAGAAGGAAACATCACTTATAAACAAACCGGATTCCCCGGAGTGGACACCATGAAAGAACAATTGATGAAAGCATTGGAAAAGTAAGATCATCTAATCAAAGAGTAACAATTAACTAAAAAGCATACAACAAAATGAAACACCAACAACTATCAAGAGCGAACGGAACGAAACGTCCTTTCCTCTTAGCACTAATCGCGTTCAGTCTCGGTTTCTGCCATTATGCGGAAGCTAAAGTGCAACCAACGGAAGCGTTCACTTCAAATGTTGATTCGTTAATCATTAACGATAACAACAAAGATAAAGATGAAACAATCTATGAAGCAGTAGACGAAATGCCTAAGTTTCCCGGAGGCACCCAAGCCTTATTCAAATATCTGGGAGAAAACATTCAATACCCGGAAGAAGTGCAGAAACTTGGTATAGCAGGACGTGTGATTACTCAATTTGTCATCAGCAAAAAAGGAGAAATCACCAGTGTAGCCGTAGTCCGCAGTTTACATCCGGAACTGGATAAACAAGCTATTCAAGCCATCACAGCTATGCCAAACCTGGACACCGGGAAAAAAAAGATGGAAAAGTGGTCAACGTAAAGTTTACCCTTCCAATTAATTTTCACCCAACCCCTGCAGCTACCACCAAAGCAACAGGAGAACAACAACCTGACAGTACTACCGACAAGGTCTTTATGACTGCACAAAAGATGCCGAGGTTTCCCAAAGAACAAGGAGAACTGGATCAGTATCTGAAACAGCACATTACGTATTGGAAAAACGCAGCCAAACAAAAAGAAGAAGGAAGAGTCATTGTGACTTTCATTGTGAGAAAAGATGGTCAGATAACAGATGCACGAGTGGTACGCAGTGTCTCTCCAACGCTGGATGCAGAAGCTCTCCGCATCATCAGCAATATGCCCAAATGGGAACCGGGAGAAAATAATGGAGTACCTGTTTCCGTGAAATATACTATCCCTATCATGTTTAGACTACGATAAACAACACAAAAGAGGCTGGTTTAAACCAGCCTCTTTTGTGTTTAGAATAAATAGAATAAGAGCACTTATTAATGCATCTCTACAATCTTAGTCGGAGCCATCTCCACATTCCGGCGATCTACCTGACGAACTACGCTGGCAGCCAATGACAAGAAAGCGCGACCGGTTACCGTATCTTCATCCAGCGCCACCGGAGTACCATTGTCCCCACCTTCGCAGATACTTTGTACAATAGGAATCTGACCTAGCAGAGGCACATTCATTTCTTCCGCCAGTTTCTTGGCTCCTTCCTTACCAAAGATATAGTACTTATTCTCCGGCAGTTCGGCAGGCGTAAACCAAGCCATATTCTCAACTAGTCCTAAAATAGGCACATTCACTTTATCATTCGTAAACATATTGATTCCCTTGCGGGCATCCGCCAGCGCTACCGCCTGCGGAGTACTAACAACAATTGCCCCCGTCATTGCCAACGTCTGGACAACAGTCAGATGAATGTCACTTGTGCCGGGAGGAAGGTCAATCAGGAATAATCAAGATCCCCCCAATCGGCATCGCCAATCAGCTGCTTCAATGCGTTGCTCGCCATACCGCCACGCCAAAGTGTAGCCTGATCCGGATCAACGAAGAAACCGATAGAAAGCAGTTTTACACCGTATTTCTCTACCGGAATAATCAAGTCACGTCCATTGATTTTTTCCGCATACGGACGGGCATCTTCCACCTGGAACATCTTCGGCATGGAAGGACCGAAAATGTCAGCATCAAGCAAACCGACCTTGTAGCCCAACTTAGCCAAAGCCACCGCCAGATTTGCGGATACGTAGATTTGCCTACCCCTCCCTTACCGGAAGAGATACCGATTATATTCTTTACTTGCGGAAGCAGTTTGCCCACTTCCGGACGGGCTGCCTGCTTGCTTTCCGTTGTAATAGTTACCTGCACATCCGGTGATACATATGTATGGATAGCTGTTTCAGCAGCCTTCAGCATTGATTTCATGAACGGATCGGTCGGTTTTTCAAATATCAATGAAAAGCTAACCGCCATGCCATCAATGCGGAGATTATCGGCGACCATCTCCGCTTCCAGCAAATTCTTTCCCGTACCGGGATAACGCACCGTTGCCAGCGCATCCAATATTAATTTCGGATAAAGAGTCATAATTAGTTCAGAATTGAGAGTGGAAAATTGATAGTTCCACCCAATTACTATTATTACTTGTTACTTATTACTTGTCACTTATTACTTATCATTTGCTCGTTTGCAGTCCGCTCCGCTTGCTACGGTTGTAGCTACGGTACGGATCAAGTTCAATTTCCACATCCGGTTCCTGCAAAACTCCCTCTTGCGGAAGACGGAACTTGATATATTTGATATTTAAACCACGATCGAGCCACTGTTGTTCATAATAAGTCTTAATACTCAGAATATCGTCTACCAAATCCGAATGATACAAATCTTCGGTGATAAACTCGACAGGAAGCTGATTGGCTTCTATCATGTACTTTGTATAAGTGAACATAAAGTTACTGTCGGTTTTCAGATGGATGATTCCATCCGGTTTCAGGAATTTACGGTAGCGCTCCATGAAGTAAGTGGAGGTCAGCCGCTTGGTAGCCTTTTTCATCTGCGGATCGGAGAAGGTCAGCCAGATTTCGCTGACTTCACCTGCTGCAAAAAAAAAAACGTTCGATGATTTCGATATTTGTACGCAGGAAAGCGACATTCTTCATTCCTGCCTGCAAGGACTCCGTGGCGCCTGTCCACATTCTGGAGCCTTTGATATCAACTGCTATAAAGTTCTTATCGGGAAACATCCGGCCCAGTCCGACGGTATATTCACCCCGTCCGCAGCCCAGTTCGAGCACAATCGGATGATCGTTTTTAAAAAACTCCTTATGCCATTTTCCCTTCATGTCAAAAGGCACATTATCCACCGCCGAATAAGGATATTCGAACACGTGCGGGTAACTCGCCATATCGGCAAACTTCTCTAATTTATTCTTTCCCATCTCATTACTGATTAGAACGCAAAGGTACTTACTTTTGGCGTAAACTACAAAAATAAATGGAGTACAGATTGCTCCGTACTCCATTCTATAGAATGATATTTATTCGCTTATTAGCTTTCTACAGTTACTTCTACATTGATATTAATACCGCCTTGCTGAGCTTTCAAATCTTCATAGAAAGCAGCGTGAGATACTTGCACGTAGGGTTGCAAAACGAAGAATCCGATACCGAAAGTAAAGAGGCAAAGGATAGCCCAACCGATGAAGCTCAAATCAAGCAGGAACAATTTCATCTTGTTGCCTTCCATCATTGCCATACTTCTTTCAATGGCAGCATTGTTACACAATTCAGGTTCGTCTTTCAGAATATAGTCCGTCATCGCATAAGAATAATGCTTAATGATACCCGGAATCAGCAACAGTAATGACCACAGGAAAGTATAAACAGCCTGCAGCAGTTTAGTAGTCAAGATACGACTATATTCCTGAAATCCAGCAAACAGCACTCCCAAATCAACTTCTTCCGCTCCTCTGAATACAGCCAGCATCAAAATAGCAAAACCGTATGCAACAGGCAGTCCGACCAACAAAGAACCGATCCATCCAATAAAAGGAATGGAAGACAAACCACCGGCGATAGCCGAATAAATAAGAGCAGCAACGGCTGCCATAGGCCACTTACCCCGAAGGGCTTCACGTGCCTGAGCACGCAACTCTGAATTTTGTTTTAACATAGTAATTACGCAATTAAAAGAGATTATACTTAAAGATCAATTATTCTACAATCGTCACCCAACCATGTGTATCCGGTTCGTCACCGTACTGAATGCCACGCAACTTATTATACAGTTTCGTGCAGATCGGTCCCGGCTTGCCGTCTTTAGAGATAACGTATGATTTTCCGTTCTCCAGGTCATCGATACGCTGAATCGGACTGATTACCGCAGCTGTACCGCAAGCACCCGCTTCTTCGAACGTTTCCAGTTCTTCTTCCGGTATCGGGCGTCGTTCTACCTTGATGCCCATGTCTTCTGCCAGCTGCATCAGACTCTTGTTGGTGATCGAAGGCAGGATAGAAGATGACTTCGGAGTAATGTACGTATTATCTTTAATTCCGAAGAAGTTGGCTGCGCCGCACTCGTCGATATATTTCTTTTCTTTTGCATCCAGATAGAACTCGCAGGAATAGCCCAGATCGTGCGCTTTCTTGTTGGCACGCAGACTGGCCGCATAGTTACCGCCTACCTTGTAGATACCAGTTCCATGAGGAGCGGCACGGTCGAACTCGCGGATAATCACATACGGATTGGTAGAGAAACCACCTTTGAAGTAAGGCCCTACCGGAGTTACAAATACCACGAACATATATTCTTCGGCAGGATGTACGCCTACCTGGGCACTTGTTCCGATCAGTAACGGACGAATGTATAGAGAAGCACCGGTTTCATAAGGCGGAATGAAACGTTCGTTCAGCTTTACAACTTTCAGAATCGCTTCCTTGAAACGTTCGGTCGCAGTTCGGCCATCAGAATGCCCTGACAAGTAGATTGCAGACGTGCCGCATTTTCTTCCAGACGGAAGATACGTACTTTACCGTCTTTGCCGCGGAAAGCCTTCAAACCTTCAAAAGCTTCCTGACCATAGTGCAGACAAGTAGCTGCCATGTGCAGATTGAGATGTTCATCACTGCTGACTTCCAGTTCGCCCCATGCGCCGTTACGGAAATTGATTCTCACATTGTAATCTGTCTTCATGTATCCGAACGACAGATTCGCCCAGTCTATTTCTTTCATATCGTTATGTATTAGTTTATTTTACGCTTTGATTCGCAAAAATAACTTTTATTATTCAGACTGCCGCCTTTCTTGCAACAATTTTTCGACTTCCCGATCCGCTTTTGTCAGTTTCTCGGTGCAAAAGGCAATAATTTCATTGGCTTCTTTTATTTTTTCGCTCAAAGTGTCGATATCCAGTTCGTTGTTGTCTATCTGACGGACTATCTTCTCAAGACGCTCCATTGCCTGAGAGTATGTTTCTTTTTTAGCTGCCATATTTATTGTATTTAAGATGAATAATAATGCTCATCGAGCCGGACTTCGGAAGTGAAACTTCCCTTAGCCAGACGGGTCACTAACTGGTCTCCGGGGTTCAGCGAAGCGGCATCCGTGACCGCTTTTCCCGTCTTTCAGCGTGATGCTATATCCACGACTCAGCAGTTTGTCGGGAGAAGCATCCGCACACGTTGCCGCAAAAGTTCCAGTCGGTGACGATGACGGGACAACAGGGTCTGAGTGGCTTGCGCCAAGTCTTTTCCGGCTGCCAGCAAGGCAAAGCGGGCATCTGTAAGTTTTCGGTGAACAAGGTTCGGGATGCGGGTCTGAATCATTTCCAGCCTCCGTCCTTCCTGTTCGAGCAGGGCATACGCCCCTTGTTGCAGACGGGCGGATAACTCTTCCAGATGATCTGCCGATTCGGTGATCCGGTGAATCAGAAGTTCGGCAGCAGCCGTCGGAGTCTTCACCCGGGTATGTGCCACAGAGTCGAGCACCGTATCGTCCCGCTCGTGACCGATACCGGTGATGACGGGCAACGGGAACTGGGCACAAGCGGCCGCCAAGAGGTACGTATCAAAACCGGATAAATCCGAAGTCGCCCCTCCGCCTCGTATGATAACCACTACATCAAACTCGTTCACCCGGTCATTGATGCGATCCAATGCAGCCAATACGGACTCTTCCACCTGATTGCCCTGCATCAACGCCGGAAACAGTTCGGTATAGAAAAAGAATCCGCCAGAATTGTGCTGCAACTGATGACAGAAATCTCCGTATCCGGCTGCGGTGGCAGAGGAAATGACCGCTATACGTTGAGGAAGAACCGGCATTTCCAATTCTTTATTCAAAGTCAGTACTCCTTCTTCTTCGAGTTGCATGAGTATCTCACGACGGCGGCGGGCCATATCGCCCAGCGTATAGGCAGGTCGATATCGAGAACAGTCAGACTGTAACCGTAGAGTTCGTGAAACTGGACTGTTACTTTCACCAGGACTTTGATGCCGGAAGCAAATAACTGTCCAGTAGTTTCCTCAAAGTAAGGTTTCAGCAAGCGGTAGATATTACTCCAGATCATACCCCTGCTTGGCTACGAGATTGTTGCTGCGCGGGTCTTTCTGCACAAACTCCAGATAGCAGTGTCCGGTAGTGTTGGAACGGACATCGCTCAGTTCTGCCTGTATCCAATATTCATCGGGCAGGCATTGCTCCAGACTTCGCCGGACAAGCGCGTTTAGCTCTAGTAGGGAAAGAGAATCCATAGGCATAATTAACGATAAATGAATGACACATTTCTATAATGAGATGCGAATTTGATATAGCCTAACAACGAAGAATAGCGGACCGTTCGTTATTCTTTGCTCATTTGGTATGCTTTCCAGAGATCCGGAATGCCATAACCGTAGATGTTGTCCGGAAAATCGGATCTGTCGCCTACGCTGCGCACCAGTTCGATCACTTCTTTGGCGGTCAACCTCGGGCAGGCCTGCCACAGGCAAGCTACCATTCCGCACATGATAGGAGAAGAGAAAGAGGTTCCGTTGGCCAGACGAAGATTACCGTCTGTGCCCACTATATCCGCCTTGAGGCCGACTGCTACGACATCCGGTTTCACACGTCCGTCGGCAGTATTGCGACAGAAGAGAACGGGGCCAGTAACTTCTTCTTATCAATAGCACCCACAGTCAGTACATTCTCGGCATCGCCGGAGGAGTGATTTTCTTCCATGAGCCGCTGCCAGAGTTACCGGCACTGCAAACGAGGACCATACCCTTATCTGCCGCCTTCGAAGCCTCCCTTGACATCAGTGCATAGTGTCCGTTCAGGTCACGGTAACGATAGTTCTTGGTCGGGTCGTCAAAGGTATAATAACCCAGTGAGGTATTCACAACATCCACGCCCACACTATCGGCAAATTCGATGGCTGCCGCCCAGTAATCCTGCTCTACCAAATGCTCGGAAGCCTCATCCTCACTGCGAAGCAACCAGTAGGAGCTTCCGGTGCGGTGCCGACCATGACATTCGGCTGATTCATTGCCATACAAGACAGTACTGACATACCGTGGTTGCTTTCGGCATAGATGTCCGCTTCGGGGTTCACAAAGTCGCGTGTCCCGAGTATGCGGATATTCTTCATCGCTTCGATTCTGTCCGCATTATGAAATCCGGCGTCGATAACGGCAATCGTCATGCCCTGTCCCTTGAATCCGGCATCGTGGAGAAGGTTGGCTCGGCTCATTTCAATCTGAGTGATAGCGGGCCCATACAGGCTGTCCGAACGCTGCGGATCATTGATCAGCGAATCTCTTTTGGTAACTGCCGACACTTTTCCCTGCCACACTTTCTCGGTGGAACGGACAAAAGGCAGTTTGGCTATTTCATCGATCAGCATACTGTCATTGCAGGAGACTGTAACGAAATTATCCCATTTTCCGGTGACAAGCACATGGACGCCTTTCTTTCGTATGGCATCTACATACTTCTTGCATACCGGCAAGTCGGTAGAGTCGATAGCCAGCTTCTGTCTCAACCTGCGGTCGATGGATTTTCTGGAAAGGAACTCCTCCGGTTGCTGGATGGAATAAGTGGTTGCAGCCTTATCTGTGAGGCTGATCCGATATTTCAAGGTATCGGTAGAGGTAAATTGAGCAGATGCTCCCACCGCTGTAGTCAGGATCAATGCCGCTAATACTAATCTTTTCATCTGAATCTCTCTGTTTATTTTATTCTACAATTCGTCTTTATTCTCTATGATCACCAGTCCGATTCCCCGCTGCGAAGCGATAAACGCGCCGCCGAGTACCCGCCGTCCATCGTAGAATACGGCAGACTGACCGGGGGCAACAGCCGAAGCCGTCTCACGAAAGCGCACCAACAAGCGTCCGTCTTCGAGACGTTTCACCCGACAAGGTATCGGGCGGCTGCGGTAACGGATTCTCACCGCAAGATTCTCGCAAGAGAACAGTTCTTGCTCATCTACTATCCGGTCTTGTTCCGCCAGCATATATTCCGTCTGCAGTTGTTCGGCATCTCCCAGCATCACTGTATTCTTCTGCGGATTGATTTTCAGTACATAAGCGGGCTTGCCCAAGGCAATCTCCAGCCCTTTCCGCTGACCGATGGTATAATAAGGTGCTCCCTTATGCTGTCCCAGCTTCACTCCTTCGGAGTTGACAAACCATCCCGGACCGATCTCCGTATCCAGTTCCGGACATTGCTCGCGCAGAAAGTCACGGTAATCTCCCTGAATGAAACAGACTTCCATGCTTTCGCCTTCCTTAGACTTCGCTTCATATCCTTTCTCCGCCAAGTACTCACGCACCTTTATTTTCGTATAGTCGCCCAACGGAAAGATACACCGCTTCAGTATATCCTGCCCCAGCCGCCATAGGAAGTAGGACTGATCTTTTTTATCATCATCTCCCGCTACAATATAGATGTGCCCGTTCCGCTCTTCCAGCCGGGAGTAATGTCCGGTCGCAATGTAGGCGCAGTCCAGCTTGTCGGCCCATTCCGCCAGTACACGGAATTTAAACAAGGGGTTGCACATCACGCACGGATTCGGGGTACGTCCTTGCTTGTACTCATCGATAAGTTCTTCACGATGGTCTCCTTAAAAGGTATACGCTCGTCAGCCACATAATGTTCAATTCCCATTCGTGCGGCCAGTTCGCGGGCATCCTGGGGCTCGTCTCCCCAAACACGCATCGTGACTCCTACTATCTCATATCCCTGCTCTTGTAGCATCAGACAGGTAGCGGTACTGTCTATACCGCCACTCATGCCGACCAATACTCTTTTATTTCGTTCTTTCATCCGAATTTCCAATCATTAGAAGAATACAAAAGTACAAGATTATAGTCAGACA
>ENA-OQJH01001306-OQJH01001306.1-human-gut-metagenome-genome-assembly--contig:-NODE-1306-length-10666-cov-3.947433_pt1 | contig 10666 bp, 16 predicted proteins | sample MGYA00242597_ERZ504763 | MGnify/ENA primary metagenome ERZ504763 (study PRJEB26092, sample SAMD00036359) | human gut metagenome | host: Homo sapiens | study: EMG produced TPA metagenomics assembly of... | reverse complement strand
TGCGCATCTCAAGTTTGTGCGTAAGCATCAATCTTGCGTGTGAAAAATCTTTATTTTTCACACTACCATTCCTTTTTCGTTTATATTTGTCGTGATTCACCATTTTATTTTAATGTTTTGTAAAATACACGTCAATTACAAATGTATATTTTTAGTGTTTTAACGACGCTCTTCAACTTTTTTGACAAAAAAAACGGATAATGCATTTTTTGCACTATCCGTCATTTTACCGTTATTGTTTCAATTTTTTGCAGTTTACCCACTGCCGCATAAATGCACTGCTACACTGCCATCACTTTTTCATTTATTTCATCTTCTGTGGCTTTCATTGCTCAAGTGTCATGGTCAGAAGTTTGTCAAGTTCCCATCCAAGCTGGTCTGCACCGCGCTCTATGACTTCTCTTGAACAGCCTGCCGCAAAGCCTTTGCTCTTGTATTTCTTCTTCAGGGATTTTAACTCCATATCTTTTGTGCTCTTTGATGGGCGCATCAGCGCTGCAGCCCAAACCAGTCCGGTCAGCTCATCCGCTGCAAATAATACTTTTTCCATCTCATGCACCGGTTCCACATCGATCGTCTTTCCACATCCGACCGTGATCCCGTATCCGTGTGAGCAGACCGCATGGATGATGTCCTCTCCCACACCGCCCTCTCTTAAAAGTTCCGGTGCCTTGATGCAGTGTTCATCCGGATAAGTTCAAAATCAATATCATGGAGCAGTCCGACGATGCCCCAGTATTCTGCATCGTCACCGTAGCCTAACTCTTTTGCATACCATTTCATGACTGCTTCGACCGTCAGCGCGTGCTGGATGTGGAAAGGGTCCTGATTGTATTTTTTTAATAATGTAATTGCGTCGTCTCTTGCTATGTGTGTCATTGGTTTGCCCTCCTTTATCTTATGTGAAATCATCATACTTACTGTTGCAAAATTTTATTTATATTTTCTTCATTTATATCATTATATTCAATTTTTATTTCGCTGGCATTTTTAAAATAACTATCGTACAATTCCTCATACTCTTTTTTATTAAGTATTTGGGAATTTATATAATAAATTACTCCATCTCCATCGGGATCTAACTCATCCGGGAACGGATTACCTTGATAATCATGATCCATATATGCCTTTTCCCAACTATCAATCATTATATCCTTATAATAACAATCACTCTTTTGATCATATTTGTATATGGTATACGGCCATAAACTTTCCCCTAATCCCTGATTATGGGAAAATCAGCCTGAGCATACCCATTATCATAAAACCTTATATGTGGGAATTCCTCTATTTCAATATATACGTTATTATCATCAGGATCATATCCATACACATACTCTACCATCCCTGCCATCGGCATATCTCCACCTTTGCATGCCAATAAAAGTTCATCTATACCATCAAGGTCAACATCTGCAATGGCATACTCATAGTCCTTCCAATATTCATATTGCGACCACTCGTTTTCAGCCCAGCCGGATTCTCTCCCCTCCGGCCATGAACCATCCTTAAAAAATTCTGTTAATTTTTCATAATAATATGTCCGTGCCTTTTCATTTATATCGCCATCCTGCTCTAGTTCCACTTTTTCTTCTTCAACTGTTATTGATTCTGTGTTACTTTTCTCGGTCTCTGCGTTGGAAATGTTTTCCGACTCAATTTGTAAATTTTGATCCAATGTATTTTCACTTTCTTCTTTTGCTCCACATCTATTTAAGATCATACTTCCAATTATAAAGACTAGTACTAGTTTTTTCATACTTATTTCCCTTAACTATCTTCCTCTCTAAATAATTCGTTAGCTTTATCATATTTTCTATATTTTTTTTCAACAAACATATATTTCTTTTCGCTTATTTCTCTTAATTCTGTCAATCTTTCTTTTAATTTCTCAAGCTCCCCTTGATTTTCTTGTAGATAAGAATATATATCCGCCTTTAACGTTCGCAGCTTTGAATCCGAATATGAACTAGTTCTTATGGTCTCAATATTATTACCTTTTCTTTGTATTCTAGAAGTTTTTCCTATCCCATTCTTTACTTCAATCATCTGATCTTTTTCAATACAATCAATGATTTCATCTACACTTAAACATTTTCCATCTACAACTGGTAAATATATATCAACATTTTCAAAGTTTATATATCGTGATGCATGCCTTTGTATTTTACCTAACCAGAGTTCATCACTTGAATATTTTTTACTGTCAGTAACACAAAATAAAATCTAACAATATCATATTCATCAATGGGACGCATCCATCCAATATAACCTATTGCATCATGATATGCATAGCCTGATACAACTGCAGATATAATAAACTTTTTTACATCAAATTTCTCTGCTCCACACAAACATCTTCCAAGTAAAAAGCGCCTGATATATCCTATCTAACAATTTTACATTATTTAAAAGCTGATATCCTATGTATGTATCTTTTTCATATGATGCTAAAATTCTTTTACATCGTTCTATATACTTTATTGGATTATTTGCCAAATTATCTAATATATCTGCATTAGCACGGCACCTTCTATACCCTCTTTGCTTAATTTTTTTTACTTCACTTTTACTAATTTCCTCATTTAATATTTTTTTGCTTTTATATAATTCCATCAACCCATAATCTTTACAACTTATTATGGTTCCAGTTAATAATTTTTTAGGACATAAAATACCAAAATCATCTATTCCATATGAAACATAATTATTTCCATCATAACCCTGTTGCGAAGAAACGCAATTATTTCTTTTTTGCTTTTTATTATGCGTATGACCAAATAAATTCCAGTAATTTTTTTATTTTAAATCTTGTCTTAGAACTCCACCAACAATCATATGCTGTCTCAGTAAAATCAACCATTGGAAAATGTGTTAAAATAATTAGTTTTTTTTCTTTACAAATCATTTGATTTGCATATTCGATCCATGCGTTATGCATTTCAATAATTTTTTTCACAAGAAAAATCCTTAACAAATACATTTTCCGGCAACCTATTAAATTCTTGTTTATTTACTTCCTTTCTATCTCTTTTAAAACTTGTCCATCCTGTATCACCTATGAAACATAATTCTCCGACCTTATAACTTTTTCCGGTACATAAAAACCTAAAATATGAAAAATGATTTGTTTTTTCTTTAAAAAACTGTATAATTTCCATGTATGTTTTTTGTCCATTTGACCAATAATCATGATTTCCTAATACAAAAAATCCATATATTTTGTTTTGTTCCAATTCCTCAATAAAATTAAGCATCTCTTTATAATTACTGTAACAATCCCCTACAATACAGACAATATAATCATTAAAATATCTCTTTAAACATGCTATAAATTCTGCCTTCTTCTCTTCAGCTTCCAAAAAAGATATCCCATTATCTGTATTCTCTGAAATATTATCAAAATGTAAATCTGAAATAAATGCGATTTTATAATTCTTTTCTACATTATCCAAAACTTATTTTCCCCATATATTTCAAAACAATTTTAAATACACCTTAACATAATCCAAAATTTTATAGTTTACCAGATTGGGGTGACAAAAGGTGGTTCACAACTTAGTGGCTGGCAAATTGCCCAAAGCAGAGATTGCTTTTGTGACTTTGGAAGAAAATTAGAAAATCTTAGTCTGCCTATTTAATACACAGTGATGTTCTGCCACGGATGGCAGAACAAGGCTTCACGAGCCACGGATGGCTCGTTGAACGCCGTTCACGTCACTCTGAGAAAAACGTATCAGGCATACTTAGATTTTCTTATTTTCGAACAACGGAACAAAACAGGTACTGCTTTGTGCAATTTGCCAATCAGAAAATTAAGATCCACCTTTTGGCACCCCAATCTTTACTATAAAAACATACTCTCTTTAATAATCTAACATCCTTTTCCATCAATGGAGCAGGATGTTTTATCTGCCGGTCTTGACACAAGTCCAACTTTCTCCGGCACGACGGTCACAAAACCATCTTCCCTGACAAAGCACGGAATCCCCAGATATCCGTTTTCCCTGCATTCGTCAAACGCTGCTTCTTTGTCTCTTAGCCGTACAAATTCTTTCAGATACTGCACATCCTCACCGATGTTAATGTATTCAAACTCTCCTGTTCTGTCCTTGATCTGCTCATGTACATAAGCGCAATCAGGACAGGTAGGCATACCATATACTTTTATCATCTCTGTCCTCCTGTTTTGTGACTGATATAGCTACATTTTATTATTCTTTTCAGATCCAGACAATATAAAAATGTATATTACCGGACGTACACGGTATGAAACTCAAAGTTTGACTCGTCTGCAGAACAGAAAAAGGACACAGTCTGTGCCTTTTTTCTTAAATAAATAAATTATTTTTCATTTACCGGGATCAAAATCTTCTGTCTCTGTTCTTCCTGCCCTTCCATCCAGATTGTCACAGAAATCTCGCCTTTTTCCCCGCCTGCCCGGACTGCCGCAAGCGCATAGCCGTCATAAGTTTCCCAACATGGTGCATCGTAACTTTCCACAGACTGTGGATCGGCATTTCCAAATGCGGCTAAAGTTCCAGCCCCTTCCACTTCGATGTGGATGCGCCTCTTTCCGTACAGATCCGGTGTTCCTTTTGCATCGCAAAGATGCATGGTAAGGAAACAAAGATCTTCGCCATCTGCCCGAAGTTCTTTCTGATCTGCCGCCACATGAAGTAACACTTCTTCCCCGGCAGTACAGAGCAGATGTCTGCCCGTCTCCCTGCCATCCTGATAATTGACCGCCTCCAGGACACCAGGCTCATAACATGTCTCAAACGATGCCGTAAATCCATGTGCTTCCCCGGCAGCTTTTCGCCCGAGAGACTTTCCATTTAAGAACAACTCCACCTCCTGCGCATCGGAATATACGTCCACAACTGCCGGTTTTCCTTCATATCCCCGCCATGTCCAGCTTGCGATATTATCCTTTAGCATCCACGGTGTCTTTGAGCATTTCTTTCCATATTTATCCACGCGTTCCACTGCAATGTAAGGTTCTTTCCGCAGACCATACACGATTTCCCGGAGAAAACTGACCGGTCTCCGGTAACCGGCGAGATCGATATCCCCGATATACGCGGTTCTGTCCGGGTAGTTGCTTCCAAAGTTGCTCTTTCCATCGTAATAAAAAATCCCGCATCCGGCTTCTCCCAGATAGTCATACCCCGTCCATGTAAAATCGCCGAGCACACGCTTTGATGAGTTTACCACTTTCCATAATCTTGCGATATCTGCCGGGAATGTCTCCGTCCCCAGCACACACTTATTCGGGTGAAGCTCTCCCTCTAACAGATGTCTGCCCGTCAAATAGTTAAACCCGATGATATCCATAGATTCGCTGCTCTCCTCCAACACCTCCGTGACGATCGGATGCACTGCAAATGCGTCTCCCGCCTCGCCTTCCATCAGCTTCATAAAACTGTTGATCGCATTGCTGCCGGAATTATCATTGGTCCCAGCTTCTCCGGCGTCTTTTCTGATCAGTGGTGCCAGCTCCTGCATGACCGGATACACCTTTGCTCCCGCTGCATTCAAGGCATTCATGCCGTTTGTGGTAAATCTTGTCGCATCCAGTTCTTTAAAAGCATTACACAGCATACGGTTGATCTCAGCACCGCGCTCCGTACCGATCTCCTGGATCTCATTTCCCACTGAATACAAGATGACACAGGCATGATTGTAATCTTTGTCAACCATATGTTTTATCATATCCTGCCACTCATCCAGAAAGGAAAATGCAAAATCATGATTATTTTTGTGGATCGTCCACATATCCGTCAGCTCATCCATCACAAGCAGTCCAGTCTTGTCACAGGCATCTAAGAATGCTTTTCCAGCCGGATGATGTGCACTTCTGACACTGTTAAAACCAGCCTCCTTAAGCAGTCTGCACTTTCTCATCTCTGCTGCTTCATAAGCTGCCGCTCCAAGGATTCCGTGGTCATGATGAATACAGGTTCCGCGCAGTTTCACCGGCTCTCCGTTGATCCTGAGTCCCCGCAAGGCATCAAGTGTGATCTTACGGATTCCATATGAGAGTTCCTGTTCGTCCAACAGTTCTTCCCCCGCATAAATCTGGATGGTACAGCGGTACAGATGCGGTGTCTCACAGTTCCAAAGTTTAGGCTTCTCTATTGCGATCTTCTGATGCACGGTATTTTGGGACTCCGCAAAACTGGTCAGATGAACTCTGTCCTCATAGACCTGATGTTCCTCGTCTTCGAATTTTACTGTCACGACCAGTTTTTCTTTTTTTCTGGAACGGTTTGCAACCATGGTTGAGATCTCCACAACCGCAGCATCTTTATCTGCTTCTTCCGTTGTGATACGCACCCCATTTAGCGGGATCTGGACCGGGTCTCCAACGTACAAACTGACTCCACGGTAAATGCCGCTTCCGGAATACCATCTGCTGTTTTCCTCTGAGGAATTGTCTGCAACGACTTTGATTTCATTTTCTTCCCCGAAGTTTAAATATCTTGCAATGTCCACATAAAAGTTTGTGTAGCCGTTTTTGTTGATCTTTGCCAGCACGCCATTCACATAGACCATTGCCGTCTCATAGACGCCCTCAAACTCTAATATTACCGTTTTTTCTTCCCACTCCTGCGACACCGGAAACGTTTTAAAATAGGTGTATACGCCTCCCGGATAAAATCCTGTAGCACCTCCGTTTTTCGTGTTTTCATCTCTTGTCTCATGGATCATCGCATCATGCGGGAGCGTAATCTTCTGTGCCTGTTTTCCATACATTGCAAGCACTTTTAAAGACGGCACATATCCCTTAACAAACTGCCATTCCGAATTAAAATCTTCCTTTTTCATTCCTATACTTCCTTTGCGTGTTCTTCATCCCATTTTCTGTTTGCCTTCTCTACATTCAGAAATCCAAGAATAACTGTAATTACAACACTAAGTATTACCGGAATTACAATGTACATGGCAAAGATCATATTAAGTGCACCTGATGTCTGTTCCACTGCCTTGCCGACATAGCCTCCTAAATCTAACAGCCAGCCCACTGCTGCGGTTCCGATTCCGCCGCCGATCTTGATTCCCAAAGAGGAACAGCTAAACATTGTTCCATCCATCCGCACTCCTCTGGTACGATAGGTATAACCACTTATCTCCGCAATCAGCGCATTTAACGTACCGCTTAAAGTTCCTGCAAAAATACCTTTGATAAACATAAATAACAGCATCAGTTGACATTTTTCTGATATGCAAAATAGATAAAGAATACACTCAGCACACAGTTAATCGCATATCCCCAGAAATTGACCTTCTGCATGCTCCCGGTCTTTTTCACAAGCATCGGTGTAAAGATCAATGCAATGATTACCGGGAACATCTTCATCATCTGGAACATACCAAGCAAAGAGGCATCCCCAAGCACATATTTTGTAAAATAAACACCACTGCCTGTCGTAATGTTACTCATAATGTAATATACAATATATAAAACAAGGATCAACACATAATATTTATTGGTAAATAAAAATTTCATGCTCTCCCAGAATCCAAGTTTGTCATCCTGCGGTTTGGACTCATCAATCATCTTTCTCACGGATTCATCCGGCTCTACCTCTTTTACGGCAAGACAGCTGATCGTATTGACCACAAGACCGATCAATGCACAGATAATTGCTACGGCTCTCCATCCGGCTGCACCGCCTCCAAATGCTTCCACACCACCGGTTACAGCAAATCCCATAACAATGTTCGTTACCACCGCAAACATAAAACGGATGGAACCGAGCTGTACTCTTTCCTGCGGGTTATTGGTAATCAGTGCTGACAGTGTCGAGTATGCAACACCGTTTGCTGTGTAGAAAATCGCGTTCAGACAGGTATAAAATGCAAAGAAATATGCATATTGCGCAGTTTGTCCCATATTCGGGATTGAAAAAGTAATACCAGGCAGAGAGATACGCCGATCTGTGCATACAGCATCCACGGTCTTGCTTTTCCCAGTCTGCTTTTCGTCTTGTCGATCATATTGCCAAAGAAAACGTCCGTCACACCGTCAAAAACTTTGACACCAGCATTAAGGTTCCGATGATGTTGGTCTTTAATCCCATCACATCCGAAAGGTACAAAAGCAGGAAACTTGAAACCAGTCCATAGCTGCAATTTGAAGCCAGATCCCCCGATCCATATGCAAGTTTCTGATACCATTTTAAATATTTTTTATCATTCATATTAATCTCCATTCTGAAACAACTTGTTGCGAAAAGATCTCGCAAATGTCAGATCTGTGTCTGCAAGTTACTTTTTTACCGCTTTTCACACTTTATTGTGTAACCAGCAGCATTTTTTACATTCGAATGTTCTTGCATTTATTCTAGCACTTTGCTTTTTTCCCCTTCAATGCTATAATTAGACACAATATATGGCATTTAGTAACATATTCGCGACTATCGCAGAAAAATAACAAAAACAGGGGGAACACATGAATCCGTCATCCATCGATACCTTAAAGAATAATTTTTTGAGATCCAGAATGTGAACAGCAGTTTTAACCAGTACTACCACCTGACCTCCCCCTATAATGCTGTCATTGAAACCTACCGCTCGGACTTAGACCAGCCTTATTTTAAGATTTCAAGTTTTTCCCCGGAACACACCAGCCATTCTCTGATCGATGCCACGGAACTTTTGGAAAAAATGAAAAACCGTCCTCTGCATCAGCATGATTTTTTTGAAATCATGTTCGTCCTGCAGGGCGAAGCGGTTGTTAAAATTGAAAATACAAAGCGGGTATACCCATCCGGAACCGGATGTATTGTGAATTGTAATTTAAGACATGTGGAGCTTCTCTCACATGATTTTCGAATTTTCTTTCTGAATTTATCGAAAGATTACCTGTTGTCTTTATTTCAGTCGGACAATCTGTTTCATCTGGTGTCTGAGACAAATATGGATCATTGTGATGCCTTTCACTTTTTATACAATAATGCCATGGATGCGGATAACGTAAAAAAAGAATATCTCGATTTTTTCTCCCTTTACCACAACCCGGAAGGCTTTCAGAAACTTACCAGATTGCAGAGGAGATCATAAAGATCACGCTGTCACCACAGATCGGCTCTTCCTTTTTTATTAACGGACTGATCTGCCGTTTTCTTGACACGCTCTCAGATCCATCCCTTTTCCATCTTGCAAATATACAGGTCGATTACGGGAATGACTTTCTGATTTTTACCAGCCTGACACACCTCTTAGAAAACAGTGACGGGCGGCTCAGCCGGCACGAACTGTCTGATCTGCTCAGTTACAGCGGTGACTATCTGAACCGGATTGCTAAAAAATATACCGGCATGACCTTATTCGAATATGGAACCACTTTCTCAATTAGAAAGGCAGAGTACTACCTTTTAAAAACAGATCTTTCCATATCCGAGATCATTGCACAGCTGAAATTTACGAACAAATCCCATTTTTACAAACTCTTTTATGCCAAACACCATATGTCACCAAAAGAGTTCCGTAGCAAATACCGCAAAGACTGAGTTTATCTTATGTGGAATCCATACTCTCTCTCTTCGATCGGTATCTGATTTGCCGTGATACGGTCAATATTTACGTAGGTGCCCTGGTTTACCATCGCAAGCACTTTGTCGATCTGCTCGTCCGTCCCCTGCACCTCCAACAATACGGATCCGTCCGGCTCATTTCTTACCCAGCCAGTCACACCAAGCATGTTTGCGGCGTGTTCCGCCCGGTAACGGAAACCGACGCCCTGAACTGCACCATAGACAAATACCTTTTTTCTGATTATTTTTTCGTTGTCCATCATGTTGACATCCTTTTTAACCGATCAGTTCATACTGCATCAATTCATATTTTAACTTGCTGCCCTCCAGGATCTCCGCCGGAAGCAGGGCGCGTGCCACAAGTTTCAGATCATTCGATTCGATGTCGGTTCTGCGCAGGTTCGCATAATCCCCGTCGATCGAAACCACTTCATAAAACCATGTCTCCATTACTTTAAGTCCTCCTCTGTATAATAAGTGCCTGACATCTCTGCATTGATCTCAGCAATTTCTCTTTTTCCGTTGATATAATCTGCATAGATATCCCACAGATCCATATCACCACTGTCACCAAGCCCGTCCTCATCCGGGATCCACTGCCTGATCAGCGCAATGCGCTGTTCTTTGGTCGTATTTGCAATGCTGTAATCTTCCATTTCATCTCCATTTCTGCGTGTAATAATTTTATTTTTCACACTGCACAATTCTTTCTTTTTTATACATTTTCCGTATATCTGCAATCCGGGAAACCGGTGCATCCCCAGAACCCGCCAAATCTTCCGTTTCTCTTTTTTAAGGCAAGTCCGCATCGCGGACAGATTTTCTCCTCTGTCTGTTTTGCAGATGTTCCGCCTGATTCTTTCGCCATCAACTCAAACACCTGCTGGTTCATACGGCAGTCCGCCAGCGCGCGGTGCGCCCCTTTGGTAGAGATACCATAGTGTTCCGCCAGATCAGAGAGTCGTCTGTGTTTCCATTCGGGAAAACACAGTTTTGCGATCGCAAGTGTATCTATATAGTCGTTGTCAGTGTCTGCCAAATATTTTCGCAGTCCTCGTACAAAAACTTCATATCAAAACCTGCGATATTATGCCCTGCCAACACATCATCCCGGCAAATGCAAG
>ENA-OQJH01001305-OQJH01001305.1-human-gut-metagenome-genome-assembly--contig:-NODE-1305-length-10669-cov-1.575792_pt1 | contig 10669 bp, 14 predicted proteins | sample MGYA00242597_ERZ504763 | MGnify/ENA primary metagenome ERZ504763 (study PRJEB26092, sample SAMD00036359) | human gut metagenome | host: Homo sapiens | study: EMG produced TPA metagenomics assembly of... | reverse complement strand
TATTGAACTCATAGCGATGACGGTGACGTTCCTGAATATGTTCTTCACCATAAGCAAGGTATGCTTTCGATCCTTTCTGAAGCACACATTCGTAAGCGCCCAGACGCATCGTACCTCCCATATTGGTGATCGCTTTCTGTTCCTCCATGATGTCGATCACGTTGTGCGGAGTCTTTTCATCCATTTCGCGTGAGTCGCATCGGCATATCCCAATACGTTGCGGGCAAATTCGATAGCGATACATTGCATACCCAGACAGATACCGAAGGTCGGTATATCATGTGTACGTGTATATTTGATGGCAACGAACTTACCGTCGATACCACGCTGACCGAATCCCGGACCGATCATCACGCCTGCCATGCCTTTCAAGGCTTCGGCTACGTTCTCATCTGTCAGTTTTTCGCTGTTCACAAAGTGAACCTCCACTTTGCGGTCGTTGTAAGTACCTGCCTGTGACAATGCTTCACGGATTGACTTGTAAGCATCCTGCAAGTCATATTTACCTACCAATGCGATGTTGATGGGTTCTTTCGTTTCAGCAGCATGGCGGCGTTCCAGGAATTTACACCATGGACCTAGTCCCGGAGTTTCTCCTACGGGCAGCCCCATCTTTTCAAGGATTGTGCTGTCCAGTCCCTGTGCCTGCATCAGGAGAGGTACTTCATAAATTGTTTCTGCGTCGATAGACTGCACGACAGCCTTGTCATCCACATTACAGAATTGAGCTACTTTTTTGCGGAGTCCGTCGCTCAGCGGGTGTTCGGCACGGAGCACCAATACGTCCGGCTGAATACCTACGCTCTGGAGTTCCTTGACAGAATGCTGTGTCGGTTTGGTTTTCAGCTCTCCGGCAGCGGCAAGATAAGGCACATATGTCAGGTGTACGCAAAGAGCGTTCTTACCCAACTCCCATTTCAACTGGCGGATACTTTCGAGGTAGGGGAGTGATTCGATATCACCTACCGTACCACCGATTTCGGTAATTACAAAATCGAACTTGTATTTGTTACCGAGCAATTTTACGTTCCGTTTGATTTCATCCGTGATATGAGGAATCACCTGGATCGTTTTACCCAGATAGTCTCCGCGACGTTCTTTGTCAATAACACTTTTGTAGATACGTCCCGTAGTGATGTTGTTAGCCTTTGTAGTCTGAATACCCAGGAAACGTTCGTAGTGTCCCAGGTCAAGATCGGCTTCATGGCCGTCTACGGTCACATAGCATTCTCCATGCTCATAAGGATTTAATGTTCCCGGGTCGATGTTGATATACGGGTCAAACTTCTGGATGGTTACATTGTAACCTCTTGCTTGCAGCAATTTACCGATGGAGGATGAGATGATCCCTTTTCCTAAAGAAGAGGCAACACCACCGGTGACGAAAATATACTTTGTTTCTCCCACAGCTATAACTGTTTTAATTATTTTTACTTAGTAGTTTCTTACGAACTTAAAAAGCGCAAAATTATAAAAAAAAGGGGAAGAATGCAGACTTTCCCCTCTACAATTTTATTAAAAATGCAATTTTGAAAGATTCCTATGTTTCTAAACAAAATAATGTAGATTTGCACCAAATTAGGAATATTATGAGAAGAGAGTTATTATCATTCGTAGTTTTTACCTCGACTTTATCTTTATCGCTTTCAGCACAGACCGCCACTCAACCTTCTACCGTAGTGGCAAAAGCGAAAATTGTGAAGGCAGACACGCTTTCGTCAGACTTCAGAAGTATTTAATGCTTAAATTGAATCTGTCCGGAGAAACTCCTAAATTGGACACTGTATCAATCTTATATAATAAGTATATCGGTCAGTTGGACTACCTGAATGACCCGTCTGTACCGGAACGTTATATTCCGTCCGATCCTGACTATTTTCGTCTGTTTACTCCGTTAGCCTATTATTATGCTCCGATGGCGCAGTATTCAAAGGTGGATTGGAAACCGGTACAGTTTGACTCTTTGCCCGACAACTTGAAAAGTTGACAGCGGAACTTCTTCCTTATGATACTTTGGCATATACGAAGTCCGAGCGTGCCAATCAATCGGTCAATAAAGCACTGATGGCTCTTTATCTCAATCATCCGGAATTGGTTGTCACCACGGAAAACCGTATCATGAGCCGTGATGTCTTCCGTAGGGATGTGAAACCGAAGATTTCTCCGAAGGCATCTGTTGTCCATCTTTTCCAGCCGGAAGAAATGAGCAACGATGTAGGCAAGGCAAAAATGAAAATCAGCCGTCCTAACTGGTGGGTTACCGGAGGTAACGGTTCTTTGCAAATCAGCCAGAACCACCTTTCTGAGAACTGGTACAAGGGAGGAGAAAGTAACTTTGCTGGTCTGGCTACCTTGCAGCTTTATGCCAACTACAATGATAATGAGAAAGTCCTTTTCGAAAATCAGTTGGAGGCTAAACTGGGTATGACATCCACACCGTCGGATAAATTCCATGATTACCTGATTAATACCGACCAGTTCCGTCTGTACAATAAGTTAGGATTAAGAGCGTTAAAGAACTGGTACTATACTATTTCTTCCGAGTTTAAGACTCAGTTCTGCCACGGTTACAAAGCCAATAGCGAAGAACTTGTTTCCGCATTCCTGTCTCCGGCGGATTTGGCAGTCAGTATCGGTATGGACTACAAATTGAATAAGCAGAAATTCAATCTTTCTGTTTTCATCGGTCCGCTGACTTATAACTTGCGATATATCGACAATTCGGAAGTAGATGAAACCAAGTTCGGTCTGGAGAAAGGCAAATGCTCTAAAAACGACTTCGGTTCTCAGTTGCAGTCAACGTTCAACTGGAAAATCATTTCGGCTGTTTCGCTGGAATCCCGTCTGAACTATCTGACCAATTACGAATGGGTGCGTGTGGAGTGGGAGAATACATTCAACTTTGTTTTGAACCGCTATCTTTCTACTAAACTTTACGTACACGCCCGTTTTGACGACAGTTCAAACAACCGTTGAAAATGGCAGCTTTTTCCAGCTGAAGGAATTGCTGAGCTTCGGTATTAACTATAAGTGGTAATTTTTTTAGGCACGGATTACACAGATTTCACGGTTTCAGGAATTGAGTAACTAAAAACCGTGTTAATTCGTGTAATCGTGCCTTATTTTATCTCTATGTCCTCAACGTTGAATGATATACCTTCCCGGATTATCAATCTTTCCCCACTTGGTGGTAGACAGCGTGATCCATATCTGCGTCCCCTTCTTTCCGTAATCCGACAGCTTGAGAATAGCTGTAATTTCTTTCTTGTTTGTTACTCCATGTTGTGCCAGGCTGTCCAGAAGTCCTTTGACGTTGTGCGTACTCTTGTTGTAGGCATAACCGGGGATTTCGAGCGAAGGCGAAGCCGTATTGTCTTCTTCCTCTTCTGCTTTTCTTTTCTCTCCTTTACTTTGTCCGGAAATGTCAGCAATTTCGGGTGAAATGTTCTCATTTTCCAGTTTCAATTCACCTTGTACTGACGAATTGTTTGCATCCTTTGTATTATTTTCCTTTTCCTGTTTTTGGGTGTCATTGACTAACAGGTAGGGCAAATCTTCTAACTTTCTTTTCCTGCGGCAGGTAGCATCTATCCAGATGTGCTGAATTTCAAGGGAAGTCAATATCTGAAACTTCTCATAGCTTTCTTTGTCAAAGAATCCTTTGTCAAGCAAAATTTGAATGATTCCGTCTATCTCTTTTCCTTTCAGTTCTCCTCCCAGTTTGCGGCAAAAATCAACGATTGTTCCTCACCCCATGGGATGTAATATCCTTCTTTGAATATTTTACATAGAAGTTTGCATACAGCTCCATCCACTCTGATACCATATTTGGCTTCAGCCAGTTCAATGGCATCTCTGTCGAAAAAGTTTACGGTAAGCGGAAAATAGTCTACGCTTAAATAAGTTGTGCTCATATCAGTCTTATTGTTTGTTTTTAAGTTTATACAATTGGTTTCCAATCGAGAAAATTCTCAATCTGAAAGGTTCTCCATCCTTCTCTTCCATGCACCAGAATATGAAGGTACTGTGTACCTGCTTCATGTCATAAGAGTGGTGAAAGTCTTTGGAATAAGAAATAAGAGTGCCTGTAACTAACTGAAAACTACCGTTCTGTCTGTAGTATGCGATGATGGCATGGCCATATTGCATGTAGTCTGCCAGTGATTTCACTTTTTCGGCTATTCGTTCTGCGATCGTTTCCGAATAACCTTTCTCTGATACGATACGTTTTTTCCATACTTCTGTTAATCGATCTCTTTCTTCTTCTGTTTTGTTAGTGGCTATCAGCGTTTTTCTTTTGTCATTACATTATAAATTTGTTAGTAAAATAGTTATATTTAAAGAAAAGGCGGAACTGTCTGTAGGATGCTTACACTATCGTGCGATGATAGTTACACTATCCTGTCGGGATAGTGACACTATCTTGCTGTTATAGTGACACTATAATTTCTGCGGGATAGTTCGTTCATTTCTTTATCTAAAAAACGGGGGCAAAAGTATAAGTTGTATTTTTTCGCTCCAATTATTCTTGCTATTTTCTACTGTGATACTTTGATTTGTATTGTTCTTTCTCTTCTTTTTCGTGCTTCGAAATTATTCCGATTCCTTTGCTTAAACTGCTAATTTCGCTGAGTATACTCCTGAATTTCATTAATCTATATCCATGATGTGTGTTTACGTAAAAGATTCTCCAGTCTGCAATGTACTTGGCTAGTCCTGTTAAAGATTTTACGTAGGAATTAAACTCGTCATCTTCGTAATAAGTGCGAAGACAGGCAATGAAATAGTGTTTTTTTTCGCCTGTGATGCCATTTCTTTTTCTAACCTCATCGATGTCAATAATTTCGTCATCATCCTGATAATCAGTTTCAAGACTTCTCTTCTTTTGTGTGCCAGTTGCATTTTTCAGGCATTTTTTTGTCGTTGTCATTTCTTTTGATTTAAATAAAATTAATAAATGGCATTAAGATGGAAATTCCAAATTTTCGCCCTATAATTGTATATAAAATAACTAGTGATGCAAATAATGAATAAAAATGGATTTAGCCGATGTGGGGAACTATACATCGGCCTTTTACGAAAAGAAGGTCGTTTTTTCTACGGCACATGTCTATCAAAATGCTCTTTTCTCTTTTAATAAATTTTGTGGTAATGCCAGTGTATCTTTCAGGCAAGTCACTCGTGACCGATTGCGTCGTTACGGGGAACATCTGTATGATTCGGGCTTAAAACCGAATACGGTATCAACGTATATGCGTATGCTTCGCTAGTATCTATAACCGTGGGTAGAGTTGGGTAGTGCGCCCTATGTACATGGTCTGTTCCGTGATGTGTATACAGGAGTGGATATCCGTCAGAAAAGGGCTCTTCCGGTGAGTGAACTCCGACGGCTTCTTTACGAAGATCCCAAGACGGATTGTTTGCGGCGCACACAATCGATTGCTGCTTTGATGTTTCAATTCTGTGGGATGTCTTTTGCCGATTTGGCTCATTTGGAAAAGTCGGCTTTAGATTGTAATGTGCTCCGATATAATCGAATTAAAACCAGAACTCCAATGAGTGTGGAAGTTTTGGATACAGCTAAGGAAATGATGAATCAGCTTCGCAATTCCCAGTCATCGCGTCCGGGTTGCCCCGATTACCTTTTCAGTATCCTTTCCGGTGATAAGAAACGTAAGGATGAACGTGCTTATCGTGAATATCAGTCTGCACTTCGCCGGTTTAATAATCATTTGAAAGTTTGGCGAGGGCTTTGCACCTGACCTCTCCGGTAACTTCTTACACGATTCGCCATTCTTGGGCAACTACTGCCAAGTTCCGTGGAGTTCCAATTGAAATGATCAGTGAATCTTTAGGGCATAAGTCTATAAAAGACGACACAAATTTATCTGAAGGGGTTTGAGTTGAAAGAGCGTACAGAGGTAAATCGTAAGAATTTGCATTACGTGAAGACTTGCCCTTTAGGTCGAATTTGAATGGTTAAAAATTTGATAATCAGCATTGATGCTGGTGTGTTACTTCTTAGGTAACGGATTTAAATTTGACGCAAAGATAGACAAAAACACATGTATTAAACAAATAAAAACCTAACTTTTTTCGATTTAACCCTGAATTTGAAAAAAAATGTATCTGAACATGAAAAAGGCCTATTTTCATGCTTAGGAATTTATATGCCCAATTTTCCTAAGAATCTCTACTTTCTCTAAAGCCAAGATGCTCTCAACCCTCATTAGACGGTACTTTTCGACTTTTTCCTCCCGATTTATTATGAAGTGTACTTTTCCGTTACCTAAGAAGTAACGGAAAAACATGGGGTAAAAAAGTATGATTTTAACAAAAGAGAAATCACTAAATGCTGGGCCTATTTATGGGACAGGGGAAGGCGTAGCACACTCAAAACGCTGGTATGTTGCATTAGTTCGTATGCATCATGAAAAGAAGGTTTCCGAGTATTTGAACAAGGTGGGGATTGAGAATTTTGTACCTGTTCAGAAGGAAATCCATCAATGGAGTGATCGCCGTAAATTAGTTGAATCCGTTCTTCTTCCGATGATGGTTTTTGTACACGCTGATCCGAAAGAACGTATGGAAGTCCTGAATTTTACTACTGTGAGCCGCTATATGGTGATGCGCGGTGAGAGCAGTCCTGCTGTTATTCCTGACGACCAGATGGCACGTTTTCGTTTCATGCTTGATTATTCGGATGAAACAATCTGTATGAATAGCTCTCCTTTGGCACGTGGTGAGAAAGTTCAAGTAATTAAAGGACCTCTGCAGGGCTTGTGGGTGAGCTTGTCAATGTAGATGGTAAAAGTAAGATTGCTGTTCGACTGAACATGCTTGGTTGCGCCTGCGTAGACATGCCGATTGGCTATGTTGAGCCTATAGGTGAAAAAAACTAAGTGGGTAATGACGACTTCCTGTTTACAAGAAAAAATCGATAAACTTCAAAATACAGTTCATGCTCTGCTCCATAAAAGTAATTATATGGCGGGTGTGTATGTTGATGATCTTGCACGACTGAACAACGAAATTCATGAACAGATCAATGATCTGTATCCTTGTCACGGTAAGACTGCTGAGCAGGAAGCTGCTTTGTGTCTGTCTCTTCTGATGGGATATAGTGTGTCTATGTATGCCAATTCGGAGGATGAGGCAAAGAAGAAGACTGTTCTGAGGCGTTCGCAAATGATTCTGAAAAACCAATTGCCTTCACCATTGAAAATTCAGTTACACACAATCTACGATAAACTATTGTCATAGTAAATCTACTTTTTGGAAAAAGACTTTATAATTTATTGGGGTATTTAAATTATGAAACACGCATTTGACCGTTTTGTTCAATATTTGCAGAAAAACTATTTTAGTTATTGGATTGTATTAGGAATTGATACGTTCATAGCTTTGATTTGTACCTGGGTGTCATTTATCGGCATTCATTATATAACGGAGACTTCTAAGGAAATCACTTCTCTCTTCCATATTTTGGCGATTTCTGTGATCTCCAGTGTCTTAGGTTCCTTTTTATTTCATACCTACCGTAATACGATCCGTTTTTCCCAGTTGAAGGATTATGGAGAATTGCCGGAAGTGCACTGATAAAGGCTGTCTGTATCGCAATGGCTATCTGGCTTTTCCTGCCTCAGACGGGACTGCATAATAGTCAGAAAATAGTCTTTGTACTGTTTGATGGTATGCTGACTTTTATTGCCATGGTAGGCTTCCGTATTCAGCTGATTCTGGTTTATGAACTCCTGCTGAATATGCTGAATAAGAAGAATATGCATATTCTGATCTATGGTATTGATGATAAGAGTGTGGCATTGAAAGTTCGGCTAATGAACAGCTCCCACTATAAAGTGGTAGGCTTCTGCATCTACGGAACAGGCGACTCCATCCGACGCGTGGCTGATCTTCCCGTTTATTCATTTAAGGATGAAGAGTGCTTTAATAAACTTATTCATAAGAAGTGTATCGGCGGCATCCTGTTTGCCCGTTACGAGAATACCCGTGAAGAGGAAGACCGCCTGCTTCAATATTGTAAAAGGAGTGGATTGAAAACGTTGATTGCTCCGAGTATCAGTGAGGCTGACGAAAACGGCAGTTTCCACCAATGGGTACGCCCTATCAAAATTGAAGACTTGCTGGGTCGTTCAGAAATTCATATCAATATGGAGGAGGTGATGACTGAGTTTTGTGGCAAGGTTGTGTTGGTGACAGGAGCTGCCGGTAGTATTGGTAGCGAACTTTGCCGGCAACTGGCTCAGATGAACATCAAGAAGCTGATCATGTTTGACTCCGCTGAGTCACCTTTGCATAATGTCCGCCTGGAATTTGAGAAGAATTATCCCGATCTTGATTTTGTTCCTGTCATTGGAGATGTCCGTGTGAAAGAACGTCTCCGTATGGTCTTCGAAACTTATCAGCCTCAGATCATCTTTCATGCCGCTGCCTATAAGCATGTTCCGTTAATGGAAGAGAATCCCTGTGAAGCTGTGCTGGTCAACGTTGTCGGTTCTCGCCAGGTTGCTGATATGGCAGTGGAATACGGAGCTGAGAAGATGATCATGGTTTCTACCGATAAGGCGGTGAATCCTACCAATGTCATGGGATGCTCGAAACGATTAGCCGAAATCTATGTACAGAGTCTGGGCTGTGCTATCCGTGAGGGAAAAGTAAAAGGTCGTACCAAATTTATCACTACCCGCTTTGGTAACGTCTTGGGTAGTAACGGTTCTGTCATTCCCCGTTTTAAGGAACAGATTGAGAATGGCGGTCCTGTCACAGTGACTCACCCTGATATCATTCGTTTCTTTATGACTATCCCCGAAGCTTGTCGCCTGGTAATGGAAGCTGCTACGATGGGTGAAGGCAATGAGATTTTTGTCTTTGAGATGGGCAAGGCTGTGAAGATTGTCGATCTGGCTACCCGTATGATCGAACTTGCCGGTTATCGTCCCGGTGAGGATATTGAGATAGAGTTTACGGGATTGCGTCCGGGTGAGAAGCTTTATGAAGAAGTATTGAGTGATAAGGAGAATACAATTCCTACAGAAAATAAGAAGATAATGATAGCGAAGGTACGTGATTATGAGTATGCTGATATCCTTGAAACTTATGGAGAGTTCGAGAGGTTATCCCGTACGGTAAAGATCATGGACACAGTGAAACTAATGAAGAGAGTGGTACCTGAATTTAAATCCAAGAACTCGCCGAGGTTTGAAGTTTTGGATAAATAACCAGAATAATCTATAACACTAACATAAATCAACAATGGATACAAAAGAATTGAAGATTGCTGTTGCAGGTACCGGCTATGTTGGTCTTAGCATAGCAACGCTTTTGTCGCAACATCATCAGGTGACGGCAGTCGATGTGATTCCTGAGAAAGTAGATATGCTCAATCGTAAACAATCGCCTATTCAGGATGAGTATATAGAGAAATATTTGTCCGAAAAAGCATTGAACCTAACCGCTACGCTTGACGGTGCCGAGGCCTACAGTGATGCTGATTTTGTGGTTATAGCAGCTCCTACTAACTATGATCCGGTGAAGAACTATTTTGATACTCATCATATAGAGGATGTCATTGATCTGGTTTTAAGTGTCAATCCTGATGCTGTGATGGTAATCAAGTCTACTATTCCAGTAGGATATTGTCGTGGACTTTATTTGAAGTATGCCCGCAAGGGAGTCAAGAAGCTTAACTTGCTTTTTTCTCCTGAGTTTCTTCGTGAGAGCATGGCCCTTTATGATAACCTTTATCCAAGTCGTATCATTGTTGGTTATCCAAAGTTGATTGATAGCGAGCAATTTGACGAGGAAAACGAAGCTATTAAGTCTGTTGCGGATATTCCTGCCCTAGAGAAGCTGCACGTACTTTGCCGCATTGCTTCAGGCAGGTGCAATCAAGAAAGATATTCCCACTCTTTTTATGGGTATAAAGGAGGCGGAAGCTGTTAAACTGTTTGCTAATACCTATCTTGCTTTGCGTGTCAGTTATTTTAATGAATTGGATACTTATGCGGAGATGAAAGGTCTGGATTCTCAGTCAATCATACAGGGTGTTGGTCTTGATCCTCGTATTGGCACACACTATAATAATCCATCCTTTGGTTATGGTGGTTATTGTTTGCCTAAAGACACGAAACAACTCTTGTCTAACTATCAGGATGTACCTCAAAACATGATGACTGCTATTGTCGAAGTAATCGTACAAGGAAAGATTCATAGCTGACCAAGTTTTGTCTAAAGCCGGATATTATACTGCATCCAGTCAATGGGATGCCCACAAGGAACAAAATATAGTGATTGGGGTATATCGCTTGACGATGAAATCCAATTCTGATAATTTCCGTCAAAGTGCTATTCAAGGTATCATGAAACGTATCAAGGCGAAAGGAGCGACTATTATCATTTATGAACCTGCCATGCAAGACGGTGAGACTTTCTTTGGCAGCCAAGTAGTGAATGACTTGGCAAAGTTTAAAGAAATGAGCCATGCTATCATCGCTAACCGTTATGATAGTTGCTTAGACGATGTGATGGAAAAAGTCTATACTCGTGATATTTTTCAGAGAGATTGATTATGGTAAACTATAATGTGGATTTGGAGGGCAAGACCGTTCTTGTCACAGGTGCAGCTGGTTTTATTGGTGGTAATTTAGTG
>ENA-OQJH01001304-OQJH01001304.1-human-gut-metagenome-genome-assembly--contig:-NODE-1304-length-10671-cov-5.753604_pt1 | contig 10671 bp, 13 predicted proteins | sample MGYA00242597_ERZ504763 | MGnify/ENA primary metagenome ERZ504763 (study PRJEB26092, sample SAMD00036359) | human gut metagenome | host: Homo sapiens | study: EMG produced TPA metagenomics assembly of... | reverse complement strand
AGCAGCTTTTGGCTGAATCTTCCTCGTCATCGCTTGCGCGATGCCACCTCCCTCACGGAGGGAGCTTCACGCTGCGGTCAGACAAAAGGCTCCCTCTTTGAGGGGGCTGTCGCCGCAGGCGACTGGGGGAGTTAATTACTTCTTCAGCCAGCTCATCATGCTGCGCAGCTCCGCGCCCACCTTCTCGATGGGGTGCTCAGCCTGCATCCGGCGCTCAGCCAGGAAGTGGACCTTGCGGCCGCCCTTGGGGCTCATCTCGGTCAGGAACTCGGAAGCAAAGGTGCCGTCCTGAATCTCGGTCAGAACCTTCTTCATCTCCTTGCGGGTCTCCTCGGTGATCAGGCGCTTGCCGGTGCGGTAATCGCCGTACTCAGCGGTGTTGGAGATGGAGTAGCGCATCTTGGAGAAGCCGCCCTCGTTGATCAGGTCAACGATCAGCTTCATCTCGTGGCAGGTCTCAAAGTATGCCATCTCGGGCTCGTAGCCAGCCTCCACCAGCGTATCGAAGCCTGCGTGGATCAGCTCGCAGACACCGCCGCACAGAACTGCCTGCTCGCCGAACAGGTCGGTCTCGGTCTCCTCCTTGAAGGTGGTCTGCAGGATGCCTGCACGGCCAGCGCCGATGCCGGAAGCGTAAGCCAGAGCGATGTCCTTTGCCTTGCCGGTGTAATCCTGCTCCACGCAGATCAGAGAGGGGCAGCCCTCGCCCTCGGTGTACAGGCGGCGGACGATGTGGCCGGGGCCCTTGGGAGCGATCATGATCACGTCAACATTCTTGGGAGCGGTAATGGTCTTGAAGTGGATGTTGAAGCCGTGTGCAAAGGCCAGAGCCTTGCCCTCGGTCATGTAAGGTGCGACCTGCGTGTTGTAGATATCGGCGCACAGCTCATCGGGCACCAACATCATCACAACATCGCCAGCTTGGCAGCCTCTTCGACTTCCATGACCTTGAAGTTGTCGTGAGTGGCGGCGAACTCGGAGGCCTTTGCCCAGTGGGCGGAGCCCTTGCGCAGACCGACAACAACGTTCACGCCGCTCTCGGCCAGGTTCTCGGAATGGGCGTGGCCCTGGCTGCCGAAGCCGATGACAGCAACGGTCTTGCCGTCCAGCACGCCGAGGTTGCAGTCGGAATCGTAGTATTTCTTGATCGCCATGGTAGTAGTCTCCTTTTACTCTTTCCTGTTTTATTTTTATATTTTGATTTTTATGGAAAACTGAGAGATTATGCCTTACTGCGGGCAATGGGTCCCGGGCAGGGGCAGCTGGGCTGCCCGCACCTCCTGCGGGGGCTTCTGCATGTGCTGGTGCATCCCGCCGCGCTCCAGGGCGGTCACGCCGGTGCGGCACTGCTCAAGGATCTTGTAATCTGCCAGGATCTTGAGGAACGCGTCCACCTTTTCGGGGCGGCCGGTCAGCTCCAGCACCATGCTGTCGGGCGAAAAATCAATGATCTTTGCCTTGTAGATGCTGGCGATCTCCCGCAGCTCACTGCGGTTGTGGACATCGGCAGCCACCTTGAGCAGCAGCAGCTCCCGCTCCAGCGAATTCTCGTGATCCAGAACGAACACCTGCCGGGTCACTTCCAGCCGCTCGGTCTGGAGGATGAGCTGGCTCAGCGCCTTTTCATCGCTGGTGATGGTCACGGTGATGCGGCTGACCGCCGGGTCGTTGGTGGCGGACACCGTCAGGCTGTCGATGTTGAAGCCGCGGCGGCAGAACAGGTTGGACACCCGGGCCAGAACACCGCTCTGGTTGTCCACCAGCAGACTGATGACTCTGCGTTTGGATTCCATGGGTCAGTCCTCCTTATTCCATGATGATATCATTGATGTCGCCGCCGCCGGGGATCATGGGCAGGACCTTTTCGTCCTTGTCGATGATGCACTCGATCCAGGTGGGGCCCTTCTGCTTGAGGCATCGGCAAATGCGGCCTGGAACTCGGGGAGGTTGGTGCAGCGGTAGCCCTTCAGGCCAAAGCCCTCGGCCAGCTTGACAAAGTCGGTGCGGCGATGGGGGTCGGTCTGGGAGTAGCGCTTTTCGTAGAAAGTGGTCTGCCACTGGCGCACCATGCCCAGCACGGAGTTGTTGAAGATGACCGTGATGATGGGCAGCTCATAGCTGACAGCGGTGCAGGCCTCGTTGAGGTTCATGTGGAAGGAACCGTCGCCCGTGAACATGACCACCCGCTGCTCCCGGCCCAGCGCCATCTGCGCGCCGATGGCCGCGCCATAGCCAAAGCCCATGGTGCCCAGGCCGCCGCTGGTGATAAAGCCGCGGCTCTTGGTGTGGCGGATGTACTGGGCCGCCCACATCTGGTGCTGGCCCACGTCGGTGACATACACGGCCTCAGGGCCGCACTGGCTGCACACCTCGCCGATGACCTGATGGGGCATCAGGCGGGTGGGGTCGGACACGGGGTGGTAATCCTGCGCCTGCCACTCGTGGATCATCTTCATCCAGTCGGGGTGCTTCTTCTCCTCAATGAGGGGGAGCATCCCGCTCAGAACGTAGCAGACATCACCGGCAATGGCAAGATCCACATCCACATTCTTGCCAGTTCACTGGGGTCGATATCGATCTGGATGATGGTGGCGTTCTTGGCAAAGGTCTTGGGGTTCAGGGCCACGCGGTCAGAAAAGCGGGTGCCAGTGCGATCAGCACGTCACAATCCGCAACCGCCCGGTTGGAGGTGTAGCAGCCGTGCATTCCGACCATGCCGATGTTCATCGGGTCACCGTAGGGCACAACGCCTGCGGCCATCAGAGTATAGGTGGCGGGGATCTCCGCCTTGTGGATCAGGTCACGCAGGGGCTGGCAGGAAGCCGCGCTCCGCACGCCGCCGCCAAAATAGACCAGCGGGCGCTTGGCCGCGTTGATGATATCGGCGGCCCACTTGACCTGCTGTTCGTCGTAGGTGGTCACGGTGCGGATCTGCTCCGGCTGCTTGGGAGTGAACTCACAGACAGCAGCGGTGACATCCTTGGGGATATCCACCAGCACCGGGCCCTTGCGGCCGCTCTGCGCAATGCGGAACGCCGCACGCATGGTGTCGGCCAGCTCTTCTACCTTGCGCACCGTGAAGTTGTGCTTGGTGATGGGCATCGTGATGCCTCGATGTACGCCTCCTGAAAGCTGTCCTTGCCCAGACCGGGGGTCGGCACATTGCCGGTAAAGGCGACCATGGCACGGAGTCCATGTAGGCAGTGGCAATGCCGGTGACCAGATTGGTGGCACCCGGGCCGCTGGTGGCCAGCACCACGCCGGTGCGGCCCGTTGCGCGGGCATAGCCATCGGCCGCATGAGAAGCGCCCTGCTCGTGGGCGGTCAGCACATGGTGGATGCGGTCAGAATTCTTATACAGCTCGTCGTACAGGTTCAGCACAGCACCGCCGGGGTAGCCGAAGATGGTGTCCACGCCCTGTTCGCAGAGAACTTCAACAAAAATTTGCGAACCATTTAACTGCATGGTAAGTTGCTCCTGTTCCTTTTCCTCTTACACTCTCAACAAAATTTCCCTCAGACACGTTACTTTTCGCATCTTGCATTCCGATTTGAACGTTGGGTCAATTATACTATAAATCGGGCCTTTGTCAATCGACGATTTGTAAAGTGAATCAGCCGAAAGATGAAGATAATTGAACACACCCTTGCAGACAGCCTTCTCTGCGTGTATAATCTGGTAAAAACCTCTCCGTCAGCCTGCCCGGTTCCTCTGACCGGGGAAGCAGGTGAAATGTGCCGGAGAGGTTCTGTCAAGAGGAGAGTCTGATGATGCAACTTCGTGAATGGAACGCCCGGCTCCACGGGCTTGTTGTTTTCCGTGCCCTGCTGGGCGACCCCGTTGTGGCAAAGCTGGCGGCGCTGACCGACCGGCTGGAAGCGGCTGACGACAGCATCGCCCCCCTGTGCGATGCTGTGGCCGCCTTTGAAGCCGCCCTGTTTGCCCACACCACCAATCTGGGCGATTATCTTTCCAACGCCGTGCTGGAGACCGAGACCGTCTGTGTACGACAGGCTGCTGCGGGCCAGCTCTCCCCTGTGATGGAGGCCGCCCTGAACAGTGAGCTGAACTTTTTGCAGAAGCTCTGCGGCCTGACGCTGGACACGCTGCTGGAAGCTGCCGACCGGCAGAACCGGGAGCTGGCGTTCCTGCCCCGCTGGGAGCAAGGCAGCTCGACCTGACTGCCGCCTACAACCAGCGGATGCGGGAAGCCGGGAAGAAAGGCTACGGCATGTTTGCCAAGCACCACGTGTTCACGGTGGAGAACGGCCAGCTGGTACCCGTGAAGTACCCCGACCCCCAGAAGCTCAGTGAGCTGCCGGGCTACGAGAAGGAGCGGGAAAGGTCATTGCCAACACCCGCGCCCTGCTGGCCGGTTCCCCCGCCAACAATGTCCTGCTCTACGGCGATGCAGGCACCGGCAAATCCAGCACGGTCAAGGCCATTGCCAATGAGTACGCCGCCGACGGCCTGCGGCTGGTGGAGGTCAAGAAGAACCAGCTCTACCAGATCCCCGACCTGATGGATCAGCTGGCAGCCAACCCCCTCAAGTTCATCCTCTTCATCGATGACCTGAGCTTCTCCTCCAACGACGACAACTTTGCCGCCCTGAAAGCCATCCTTGAGGGCAGCGTGGGCGGCCGGGCCCGGAACATTGCGGTGTACGCCACCTCCAACCGCCGCCACCTCATCAAGGAGACCCTGACCGACCGCACCGGCGACGACATCCACGAAGCCGACACCCGGCAGGAGCTGATGAGCCTTTCCGCCCGGTTCGGCCTGACTGTCACCTTCCAGCGGCCCGAGAAAGCCCGCTTTGCCGCCATTCTGGAAGAGCTGGCAAAACAGCACCACATCCAGATGCCCATGGAAGAGCTGCTGGTCAAAGCCGAGGCCTTCGCCATCCGCGCCGGCGGCCGCAGCCCCCGCGTGGCCAAACAGTTCATCGAACAGTGCGAGAGCGGCGTGCAGAAATAATGTTTGCTTTTTCGTTTTTATGGATAAGAAAAAGCGCTGTGCAGTGAAATGACTGCACGGCGCTTTTTGCTGTTTTGAAAGAAACTGCCGCCGCAGGCGGCAGATGAGGCGGTCAGAAAATCACACGCGCTCGGCCACCAGCTGGAAGCCTCTTTGGTGAGCTCCTGCCGGATCTGCTCGATCTGGGCATGGTCGCGGGTCTCCAGCACCAGCTTGAGGAAGCAGCTGGAGATGGGCATATTGGGGTCAGAGCCGTCATGCAGGACAGAGACCACATTGCTGCCGCAGCGGGAAACGATGGCAGCCACCCGCTCCAGCTGGCCGGGCTTATCCTCCAGCGCAATGGTCAGGTTGGCCTTGCGGCCACTCATCACCAGACCACGGGTGATGACGCGGTTGAGGATGTTCACATCGATGTTGCCGCCGGAGATCAGGCAGACCACCTTTTTGCCCTCGATGGGCAGCTTGTGGAACAGCGCCGCTGCCACAGGCACCGCACCGGCCCCCTCAGCCACCAGCTTCTGGTTCTCCATCAGGGAGAGGATGGCGGCGGCGGTCTCGTCCTCGCTGACGGTCACGATGTCGTCCACATATTCCTCGCAGAGCTGATAGGTCAGCTCGCCGGGGGTCTTGACCTGAATGCCGTCCGCAAAGGTGGCCACATTTTTCAGGGTCTGATACTTGTGCTCATGCAGGCTGCGGTACATGCTGGGGGCACCCTCGGCCTGCACACCATAGACCTTGACCTCGGGGCGCAGGCTCTTGATGGCAAAGGCCACGCCGGAGATCAGCCGCCGCCGCCCACGGGCACGATGACGGCATCCAGATCGGGCAGCTGGTCAAGGATCTCCAGACCAATGGTGCCCTGACCTGCGATGACCTGTTCGTCATCGTAGGGGTGGATGAAGGTCATGCCGGTCTCGGCCTGCAGCTCCACGGCCTTGTCGTGGGCATCATCATAGGTGCCGGGCACCAGACAGACCTCCGCGCCCAAGCTCTTGGTATTTTCCACCTTCATAATGGGGGCACCGTCCGGCATACAGACGATGCTCCTGATGCCCCGGCGGGTGGCGGCCAGAGCCACGCCCTGTGCGTGGTTTCCGGCAGAGCAGGCGATCACGCCCTTTTCGCTCTCCTCCCTGGAGAGCTGGCTGATCTTATAATAGGCTCCCCGCACCTTGAAGCTGCCGGTCACCTGCAGGTTCTCGGTCTTGAGGTAGAGGCGGCAGTCCTTGGAGAGCTTGGGCGCTTCGATCAGGTCGGTCTTGCGGGCAACGTCCTTGAGCACAAAGGCGGCGTGGTAGATCTTATCCAGAGTCAGCATGACGATACTTCCTATCTTCTATCCTTAATTTTTGCATGTGAATATGCATCCCAGTATAAATTAGCAAAAGTATTTTGTCAAATGAACGTATTTCAACATTTTGTTTGCTGGGGTGACCGCCAATGGCTACGCCCGGGCAGGCGGCAGCCTGCGGCCCGATGCGCGCTCCACCTGTGCCCATGCCGTGGGAGCGGTTTCCCCTGACCAGAAACGCCCTCTCCGGCATCTGTGAGACCGGAGAGGGGCGTTCTCGTTTTTAACCTTTCATCGGCACAAATCCGACCAGATCCTTCACGACCTCGCCGCCGATGATGAGCCGGCCACCGAGGGCACAAAGGCGTTGGAGCCGGGGACCGAGCGCCGGATGGTGCACTTGCGCTGGGTGCCGGAGGGCAGATGCAATGGTTCTTACAGCTGATGGAATCATCCTCGATGGGGGTCATGGCAGGCTCCTTGGAGTAGACGACCTTCAGGTGCTTGATCCGCCGCTTGCGGCACTCGGTGCGCATCACCTTGGCCAGCGGGCAGACGGAGGTCTTGTAGATATCCGTCACCTCAAAGCGGGTGGGGTCCATCTTGTTGCCCGCGCCCATGGCGCAGATGATGGGGGTGCCGGCCTCCTTGGCCTTGACCACCAGTGCGATCTTGCCGGTGACGGTGTCGATGGCATCCACCACATAGTCGTACTGGGTGAAGTCGAACTGATCCTGCGTTTCCGGGGTGAAGAAGATCTTGTAGGTGGTGACCTTGATGTTGGGGTCGATCTCGTGGACACGCTGTTCGGCCACATCCACCTTGTACTGGCCCACGGTCTTGTGGGTGGCCACGATCTGACGGTTCAAGTTGGTCAGGCAGACCTTGTCATCATCAATGAGGTCCAGCGCACCCACACCGCTGCGTGCCAGCGCTTCCACCGTGTAGCCGCCCACGCCGCCAATGCCAAACACTGCCACACGGGAATTGTGCAGCTTTTCCATTGCTTCCTTGCCCAGCAGCAGCTGGGTGCGGGAATATTGATCCTGCATAGATACTTGCTCCTCCATTTTACACTGTGCCGTTCGTTTTACCGGTTCGGCACAGCTGCTTCTGTTTTGCTTTATCACTTTCCTGCAAAGCGCCTGAGCGGTTTATTCCACCGCAACGATGGTGCCGCCCCCCAGCACAACATCCCCCTGATACAGCACCACGGCCTGACCGGGCGTGGGGGCACGCTGGGGCTGGTCAAATTCCAGCCGGAACTGCCCCTCCTGCCGGGTAGACGGTGGCCGCCTGCTCGGTCTGGTGATAGCGGGTGCGGGCCGTGACCCGCAAGGGCACGGTCAGCTCCGGGATGGTGATCCAGTTCACCTCGTCGGCATAGACGATGCGGTCAAACAGGTTCTCCTCCGGGCCCACCGTGACGGTGTTGGCCTGCATATCCTTGGCGCAGACATACACCGGCGCACCCATGGCAAGGCCCAGGCCCTTGCGCTGGCCGATGGTATACCGCACCGCGCCATTGTGAGTGCCCACCTTTTTGCCGTTCTCGTCCAGAAAATCACCTGCCGGGTAGTGCTTGCCGGTGAAGTCCTCCATGAAGCGGGCGTAGTCGCCGTCCGGCACAAAGCAGATATCCTGGCTGTCATGCTTGCGGGCGTTGATGAAATGCTGCTTTTCCGCGATCTCACGCACTTCGGCCTTGTGCAGCCCCCCCAGCGGCAGGCGCACATGGGCCAGCTGCTCCTGGGTCAGGTTATAGAGCACATAGCTCTGATCCTTACCCTCGTCCAGCCCCTTTTTCAGCAGCCAGCGGCCGGTGGCCTCGTCCTGCTCCACCCGGGCGTAATGGCCCGTGACCACATACTCCATGCCATGGCTCTCAGCCCAGCGGAGCAGGTGGTCGAACTTCATATACCGGTTGCAGTCGATGCAGGGGTTGGGCGTGCCGCCCATCTCGTATACCCGGATGAATTTTTCGATGATCTTCTCCCGGAAGTCGGCGGTGAAATCCAGCACCTCATAGGGGATATCCATCGCAAAGGCCACCTCGGCGGCATCCTCGATATCCTTTTCGGAGCAGCAGGTGTGGAAACCGGACTGCCCCAGCGTCTCGTTGCGGGTGAGCCGCATGGTGATGCCGGTGCAGTCGTACCCCGCCTGCTGCATCAGCCATGCCGCCACCGAGCTGTCCACACCGCCGCTCATGGCGATGAGCGCCCGGGGCGCTTCGTGTTCTGTGCTTCTGTCATATCGTCCCTCATTCAATAACACACTAAAACAGTAGTATAATACTACCGCAGCTTCTTTCTCTTGTCAAGACGCAGAAAATTGGGCTGCCGCAGCCAGCAGCGCGTCTTTTTCATTGGGTGTCTGCCCGGTGATGACAGCCTCCAGCAGGGCGTTCAGCACCTGCCGCAGACCCGGGCCGGGTCTGACCCCCGCCGCCATCAGGTCACGGCCATTCACGGCCAGCTGGCTCACCCGGCAGCAGGCATTTTCTGCTGTCAGCCGCTCCGCCTCGGCCCGCAGGGCAGCAAAGGCCCTGGTCTGTTCCGGATGCCGGGCACTGCAAAGGGCGGTCAGGCGCTGGATCGTCGGCAGCTCATAGCGGCCCAAAAGACGTTTGGCTGTAAGCTGCATCTCGGAGCCGGGCGTACCGGGAGCTTCCTCTTCGGACACGGTTCGGGCCATTCCATCGCCCGCCCTACTGCCTGCGGCAGCAGGGTCCCACCCCAGCGGACGGTCCTCAGAGGAACTCCGGCCCACCTGTCTCGGCTCCGGGGCAGGAGAAAGCTCCCGGCACCCCCTCCAGCTTCCCTTTCCAACACTGTCACCTCATCTGTGAGCGCGTTGGAGCATTTCAGTTTGCGCAGAGCTTTGCGGGCACCGGCTTCACCCAGCGGCCAGAGAAGGGCCGCCAGCCGGGCGGGCACATTCTCCGCTGTTGGTTCGATCCGGTCGATGGTACGGCAGAGTTCTGCAAACCGTTCCGGCTGTTTTTCCGGTTCCAGCTCCGGCAGGACAACGGCCAGAACGGCGGGTTCCAGATAGCTTCCGGGCCGGGGTGCCGCCAGCAGCTTGAGCAGTTCCTCATGGATGCGCTCCGCCGAAACGCAGTCCAGATGCGGCCCCAGCGCCCGGGCAGCAGCACCGGTGGCTGGGTCGATGGCAAAACCGAACCGGGCCGCGAACCGGTAGAGCCGCAGGATGCGCAGCGCGTCCTCCTCAAAGCGGCGTTCCGGCTCCCCCACCGCCCGCACGAGATGGGCGGCAAGGTCGTCCCGCCCGCCAAAGGGGTCGATGAGCCTTCCTCGGCGCTGTATGCCATAGCGTTGATGGTGAAATCCCGCCGGGCAAGATCCTCCCGCACATCCGGCACAAAGCAGACGGCATCCGGGTGGCGGCCATCGGAATAGGCCCCCTCGGTGCGGAAGGTCGTTGTCTCATAGAGCCTGCCGCCCTGCTTCACCGTCACGGTGCCGTGCTGCAGGCCGGTGGGGATGCACTTTTCCGCCCCGAACAGCGCCATCACCTGCTCCGGGCGGGCGCTGGTGCAGAGGTCCCAATCGTGGGGGTCCAGCCCCAGCAGGCTGTCCCGGACACAGCCGCCCACAGCGTAGGCCGCATGGCCCGCCCCATGGAGCGCATCCAGCAGCAGGGCTGCACCCGGGTCAAGTTTGATCGTTGTCATGTTGCTTCCTCGTCATATTGCAGGATGATCTGTTTGCCGTCAAAGCCGCACTCCGCCGCCGGGAATACCGCCTGCGCATTGGGCAGGGCGGCTTCCGGTTCAAGGATCATGGGCGAATAATGCATCAGCCAGAACCGGCGCACGTCAGCCTTTTTTGCAATGGCCGCACCCTGCGCAAAAGTGCTGTGCCCCCACTGCTTTGCCTGCGCCTCCTGCTCGTTGTCGGGGTAGGTGGCATCGCAGAGGAAAAGGTCGGCGTTCTGCGCGGCCTGTTCCAGTGCCGGGCAGGGAGCGGTATCACCCGAGAACACGAACCGCAGACCCCGGCGTGCCGGGCCCAGCACATCCGCAGGGGCGACCACCGCCCCGTTTTCCAGCGGGATGCTCTGGCCCCGCTGGAGCAGTTTCCATGCAGCACCGGAACGTTCAGTGCCGGGCCTTGCAGGGTCAAAGCGGCCCGCCCGGGGCAGGTCGAGCCGGTAGCCCCGGCTGGGCACCCGGTGCCGGGTGCGGAAGGGCGTAAGCTGCGCCCCCGCAGGCCAGCCGGAGGAGAGGGTGGTCAGGTCGATGGGGTCTGTGTCCAGCTGCACAGCCCTGACCGGATACGGCAGCGGCCCGGCCAGGGTGCGCAGGGCGGGCCAGACCTCCCCCAGTCCCTCGGGGCCGTAAGGGTCAGCGGGCGCCTCCCGGCCCTGACAG
>ENA-OQJH01001303-OQJH01001303.1-human-gut-metagenome-genome-assembly--contig:-NODE-1303-length-10676-cov-1.417480_pt1 | contig 10676 bp, 14 predicted proteins | sample MGYA00242597_ERZ504763 | MGnify/ENA primary metagenome ERZ504763 (study PRJEB26092, sample SAMD00036359) | human gut metagenome | host: Homo sapiens | study: EMG produced TPA metagenomics assembly of... | reverse complement strand
CGTAAATTATTTGAATATTATAAAAGAAAATTATGTGTTGGCAACCGTACGGACACGTCTGCACTTAGCGAGTGGATGGTCGAATGACCATTCAGGAGCTTAGTACAGCTACGTGGGAGTCCGAACGCGAGTGGGTTGCAGACACATGATCTCTTTTTATAATATTCCACCAATAATTTCCGTCATCAAACTACAAATCACAATATATGATTCTGTATGATCAACCGAATTGACTGATACAAATAAGGCTTCAATTCATCAACCGAAACAGGCTCCCCAGTCAAAATAACATTATAGCAAGATCCAGCGACCATCTCGATAATCATATAGATCATAACTTCCGGATGATCAAATTCATGACCAGAATTATTCAAAAGATCCATATAGATATCATAAATATTTCTCTGGGCATCATCGATCGGTTCCACCAAGGAATTTTTAAACATTCCCCAGCTTAGATGCTTTGAGATCAGTTTTAACAGAGTCGGATTAGCATTTAATGCTCCGATGACTTGGTCAACGATAAAGATCAGTTGGTCTTCAAAATGATCAATGGATTGTTTTTGAAGTTCCTGATAGGCGTGTTTAAATACTTCTGCAGATTTTTTGGCGATCAATTTATATCGGATGTCTAATTTATCTTTAAAATACAAATAAAAAGTACCCTTAGCAACGCCAGCTTCATTTACGATATCGGAGATGGAGGTCTTCTGGAATCCCTTTTCTGTAAACAGTTGGTATGCCGTATTCAAAAGGGCATCTTGTTTCTTTTTCTTATTTAATTCGACCTTTTTCATAGTAATTTCTCCTTTCATCTTCTTTAGTATAACGAAAAATGACCAAAAGTCAAAAACTTTTAAGAAGTTTATTGACTTTTGGTCATTTTTGGTGTATACCATTATATAGATTAAAAAATGACTATTCGTCATAAATGTAAATGGGAGGATGCTATGATACAATTTGCAAAGAAATTAGTACATCATCGAAAATTCATCGTCTTCCTGGCTTTCATTTTATTGATTCCATCAACCATTGGAATCGTGAAGACAAGGATCAATTATGACATCTTAAGTTACCTTCCAGACTCTTTGGAGACGGTGAAGGGGCAGGATATCATGGTAGATCAGTTTGGAGCCGGAGCCTATTCGATGATCATTGTCGAAGATATGAATCTTCATGACGTACAGAAATTAAAACAGAAACTAGAGAAAGTCAATCATGTTGATAAGATCATCTGGTATGATGACATCGCTGATCTAAGCGTTCCCAAAGAGATGCTTCCTGAGAAGTAAGGAAAGTTTTCTTTAATAAGAACGCAACAATGATGATCGCAATGTTTAAAGAAACGACATCATCTGATAACACGATGGAAGCAGTCACACAGATGCGTAAGATTGTTGGAAAACAGTGTTTTATCAGTGGTATGTCAGGGGTAGTTACCGATATTAAGAACCTGGTTATGCAAGAGATTCCTATCTACGTAACGATCGCAGCAGTACTTTCTTTGATCGTATTATTTGCTACAATGGAATCCTTTGCCGTTGCCTTTTTATTCCTGTTAAGTATCGGAATGGCAATTCTTTATAACCTGGGAACGAATATTTTCTTAAGCGATGTGTCCTATCTTACAATGGCATTGACTGCGATCTTGCAGTTAGGAGTTACGATGGATTATTCGATTTTCCTTCTGCATAGTTATGAGAGTAATAAGATCAGATTTGAAGGTGACAAAGAACGTGCGATGGCACATGCGATTTCGAATACATTTAAGTCCATCACAGGAAGTTCCGTTACAACGGTTGCTGGATTCGCAGCACTGTGCTTTATGACATTTGCATTAGGAGCTAACTTAGGTATCGTTATGGCAAAAGGTGTTATTATCGGAGTTATCTGTTGTGTAACAGTTTTGCATCATTGATCCTGATTTGTGATAAATTGATCGAGAAGACAAGACATCGTTCACTGATGCCAGATCTTACGAATGTATCACACTTTATCACAAAACATTATAAAACGACGATCGTAGTATTTTTGATTTTGCTGTTCCCGGCAATTTATGGAAATAATCACACAGAGATTTACTATAATATTGATAAATCACTCCCACAAAGCTTACCGAGTAATGTGGCAAATAAGAAATTAAGTGATGAATTTGGAATGAGTAACATCCATATGGTCATGATCAAGAATGGCATGAGTCAGAAGGAATTAAGCAACATGCAGAAAGAGATCGATAAAGTCGATGGAGTTGAATGGTGTCTCGGAATGAACTCCGTGATCGGTTCTAGTATTCCATCCGATATGATTCCTTCTTCCATGAAAGAAATGTTGCAAAGTGATGAGTATGAGATGCAGTTTATCTGTTCAAATTACAAATCAGCAACCGAGAAAGTAAATAAACAGATCAACGAGATCAACAACATTGTGAAGAAATACAGTCCAGGTTCTATGGTTATTGGAGAAGCACCGTTGATGAATGACTTGGAGACAGTAACCAATGTTGACCTTAGAAATGTAAATATCGCATCGATCGCGGCAATCTTTGTGATCATTTTAATTGTATTTAAATCCATTTCCTTACCAGTGATCCTGGTAGCCGTGATCGAATTTGCGATTTGTGTCAATATGGCAGTTCCATATTACACGGGATTATCACTGCCGTTTGTTGCAAGTATCGTTATCGGAACGATTCAGTTAGGTGCAACCGTTGACTACGCGATCCTGATGACAAGCCGTTATCAAAAAGAGCGTATAAATGGCAAGAAGAAAATGGAAGCGATCCGTATTGCACATGAAACATCCATGCAGTCTATCATTACAAGTGGATTAAGTTTCTTCGCAGCAACGATCGGTATTGCGATTTACTCAAATATTGATATGATCAGTGCGATCTGTACCTTACTTGCACGAGGAGCTGTGATCAGTACCGTTGCCGTAATCTTTATTCTGCCGGCAATGTTTATGATATTTGATAAATTGATCTGTAAAACAACCCTCAAGATGGGTCATTTAGAATAGAATAGGAGAGCGATTGTTATGAGAAAAAAGAAGATTATCGAAAGCATTAGCAATGTTTCTCGCTGCAGCTCTTACGATTCCGGCAGCAGTACCGGTAGCAGCCAGCGAGTCCACTGCAGATAAGGAAGAAACCGTATACGTAAAAACAGATGCAAATGGAGAAGAGAAAACAGTTATTGTCAGTGACTGGTTAAAGAATTTCTCAGGTGAAGCAAAGATCAAAGATGCTACAGACCTGACAGACGTTGAGAATGTTAAAGGGAATGAGACATATAAACGAGGAAAAAAGGACAGTATTACATGGAATGCCAATGGAAAAGATATTTACTATCAGGGAACAAGTGACAAAAATCTGCCAGTATCCATGAAAGTCACATACTATCTGGATGGAAAAGAAATTTCACCAAAGAAACTTGTTGGTAAATCAGGAAAAGTAAAGATCCGTTATGAATATGAAAATCATTCCGCCGTAACCAAAACGATCAATGGAAAACAGACAACAGTCTATACACCATTTACAATGATCACAGCAGCGATCTTAAATACAGATAACTTCTCTAATGTCAAAGCAACAAACGGAAAAGTTATCTCCGATGGTAACAAACATATCGTTATCGGAGTTGCAATGCCGGGATTAGCAGACAGCTTAAACCTTAAGAATACAAGTATTGGGTCAAACTTCGATATTCCAGAAGATTTCGAGATCACAGCTGATGTAGAAGACTTCCAGATGACAGTCACAGCGACAGTTGCGAATTCTGATACATTATCAGAGTTTGGTTTAGATGATGCAGGAGATTTAAGTGAATTAACAGATTCCTTAAAGGACCTTGAAAATGCGACAGATAAGTTATGCGATGGTTCTGGAGATTTAGTAAAGGGAATTGAAAAATTAGTCATAGCCTCTGGAAAATTAAAATCAGGAACAAAACAGATCGCAGTCAGTTCCAAACAGTTAGCAACAGGACTTGACAAACTGGTCAATGGATCTACAACATTAAAGAATGGAACCAGTCAGTTAGTGAAAGGAACCAGTGCTTTACCATCATCTACAGAGAAGTTAGATAATGGAGTGAGACAGATTCTCAAAGAACTGCAGAATAGTACACCAAGCGAAAGTGATCAGGCAAAATTACAGTCTAACTTACAGAGTGCACAGACAGGAATCACAAAAGAATTAATGAATATTAAGACACAGACAGAAGTGTTGGTGTGTCAGCGAAGACGTTAGGTGCATTAGCAGAGTCTATTGGAGTATCAGCAGCAGATGTTGGAAATCAGGCAGGAGCAATTGGAGAATTTATCAAGAATAATTATAGTTCTCTTACAGATGAGCAGAAAGCACAGCTTACAACGATTGTAGGTTCTTTAAAGACAGATGCAGAAAACTTAGGCGGTTATGCACAATCCGTAGGAGGTCAGGCAAAGAATTTAGGAACCTACGCAGGATCTATCGGAACAAGCTTGCAAGAAACACAGACAGACCTTCAGATCGTATCAGGATGCTTAACCCAGATTCAAAATCTGCTAACAAAGACAAAGACATCCACAGCACAGTTAGAATCTGCATTAAAACAGATTGCGGAAGGAACTGGGCAGTTAAAGACATCATCTAAGACACTGGCATCTTCCATCAAAAAATTAGATGAAGGAGCAAGACATTAAACAGAGGAACAAAAACAGCAGCAAATGGAGCGAAGAAGTTAAGCAAAGGTGCAAAAACACTGGATAATGGAATGGGACAGATGACAACAGGAATTGCAACTCTGAAAAATGGAGCTGTTACATTGAACAAAGGAATGTTAACCTTCAGAAAAGACGGTATTGAGAAACTTGTCAATACGATCAATGATGATGCAAAAGATATCTTAGACAGAGTTGATGCAGTGATGGATGAAGGAGAAAACTATCAGACATTTACGAAGAAGGCTAGTGGAACGAAGGGTAGTGTGAAGTTATTATTGAGACGGAAGAACTGGAAAAATAAAAGTGCGTAGGATATAATGATGTGTGTTAGGACAGGAGTTTATGTGGCTCCTGTCTTTTTATATAACCGAATATTACAATTTTTTACAAAAAGCAATTGACAATCAATAAAGATTTGGTAAAATACTTACATAACATGAATTTACATAAATTGTAATATAAGGAGAAAATATGAATAATGAAGGAAGCTTTAATGACGAAGAGTTAAGAAAAAGAGCAGCTAGCAATGAGGAATTAAATATACGCTTAACAAATAATTATGCCTTTCAAAAAATATTTAAAAATGAAGAAATTGTAAAAGGATTTTTAATGGCATTATTGCATTTGAAAGAAACAGATATTGAAACGTTAGAAGTTGCAGATCCATTTGTGGAAGGTGAAGTTAAAGAGGAAAAAGAGGGAATCTTAGATGTAAAGATGGTATTAAACGGTGGCAAAAAGATTAACATTGAAATGCAAAATACATATCAGGAAGATTGGGCAGAGCGAAGCTTATTTTATAATTGCAGAATGTTTACAGAAGGATTGAAAAAAGGGGAGTCATATTATGAACTTCCACCATGTATTCATGTAGGAATTCTTGATTTTAATTATTTGAAAAGTCCCGGATTTTATCATAGAATTTTACTGCAAGACGATAAAACAGGTGAATTGTATAGTAGTAAATTTCAATTCCATGTGATAGAATTAAGTAAAATAAGAAGTACAAAAGGAAAGGCAAGGAAGCAAGAATTATATCGATGGGCAAAATTAATTTCAGCCAGTACTTGGGAAGAAGTCAGAGAAGAATCTGAAGGAAATCATTACATGGAAAAGGTGAGGGATGAAATGATTAAGATGAGTCGAGATGAGAGTGAAAGATATTTATATCTGAGAGAACAAATGGCAATCAGGGATAAGGAAAGCCAGTTGCGAAGCGCGGAAATCGTGGGAGACGAGAGGGAAGAGAAGAAGGAAGACAACAGGGAGAAATTTTAAAATTAATAACGATGGTAAAGAAAAAGATTGAAAATGGCGATTCTGTAGCGAAGATAGCAGATGATTTGTTAGAAGATGCAGATGTGATTGAGAAATCTATGATATCGTAAGGAAAATACCAGAGAAGACAGAGAGGAGATTTGGGATTCTTTAATGAACGATACAATGATCGAGATGTAACGGTCAGAAAGAATATGAGAGATCTGATCAATTCAGATGCAAACGAAGTAACAAAAGTATTTAGTACCCTGTTGTAAGAGGTGAGAATGATGAGAGCATATTCAGATGTCTATTTAGGTGATGTAGTAGAAAATCAAGGAAAATTATTTGATTATGTAGCAAATACCTATCCAGATAAGGACACAGAAGACTTTATCAATGCATATATGACAAGTAAAACAAGACAAAGCATAGATCAAGCAAAAGCCTATGTAAATACAATGGATGCCAAAGAATTATGGGAATATTTTAAAGAAACAGAGCATTATTCTTTGAAGCAAGGAAAAGCAATGGAAGGTTTTATACCAAATTGGATTGGAGAATTCTATGCATATTATCAATGGTATTACAATATACCAAGTGCGGAAGTGAATCAGAAAATTAATGTGGATTTTTTAAAAAAAGCATATTATGGATTGCATGATTTGGATTTGGATTTAGCGGTTCAGAAAGTTGGGGAAATATAATGGAAATTATATGTTTTCATAATCCAGATGAGGAGAATGGTTATTTAAGCAATTGGTATGAATCTAAATTTATAGTAGATCATGTGAAATTTTCATCCATGGAACAGTTTATGATGTACCAAAAAGCAATAACATTTCAAGATCAGACGATTGCCAAAGAGCATCCAGAAGCTGATAAAGAAGAGATTTATAAAATGCTAAAATAGAAAAAATAAAATATGCGAATTTTCAACAAATCAAAAATTATAATCAGAAAATTCTTGACAAATAAAAAATCAACTCATATAATATAAACAAATATTTAACAATTTAAAGTGATAAATCTGATGAACAAAAGTAAGTAGCTCATCAAACAGTCTTACAGAGAGTGACCGGTTGCTGGAAGGTCATAGATATGTGATAAGCGAATGGATTTGTGAGGAGCACAGAGAACTGTTTATGGAACTTAGTAACTGTCGCCGTTATCCCACGTTACGGGAACGAGATATAAAAGCTTTTTATTATCAAACAAAGCGGAGTATCTTAAGTAAGGAGAGATATTTTCTAAGATATTTTGACAAGAAGAGAAGATCAGAAGATATTTCTTGAATATGGGTGGCACCACGGTCTATCGTCCCTAGCAATAGGAACGATGGGCTTTTTTTATTTCATATTTCATAGGAAATTCCTAAATATGAACAAAGTCACCATTCATGCAAAACGGCCCTATCTATAAATCATAGTATACAGATATATAAACTATGAAAAATGAAACCACGGCGATAAATTTTGATCAGGAGGCAGATATGTTATATCCGACATTAAACGAAGTTGAAGAACTATTAAAAGAATATCAGATGGTACCTGTATTTTACGAAGTACTGGCAGATTATATGACACCGATCCGTATGTTCCAGGCACTGAGAAAAGAAGGAACGCCATGTTTCATGCTTGAGAGTGTGGAAAATAAAGACCAGTGGGGAAGATATTCTTTTATCGGGATCAATCCTAAGTCAGAGATCAAGATTTCAGGAAAAGAATTAGAAGTCGATGGAGTAAAGCAGGAAGAAGAATTCAAGATGAGTTACCTAAGTGATCTGATCGAGAAATATAAATCTCCAGTTATGGAAGATTATCCAAAATTAACTGGAGGATTGATCGGATATTTTGGATATGACATGATCCGTCAGGTGGAAAAGAAATTAACAAATGTACCAGAAGATGATCTGGAGATGCCAGAATGTCACTTATGCATGTACGATGAGATCATCGCATTCGATCATTTAGCAAATAAAGCTGTGATCATCCAGAACATCCATAAAGGTGATAATATCAAACAAAAATATGAAGAATTAGAAGATAAAGCAGAACTGATCCTTCACAAGATGGAACGTCCAGTATCACTTTCCAAAGATAGATTTACACCTGCGAAGGCAGAAGTAACATCGAATCTTACAAAAGAACAATACGAAGCGAACGTAAAGAAAGCCAAAGAATATATCAAAAATGGAGACATTTTCCAGGTAGTCTTATCCCAGAGATTTGAGGTAGAGACAGATGTTGATCCATTTGATGTCTATCGATGCTTAAGAACATCAAACCCATCTCCATACCTTTACTTCTTTGATTTCATTGACTATCAGGTGGTTGGAGCTTCACCAGAGAAGTTAGTCAGTGTCTTAAATGGAATTGTAGCAACCAAACCGATCGCAGGAACGGTTCCAAGAGGAAAGACAAAAGAAGAAGATGATATGTTGGTAAGACAGTTAGTCAATGATCCAAAGGAAAGAGCAGAACATACGATGTTAGTTGATCTTGGAAGAAATGATGTCGGAAAAGTCAGTAAGTTTGGAACTGTAGAAGTAAAAAACTTTATGACCGTTGAAAAATATTCCAAAGTTACACATTTAGTCAGTGATGTACAGGGAGAATTAAGAGATGATGAAAATCCGATCAACGCACTGATGAGTGTTCTTCCGGCAGGAACATTATCCGGAGCACCAAAAGTAAGGGCCATGGAGATCATTGATGAGCTGGAAAATAAAAAACGAGGTGTTTACGGTGGAACCGTTGGATATCTTGGATTTGATGGAAATATTGATACCTGTATTGCAATCCGGACCGTCGTATTTAAAGATGGAAAAGGATATGTGCAGGCAGGAGCAGGAATCGTCAATGACTCTGTTCCAGAGAAAGAATTTATGGAGACAAAGAACAAAGCATTAGCCGTTGTAAATGCAGTGAAGGAGGCAGCAAGGTTATGATTTTAATGATAGATAATTACGATTCATTTATCTATAACGTATATCAGTACATTGGATCTTTGTATCCACAGATTCAGGTTGTAAGAAACGATGAAATAACGATTGATGAGATCGGAAACTTACAAAATCTAGAAGCACTTGTTATCTCACCAGGACCTGGATATCCAGACAGTGCAGGAATTTCAAAAGAGGCAATTAAAACATTCGGAAAAGAAATTCCAGTCTTGGGAATCTGTCTGGGACATCAGGCGATCGGAGAAGTATATGGCGGAAAAGTCGTTCCAGCAAAAGAATTGATGCATGGAAAAATGAAGTGAGATTACAATCAATAACAAGAATCCTTTATTTGAAGGATTAGAAGATAAAATATATGCAGCAAGATATCATTCACTGATCATCGACGATGAGACATTTCCAGAAGATTTAAAAGTTATCGGAAGAGATGAAAAGGACAGATCATGCAGTATGTCATAAAGAATATCCGGTCTATGGAATTCAGTTCCATCCAGAATCAATCTTAACTGAAATGGGAATGAGAATCTTAGAAAACTTTTTAACAAACATCGCAGGAATCAGACTTGGAGATTCTAAAAAGGAGGAAACTATGAGCGCAGTCAATCAGGAAACATTAAAACCATTTTTAACAAAGATCGTGGAAGGAAATCATTTAACAGAAGAAGAAGCTTATAAGGCCATGGACTGCATCATGTCTGGAAATGCGACAGATGCTCAGATGGGAAGTTTCCTGACGGGTCTTCGTATGAATCATGAAACACCAGAAGAGATCACAGGATTTGCCAAAGTGATGAGAGCAAAAGCAGCGATCGTGCCAGAAGAAACAGAAGCGATCGATATCGTAGGAACTGGAGGAGACCTTGCAAACAGCTTTAATATTTCCACAACATCTGCATTTGTCATTGCAGCAGCAGGAGCAAAAGTTGCGAAACATGGAAATAGAAGTGTATCCTCAAAGAGTGGTGCAGCCGATGTCTTAGAGGCATTAGGAGCAAAAATCGGATTAACACCAGAAGAAAGCAAGAAATGTTTGGATAAAGTTGGAGCAGCCTTCTTATTTGCACAGACACATCACGGATCTATGAAATATGCCGGACCAGTCAGAGCACAGCTTGGGGTAAGATCTGTATTTAATATCTTAGGACCTTTAGCAAACCCAGCAATGACAAACTACATCGTTCTCGGTGTTTATGAAAAAGAGCTGGTTCGTCCGATGGCAGATGTTATGAAGAATCTTGGAGTTAAAAGAGCCCTGATCGTATATGGAGACGATGAATTAGATGAAATCTCAATCTCATCTACAACAAGTGTCTGTGAGATCAATGGAGATGAGATCAAAGAATACACGATCGATCCAGAAGAATTAGGATTAACACTTGCCAAGAAAGAAGATATTGTTGGTGGAACAGCAGATGAAAATGCGATCATTACAAAAGATATCCTAACTGGAAAAGAACAGGGAGCAAAACGAGACATCGTTTTATTAAATGCAGGAGCAGCCCTTTATACGATCGGAAAAGCAGAGACGATCAAAGATGGAGTGAAACTGGCAGCCGAGATGATCGATTCTGGAAAGGCAAATGAGAAATTAGAACAGTTTATTGCATACACAAATGTAAAATAAATGAGGTGGAACATGATCTTAGATGATATCGTAGAAAAAGAAAAGACAATTACAAAGAAGAAAAAGACAATATCGAGCCACAGGAATATGAAAGAGATGGCATTAAATTCATAAGTAAGTAAAATC
>ENA-OQJH01001302-OQJH01001302.1-human-gut-metagenome-genome-assembly--contig:-NODE-1302-length-10676-cov-1.607735_pt1 | contig 10676 bp, 13 predicted proteins | sample MGYA00242597_ERZ504763 | MGnify/ENA primary metagenome ERZ504763 (study PRJEB26092, sample SAMD00036359) | human gut metagenome | host: Homo sapiens | study: EMG produced TPA metagenomics assembly of... | reverse complement strand
GAGAACACTTGAAAACGTGAATGTATCTGTGCAAGGAAGTAATATCGGTACGGTGACAAATGCAGAGGGAGAGTTTGCTCTGAAAGTCGGAAAGAAGAAGTGCCGCGAGAGTTGGAAATCTCTCACATAGGCTATATCAATAGTCATGTATCTTTAGATAAGAATAATTCTTCTAAATTGACGGTCTGGATGATACCTCATACTAACCAGTTGAATGAAGTGGTCGTTTATGCCAATAATCCGCGTACAATTATAGAAAAGGCGATTGAGAAGATTCCGGTAAATTATAGTGCCAACCGGAATATGCTTACCAGCTTCTATCGGGAGACTGTGCAGAAAGGGCGCCGTTATATCAGTGTATCGGAAGCTGTACTTGATGTGTCGAAAACAGCATACACCAATCGCACTACGGATTATGATAAACTACAGGTTCTGAAAGGACGCCGTCTGCTAAGTCAGAAAGTTAGTGATACATTGGCAGTAAAGGTTATGGGTGGTCCTAATATATCTGTAGTTTTGGATATCGTAAAGAATAAAGAGGCGCTGCTGGAACCAGAAGAATTGAACAACTATGAGTTCTGGATGGCTGAATCGGCATTGATCGATAACCGGATACAATATGTTATTAATTTCCGTCCGAGTAGTTCTTTTACCATATGCGCTGTTTCATGGGAAATTGTATGTAGATTGTGATAAGCTGTCGTTTACACGTATCGAGATGAATCTGGATATGCAGAATAAATCGAAAGCAATTGCTGCTATTCTTCATCAGAAACCATTTGGACTGAGATTCAAACCGCAAGAGTTATCTTTCTGATAACCTATAAAACGATAGATGGAAGGACTTATCTGAATTATATCCGCAATGATATTCGTTTTAAATGCGACTGGAAACGGAGGCTTTTCTCTACGAGCTATGCAGTAACCTCAGAAATGGTGGTGACAGATCGGAGGGAGAGTCCGTCCGAGATAATTCCGCGGAATAAAGTATTTACCTCCAATCAGATTTTCTATGATAAAGTCGGAAATTACTGGAGTGAAGACTTCTGGGGAAATTATAATATCATAGCACCTACGGAGTCTCTGGAACATGCTGTCGATAAATTGAAAAAGCAATCTAATTAAAATCAGAATTGTTTTCTTATATTTGGGAACAATCGTAAAATGATAGAAGTATGCTGAATGAACTGCTCATACTGACAAAAATAAAGGCAGGTGACATAAAAGCGTTTGAGGAACTATTTCGCTGTTACTATTCTCCCTTGTGTTGGTATGCGGCAAGCATTACCGGACGGATGGAGGTGGCTGAGGAAATTGTTGAGGAACTGTTTTATGTGCTTTGGAAGGATAGGGAACAGTTACAGATTTCCAGTCTGTAAAAAACTACCTCTACAGGGCGACACGTAATCAGTCAATTCAATACTGTGAGCATGAAGAGGTCAAAGAGCGGTATAGAGAGTCTGTGCTGACTGCATCTTCTTCGGAACAGGTGACAGATCCTCATCAGCAGATGGAATATGAAGAACTTCAGAAGCTGATAAATAATACCCTTGAGAAATTGCCGGAACGCAGAATGCAGATATTTAAAATGCACCGGACGGAGGGAAAGAAATATGCGGAAATTGCAGTCCAGCTTTCTCTCTCCGTCAAAACGGTGGAAGCGGAAATGACGAAGACTTTACGAACTTTGCGAAAAGAAATAGAAAATTATATTCAAATGAATGATGAAAACGGATATTCATAAAATAAAGACGGAGCAGGCTTGGAATCGGTTGTACGACCGATTGGATAAAGATCATCTGCTTGTAGAAGACCATCGGATGCCTAAAATCCCGATGTGGGTACGCTATGGCACTGTAGCGGCGATGGTGGTCGGTTTGGTTTTTAGTACTTTGTATTGGGGATTCGGTCAAAAAGAGGAATTACCTGACTTTATAACACAGGAGAATCAAGATGTTCCTACATTGGTCACGACTCTGGAAGATGGTTCTGTCGTGTTTTTGGCAAAGGAGACTTCTATCCGATATCCGGAACATTTTGTTTCCGACAAACGGGAAGTCAGTTTGCAGGGAGATGCCTTTTTTGATGTGGCAAAGAAACAGAAGCAACCTTTTTGGATTGATACAAAGGAAGTAAAGATTGAAGTATTGGGTACTGCTTTTAGTGTAAAGAGCGTCAAAGATACTCCGTTCCGTCTCTCGGTGCAACGGGGAACCGTCAGAGTAACCCTTAAAAAGGGAAATAAAGAATGTTATGTCAAAGCTGGTGAGACAGTGGTATTGCAATCACAGCAACTTTTGCTCAGTTCGACTGAAAATGCCGGAGAGTTGAATCGCTATCTGAAGCATGTCTGTTTTAAAGATGAATCTTTGGGGCATATTCTGAAAGTAATGAATATGAATGCAGGCAGTTCGCAGATACGTGTAGCTTCTCCTGCGCTTGAAAAAAGAAAGCTGACAGTTGAATTTTCCAATGAATCTCCAGAGACTGTGGCTACATTGATAGCCTATGCGCTTAATTTGAAGTGCACACGGCAGGGGGATACATTCATGCTGACAGAATAAATAAAAAAAAGTGAGATGAGGCTGGTTTATCGCTATATGGTGATTCTGTGTTTGTTCTTTATCGTACCGGATACGTTGAGAGCTGACGGAGAAGATGTGCTGGAGCGTATGATCAGCTGCCGAAGATGAAGGAACGGTCTATTCACTGTTAGGCAATATTTCTCAGCAGTCAGGTTATCTGTTTATCTATGACAGTAAAGTAGTAGATAATGATGTAACGGTGAAGATACGGAAAGGAGAGCGAACCATTCGTCAGGCTATTTATGAGATAACAGGAGATACCAGCCTGGAATTTAAAGTAATAGGGACTCATATTCTGATAACTTCTTCTTCACCGACCAAACAGCAACAGGCGAAACCTTCATCCGTTCACCCTGTAAATCTGATGCTTACCGGAACTTTACTGGATAAGGAAACCGGAATGCCTGTTGCTTCTGCATCCGTTGGAGTCCGGAGGACATCTGTGGGGATTGTTACTAATCAGGAAGGAGAGTTCAGACTTTCCTTACCGGATTCTTTGCAAAACGATTCGGTTGTTTTTTCTCATATAGGATATGTTTCACAAACTTTGGAAGTTTCTGTTTTGGCAGGTCGCATCATATTCTGAGCTTGGAACCAAAGGTTGTTCCTTTACAGGAAGTAGTGGTTCAATGGGTCGATCCTTATAAGCTGCTGAAAGAAATGGGAAGGCAAAGAGAGCAGAACTATTCTCATTCTCCTGCCTACCTGACCACATTTTACCGTGAAGGAGTTTTATTGAAAAATAAGGTTCAGAATCTTACTGAAGCAGTTTTCAAAGTTTATAAGATCGCTTCGCATTCTCCCGTTTCCGATCAGGCGAAGCTGTTGAAGATGAGTCGGCTGAGTAATGTCGAAGCCAAAGACAGTCTGCTTGTAAAGGTGAAGTCCGGCATTCAGGCATGTTTTCAGATGGATATAATGAAGGATATGCTTCATTCCTGATACCTGACGCAGGTGATAACGGTTATCTGTATACTTCGCAGGGAGTGACATTCATAGACGACCGGTGTGTGAATGTCATACACTTTGCACAAAAGAAGGAGATTATCGAGCCTCTCTATTGCGGAGATTGTATATTGATGCCGAGACGAATGCCTTGTTACAAGCTCGTTTTGAGGTAGATCCCCAGCGTGTAAAGAAAGCGTCGGAAATGTTTGTAGAAAGGCGCACGCATGGCATTCAGATAATACCGCAAAAGGTGGTTTATACTATTTCCTACAAACCATGGCAAGGTATCTATTATATTCATCATATCCGTGGAGACCTTTCTTTCAAGGTGAAACGGCGACGGTTGCTGTCTGCTAGTCCGCAGATGCAGATCTGGTTTGAAATGATCACTTGCAAAGTGGATACGGAACAAGTGACTGCATTCCCGCGGGCAGAAAGATTACCGACGCGTACTATCTTCTCTGATCTGAATTTCAAATATGATGAAGACTTCTGGAGGGATTTTAATGTGATACCTCTGGAAGAGGAACTTGGTAAGCTGATTGAGAGAATCTCTTTGAAAATAGAAGAAATCGGCCCTTGATTTGTTTTGCCATTCGCCGGGATTGCTGTAACTTTGCGCCCGGTTTAAAAGATTGTAGAATATGGAATTGCCTAAAGATCCGATGGTGCTGTTCAGTGTCATCAATATGAAGTTGCGTGACTGTTATTCTTCGCTAGATGAGCTTTGCGAAGATATGGATGTAAGCAGAGAAGATATTGTCAGTCAGTTGAAAGCTGCAGGTTTTGAATATAGTGCGGAACATAATAAGTTCTGGTGATTTTCAGTCAACTTCGGCTTGTATATAAAGAGTTAACAGCGCCTCCATGGTCTTGAAAAAGATTATGGAGGCGTTTTTTTATTCCTTGTAGCCAATGTCATATTTCCTCTTTTCTATTAATAAATGTAAAATCGGCTCTTGTGCATTTAACTTCGTTCCTTTTCGGCGTTCTAATAACCAAAGCTCAGAAATAATAGATGATAAACGAAGATAAAATCCGAAAAGCTTGTTCCTCAGATCGCGAGCGGGGATTCAGGTTGCTGGTGGACAGTTTTCAGGAACCGATATATAATTATATCCGGAGAATGGTAGTGTCTCACGAAGATGCGGAAGATGTGCTGCAAGAAGTCTTCATTCGTGTATTCCGCCATTTGGATCAGTTCCGGAATGAAAGTTCGCTGAGTACATGGATCTACAGAATTGCAACGAATGAGTGTCTTCGGTTATTGAATAGTCGTAAAGAAGAAGTAATATCAGCGGAAGATGTTCAGGAAGAACTGATGAGTAAACTGAAAGCTTCTGACTATGTCGACTACGAAGATGAACTGGCTGTAAAGTTTCAGGAAGCTATATTGACTTTGCCGGAAAAGCAGCGGATCGTTTTCAACTTGCGCTATTACGATGAACTGGAATATGAAGATATCGCCCGTGTTCTGGATAGTAAGGTTGAGACACTGAAAGTGAATTATCACTATGCGAAAGATAAGATAAAGGAATATATATTAAACAGGTAACATCATGGATAAGGATTTTGATTTTGACAATATTGGTAAGCGGACACCTTATCGCACTCCCGATAACTTTTTTGAGGAGACACAGCGTAAGATATTGGAACGTACGGTTGACGAGCAACGCAAGAAGCGTCGGCTGAAAAGGATTATTCCTACTGTGATTGCTGTAGCAGCAGTATTGGCCGGGATTTTGTTTACGCCGTCTCTCCGCTATATGAATACCGACACACCATCTGCTTCAAATATATTGCTGTCGATAAAAATAATGTAACAACAGATCCGGTAGATAAATGGATTAAGGAATTGTCAGATGAGGAGTTGGAAGAGCTCGTCAGCTTCTCTGAAAACGATATATTTTTAAACTGAATAACTCAATTAATTATTAAAACGTGAAGATTATGAAGACTAAGTTTATTTATGTAGTGTTGATGGCTTTATTTTTGGGAAGCCAGATGACCCTTCTGCACAGAATAAAGAAAACAAAGAAAGAAAACAGCATCCTACACCGGAGCAGATGATGCAGATGCAGACCAATCAGATGGTGAGAGCGCTCATGCTGGATGATGCAACGGCAGCCAAGTTTACTCCGATATACGAGAAGTATCTGAAAGAATTGCGTGAATGTCGTATGATGACTCATAAGGCGAGAACAGAGAAAACTAAAGCACAAGGCACAGACGCTAATGCTAAGAAAGAACGTCCGTCCATGACTGACGACGAGATTGCAACCATGTTGCGAAACCAGTTTACTCAAAGTCGTAAAATGCTGGATATTCGTGAAAAGTATTACAATGAATTCAGCAAGATACTTTCGCAGAAGCAGATTCTGAAAATTTATCAGCAGGAAAAGATGAATGCTAATAAATTCAGAAAAGAATTTGACCGCAGAAAAGGTCAGAAACCGGGACAGGGACACCACCAGGGACAAAAAACTCGTGCTCCGCGTCAAGCCCCGAAATAAAGATTAGGTTTATTTTATTATAGTTTTATTTTACTAAATCAACACAATTTGAACATAGGCAGCCATATTTATTCTTTTCAGTACCGTTTGATTACTTGTTATGTCTTGTTACTGATTAGTTTGACTGTTTTTGCTCAGTCCGGTAAAGAGCGTTTTTCCGGTCGTGTGATTGATACTGAAACCAATCAGCCGGTACCGTTTGCTACGGTCCGGCTTTTGGCTTTACCGGATAGTACATTGTTGGGCGGCGGTGCTACGGATGCTATCGGTAAATTTCAACTTTCCGTTTCCGTTCCTACTGCGACTAAGGCGAAGTCTTTATTATTGCAAGTTTCATATATCGGATATAAACCTGTTTTTCATCTCATTTCCATTTCCCGCAAAAGCACCTCCTATGAATTGGGAAATATCAATCTGACTCCGGAAAGTTATGCTTTGGATGAGGCCGTAGTAGTAGGTCAAGCCCCGATGGCGGTGACGGAAGGAGATACAACAGTCTTCAATGCTTCCGCCTATCGTACTCCCGAAGGTTCAATGCTTGAAGAGTTGGTGAAACAACTTCCGGGAAGCGAAATAGATGCGGACGGTAAGTTATTGATACATGGTAAGGAGGTAAAGAAGATTTTAGTAGACGGTAAAGAGTTTTTCTCTGATGACCCGAAAGCCGCCCTTAAAAACCTTCCCGTGGAGATGGTGGAGAAGTTGAAAGCCTATGAACGCCAATCAGATTTGGCGCGTCTCACTGGGATAGATGACGGAGAGGAAGAGATGATTCTGGATCTGTCTGTGAAAAAGGACATGAAATTGGGTTGGATGGAGAATTTTATGGGAGGATACGGGAGTAAAGACCGTTATGAATTAGCCAATACCTTGAACCGCTTTCGTGAAAACTCTCAATTAACGATTATCGGGAATCTGAATAATACCAATAATCAGGGATTCTCGGAATTGCAGAATGAATCTTCAAATGCTACAGGTAATATCCGTAATCGGATGGGGCTGACTACTTCCCGTTCATTGGGACTAAACGCGACTCATGACTGGAAGCGGGTTAAGTTACGTTCCAATCTTCAATACGTGGGTACAGACCGTTTGGAAGACAGCCGTACAACGGTCGACAACTTTCTTCGCGAGGATCGGTCAATCAATCTGGGCACGAACAATAGCCGGTTGCAGAATCACGAGCTGGTGGCCAATGCTTTTCTTGAATGGAAAATGGATTCTGTTACTACATTGATTTTCCGTCCTCAATATCGTTTCTCGGCCAATGACAGAGAGAATAGTGGCTTTCAGGAAGGGTGGGGAAATGATGTGTTGTTGAATGAGAGAGAGTCCTCCGGCACCAACCATAATTCCCGGTATAACCTGACGATGATGTTACAACTTAGCCGGAAATTGAGTCGTTTGGGGAGAAATGTCGCTTTGAAAGTAGACTATGGTACTAATGCTTCAGCTACCGACCGGAAGAGCCTTTCCACCACCCGGTACTTCAAAAATAATACGAAGAAGATTCAGAATCAGAAAATAGAGGATGATGTGGACGGGTATAATTACCGGGTGCAACTGGTATATGTAGAACCGTTGCCGTGGCGGCATTTCCTGCAACTCCGTTACAGCTATCAGTATAAAGTGAACAATTCGGATCGTTTTGTCTATGACTGGGATAAGGAACTGGAAGAGTTTGCTCCCGACTTTGATGAAGACTCCAGTAACCGTTTTGAAAACCAATACAGTAATCACTTGGTGAACCTTGCCATACGTACTTCACAGAAAAAGTATAATTATAATATTGGAGTTGATTTTGAACCACAAAAGTCTGTCAGCCATTCTTTGTTGAGCGACGCTCCCGAAGATCAGTTGGAAAGATCGGTCATGAATTTCTCACCCACAGTCAATTTCCGCTACAAGTTTTCAAAACGTACCCGTTTGCAAATTGTGTATAGAGGAAAAGGAAAACAGCCAAGTGTACGTGACCTCCAACCTGTGACTGACCGTACCAATCCTTTAAATATCCGTGTCGGTAACCCTTCGTTGAAGCCTTCATATACGAATACGTTTACATTGAATTTTAATTCCTACAATACCAACATCAGCGAAATATGGTAGCTACCGCTTTGTTCGAGAATACCATTAATAATGTAACCAATCAGGTGACTTATGACAGCGGAACCGGTGTGCGAACGACGTCTCCGGTCAATATGAATGGTAATTGGCGCGCCATGGGTCTTTTTTCTCTCAATACCCCTTTTAAGAATCGTAGCTGGATATTTCGCACTTACTCCTATCTGCAATACCGGAATCAGAATGGCTATACAACTCTGAATAAAGAAGAACCGGTGAAAACCTCCGTACAGCATTTAACGGGACGTGAGCGTCTACGGCTTACTTATCGTACCCGTCAAATGGAACTTACGGGACTTGTCGGCCTGACTTATAACAATTCTTATAATGATGTGCGGGAGAAACGTACTGAAACTTTTGATTATCAGGCAGGAACCCAACTGCAACTTTATCTGCCTTGGGGGATGGAACTATATAATGACCTGACTTATTCTCTCCGCACCGGTTATGGTTATGAAGGTTATGCCAAAGAGAATTTCATGTGGAACTGCCAACTGTCAAAAGCCTTTCTAAAAAAGAAACAGTTATTAATCCGTTTCAAGATCTATGATATTCTCCATCAGGATATTTCTTTGATACGCACAATTACCGCCACCGCCATTCGTGACACGGATTATAATGCACTGGGGTCTTACTTTATGGTACACGCTATACTTCGTCTGAATATGATGGGAAGATAATTAGAAATTAAATCTTCATGAGTTTGAAAACCACAGCTAGGTTTTGATTGTTGTATGTCCTACGTATAAAACAATGTAAGGCTGGCTGAATGTTTCGACTGATAAAAAAGATAAAAGATAATGGTCGTTGGCGCATTTTTAAACTGAAGTTGATTGATGCACGACTTTACTTTGTCAGTATCTTCGTAGGATTACTGACGGGGCTTGTTGCCGTGCCTTATCATTACCTGTTACAGTTCTTCTTTAATCTCCGCCATGATTTTTTTGATTCTCATCCCAAGTGGTATTGGTATATCCCTCTTTTCCTGTTGATGTGGGGAATACTTGTATTCGTATCCTGGCTGGTGAAGAAAATGCCGCTTATTACCGGCGGGGGGATTCCGCAAACACGTGGGGTTATTAATGGAAGGGTTGATTATAAGCATCCTTTCTGGAATTGGTTGCGAAGTTTGTGGGTGGGATACTTGCATTAAGTACCGGATTGTCTTTGGGGCGTGAAGGACCTTCCGTACAGATAGGTTCGTATGTCGGATATTTGGTATCAAAATGGGGGAGGGTGCTTAGTGGCGAACGGAAACAATTATTGTCTGCCGGTGCAGGTGCCGGATTGGCGGCTGCTTTTGCTGCCCCATTAGCTTCCTCATTGTTGGTCATCGAATCTATCGAGCGGTTTGATGCACCTAAAACAGCCATTACCACGCTTTTGGCAGGAGTCGTGGCAGGCGGGGTTGCCAGTTGGATTTTTCCCATCAATCCTTATTTTCATATAGATGCCATTGTGCCTGGAATGACTTTTTGGGGGCAGGTGAAACTATTTCTTTTGTTAGCGGCAGTAGTTTCTGTTTTTGGAAAATTCTTTTCTGTCACTACTCTTCAGATGAAACGTATTTATCCCGCTATTAAGCATCCTGAATACGTGAAGATGCTGTATTTGCTTTTTATCGCTTTTCTGATTTCTATGGCCGAGTTTAATCTGACGGGAGGAGGGGAACAGTTCTTGCTATCACAGGCCATGCATCCGGATACACATATTCTTTGGATTGTCGGCATGATGTTGCTGCATTTCGTTTTTAGTACCTTTTCTTTTTCTTCGGGTTTACCGGGAGGAAGTTTTATCCCTACGCTGGTGACAGGAGGACTTTTAGGGCAAATAGTGGGATTGATTATGGTTCAACAGGGTGTGATTGCTTATGAGAATATCAGTTATATCATGTTGATTTGTATGTCGGCATTTCTTGTAGCAGTCATTCGTACACCTCTGACGGCTATTGTCTTAATAACCGAGATTACGGGACATTTGGAAGTCTTTTATCCTTCCATTGTTGTAGGTGGATTAACCTATTATTTTACGGAAATGCTTCAGATAAAACCGTTCAATGTAATTTTATATGATGATATGATTCATTCACCTGCCTTTAAGGAAGAGCCCCGTTATACATTGTCTGTAGAAGTAATGAGCGGGTCTTATTTAGATGGCAAGATTGTGGATGAACTTCGTTTACCGGAACGTTGCGTAATTATAAATGTGCATCGTGACCGTAAGAATTGGTCTCCCAAAGGACAGACATTAATGCCTGGAGATCAGGTCCAAATAGAGATGGACTCACAAGATATAGAGAAACTGTATGAACCTTTAGTGAGTATGGCGAATATTTATTGAGTATAGGTGTTGGCAGTATAAATTCAGAACAGTATAAAAGAATGAAACGGTGCAGAATGAACGAAAGTTTTTCCTACTATAAAGTTGAAAAAGGTTCTTCGTCAAATTTGGTGGTAATCTCTTTTTTATTTCGATGGTTTTCCTCTTCTTCTTTCTTAATCCTATAAAA
>ENA-OQJH01001301-OQJH01001301.1-human-gut-metagenome-genome-assembly--contig:-NODE-1301-length-10682-cov-1.431360_pt1 | contig 10682 bp, 18 predicted proteins | sample MGYA00242597_ERZ504763 | MGnify/ENA primary metagenome ERZ504763 (study PRJEB26092, sample SAMD00036359) | human gut metagenome | host: Homo sapiens | study: EMG produced TPA metagenomics assembly of... | reverse complement strand
CTCAATTATAATTTTAAAATTCAATCTATTTGTTGAGAAAAATAAAATATGCTGAAGAACGTTATTGTGTGTTTTGTAAAAGACAGTATATCAAATAGTTATAATTTTCTATTTTTGGTTTAAAACCAACGGGTCGTTCCTTTAAAACCAACGACCTGTTTCTTTAAAACCAAGAGGGCATTTCTCGGTGAGAAACGGAGGATTGGTTAGAAACTAGATATAAATTCAGGATAAATATTTAAATATTTCAAATAGGTCATTTGTTTTTGTAAGTAAGGTGATGTAGTAATTTGTTGTATTGAGGCAGGAAAAATGATAATTGCTTTAGCACAAAATAAATAGATTCCAAAGATTTTACTTACATTTGTTTCTATAAATAAAATGTAAGTGAAAAACATGAGAAAACAACTATTAGTATCACTCCTTTGCTGCCTTCTTGTTTCGGCTGCGTCATTGGCTCAAAGCTGGAAACCTTATGAACAGGCTGCGAAGGGGAAGACTTACGAAGCATCCGATTGTGTGACACTGTTGGATAGTACATCGGTATCTGTCCAGCCTACAGGACAAGGGTCGTTGCTGTATGCAAAGTGATAAAGGTACAGACTCCGAGGGGAGCAGTGGATAATCGGGTGATTAAATACGATTATGACCCTTTGACTGCTTATGCCGAATTTAAACGTGTAACCATCCATCGTGCCAATGGAAAAGTAGATGAACTTGATGTTAGGAAAACCTGTGATTATGCTGCTCCTGCCCGTGCCATTTATTGGGGCGCAAGACAAATCATGATTGAAGTGGGCGCCTTGCAGCCGGGTGATATTGTGGATTACGAAATAGCCAAGAAAGGCTTTACCTATGCGTTGCTTGCAGCCGGTAATGAAGATGAGTCACGCTTTATTCCACCTATGCGCGGACAGTTTTATGATATTGTTCCTTTTTGGAGCAGCACCCCTACTGTACGTAAAGTTTATGTAGCAAGCATTCCGATGGAGAAGGAACTTCAGTTTCAGTTCTATCAGGGTGAGTGCGCATCATCCATGCGTTATGAAGACGGTCGCAAGAAATATAGCTTTGCGATGGATGATATGATGCCTTTCGCTAAAGAGCCAAACATGGTAGACCTTTTCGATGCAGCCCCCAACTGATGATGTCTTCCACTCCCCAGTGGAAAGACAAGTCGTTGTGTTCAATAAAGTGAATGAAGATTATGGTAGTTTTGATCCATTGCCCGAAGCACAGAAAAAAGTAGATGAACTGATAAAAGGCAAGAAGACCGAAATGGAAAAAATAGCTGTGCTGACTCATTGGGTGGCAGATAACATCCGCTATTCCGGTATTTCGATGGGAAAAGGAGAAGGATTTACACTTCATAATACTAAAATGAATTATACTGATCGTTGCGGAGTCTGCAAGATATAGCAGGTACACTGATTTCGTTCTTGCGCATGGCTGGTTTCGAAGCCTATCCTGCCATGACAATGGCAGGCAGTCGGGTAGAAAGTATTCCTGCCGACCATTTTAATCATTGTGTGGCAGTGGTGAAACTGAGCAATGGAACATATATGCCTCTCGATCCGACATGGGTTCCTTTCTGCCGCGAGTTATGGAGCAGTGCCGAACAGCAGCAGAACTATCTGCCGGGTGTACCCGAAGGTTCTGATTTGTGTATCACTCCGGTTTCGGCTCCCGAAAACCATTATGTACGTATCAAAGCCGACAACCGTTTGGATGCAGATGGTACACTACGCGTACCTTTACCCTTACAGCCGAAGGACAGAGTGACAGCAATATCCGTCGCATCTTTACCACCGGCTTCCAGAGCGAATGGAAAAGCACGATGGAACGTCAGTTGTTGGCTATCTCTCCCAAAGCCAGATTGTTGAGCGTAGACTATGGAAAAAATCCCAAAGACTATCAGGCTGCACCTATTAAAATCACTTTTCGTTATGAAATACCCGATTATGCCTTGAGAGGAGAGGGCGAGATGTTTTTCCGTCCGATGGTGATGAATAACCTTTATAATCAGGTACGTTCTTATATATGGATCGATACTTCGGTAGAAAACCGCAAGTATGGTTTCAAAGATGGTTGTTCCCGTTTGGTCGAACTGGATGAAACGATTCAGCTTCCGGCAGGATACAAGCTAGTGAGTGCTGCCAAGGATGAAACCATGCAGGGAGTGGGAGCCGATTTTGAAGGTTCGTTGGTGCAGAAAGGAAATAAAGTGTTGCTCCACAATAGACTGGCTTTGAAAAAGCGTGTCTATGAGGCTTCCGATTGGGAAGTTTCCGCAATGCTGTGAATGCCCACAAGGCGTATGGTGAATATCTGGTGATTAAAAAGTAGAGCAGAATGAAAAATACATATTATTATATAGTTACGCTGGCGATGCTGATTCTGGCATTTCCGGTGAAAGCGGCATCCGAAGCTGAATTTGGGAAGTTGAGCAAGCTTATACGTTACACGCTGACGGTAGTCAGGAAATGCGTGTGCAAAAGAGCTGACTTTGTTTACTCATGCAGCGATGAACCGTGTGTATGGAGAGAGTTTTATCATTTACAATCCGGAGTTTCAGACACTGAAGATACACGATTCTTATACTCGTCAGAAAGACGGTACTATTGTGAAGACTCCCGAAAATGCGCTCCTTGAGGTACTTCCTTCCGCAGCGCAGATGCTCCTGCTTATAACGGTCTGAAAGAGATGGTAGTCGTTCATACGGGACTGGAATTGGGAGCTACCATTTATCTGGACTACTCCGTCGTTACCCGACCGGGATATCTGCCGAATTGGATGTGTGCGAACAGGTGGAAGAGCTTTCTCCAATCAGGGAATATGTGTTTTCGCTGTCAGTGCCCGAAAGCAAACCTCTGCATTATGAATGGTTGAATGGAAAAGCTGCTCCGGTTGTAAAAACTGCGGGTGGTATGAAAACAGTGACCTGGATACTGAAAAATGTGCAGCCGCGTCCTTATTCACTTGACGTCTCTTTGCCGGCAGGTAATGTACAGGCTGTTGTGGCGTCCACTTATGCTTCAAAGGCTGATGCACTGAAAGTGATAAAACAACAACTGGAAAGTAATGGAAAGGATGTTACCGAATTGGCACAGAAGCTGACTGCCGGTGCACAAACCACAGAACAAAAAAAGGAGTTACTCACTGCTTATGTAGAAGGATTAGGAAATTGCCGTCTGACCCTGTCGCAAACCGGATACCTTTTGCGTCCGGCTTCCGAAGTGATCCGTTCGGCATACGGAACTGAAGCGGAGAAGGCTGCTTTGTTGGCTGCCTTGCAACAAGCGATAGGCATCCGTGCGGAGATAAAAGCGGCTTTTCCTAAAACAGAAGATAAAGATGCAGCCGGACTTGCCGCTGTCAGCAGATTGTTTCTCTTTGATAAAGGAATTGCCGATATACAGGATTTTGTTTCTGTAGTTGATCTGAATGCTCAGCCGATAATTTTAGAGAAGGTTTCTCATGTTGTTTCACGAACTGACACCTTGCGGGTGAGCGATAAAACCGGAAGGGCATTGGCTGATGGTTATCGGAAATTCGACTTACCACAGGCTCGCGGTGGATGGGCAAGTTATGATGGGCGTGTGACGGCTCTGAATACAACTCGTCCCGTTAACCTGCTTTTGCGGTATTTGCCCGATGAGGCTTATACCTATATCGTAAAGATTGATGCAAGAATAAAACCAGTGGTTGTGCCGACTAACAAAAAGATTGAAAATGCTGTCGGCATCATAGAAGTTACAGTGAAAAAGGCGGAGGATAAAATAGAGATATTCCGTACCTTGAAACTGAAAAACAATTGATAACTCCGACTGAATATCCGGCGTATTATGCTTGATCGGCGATGGATGGATACCAATGGCAATAGTCTGTTATTTCAAACTGCGAAGTAAATCTGACGGGCATATCGTTCCGATGGGGCTGCCATTCAGAACAAATCAAAGAGGATGTGTCGAAACCCTTCATAAATAAAGAATCATCTTCGCTACAACTATCTGTGGCGAAGATGATTTCGTTAAAAGGGGAGTCTTGACACATCCTCTTCGTTTTTTATCCGGTAAGACAGATGATCCTCTAAAGAGGTTTTATCGGAATACAAATATCCACAATGTGTTTATTCTCCGGATGTGTCCGGTGACTGTTATGGTATAACTCATAAGTACATCCATCTCCTTGCTGATACCCACTTTCCGTAAACCACTTGCACATTGTGTTCCATGCCTTCTCGAAATCTTCAGTACCCAATTCAAAGTGTCCGACAGCATATTGCCCACCGGGAATGACGAGATTACCGATTTCACCTTCTCCTTTTACGTCTCCTTCCACGATGATACAGGCACTCTGGCGCACTTTACTCAATTCCGTTACCGAAGGATCATCATGTGTGACGGTTGCCGATTTCGTAACATTCGGAATATACAGGCCACGAGGTTCTGCCCATTTGATAAGTTTCTCATACGCTTTTACAATCTCTTTGAATGCTCCCATATGCCGGCAATAAACAGCTTTCATGTCCGGCATCTCTTTTACTTCGATTTTTGTTTCCATAAAATATGATATTTTAAATTTGACGCTGCAAAGTTGGGGAGATAATACATGCTTGGGTGTCAAATTCTTGCTAACCATTTGTCCGTTCTTGCTAAATAAGATTCCGTCCTGGGCATAAACGGGTCTCTCCGTTTACGGAACTGGCTTGGCGTCAAACCAAAAACTTTTTGAATACACGGCTAAAAAGGGATACTGTGCAAAAACCGCAACTATCAGCAATCTCACTGATAGAAATATCCATATTTTCCCGTAACCGGCAGGCTGCTTCTCAATCCGGAGGCGTTGGATGTAATCAATCGGTGTTTCACCTATCAGGAACGTGAATATCCTGTGGAAATGAAAAGGCGAAAAGTTAGCTATTTCTGCTATACTTTTCAGTTCCAGAGGCTGGTCGAGATGTATGTCAATGTAGTCCATCACCCGATTGATCCTGGAACGATATTCTATTTTACTTTTTTCTTGTATATTCATGTCAGACGGTTTTTAATCGCAAAGATAGCTGCCGTCTGTCAGATCTGCTTGTCTATTCTTGCTAACTATCTTGTGAATTTTATCCTTACACTGTATTTGCAGAAGTCTTTTTATGTGTGAAAGATGAAGTAAATATAGCAGTTTTTGGCGGATTATTCTTGTTTCATGAGGTATCTGCCTATCTTTGCAGTATAAACGGTTTGTTTAATTTATAACACTGACGATTATGAAGTTACTGGTTTTTCTTGCTAAAGGCTTTGAGACGATTGAATTTAGTGGTTTCATTGATGTGATGGGATGGCGAAAACTGATTTTGGCTGTGATGTTGAGGTGGTAACAGGTGGTTTTAACGAGAAGTCATCAGTTCTTTTAATATTCCCGTTTTGGTGGATAAGACGATTGATGAGATATCCGTTGATGAATATGATGCTCTTGCCATCCCCGGAGGTTTTGAAGTTTTCGGCTTTTATGAAGAGGCTTATGAAGAGAAGCTTTTAAATCTGATTCGTCAGTTTGATGCCCGGAAGAAATGGATTGCAACAGTTTGTGTAGGTGCTTTGCCTGTCGGTAAAGTGGTGTGCTGAAAGATAGAAAGGCGACTACTTATCATCTCGGAGGGGCAGTCAAGCAAAAGGTTCTTCAAAGTTTCGGAGCAATAATCGTCCATGAACCGATAGTGGTGGACGACAATATAATCACGTCCTATGGTCCTCAAACCGCTTCGGGAGTAGCCCTTCTTTTATTGGAGAAACTGACTTCCCATCGTGAAATGTCTTTGGTAAAAGAGGCTATGGGATTCTAAAAATAAAACCGGAGAAGCATCAAAATTAGTACGGAAGGATTATTGACTTATGATACAATGACTCAATCTGCTGCAATAACAGAGATAAGAAAATATTAATCTTCTTATCTCTGTCCTCTACTATATCATATAGCAAACAGGCTGCTAAATCAGTTCGTGAATTTCCTGAATATGGAGATTCAGATGATCTAAATATCCTTCTATCATTTCTTTTAAAGTGACTTTTGTCCCTTCGAAGTCACACCAGTAACTATCTAGTTTCGTTTGATCTACCGACTTTATTACCTGAATGATATGCAAATTAAAGAATTTCCATAACTGAATCAGATTATTCCAGTCCGTATGCTGATAATCCTGCAAGGCTATCCACAGATCATTATCCTGTCGATAATCAGGAAAGAAAAGCAGATCCTTACTGTATTGCAACCTGATCATCCGTTGATGATTGTTTGAGGCGGAATCAATCAAATGTCCGAGAATTTGTTTGATAGTACGATTCTGCCTGTTACGTTTTTGTGTGATTGTCTCTTCCGGCAGGCTGGTTAATACTTTTTCTTCTGTCTCTATAACATTATAAATCCCTTCTGTTATTGGGGAAAAATCAAACTCTGGCATAATTCCTCTCTTTCTGTTTTAAAGTTTCTTTTGCGCAACTGCGCAATAATGCAAATATAGACAAATGAATGAAATATATGCGGAATTGCATTCTATAAAAGCAAACTTGTTTGTTATTCTGCTTGTTAGGATAACATCTTTTCCATATATCCTTTATATTTGCATGATATTAGAACCAACAATTATATAAAAAAGATATGAGAACAGTATTGGCAGCATTAGGAGTTTTGTGTTTCATGGGAAGTTGTTCGTCAGGTATGACAAGTTCAAAAGGCATTGTTTGTGATGCGACCATGAATACAGTGGCGATTGTTACAGACAAGAATGATACTCTTTCATTCAGTACGATGAACGCGAATAAAGAAGAAGTCGATGGCTTGCTTCTGAATGATACTCTGGAAGTATTCTATACCGGTAAATATACACCGGGGATGCAGGCCTCAAAATTAGTCCAGTATCCGCAATCTCTCAAACTTGGAGGCGATCGGGATGAACACGGTTGTATCGGCTCTGCCGGATATGTATGGTGTGAAGTGCAGCAAGACTGCATCCGGTTGTTTGAAAAAGGTATCCGGACAGAAGCTGTGGATGGAGGCACTGCCTCTGCTTTTATAGTGTTCAGCCCCGATTCCACACGTCTGGAACTTTTCTTCTCTGATGAACAACCGAATGAGATTCTGGAAAGACGTGGCTTACCTTCGGGAGGTTATGCATGGAACGTGGAGGATGATGATACGAAAATGTACGGTTTATAGACGGATTGTGGACAATCAGTCAGAGAGATAAGGTTATTTATCGTGAGAAAAAGACGAAAGCCGGAGAATAATTCCGGCTTTTATAGCTGTTTATTTATTACTTTATCAGATAAAAGTATAGCCGAATCGTGCTCAACAATGTCTTTTTACGACTGTAGTGCTAAAAAAATGTGATAATCTAATAGTAATGGAATAAAAAAGGAGGGATACTGTAACTTTTAATTCTGATTTTTATTATATTTGTATAGCCGTTGAAAGGTGCGTTCATTGAGACTAAATATCGAAAAGCGTTCAGCTTTTTACGTAGTAACGAAACTACCAATTTCTTTTACCCTCAGGGTAAATATTACAACACGTAAAAATGACTGACGCCTACGCTTGTTATACATATACTTTGCGTGGGCGTTCTTCTCATTTGTGTTGTAGGGATTGGTAGTTCCTGTTGCTACATTTGGGAAGAAAAGGCTCACGTTTTTTTTTTATATCTATTCTTGACATAACATTCAAAACATATGAAAAGATCTTCATTTTGGGTTTTATCGTAAAAGTGCGTTGCTTTTTTAACGAGTTAGTTTTCCTTTTTTATTAATTAAAAAAAAGACTACTATGGATAAGAAAATCGTAGGTGCCAACGCAGGCAAAGTATGGCACGCCCTTAATGAAGCTGATGGAATATCGATTCCCGAACTTGCCCGGAAAGTAAATCTGAGTGTGGAAAGCACAGCTCTGGCAGTCGGTTGGCTGGCTCGTGAAAACAAGGTAGTGATTGAACGCAAGAATGGATTAATTGAAATTTATAATGAAGGTCATTTTGACTTTTCTTTCGGATAAGTTTAATGAATATAATGCTGGTTAGGTTATATAATGAAAGAAGCTCTCGATAAAAAACTGAATTCAGTGATATTGAAAGCTTCTTTTTATTATATACCTTGTGTCAAAATGCCTTATTGAAGAGTAACTATAATGGAGTGTTCGCCCTTCTCTGTTATGATAATTACCTTATTTCTTTGTCAGAAACTTCTTGCTCAACCACTTTCTTACAGGCTCGTCATACAGTTTCAGGCAAAGGTAAGCCAACACAATGCTTCCGAAGAAGACACATAAGGCTACCGGCCATGACTGGGAGAAAGTGATATGTGGCTCTTTGCTCCATAACCAGGCATAGAACAGATACATGAAAGGATAATGTATGATATATACCGGATAAGATATATCTCCCAGGAATTTACAGATTTTGGCTGTACCTTTATCTGTCGTTTTTCCCGAAGCACCCAGATAGACAAGTAGTGGGAAAATAAGAATGGTGCATACAGCATCATAAATACCATTCATCCACGGAGATGTCTCACCGCCTACATACGGCATGGTAAGTAAAATGAGAATCGACAGACTGCATATCCAGAAGGCCCCTTTGATATGGACCGGTTTAAAGATGCGCGACATCAATAATCCGATAGAGAATGCGAACAACATACGTAGAAAACCTCCGATCAGGTATAGTCGATCATCGACCAGCCTACTCCTAAATGATGACTACCGGAGAGATTGCATATCGAGAAAGAAGCCAATCCGATTCCTGCTATCACAACAAGTATCGTAAGTGCCTTGGTAGACATCCGGCGAATAAATAGGGCATACAAAATATTACCGATATACTCGAAGAACAAAGACCAGCTGGGACCATTCAAAGGATACATCTCACCGTTTCCACGGACTTCGGGACCGTGCCCGGAACAGCCGGAATCAGGAAAAGATTGAGAAGCATAGCCACCATTACCATCGATATGGAAACACGGGTACCGTCCCATTGCTCGCAGCCTTGTATGCAAAATGTAATAGCACCCAAAACGGCTCCCATAACAACCATCGGATGCAGACGGATTAATCTGCGTTTGAAAAACTCTTTTTGGGTCATCGTTGTTTTCCAGCGGTCGTCATAAGCATAGCCGATAACGAAGCCCGACAGAATAAAGAAGAAATCGACAGCCAGATACCCATGATTGAATTTTTGGTCTATGGGACTTGTAGCAAAGCCTTCGAATACATGATACCATATCACCAGAAGAGCCGCAACCCCTCGCAGTCCGTCAAGGAGTACGTAATGGGGTTTAGAGTCTGCAAATGCAGAGGAAGAGATTTTTTGCATGTTTTAAATTATTGTTCAAATTAGTATTAGTCATTGAAGAAGCCGCAAAAATACGGAATTTATAAGTTTAAAATTTGTCCTGCATCAAAATCTTGCCGTGTATGGGAATTATTTGTATGCTCTGAGGCGGCTGAGTGTTGATAGTGTGATGCCAGATAAGAGGCGATATATCCCAATTGTATCCGTTGGCACATTTGAGGAAACTGAAGTTTGAATGCTTCATATCTTTCTTTTGCAGACAGGGTGAGGCGGTCTTTGTGCGAACGGTGCAGGCGTCTGTATTCGTTTTGATGAATCACTCTTCCCCAGTTTGCCAGTTCGATATTGTCTGAAACAGCCGGAGCAGATCGGTCAGTGATATTTTGTATGCGACAACGTCCTCAAGCGTTTCCACAAATTCTTCACTCATCTTATTATAATACAATTCATCCATGCTGAAGACAATCGCTCCCTCACACGCAAAGGAAGTCGTTATTTCCTCTCCGTTTACCAGCCAGAAAGAGCGGGTCATTCCTTCTTCAATAAAATAAGCCGATTTGCAAATTTGTCAGCCTCTATCAGTTGATGCCTCTTTGGAAAATGACATAATACTGTATTTTCTTTTAGTATTTGTATCGTTTCATCCGAAATGGGATACAAAGAGTTCATCTTATCTATAATGTTTCTCATAAAGTAGTCCTTAATAATTTTCTGTCAAGTACAAAAAATAGGAAAAACAATTCTGCCCACAATAGATGCCGGTGAAAAAGGGGGTGTTTTATCGATTCGTTCACTAAGGAGGAGAGAAACAGGAGAGTGGGAACTGCTGCTGAAAGACAAAGAAGGTACACTTCATTCTTTGGTGAAATGTACCTTCTTTGATATCGGGAAGAGGCTAAACACGTGAGTATAGCCAGCTTATTCCGGAAATGGTATACATCAATTGACGTTGCTTACCTTGGATTCTGCTGTATATTCGGATTGGCATCTATTTCGCTTTGCGGAATAGGCAGGGCTATTCTCAGATCGGTAGCTTCTATCTTTTGTGCGTTAGACGCTTTCAAGGTCTCAAGATGCCAGCTGCCCTTGCGTTCAATAGCCAGACCATTGCGCAAGTAGTCATAGAAGACTTCCCCTTCGCCAACCAGTTCCTTGCGGCGCTCCTTAAGAATTCTGTCCAGAGTAAAAGTCTCCGTTGATACTTGCTGACTGGTATCCGTGGTACGGCGGCTGATGATGTCATTCAGATAACCTTGTGCTTCTTCAATATCCGTTCCTTTTTTCAGTCCCGCTTCAGCCGCGTTCAGATAGACTTCGGAAAGGCGGATGATGCAATGTTATTAGTTTTGGG
>ENA-OQJH01001300-OQJH01001300.1-human-gut-metagenome-genome-assembly--contig:-NODE-1300-length-10691-cov-1.595040_pt1 | contig 10691 bp, 14 predicted proteins | sample MGYA00242597_ERZ504763 | MGnify/ENA primary metagenome ERZ504763 (study PRJEB26092, sample SAMD00036359) | human gut metagenome | host: Homo sapiens | study: EMG produced TPA metagenomics assembly of... | reverse complement strand
GTAAAACGATGGTACCAATGGAATGGAGTAAAAGTGGATGAAGATTATCTTCAACAATGCATTGATCTCATTGAGAAATATAATGTCCAGTCACTCGATCAATTTGCGGAACTTATGTCCCGACAATAAAAGGATCCTTATGAGAACTATCGAGCACGAAGCTGCCAGAAAGCTACGGCAGCCGCAGCGGCTACATTGAGTGAATCGACACCGTGCGACATAGGAATACGGACTACGTAGTCAGCTTCGGCAATCGTTTCCGGCGAAAGTCCGTCCCCTTCGGTACCCATCACGATAGCCAATCTGGGTTCGGTTGCCAAGACAGGATCATCAATGGAAACAGAGTTATCCGTGAGTGCCATGGCAGCTGTACGGAAGCCCAACTTGCCCAAGTCGCTGAGAGAACCGTCCATCCAAGTCCATGGTACAAGGAAGACCGTTCCCATCGATACTCTGACTGCACGACGGTTCAACGGGTCACAAGAGTTACGCGTCAGTAGTACGGCATCAATTCCCAGGGCGGCTGCCGAACGGAAAATAGCACCGATGTTGGTTGTATCAACAACACCATCGATCACGACGATGCGCCGGGCTTCCCGACAGACTTCTGCCATACTGCGCACCGCAGGACGACGCATGGCACAAAGAACACCACGTGTCAGGACATAACCGGTCAATGTAGCAAGCAGTTCCCTGCTACCCGTATAGACAGGCACATTGCCACAACGTTCAATGATGTCGGAGCATCGCCAGTGATATGTTTATGCTCACACAAAATGGCTAAAGGTTCATAACCGGCGTCCAGAGCTCTCTCTATGACCTTTGGACTTTCTACGATAAAAATACCCTTGTCAGGCTCGATACGATTGCGTAACTGAGCTCGGTAAGAGTACAGAATATCTCAACTCCGGGATGAGACAAAGAGGATATTTCGACAACAGGCATATTCTTATTTATTACTTTCAGTTTGACATACAATCGCTACCTTGATGACGCCGTCCAGCTTGTTTTCAAAGATACGATATGCCTCCTCAATCTCGTTCAGCGAACAGCGATGGGTAATAAGAGGAGTGGTATCAATCTTTCCCTCTTCAATCAGACTGAGGATCTCAGCACAGTCACAGCCGTCTACACCTCCTGTTTTGAAAGTCAAATTCTTGCCATACATCTCAGGCAAAGGAAAAGCAGAGGTTTGTCATAAAGAGCCACAATCGTGACTATCGCATTGGGACGGGCACAGTCCCACGCCATCCGGAAACTATCTTCGGTCCCCGCCACTTCCAGAACAACATCAGCTCCACTGTGATCACTGTTTTGGAGTACAAACTCCTTGCAGTTCTCAGGTGTCGTTATCAGTACATCGGGATAATGTTCACGGACAAACCGAATCCTTTCAGGGGACTTTTCACAGACAATGATACGCTTCGGATTCTTCAGCATCGAGCAGAGCAAAGTACAAATTCCGGTAGGTCCGGCACCAATGAGGAGGATAGTATCTTTCTCCGTAATCTCCGAGATACGAGTTGCCCAGAAGCCTGTGGCAAGGACATCACCGACAAAAAGAGCCTGTTCATCACTGACTGTATCGGGAATACGGTTCAGTCCTTGATCGGCATAAGGTACTCTGACATATTCCGCCTGCCCGCCGTCGATACGGCAGCCTAAAGCCCAGCCACCGTTGGGTCGGTACAGTTGTTGACATATCCGTGATGACAAAAGAAACACTCCCCACAGAAAGTCTCGACATTCACGGTTACTCTGTCGCCGGGTCTGACTGATGTAACTTCAGCTCCCACCTCTTCCACGACACCTACCATCTCGTGTCCAACCGTTATTCCGGGTACTGCACGCGGCACACTACCGTGTTTGATATGCAGGTCACTGGTACAGATACTGCCAAGAGTCACACGCACGATTGCATCCCGTGCATCCGTAATTTTCGGTTCCGGTTTTCTCGCAATTCTAAATTTTCCGTGTTCAATATATGTGTATGCAAGCATAATCTCTTCTTTATTTAATGAATAGATCCATTGCAAAGATAGTGATTTCAAAAAGAAATCGCATAGAACAATGGTATTAGCTTATCAATCATTTCTCATTCTTGAAAGAAAGCCTTACATTTGTAGAGAATACAAAACTTGTATCCCTTGCTATCATAAATAAAACAAAGTCAACAAATGAAAGAAGAACCCGACAGCCTGTCTGTCCCTTACAATTTTGCCCGTTGCTTCAACGACCAATGTCCACAAGCCTCCAAATGCCTACGCCACATAGCTGCACAATATAACGGAGCCGACTATCTTTATATCACCAGCGTTAATCCGACACGCTATCCTGCGGACGGGAATCAATGCGAGTGTTTTAAAACGGCTGTAAAAGTTCATGTAACATGGGGACTTAAACGGTTGCTTGACAGGATTCCTTATGAAGACGCAGTCAGTATCCGATCACAGTTGGTGGGACACTATGGGAAAACAGGATATTACCGCCTCTATCGTGGAGAACGAGGCCTTATGCCCAAAGATCAAGCTTATATAAAACAATTGTTTCGTAACAAAGGAATAAAAGAAGAGCCTGCTTACCAACGCTACACAGAAGAATATATATGGTAAGTTGCTGTCATCTGTCACCAAACGGGACATAACAGACTCATTATGAACGAATCAGCCCGTGACAGCAGGAGGTGATTGCATTGTGACAGCATTTTTGCCGTCACAATGCAATCACACATTTATTATTTGTTCCCGCTACGCGGTCACTAACTTTACGACATGGTAAAGCGTACCGCTACGTACATGTTTGGAGGGGATTTCCTGCTTTTTCAGTATTCTTCCAAATGAATTGACCCTTTTCACGGACATCGGTATCGAACTATTTCTCTGAATATCTTCCATAATCTCCGCCGGAGACAACCACTCCCCTTCTTCAGGCTGTGCGGCACGAAAATAACGAAAAAACAACTGTTCTTCCGGAGGAACTTGCTCAAATTCACGATTGTTTTCCATCATAATCTTTTCATCCTCCTGGTCGAACCAATAGCGTTCGCCATGTTCCAATTCATACATGGCTTGCGCGTAAAGCTGCTCATAATCTATCGGACGATTCGTGTCAATCACTCCCGTCACTTCGATACAGATGAAACGACGGCTACCGGAAGGATCGGTCAACAGGTCTTTTTGATTACTCGTAGCGATAAATGAAGCATACCGGCGCATTTCGAGCACGGCACTGGCATGAGGTTTCCGCATATTTACCACAGGCTTTTGCAGAATATGTTTCAAGAAGCCCTGTTGTGTCGAACTGACCTGATCAAATTCATCAATATTGATGAGCGCAAAACGATTGAGATAAGTTCCGCATCTTTCTTTCGCGAGAAATCAATGCTGTCAGTATAATAGGAACGTTCCGAAGGTGGCATTATACTCCGGCAAAAGGTAGATTTTCGCGTCCCTTGCGCCCCGACCAGCAATGGCGAAACACTGTTCGCGTATTTTTTATCATACCCTCTCCAATGAGAAACCATATTGAGAAACCAGCGGTGAAACAAGTCTGTCCAATACGGATTCCGGCAAGGAACGGTAGCTGCCAATTCACGGATACGGTCTTTACCGTCCCATCCGGGAAGTCGATAGAGAAAATCCTCCAACGGATTGAATACAGGCACGCGATTTGAATAGATATACCGACTGATATCCCTGTCCCACAGTGGAATACCCTCCATTTGTGCATCTAGGGCAATGCTATTCAGCGCCCGTTTGTCGAGAGGATTGAAACGAAAACGGAAAGACAGCCTTTCCCGATATTCCACCTCGGCGATTTGTGTGTTATAGCGAAATTCATAACGGCGTTTCATGAATTCTTCGGTCTGTAAGGCTAGCTGTTGCTCTTTGCTCAGACTGATATTTTTGCCGAAACCTTTACATTCGAGATATACGTTGCCAATCATCTCCCGGATCAACACTTCTTGTTTATACATATAGAAATGAAAAACGGTACGTTTCACGACTTCTTCCTGAGGCAATCCCGAAGCAAAACAATTTTTGGCCAATTGTACGACCAATGGTTGCCATTTATCTTCCCGTAATTGGAGGCCTGCTTCGCTAAGATCTGTATAAGCTTTCCGAAAAGCAGCTTCAAAAAGCATCAAAAAAGCATTTTCTGTATCATATCCCGGCACGGCACGAGTCAACGGAGACTTCTCTGCCTGCACTGCCTCCCGGAAAGTCGTCTCTTCGGGCATCGCTGTGGGCTGCGAGAGATAAAATTGCACGGAATTCGGACGATACATAATATCCGGATCATAAGACAATCGCGAATATTGCTCCAAAGTCGGCTCTTTGGGAAGTATATCGAACGGGATTTGGGGCTGATAACATTTCACGGCCAGCCGATAGGCGTGAGCGTGAAACAGTTCCGCCTCTTCCCGTGTTTTGGGCAGTGAGTTATCCGGACGAGTAAAAGTGGTCCATATCTTCACCGTTTTTCCACTCGAACCCATAAAAGCGCAACGGGTCTGCGGTTGTTCACTCGCTTTTTGTTTCACCAGAGCTATCTCCGATTTATTGGACAGGGGACCGACAGTCAGTTCAATAATACCATTGTACGCTTTCATCTGCTTCTGCCCGTTTACTTTTCTAAATTCTGCGGCAGGAATTATCTCGGGAAGCTTGTCGGCAAACATACACCGATCATCTGGAAGCATATATCTTAATTCTTCTCTGAAAGTGGAAACCGGACGGGATTTTATCTCTTGTTTTTACTTTGTTTACCAGTTTTTCAAGATCCATTACGCTGAGCGCTGTTGTATCTCCATTTTTACGGAATTGGGTAATTTTCATTTATATAATAATAGGTTGTTTGTGTCAGCGTCTTCGTGTCGTTGAGACTGCTAAATTACTCATTATATCCGGGACCGACAAGAAAAAACGAAGTTTAATATAGAAAAGAGAAGACACTAAAGAAGCAATCTAAGCTGGGGCATGATAAGGTTATAGCACTGAATTAGTTTCGTCGCCTTGAAACCATAGTTTCAGCGAAGAGAAACCATAGTTCCAAAGGCTTGAAACTTTAGTTCCAACAGCTTGGAATCATTAGTTTCAAGCGTTTTGGAACTATGGTTTCAAGCATTGGGAACTTAGTTTCAAACTGCAAAACAAACTGTTTCTTACAGTAGAAAAGATAGTTACATACCGTGATGAAATCAACGACTTCACAACATATCCCGAATCACAAATACAAGGGTGACAGCATAATTGCCATCACAGTGCTGTCACCCACTGCTGTCACATCATTAACTATTTATAATCTGATAGTTAGAATGAAATCGGTGACAGATGACAGATATATTCTTCTTTTTAATTTATAGGGAGTGACAGCCAGACGGATGCAAAGTTATAAGACTTTAAAATTTTTCGTGTGTTCAACCATTTTCCGCCATCGCATTATATTCTGCAATTTTCTCTTTGCAAAGACGTTCAGTCATTTCCTTTAGAATCTCTAAACGTGAAATTAAGTATTCCAGCTGTTCGCGTGTAATTTTGTAATCTTTGTTATAGCGGGCCTCGATATAGGCTCGGCATAACAGATCGAAACACTCTTTTTCATCATCCGTATTTTGAGGAAAAACCGTTACCAGTTCCATCGAAAAGCGCTTTACCATTCCACCAAGGTCTTGAAGTCTGTGACTTTTCGGACGGTAATTCGTAAAAACCATCAATATAGTATTATAAAGTTTCTCACAGGATTGATGAAGCATAAAGCAGAAAGGTTGTATTTTTCTTTAAGTATAAAATAATCCTTTACACCAGTTAGGAAGTCACAAGCATAAGGGAAAAGTTTATCAAATTCATTTTGTGCAATATCCCGAATCTCCCTAAAACTCAACTTCCGTGGTTTAGCCAATTGATATTTGCCACTATCGTAAAGCAAAATTCCTTCTTTTACAATATCTGTAAAGAAATACTGGCTAACCTCCAGATTATTGTTAACCGTATTTATATGTTCGACAATGAATTGCGGAAAAGCGTGACGACGGTATTCAAACAAATCATGATATTTGTTAGTGATACGCTCCAGTTTTCTTTCTGCCCGCTTGACTGCTCCGTTGGTGATGACAAGAATATCATAATCACTCTGATACGAGGTACGAACACCGAACTCTATTTTAGTATCCCATAAAACATAATTACCCCTGGCATAACTCCCGAACAGGATAATCATCTGACAGTTATCGACGCTTTTGCAGACTAAGTCCAGCAGAACTGTCAGTTCTTCCTGCGTTCGCTTGGGCAAATGTTTTATAGACTTCTTCATGAACACTTATTTTGATGACCTTACAAAGGTAAGAACTTTACCATACCAAGCCAACAAGGATACCAAAAATCTTATATGAATGATCCATTTCAGACTGTTCATTTATTCGATGGCGGGAAGTATCAAAGAACAGTCCGCCTATGCCGACATAGCATCTCTACGAACAGTCCCTTTTCAGTTATCCCTGCCGCAACATTTCTTATATTTCTTTCCGCTCCCACAAGGGCAAGGATCATTCCGTCCGATTTTCGTTCCGGAGAATGTATCATAAAACATACCATCAACCATTGTTTGCATTTTAGGAGTGATATCCATGCCTGCTGCTTTCATCGTTGGTCCGGCAACGATACGAGGAGGAGTTTTCACCGATTCACCCCTACCAAGTAAAGCAGATGCTTCGGTGGACGAGTGACCTTTCAAGAACCAACGGGGACAATCATTACAATAGTTTACAGCTATTCCAACCACTTCCTGAAGTTCTTGCATAGAAAGAACCTTCGTGTCTATTGCCGAAACAATAGCAGACATCGGATTTTCGTCCATCTGTATTGCATACCACAGCCACTGTATCTTGGCCTCAGCCAGTTCTTCATTATAACCTAATTTCCTCATCATAAATCCTTTCAGTTGATCCGAATGCGGATTGGAATATAGAACACAGGCATCGTTCCAGCCGACAAAACCTCTTCGACGGTAAACTTCTTCAAACTTTTTATAGCACGATGTGCATATAATCTTTCCTCCAAGTCCTCAACTTCCAATAATAAGGGAGATCGAACATACATAACAGAATTATATATATCTTCTATATCAATCGTCAGTTGTCTCATCAACATTGAATTTGATAAACCTTTAGCAATTTCGTCCTTTGTCATTGAACCCTTCAAGTATCCGGTCAGTTGCTTCAAGAATTCTGTATAAGGTAAGAGACCATAAAGATTTAAAATTCCTAAAGCATACTGCTCCAGCACAAAACGGCTGTTCTCTTCCGTTGATGTCAAAAACTTATCAATATGGGGAGCAACCGCTTCACGCAACTCATCACAAATCATATAACGAATCTTGTCTCCGTTCAAACCACGGTCGGTCGCAACAAAAGAAAGTAATTCTAATGTACTCGTCATTATCATATTAGGTTCTTCCACATAGGTATTGGCTCCTGCTTTCACCAATTTTTGAAGGAGCAACCATTCATAATGTGTCAACTGCGGAATCCATATATCCGGACAAGTCAGAACAGCTTCTGCAAGACAGGATACATACTCTTCTTTTCGCAATTTTGAAGGAATGGGAAGAAGAAGTAACTGTGCTACATCTTTCAATTCTTCTTTTGTACTCAATCTTAAACCATCCGCCAACTTCACCGACGATTTAAACAACTCTGAATGACATTTTAACATATAGAAGGCTTATTATTTTGTTTACCGACAAAAATAGATAATTCTTATGTAGGATTACTATTTCCAAGTAAATATTTGCTGATAAAATTAGTATTTATATCTTTGTGACTCTTAAGACCCAAATACAAACCAATTAATGAAAAAATTAGTATGCGCTCATTCATCCTGCTTCTCTGTCTGATCCCCACTATTATCTGTGCACAGAATCTTTCTCTGGAGGACCAACTCAAACAGGCTATCAAAGGCAAGAAAGCTAAAATAGGTATTGCCGTCATTATCGACGGAAAAGATACGGTAACTGTCAACAATGACATTCATTATCCATTGATGAGTGTATTCAAATTTCATCAGGCGTTGGCATTGGCTGATTATATGGGAAAGCAGCAACAGTCATTGAACTTTGAACTGACCATAAAGAAAGAGGATTTAAAACCCGATACTTATAGTCCGCTGCGGGATAGTTTTCCACAGGAGGATTCAATATAGACATTGCGGATTTATTGAAATACACCCTGCAACAAAGTGACAACAATGCTTGTGATATTCTGTTTCAATATCAGGGAGGGTAGATACGGTGAACCAGTACATCCATTCTCTAGGCGTTACGGATTGTGCCATTGTCTGCACGGAAAACGATATGCACCAAGACGAAAGTCTGTGTTATCAAAACTGGACTACTCCGCTGGCCGCCGCGAGACTCTTGGAGATATTCCGTAAAGAAGCACTGTTCCCACAGGAATACAAAGACTTCATCTATCAGACCATGACAGAATGCCAGACCGGACAAGATCGACTGGTTGCTCCATTGCTCGGCAAAGAAGTTACAATCGGCCACAAGACGGGGACGGGTGACCGCAATGCCAAAGGACAACAGGTAGCCTGCAATGATATCGGCTTCGTCCTCCTGCCCGACGGACACGCTTACAGTATAGCTGTCTTCGTCAAAGATTCCGAAGAGAATAATCAGGAGAACAGTAAAATCATTGCGGACATCTCACGTATCGTTTACGAATATGTGACGCATCAATAAAATAGAAGTATAACAACATTAACTACGATTCTTATGAAACTACATCATATCGCCATCTGACTTCCGTCTGGAAGAATTAAAAGTAATTCTATTGTCGCTTTCTGGGCGGGACAAGTAATGAGAAATATATCAATCCCAAGAAGGGGTTCGAATCATACTTTATCTCTTTTGATGAAGGTCCCACTCTGGAGTTGATGAGTCGGGCAGATGTGCAGAATACCCCGATAGAGGAAAACAGGCGGGGACTGACACATCTTGCGTTCACATTTCCCAGCAAGGAGGAGATTCTTCGCTTTACGGAAGAAATGCGCTCCGAGGGGTATACCATAGCAGGTGAACCACGCACTTCGGGCGACGGATACTTTGAGAGCGTTGTACTCGACCCCGACGGAAATCGTTTGGAATGTGTATACAAGAAAGAACCGGAAGCAGAAAGAACCGAAGCGGCTCTATGCCCGAATATCGAAACGAAACGTCTGCTACTGCGCCCTTTTCAGGAGAATGACGCAGAAGCATTCTTTGCCTGTTGCCAGAACCCCAATTTGGGGAATAATGCCGGATGGGCTCCCCACAAGACGTTGAATGAATCCCGTGAAATCCTTCACGGCGCATTTATAGGACAGGAAGGTATATGGGCTGTTACATTAAAAGATACACAGCAATTGATAGCTTCCATCGGCATCGTACCCGATCCGAAACGGGAAAATCCTCAGGTACGTATGCTGGGATATTGGCTGGACGAACCGTATTGGGGAAAAGGATACATGTCGGAAGCAGTGCAAGCCGTGCTCAACTATGGCTTCAACGAACTACAGCTCAGCCTCATCACTGCCAACTGTTATCCGCACAACAAACGTTCGCAACAAGTGCTGAAGCGAAATGGATTTATCTATGAAGGTACACTTCATCAGGCAGAACTTACTTATAACGGGAATATATATGATCATGAATGTTACTACATTCCCAATATAGCACGCCCCACCGAACAGGATTACGATGAACTAATACAGCTGTGGGAGAAGTCTGTGCGACCACGTCACCACTTCTGACAGAAGAGAGTATCCAGTTCTATAAGCCACTGATACGCAACCACTATCTGCCGGCAGTAGAGCTCTTTATCATCCGCAACTCTCACGGAAAGATTGCCGCATTCATGGGATTGAGTGATGAACTGATCGAGATGCTGTTTGTACACCCCGACGAACAGGGAAAGGGATACGGAAAGCGATTGATAGAGTATGCCATCCGCCAAAAACAGATCGACAAGGTGGATGTGAACGAAGACAACGACCAGGCTCTCCGGTTCTATCAGCATCTGGGATTCGAGATCATCGGACGGGATGAAACAGACAGCATGGGCAAGCCGTATCCAATCCTGCACTTACAACTGGCCGACGATAAAAAATAAGATACTGAACCCAAAATAAAAATGGATTTACGCACACAACTGGCCACACGCTTCCATATAGAGAATATACGGGAACTACTTCATTATATAAAAGAAGACGAACGGCTCAGAGAGGAAATTTACCGGCTGATCTTTGATGAGGATGACGTTGTCTCTTATCAGGCATTGTGGGTTTGTACGCACTTCTCAAAGCCTGAAGTAGAATGGCTGACTCTGAAACAAGACGAACTGATAGACGCAGCACTTACCTGCCCGCATTCGGGAAAACGAAGGATGTTACTGAACCTGCTATGCCAACAACAGCTAGCCGACCCTCCACGAGTAGACTTACTGGATTTCTGTATGGAACGTATGGTATCGAGAAATGAGCCGGCAGGAGTGCAGTCTCTTTGCATCAAACTTGCCTATCAGCTGACCTGCTCCATCCCCGAACTACAGCAAGAATTGCGCACTATGCTGGAGATAATGGAACCGGAATTGTTGGTTCCTGCCCATACGTTCAGTAAGAAAAAATACATTGAAAGCTATCCAAGCAAAGAAA
>ENA-OQJH01001299-OQJH01001299.1-human-gut-metagenome-genome-assembly--contig:-NODE-1299-length-10702-cov-1.588369_pt1 | contig 10702 bp, 13 predicted proteins | sample MGYA00242597_ERZ504763 | MGnify/ENA primary metagenome ERZ504763 (study PRJEB26092, sample SAMD00036359) | human gut metagenome | host: Homo sapiens | study: EMG produced TPA metagenomics assembly of... | reverse complement strand
TTCTGATCAAGGGGTGGATATGATGGGGCGTCCATCCTGACACCATTCCATCTGGTGGTTCGCGAACAGCTATTCAATTTCCTGATTCAGGGATATGCCCGTCATGACATCTTCAAGCTCGACGTAAACCGCTTGCGCACTCTGTTTGAGAATATGTCCTTCAAAGGAGACTGGAAACCGTTGTTCGAATTTCTAGCAGAGGCCATTCGGAGCAGAGCCGGATAAGGGAGTACATAGAAGGGGAAGCTCATATCAAAGGATTCCTCCTCGCCTATCTAAGTATGTTCCGCTATTATCAACTATATCCGGAATATGAAATGAATAAGGGGTTTGCCGATTTCTTCTTTAAGCCCAGTCCGGCGGCACCTGTATCTCCACCGTACACGTATCTATTGGAGGTGAAGTATGCGAAAGCAGGAGCGTCGGAGAAAGAGATACGCGCACTTGCCGATGATGCACGGGAACAGTTGATTCGCTATAGCAAGGATGAATGTGTGGCAGAAGCTCGTGAGAAAGGGGGATTGAAACTGGCAACGATCGTATGGCGCAGTTGGGAATTGGCGCTGATGGAAGAGGTATCATAAAGTACTTGTCACATCACAAACACCGATTTAGGGGGTGCACTCACCTCCGCATCTGATATTGGGCTAAATAAATAATCTCATCAGAACAGGTGAATGGAATCCTATCTATAAAATCAGGCGCGGATTACACGAATTGCACGATTTCTTTAAAATCAGAAACGTGTTATCCGTGTAATTCGCGCCTAAGTTTTATACGATGGCTACGACATCCAAGACGGGGAATTACTTGTCCCCGTACATCTTCGCTCTCAATTCCTTAATGTGATCGGACGTGATATATTCGTCATACTCCATCATCTTGTCGATGATACCGTTCGGTGTCAGTTCGATGATACGGTTGGCAACGTCTGGATAAACTCGTGGTCATGAGAAGAGAAAAGGATGTTTCCCCTGTACGTCTTCAGGTTGTTGTTGAATGCCTGGATAGATTCCAAATCCAAGTGGTTGTCGGAGTGTCCAGAATCAGACAGTTCGCATTGCGGAGCTGCATACGGGCAATCATACAACGCATCTTCTCACCTCCGGAGAGTACGCTTACTTTCTTCAACACCTCTTCGCCGGAGAAAAGCATACGGCCGAGGAAACCTTTCATATACACTTCGTTTCCTTCACCAAACTGGCTCAACCAGTCCACCAGGTTGAGGTCGGTATTGAAGAAATCGGTATTATCCAGCGGCAGGTAAGCAGTGGTAATGGTTACCCCCCAGTTGAAGGTACCGGCATCCGGCTTCATGTTTCCGTTGATGATTTCGAAGAACGCAGTCATCGCACGCGGGTTGCGCGACAGGAATACCACTTTGTCACCTTTCTCTACGTTGAAGTTGACGTCGTTGAAAAGCACTACGCCTTCTTCCGTCTTCTTGCTCAATCCGGAAACTTCCAGAATCTGGTTGCCGGCTCGCGTTCGGGAGTGAAGATAATGCCCGGATACTTACGTGAAGAAGGTTTGATTTCTTCTACGTTCAGTTTCTCCAACATCTTCTTACGGCTCGTGGTCTGCTTGCTCTTCGCTACGTTGGCACTGAAACGGCGGATAAATTCTTCCAACTCTTTCTTCTTCTCTTCAGCCTTCGCCTTCTGGTTCTGCTGCTGACGAAGAGCCAACTGGCTGGATTCGTACCAGAAACTATAGTTACCGGCAAACATATTGATTTTTCCGTAGTCGATGTCTACGGTGTGCGTACATACAGAATCGAGGAAGTGACGGTCGTGGCTCACTACCAATACGGTATGCTCGAAGTTGGAGAGATACTCTTCCAACCAAGTCACTGTCTCCATATCCAAGTCATTGGTAGGCTCATCGAGCAAGAGGTTGTCCGGATTTCCGTACAACGCCTGCGCCAGCATGACACGCACTTTTTCCTTACCGCTCAACTCACCCATCAATACATAATGCTTATCTTCTTTCACGCCCAGTCCGCTCAACAGCATGGCTGCGTCGCTTTCCGCATTCCATCCGTCCAACTCGGCAAATTTCTCTTCCAACTCGGATACTTTCAGTCCGTCTTCATCTGTGAAATCTTCTTTCGCATACAATTCTTCGCGTTGCTTCATGATGTCCCACAACACAGTATGCCCCATCATCACAGTATCCATAACGGTATAAGAGTCCCACTTAAAGTGGTCCTGGCTCAACACCGAAAGGCGTTCGCCCGGTCCGAGCGCAATGGTACCCGTTGTCGGGTCCAAATCTCCGTAAATCGTACGAAGGAAGGTAGATTTTCCCGCACCGTTAGCACCAATAATACCATAACAATTACCACTCGTAAACTTCAAGTTTACGTCATTAAACAACACTCTTTTACCAAACTGTACCGAAACGTTCGAAACTGTAATCATCTTCTTTATTTACTATTTTACTAGTTACTATTTTACTATTTTGCTAGCTACTATTTTACTATTTCGTTAGTTACTATTTTAGTATTAACTATTTTAGCGTGCAAAGTTAGACATTTAAAATGAATTATGAGCTATCTGATATGTGCCAATCTGACATAAAAGTGTTACCTTTGCTGCGTTTTTTTGGCAAAACAGCCAACTTGGCAAAGTTTTTTGCAGACAAAATCAATGACATCCGGTCAGCCCGGTATGTTTATTGGCGTTATTCTACCAAGTAAGATAACGTGTGTGTTAAATAGTAAATAGTAACTAGTAAAATAGTAAATACCAAGATGGATCCGAAAGAAAAAAAAGTGAAGGAAGAAGAACTGAACGTTGAGGAAACTCAAAACCATGCGGAAGAACAACCGCAAAACGAACAAGCGGAGGACGCCACTCCCCTGACTCATGAAGAAGAGTTGGAAAAAGAACTGGAAAAGGCCCAAGAGGAGATTGAAGAGCAGAAGGATAAATACCTGCGCTTGTCTGCCGAATTTGACAACTACCGGAAACGCACCATGAAGGAAAAGGCCGAACTGATTCTGAACGGTGGCGAAAAGAGCCTTAGCAGCATTCTTCCGGTGGTGGACGACTTCGAACGTGCCATCAAAACAATGGAAACGGCAACAGATGTCAATGCCGTAAAAGAAGGAGTAGAACTGATTTACAATAAATTTATGGCTGTCCTGGCACAAAACGGTGTGAAAGTCATCGAAACAAAAGACCAACCACTGGACACTGATTACCATGAAGCCATCGCGGTAATCCCCGCACCGTCGGAAGCACAGAAAGGTAAGATTCTGGACTGTGTGCAAACGGGATATACACTGAACGACAAAGTGCTCCGCCACGCTAAGTGGTAGTAGGAGAATGAGGAGATTTATGAATTATGATTTATGATTTATGATTTATGGCTGCGCTATTGGTCTGCAGAGTAAATCATAAATCATAAATCAGAATTCATAAATCATAAATCTTTTCAATCATAAATCAATAAATGGGCATGGCAGAAAAAAGAGACTATTACGAAATATTGGAGGTGACGAAGACAGCCACAGTAGAAGAAATAAAGAAAGCATACCGTAAGAAAGCAATTCAGTATCACCCCGACAAGAATCCGGGCGACAAGGAGGCTGAAGAGAAATTTAAGGAGGCGGCCGAGGCATACGACGTGTTGAGCAATCCGGAGAAGCGTTCGCGTTACGATCAGTTTGGTCATGCGGGAGTGAGCGGTGCGGCAGGCAATGGCGGTCCGTTCGGTGGTTTCGGTGGCGAGGGAATGTCGATGGATGACATCTTCTCTATGTTTGGCGACATCTTTGGTGGCCGCGGCGGCGGTTTCGGGGGAGGCTTCGGAGGATTCAGCGGATTTGGCGGCGGTGGCGGTTCACAGCAACGCCGGTATCGCGGCAGTGACCTCCGTGTGAAAGTGAAGCTGACATTGAAGGAAATCTCTACCGGAGTAGAAAAGAAATTTAAACTCAAAAAATATGTGCCGTGCGACCAGTGTCATGGCACGGGTGCCGAGGGTGACGGCGGATCGGAGACTTGTCCTACTTGTAAGGGTAGCGGCTCGGTGATCCGTAACCAGCAGACCATTCTGGGCACGATGCAGACTCGCGTCACTTGTTCTACGTGTGGCGGCGAGGGAAAGATTATCAAGAATAAATGTAAGAAGTGTGGTGGCGACGGAATCGTTTACGGCGAGGAAGTGGTATCGGTGAATATCCCTGCCGGAGTGGCAGAGGGGATGCAGCTTTCTATGGGCGGCAAAGGAAATGCCGGCAAGCACAACGGTGTGGCAGGCGACTTATTGATCCTCGTTGAGGAAGAACCGCATCAAGATTTGATTCGCGACGAGAATGATTTGATTTATAATCTGTTGCTTAGTTTCCCGACGGCTGCACTGGGCGGTGCTGTGGAAATTCCGACAATCGACGGCAAAGTGAAAGTGAAGATTGATTCGGGTACTCAACCGGGCAAAGTGCTTCGCTTGCGTGGCAAGGGATTGCCGAATGTAAATGGGTACGGTACGGGAGATTTGCTGGTCAATATCAGTATCTATGTGCCGGAAGCTCTCAACAAGGAGGAAAAGAACACGCTCGAAAAGATGGAAGCTTCGGACAATTTCAAACCTAACACGTCGGTAAAAGAGAAGATTTTCAAGAAATTCAAGAGTTTCTTCGATTAGTCTTTTTGCTATCATATTATCATATATAAGGTATAAGTGGGCTGCAATCTTTTTGTGGCCCACTTTTTTATGATATTCTCTAAATAGCCCCCCCTCTCGCACAATCTTTTCATATAGTTTACCTAAATAAGGCGCAATATAGGGCTATCCTAAAAAAAATGGCATATATTTGTATAACAAACAAATAGATCGGCATAAAATAATTATCAACACTTTAAAATTCAAATTATAAAAAACGAATTTATCAAAGAAACATTATTTAGTCGCTCCATAAAAAAACAATAACTGTTTAACTAAACTATATATTTAAAGAATGGCAGAACCTTTTAAAAACATGTTTAACGAGCAATTTTTCGATCTGTTTACGAAAGATTTGAAACTTGTTATCGACGATTTTGATGCTCGCGAGTTTGTATCTCAAGTGATGGACGATGAATGGGAAGGCAGGGAACTTAAACAACGCTGCATGCACATCACAACGGTGCTCAGAAAGTTTTTACCGGCAGATTACAAAGAGGCGATTGCTAAGATACTTGAATTGTTGGATCATATAAAAAAGACACGGCCTGATTTCTCGGTGATAGACGACACGAAGTTTGGTTTGACTTTAGAGTATGGAGGAATTCTGGATAATTATGTCGAACAATATGGGCTGGACGATTACGAAACTTCTGTCAAGGCGATAGAGAAAATCACGCAGTTCACAAGTTGCGAGTTTGTGGCTCATTCTTTTATTATCAAATATCCGGATCAGATGATGAAACAGATGTTGGTTTGGTCGAAACACGAACATTGGGGAGTCAGGCGGCTTGCGTCAGAAGGTTGTCGTCCGCGTCTTCCTTGGGCGATGGCGTTGCCGAACCTGAAAGAGAATCCTGCGCCTATCATTCCTATTCTGGAAAATCTTAAAAATGATCCGGCAAGATTTGTGCGGTTGAGCGTTGCCAATAATTTGAATGATATCGCGAAAGATAATCCCGAAATCGTCATTGATTTAGTGAAGAAATGGAAGGGAGAATCGAAAGAGGTGGATTGGATTATTAAACACGGTTGCCGGACGCTCTTAAAACAAGGCAATCCGGAGGTGATGGAGTTGTTTGGCTTCAACTCTACTATCAGCAATATCTGTGTGGAGGATTTCCAAATTTCAAGCCCGGAAGTGAAAGTCGGGGATTCGTTGGAGGTTAGTTTTAAACTGTTGAACAAGAACGATCAAACAACCAAGATACGACTCGAATATGGAATCTATTACCAAAAAGCAAATGGAACGTTGACGAAAAAAGTGCATAAAATCAGCGAGAAAGAATATGCCGGGAACTCAACCACGCGAATCACCCGAAAACATTCTTTCCGGGTGGTTACAACGAGGAAGCTCCATCTCGGACTTCACCAAATTGCTATGATTATCAACGGGAATGAATTTGAAAAATATAGTTTTGAGTTGATTGAATAATAACTGCTGTTAATACCCCGGATTCTGCTTCAACTTCGTATTCATCACCCGTATTTTCTCCGGTATAGGGAACACGGTAGTATATCCGTTTCCCTCATCCGGCAATTGCGGACGGCTACTGTAAGCTCTTGTAAACTTCCCGAAGCGAACCAAGTCTTGACGTCTCCAACCTTCCCAAGCCAGTTCCAGTTGACGTTCGGCAAGGATATTCTCTAAAGTGGCAGTGCGAGAGGAGGCATTGACGCGGCTACGGACTTCATTCAGTTCTTCATCTCCACTGGCTCCATTGCGCACTTTCGCTTCACTCTTCATCAACAGAGCATCCGCGTAGCGGAACAGTACAATGTCATTCTCCATCAATTTACCGTCTTTTGTGGCAGTCGGGTCGACTTCGTACTTCTTCATACGGGCTCCTGCTGTTTGTTCATACGGGGTATCTGTAATATCCAGAGCTACTTTCCAAGGCAGATACTCCAATACGGTGCCATCATCCAGCTTGATGATGTTTCCTTTCAGGTCGCGCACCACTCCCGCAAAATAGCAAATATCAAAGCGGGGATCTTGTTCGGCTGTTTCATAACCGAAGGTTTCGAGGGCTTCAATGGTTGCACTGGGGCCGTTCTCACCACTTAGGCCGTACGCCTTGGCATGATTGTAGTGGCGGGAGCGGAATAGATATTGCATTTGATTAGTGTACAAGGTTTTATTCATCGGAATGGTAAAAATATTCTCTATCGATGATTCATTAAAAATGGAGAAATTGGTTTCGTATTTTGGTTCCAATTCGTTGTAGCCCAGCGTCTTTAGCTGGTCACAGTAGTAGATGACTGTTTCCCACGCATTGAGTTCGTTGCCGTTCACTGTAAACTTTATGTTTTTTCCGTCCGGACGTTGTCCGTCTGTCCAATCATTGTCCGTATAGACTTCGGAATTCAGAGCCAGTTTAGCCAATAGGAAAGTGACTACCGGACGGGTGATACGACCATAATAAGGACCGGACTGGTTGCTGTGCGCATCGCTCAACAGAGGAGCCGCTTCCTGCAATTCCTTGAATACAACTCAAAAACCGTTTTCCGTTCACTCTGGACAACATCTTTCATTGCCACTGAAGAGGATTGAACCAACGGGATGCGTCCGAACAAATCCATCAGATAATAATAATACATGGCTCGCATGGCCTGCACTTCCGCCCGGTATGCCGGAAGTACAGCATCGGAATGGGTTTCGGCAAACTTGTCTATCCGTTCGAGCGATTTGTTGCTTAGCATGACGACTTTGTAAAGATATTCCCATGTAGCTTGGATAGCGTCATTCTCTACTCCCCAATCGTGCAGGTAAAGTCCTTGCCAAAAGCCGCCATCGTACCAGTCGCCTCCACGGGTGGGGATAATGGCTTCGTCGGAAGTGAAAGTGTTCAGGTCGTAGACTCCCCTACCGTTCCCTGCAATCCCTGACTGTCGCTATAACCGCCTATGTAAGTATAAAGTGAAGCTACCGCATTGAGATATACTTCCGAGATCGTATTGTAGACATCCTCTTCCGGTAGTTTGTCTTTCGGATTTCCTGTAAGAACTTATCACAGGAAAATAAGGTTAGACTCGTCACCAGAAAAAATAATAATATTCTTGAAGGGTAGATTATTTGCTTTGAGATCTGCAAAAACTGATTTCTATTTTTCATATATCGTTTCATCCTCTCCTCCTCCATTAAAAGTTAATACTCAATCCTAAGGTGTACGTCCGTGCCAACGGATACCCCCGTTTATCGTCCACGCCCAACGTTGAGTTCACCGTGGAACTGTTAATCATGGGCGAAAGTCCCGAATAACCGGAGATGGTTGCCAGATTGTTGACAGTAAATGCTAAGCGCAGGGAACGGACATATTTCTTTAGTTTCTGCACCTTTTCAATCGGCACATTCCAGCCCAGCGTCACATAGTCGAAGTTGACGTAATCTCCCTTTTCCAGCCAATAGTCGGTAGCGGTCTGATCCTTGATGTTCTGTTGCGGAGCTTTCTTCATTACGTTGTAGTCGGGGAATATATTCATGTTCATATAGGTCAGGGAAGTTCCGTTGTAGATTTTATGTCCGAAGGCTCCGTTGATCTGCAAAGACAGGTCGAAACGCTTGTAACGGAAACTGATGTTAGATCCCAGAATCGTTTTGGGTACGGCTTGCCCTGCCACGTAGCGGTCTTCACCATCTTCCAGACTGACGCCTCCGCCATTCAGGTCGGTGATGCCATAGGTATATCCACCGTTTCCGTCGGACTCCAGTCCGGTGCTGTGAGGAAGATAGAACACGCCCAACGGTTGCCCCACCATCTGATAAACGATGTGGTTGTAGCCGCCGTGGAAGCCGGCTCCATCAAGTGGCAAGACTTTTATATTCGGAAGCGGAAAGCATTTCGCCGTTATACATACCGCTCAATGAAAGCAGTTTGTTGCGTTGGAAGGTGATGTTGGCATTGATATTCAGTTCCATGTCCTTCGTTTTCAAAGGGGTGATACCGATGGCGATTTCCGTACCCCAGTTGCGCATGGAGCCGATATTGGCAAGCAAGGTGTTATAGGTGAAAGGGGGCACGCTTACGTTGTAAAGGTAAAGCATATCCGTGGTGCGGGAGTTGTAATAGTTGGCGGAAAGCAACAGGCGGTTGCCGAATAAAGCGATGTCGAAACCGGTATTAAAGGTGTGTTTCACTTCCCATTTCAGGTCGGGATTCGTATTCCGAAGATCTCCCAAAGATACAATGGCGGAGTTTCCGACGGGGACGACACCGTTCGGCTTGACAAGATTCAGCGTTGTGTATGAGTCAATCCCGCTTTGGTTACCTGCCAGACCGTAACCGATACGGAATTTCAGATTGTCTATCACGGGGAACTGCTTCATAAATTCTTCTTCACTAATCACCCATGCCGCGGACGCAGAGGGGAAAAAGCCCCATTTATGGTTGGCTCCGAATTTGGAGGAAGCATCTGTACGGGCATTCAACGTCAGTACGTAGCGGTCGGCGTATGTATAATTGAAGCGTCCCATGAAAGATGCCAGGCGCGGTTGCTCGTAGTAGGAATTAGTGCCTTCCCACAAACGGAGCGCTCCTGCCTGAAGGTTATTATACCCGAACTTATCGGTGCTGAAATTGCTGACTGTGGTATAATAGCCTGTGTAAGTCTCTTTCTGAAGTTCGGCAAGTGCCAGTACGTCAAAGAAATGCTTTTTCCAGTTTTTCTTATAGGTCAGCATCATGTTTCCCAATAAGGATTCGCGCTTTTTGGTTCCTTTGTATGCCTGACCGTTCGCCCAGACGGAAGTGGGGAGGTATTGCGAATTTTCTACGATATTGTAAGTGTAGGCACCGAACAGGCTTAGTTTCAGTCCTTCCATCAGATCGAAAGTGAGACGGGCGTGCGTACTGATGTGCGAAGTGGCATCATCGTCCTGCACTTCCATCCATGCCAATGGATTGGTGATTTGGCTGGCGGTCGTTATTCCGTCCCACGAATTGGTGACGGGGTCTTTATGATTGGGATAGGTAGGATTGAACGTAGCTGCCGAATAGAACGTTTTTGATAATCTACCAGGTTATGGTTCTTCTGAATGGAGCCGAACATTCCCAACTCGCAGTTAGGAAGCCGTCGAACAATTTTCTGATTCATGTTCATATTTGAAGTGAAGTTCTTCATGTCTTCATTCAGAATCACTCCCTGACGATCCATAAAACCGAGGGAAACACGATAACTGGACTCACTGGAACCGCCATAAAAGGCGATGTGATGATTCTGTTGCAGTCCTGTCTGCTCAATCTCTTTCTGGAAATCGGTATTGTTCCCTTTGTCCAGAATGGAAATGCCTCGTTCCGATGCTACACGACGGAATTCATCACCGGACAGCATTTTCAAATTCTTGTAGACGGTGGAAATCCCGAAGCTACCGTTGTAAGCTACCTGTGTCCTGCCGCTCATCCCTTTTTTGGTGGTGACTTCTATCACACCGGATGCACCTCGCGAACCGTACTGTGCGGTTTCGGAAGCGTCTTTCAGAATGGTAAAACTCTCAATATCCGTAGGTAAATGGAGGTAAGCATACTCAAGTCGCCAAATACTCCGTCGACGATAATCAAAGGGTCGTTGCCGCTGGTCAGTGAGGTAGTTCCCCGCAGGCGCACCGCATCCAGAGCCGCCGGTCCGTTGGAGCCCCGCTGGATGGTCAATCCCGGCACACGTCCACGGATTGCTTCCAAAGGGTTCGTTATCTGGTCTTTGTTCATCTGTGTCTCCGTGATTTTCTCTACGGAACCGGACAGGTTTTCAAACTTCCGGTGGCATATCCTACGGTAATCAATGAGTCTATGGGCGCGACGGGAATCTTCTGTGCCAACGTGCCCTCGCACGGGATTACCAGAAGAAGAAGGCTATAGAAAATGAGTCTAGCGTGTTGTACCATATTCTTAGTTTTTAAGGTAATAATACAAAGGTATATAAAAAAACAGATTTTTTACGCCCGGTAAATAAGAAAGTCAAGACCGCGACTATCTTTGTGGTAAAAACGAGGTCATAGGGTTTCCCCATCCTCATATGTCCAACGGGCTTGGTG
>ENA-OQJH01001298-OQJH01001298.1-human-gut-metagenome-genome-assembly--contig:-NODE-1298-length-10710-cov-1.416990_pt1 | contig 10710 bp, 19 predicted proteins | sample MGYA00242597_ERZ504763 | MGnify/ENA primary metagenome ERZ504763 (study PRJEB26092, sample SAMD00036359) | human gut metagenome | host: Homo sapiens | study: EMG produced TPA metagenomics assembly of... | reverse complement strand
AATAAAGCGAATACTAAAATTATTTGATAAGGAAACAGGGAGGAATTAGAAATGTCAAAAGCTGATGTAATTGAAATTGAAGGAACAGTAGTAGAAAAATTACCAAATGCAATGTTTAAAGTAGAATTGGAAAATGGCCATCAGGTCTTAGCGCATATCAGTGGAAAGCTTCGCACAAACTTTATCAAGATCCTGCCGGGAGATAAAGTAACTTTAGAGCTGTCACCATATGATTTGACAAAAGGAAGAATTACTTGGAGAGATAAATAAAAAAGTATTGACTTTAAATAAAAAATAATGCTATAATGTAAAACGAACGTTTTCTAGTATCTAATATTAGAAAACGTGGTAAATACAGGCAAAGCAGTGGATGAAAGGAGGATTTGACGTGAAGGTAGATCATCAGTTAAACCAATTTGCGAAAAATGCAAAATCATTAAAAGAAAAGGAAGCATCAGAGTAATCTGTGAAAATCCGAAACACAAACAAAGACAAGGATAATTATCGTTGTCGATTTTGTGCGTGAGAGCACAAACATTATTTAGGCGGCTGTAGTGTGACACGCCAGGCGGTGTGGAAACACTATTAATATACAGGGAAACTATTCCTCGATGTATATTGCTTATAATACCCGGTGTCATTTCCGGGAAAGGCTGTAGTATCTAGCAGCTGGGTACGTTATGATGTACCCCAATTTGAGACAATATTAACCAATGGGAATAAATATCTGCACACATTTCAGGCGATATTTTATCGGGCTGCAGTTATTTATTTACTAAAATTCAAGATGGAGGAAAATTACATGGCTCGTATTGCTGGTGTAGACTTACCAAGAGACAAACGTGTAGAAATCGGTTTGACTTACATCTACGGAATCGGTAGAGTAAGCGCAACAAAAATTTTGGAGGCAGCTGGAGTAAATCCAGATACTCGTTGTAGAGACTTAACAGACGAAGAAGTAAAACAGATCAGTGCTGTTATCGATGAAAGCTATCAGGTAGAAGGTGATCTTCGTAGAGAGATTGCTTTAAACATCAAGAGATTACAGGAAATCGGATGCTACCGTGGTATTCGTCATAGAAAAGGACTTCCTGTTCGTGGTCAGAAGACAAAGACAAACGCAAGAACAAGAAAAGGTCCTAAGAGAACTGTTGCAAATAAGAAGAAATAAAAGTAGAGCACTTAGCGAAAGCAAGTTGTTAAACGCAACTTGAGGTTAGTGCGAACTTTGTTCTTCGGAACTTAATGAGTGCGAGGGAATACCGATGCACGAATTTAGTAAGAAGAACTACCTTATGAAAAGAAACAATATAACAAAAACAAAGAAAGTAGGTTAGTTTAAATGGCTAAAAAAGTTACAAAAAAAGTGACAAAGAAACGTGTCAAGAAAAACGTTGAACGCGGACAAGCACACATTCAATCATCTTTTAATAATACAATCGTAACATTAACAGATGCTCAGGGAAATGCTCTTTCATGGGCAAGTGCTGGTGGTCTAGGATTCAGAGGTTCAAGAAAATCTACTCCTTATGCAGCTCAGATGGCAGCTGAGACAGCAGCTAAAGCAGCATTAGTACATGGTCTTAAATCAGTAGACGTTATGGTAAAAGGACCAGGTTCTGGTAGAGAGGCAGCGATCCGTGCATTACAGGCATGCGGTATTGATGTAACAAGTATCAAAGATGTGACTCCGGTTCCACATAACGGATGTCGCCCACCAAAACGTAGAAGAGTGTAATAGGAGGATATAGAACATGGCAGTAAACAGAGTTCCAGTTCTTAAAAGATGTAGATCACTTGGTATGGATCCAATCTATTTAGGAATCGATAAAAAATCTAACAGACAATTAAAAAGAGCTAATAGAAAAATGAGCGAATATGGACTTCAATTACGCGAAAAACAAAAAGCGAAATTTATCTATGGCGTTTTAGAAAAACCATTTAGAAATTACTTTGCAAAAGCTTCTAAAATGAACGGTATGACAGGTGAAAATCTTATGATTCTTCTTGAGTCAAGATTAGACAATGTTGTATTCCGTATGGGATTTGCAAGAACAAGAAAAGAAGCAAGACAGATTGTTGACCACAAACATGTATTAGTAAATGGTAAACAAGTAAATATCCCATCTTACTTAGTAAAAGCTGGAGATGTTATCGAAATCAAAGAAAAACACAAAGGTTCACAGAGATATAAAGATATCTTAGAAGTAACAGGTGGAAGATTAGTTCCAGAATGGTTAGATGTAAATGCAGAAGGCCTTCAGGGAACTGTAAAAGAACTTCCTACAAGAGAAGTTATCGATGTTCCTGTAGACGAGATGTTGATTGTCGAATTATATTCTAAATAATCCCTAGGATTATTTAGAAACTGATTCACCCTCAATACTTTAATAACCAAAAGGAGGGGCTTTGTAGTGTTTGATTTTAATAAACCAAATATTGAAATTACTGAGATTTCAGAAGATAAGAAATACGGAAGATTTGTTGTAGAGCCTTTAGAGAGAGGTTATGGAACAACACTTGGTAACTCTTTGAGAAGAATTATGCTTTCTTCATTACCTGGAGCTGCAATCAGTCAGGTGAAAATCGATGGAGTTTTACATGAGTTCAGCTCAATTCCGGGAGTAAAAGAAGATGTTACTGAGATTGTAATGAATTTAAAATCATTAGCTATCAAAAATACTTCAGGAAACAGACGAACCAAAGACTGCTTACATCGAGTTTGAAGGTGAAGGTGTAGTTACTGCAGCTGACATTCAGGTAGATCCGGATATTGAGATTATGAATCCTGATGCGGTTATCGCAACTTTGAATGGCGGAGCTGACAGCAAACTGTACATGGAACTTACAATCACAAAGGGCAGAGGTTATGTGAGCGCAGATAAGAATAAAAAAGAGGATTTACCAATTGCGGTAATTCCGATTGATTCTATCTATACACCGGTAGAACGTGTAAATCTTACAGTAGAGAATACACGTGTTGGTCAGGTAACCGATTATGATAAGCTGACACTTGATGTATATACTAATGGTACATTACTTCCGGACGAAGCAGTCAGTCTTGCAGCGAAAGTGCTCAACGAACACTTGAAATTATTCATCGATTTATCAGAAGTTGCTCAGGCAGCGGAAGTTATGATTGAAAAAGAAGACGATGAAAAAGAAAAAGTGCTTGAGATGAGCATTGATGAATTAGAACTTCTGTTCGTTCATATAACTGTCTGAAGAGAGCAGGAATCAATACAGTTGAAGAGTTAACTAATAGAACTCCTGAAGATATGATGAAAGTACGTAATCTTGGACGTAAATCTTTAGAAGAAGTATTAGCTAAATTAAAAGAGCTTGGTCTTGAACTGAGCCAAGGTGAAGAGTAGAGCACTTAGTGAAAATTATGTTAGTCAGTAAGACCGATGGCATGACTAAGCACATGGCTAGTAAGCCCGAAGAAGCATAACCACGTGTCAAATGGAGGATAATTATTATGGCAAAATATAGAAAGCTTGGAAGAACATCAAGCCAAAGAAAAGCATTAATCAGAAATCAGGTAACAGCTTTACTTAACAATGGTAAAATCGTTACAACAGAAGCAAAAGCAAAAGAGATCCGCAAAGTTGCTGAAGGTCTTATCGCTTTAGCTGTAAAAGAAAAAGATAACTTTGAAGAAGTAAAAGTTATGGCAAAAGTTGCTCGTAAAGACAAAGACGGCAAGAGAGTAAAAGAAGTTGTAGATGGTAAAAAAGTTAACTGTTTATGATGAAGTTGAAAAAACAATCAAAAAAGATATGCCTTCAAGATTACATGCAAGAAGACAAAATGTTAAAAGTTCTTTATCCTGTAGTTGAAGTAAAAGATGGCAAGAAGAGAAGTGCAAAAGAAGTTGATTTAGTGGAAAAATTATTCACAGAGATCGCTCCTAAATATGAGAGCCGTAACGGTGGTTACACAAGAAATCGTAAAAATCGGTTTACGTAAAGGTGATGCCGCTATGGAAGTTCTTCTTGAATTAGTGTAAATCAATAGTGATTAGAATACCCGACAACTTGCTGTCGGGTATTTTTGCATAAAGGGATATAAAGGGGACGATGAGTATGGTCACAATAAAAGATATCGCGGAAAAGGCAGGAGTCAGTACGACAACTGTTTCCAATGTAATTCACGGAAAAACAAAAAAAGTATCACCTGCCAATATCGAAAAAATACAGAATCTTATCAAAGAGATGGGATATGTTCAAAAGATGGGACTTAGAGTGTTGAGACATGGAAACTCAAGGCTTATCGCAGTTGTGATAAACTCGCATAAAAAATTTGATGAGGCGATTTTGGCAGATCCTTTTTATGGCAAAATTCTCGGGTTTATTGAGGAAAAATAAGAACACTTGGATATTATATGATGTTCTATTCGGCTGATAATCTAGATGACATTTTCCGGATGGTGATGGCTGGGACATTGATGGTGTTGTGACATTATCTTTCACAAAGCGAGATTGTGAAAAATGTATTATATGATAGAAAAGCCGGTCGTGTCAATTGACGCATATGGCGAATTGGAAGGGAATCAGATTGTGCCGAATATCGGACTGGATGATATAAGTGGTGGTTATATGATGACGCAGTATCTTTTGAATATTGGTTATGATCAGATATTTGTCTGTGCATCAAGGGATCATGGTGTAGACCACATGCGATGGGAAGGGGCACAGCAGGCGCTGGGACATTTCAGACAGAGAGAAGCAAAAGTTTACTTTATGGCGCTTGGCAGAAGCCGCTCAGAGAGAGAAAAGCATTATGCAGAACTTGTCAGTCAAATTCCATTTGCAAAGAAAACAGCAGCATTCTTTCTTTCAGACATGTTTGCAATTGAGGCAATGAGCTTTCTGGCGGATAGAAAGATAAAAGTTCCGGAACAGATTGGGATTGCAGGATATGATGATATTAATTATGCCAGATACACTACACCTAGCTTACAACGGTTCATCAGAATATAAAAGAACGGGCAGTAAAAGCAGTTGATACGCTGATTTCTTTAATTGAGCAAAAAGAAGGAGAGTTTCCAGACCTGGAGATGGAATTTCGATTTCCGGTTACGTTGATCACACGGCAGTCTGTGTAGAAAATAGTTCAGAAGAGAAAAATAGAAAACATGAAAGTTGCAAAAGTGATTGTTCATTATTTACAATTTTCATGTTTTTTTTGTGCGAAAATCTTTGATTTTCTTGTCTATTTTATAGGTTATGTATATAACCTATTTACACATAAATAAATGAGTGATATCTTTAAAACAAGATAAGTTACATACATAACTTGACAGAGTATGACATAGAAAAGGAGGAAATGAGATGAAAAAGTACTGATTGCGACACATGGAAAAATGGCATCCGGAATGAGTCGCACAATACAGCTTTTGGTAGGAAACATGGCAGAGATTACAACAATTGATGCATATGTAGAGCCCGATGACGATATTGAAACTCAAATGAGTCAGTTTTTTGAACAGGCTGGCGAAGAAAAAATTTTTGTATTCACGGACATACAAGGGGGAAGTGTGAATCAGAAGCTCTTGAAGTACAGTGAGAGGAAAAAATGTGGTATTGATTACCGGAGTGAATATACCAATTCTCATACAAATTATGTTTGCAGATGATGATGTGACTGTCGATGAACTACAGAAGATGATTGAAGAGGCAAGACAGGAACTTAAACTAGTAAGTGCAGATGGGTGTCTGGTTGAGGAAAATAAATTGAAAAAGAGTACTCAAGAAAAGAAACAAGTTGTGAAACAGCCGGAAAACTATGAAAATTCAACAGCGAAGATTGCGGCATTGCGTATTGATGACAGATTGATTCATGGTCAGGTAGCAATGACATGGACAAAGCAGCTGAAAGTACAGGGAATTGTGGTTGCAAACGATGAGGCGGCAAATGATCCGACACAGAAGATGGCATTGAAAATGGCAGTTCCGGCAGGGATTAAAGTGCTGATTAAGCCGGTTCAAGAGGCTATTCGAATGCTGAATCATCCAAAGCAGAAAAATGCGAATTCTTGTTTTGACAAGAACTGTGAAAGATGCAGTGACTGTAAGAGAGAATGTTGGAGAGATTGGATTTTTGAATCTTGGAAACACAGGAAGATTTGATGGAATTGAGGCATCGAAAAAGCAGAGTTTATCACCGACTATCATGCTTACGAAAGAGGAGATACAAAGTTTGAAAAAACTAGTGGAATTGGACGATAAAGTTTGTATGCAGCAAGTTCCAAATGATGAGCAGAAACTTGTGAAAGATGTACTTGGGAAACTGGATGAGTAACAAGAGATAAAAGGAGGAGAATGAACAATGGTAGAAGCATTTTTAGTGGCATTAGCAGTATTTATCTGCGTTGGAGGGGCAGAGTTAGCAGGATTTACAATGTTAAACAGACCGATTGTAATCGGACCGCTTGTAGGACTGTTCCTGGGAGATTTATCAACCGGAGTGACTGTAGGCGCAGCGTTGGAAGCTGTTTTTATGGGAGTGGTAAATATCGGTGGAGCATCTGCGGCGGAGCTGGAATTGCTACAGCAGTAGGCACAGCGTTTGCGATCATGATGGGAAAAGGCAGTGAGGTTGCACTGACTTTGGCACTCCCAATTGGAATTTTGGGATTACAGATTAAGACACTTTTATATATTTTTATTGTCGGAATGTTTGCGAAGACATTTGACAGGCTGGCGCAGGAGGGAAAACAAAAGCAGATTACTGCACTGCATTATGGACTATGGGCAGTGAATTGGGCTTTGTATTCTCTGGTTGCATTTTTTGGAATCCTGTTTGGATCGGAGGCAGTAAGTGCATTTCTTGAATGGATACCGGACGTAGTTATGAATGGTCTGACTGTATGCGGCGGACTTCTTCCGGCTGTTGGTATGGCAATGCTCATGAAGATGCTTTGGGACAAGAAAATATGTATGTTCTTTTTCCTGGGATTTATTTGTGTGGCATATTTGGAATTGCCACTTGTGGCACTTGCTGTTCTTGGCGTGATCATAGCAGTAGTGATTGGAATGAATGATTACCAAATGAGTAAACTAGCGCAGATGAGACCTGTGTATGCAGGCGATCTAAAAGATACAGAATTAGATGAGGAAGAGGAGGAATTTTTTCAATGAGTAAGCTTGTAAAATCTGTTTCGGCAGAAGAAAGAAAATTTTTAAGAAAAGCATTCTGGCGGTCTGCAACATTGTATGCGGCAGTAAGCCCGGCAAAACAAGGAGCATCTGGGTTTTGTTATTCACTGATGCCGGCGCTTAATCATTTTTACAAAGATCCGGAAAGAAAAAAGAGGCGCTTTCGAGAAGTATGTCATACTTCAATACAACGGTTCCGTTTTCGACATTTATTATGGGACTTGTAGCTTCTATGGAAAAAGAAAATAGCGAGAAACCGGATTTGATACGGCATCGATCAATGCTGTAAATCAAGTCTTATGGGACCTCTTGCAGGGATTGGAGATTCTATCTTTTGGGGTGTGCTCCGTGTGATCGCAGCGGGAATTGCAGTCAGCATGGGACAGAGCGGAAACGTATTGGCACCACTTGTGTTTTTAATACTTTTTAACCTTCCGTCTATTTTAGTTCGTTATTACGGAACATTTTTAGGATATAAACTTGGTTCACAGTATATTCAGAAAGTATATGCAAGTGGTCTGATGAATATTTTGACGAAGGCGGCGAGTACAGTTGGTCTGATTATGGTCGGAGGAATGACTGCTCAGATGGTGACATTCACTTCAAAGCTGGAAGTGAGCATGAAGGGGGAATCTGTGATGAACCTTCAGAATATGCTTGATCAGATTTTTGTTGGAATTGTACCGCTTGGAATCACCTTACTTTGTTATTATCTGCTGAAAAAGAAAAATGTCAGTATCACAGTATTGATTCTTGGAGTGATCGTACTTAGCATTGTGTTATCGGTTTTGGGAATTGCATAAAAGAAGAGGAGAAGGACAATGAGTGAATGGTGGAAAAATCAGTTGTATACCAAATTTATCCGAGAAGTTTTAAAGACTCTAACGGAGATGGATTCGGAGATTTGAACGGAATTATAGAAAAATTGGATTATATCAAAAGCTTGGGGCAGATGCAGTCTGGCTGAGTCCTGTGTTTGATTCTCCTCAGGATGATAATGGGTACGATGTCCGTGATTACCGAAAATATATGACAAATTTGGAACAAACGAGGATATGGACCGCCTGATCGAAGAGGCACATGCCCGTGGAATCAAAATTATTTTGGATCTTGTGGTAAACCATACTTCGGATGAGCATGAGTGGTTTGTGGAGAGCTATAAATCCGATGACAATCCGTACAGTGATTTCTATTTTTGGAAAGACCCAAAAGCGGATGGAAGTGAGCCGAATAATTGGGGCTCCAGCTTTTGTGGAAGCGCTTGGGAATATGCGGAGACAAGAGGACAATATTACCTGCATTTCTACACAAAGAAACAGCCGGATTTGAATTGGGAAACGAGCAAGTGAGACAGGCAGTCTATGACATTATGAAATACTGGTTTGATAAAGGGGTAGATGGATGGCGAATGGATGTGATTGCATCAATTTCCAAATATACCGATTTCCCAGATTATCCGCAGAAGCCAGGGCAGAAGTATTACACAGGGTATATGCATAGCAATGGTCCGCGTCTGCATGAATTTCTGCAGGAGATGAACAGAGAAGTGCTCTCAAAATATGACTGTATGACAGTAGGAGAAGCACCAGGGTCGACTGCTTCGGAGGCAAGTCTGTTCAGCAATCCAGAGCGGAAAGAGCTGAATATGATATTTACGTTTGAACATATGAATATTGACCGTATTCCAGGATCTGTAAACCGAAAATGGGCGCTGAAACCATTTTCATTGGTAGAACTAAAAAGAGTCATGAGTGAGTGGCAGAACAAGGTAAATGGAGTGGGTTGGAACTCTTTATATTTTGAGAATCATGATCAGCCGAGAGTGATTTCCAGATGGGGAAATGACCGTGAATATCGTAAGGAATGTGCAAAAGCATATGCAACGGTATTGCATGGTATGCAGGGAACTCCTTATATATACCAGGGAGAGGAAATCGGTATGACGAATGTGCAGTATGAATTAGACGAATATGACGATGTGGAAATTCATAATGCGTACAAAGAATTAGTGGAAACTGGCAAGAGTATCAGCAGAGAAGATTTTCAAAAGGCGGTTTGGAACAAAGCACGTGACAACGCACGTGTACCGATGCAGTGGGATGACAGTGACAATGCAGGATTTACAACCGGCACACCGTGGTTCAAAGTCAGTGACCGATATCAGGAGATCAATGTGAAAGAAGCACTTGCGGATGAAGATTCCATTTTTTATTATTATCAGAAATTGATCACACTGCGTCATACAGAAGATATTTTGACAGAAGCAGATTACCATCTGTTATTGCCGGAACATCCAGAATTATTCGTATATGAACGAACATGGAATGGAAAAAGATGGCTTGTGGCAGCGAATCTGTCAGAAAAAGAAATTTCATTGGAAGAGGTAAGAGATTGTCTGGATGAAACTATGAAGATTGTCATCAGCAATTATAAACGAACAGAAATTCCTGAGACATTTCTTCCTTATGAAGCATGGATTGCAGAAAAAATAGGATAGATGTGATAAAGAGGGGGATGGATATGAAAGACGTGAGGCTGGCGGCATTTGATTTGGATGGGACACTGTTGGATTCTGCAAATAAAATAAGTGATTTTACAATTCGACAGATTCAAAAGGCGATAGACAGAGGAATTGAGATTGTCATTGCCACTGGAAGAAGCGTGCCCCTATTTCCGGAAGAATTGAAAAGAGTGAGTGGAATACGTTATGCAATAGTGGAAAATGGGGCAGGTATATACGATCTGAAAAATCAGAGATTTCTTTTTCGCAGGACAATTCCATATGACATCGTGCGAAAAATCGCAGATTGTCTGGAGGTGGCCGACGGGTTTGCAGAATTTTTTTCAGAAGGAAATGTATATTCCGATATTGAAAATATCAGCCGTCTGAATCAGGTTGACAAAGATGGTAATTTTGTTTCATATTTCAGACAGAATCATACCTTCGTAAATCATCTGAAAGCACAGGATAGACTGCTTGAAAATATAGAGAAGATTAATTTATTTTTTGTAAATCAGAAATGTACAGGAAAAATCAAATGGTGCTGAAAGAGGAAACGGAAGTTTCAGCGACTTCTTCTATTGCAGATAATATAGAACTTCAAAACAGTAGTGTAAGTAAGGCATCGGGTCTGAAATGGCTTTGTGATATGCTTGGTATTAAAAAGAAGAGATAATTGCGGTTGGAGACGGAGACAATGACAGAAAGATGTTAAGATTTGCAGGAATTGGTGCTGCAATGGCAAATGCTTCTGAAACAGTAAAAGGGGATGCTGATGTGATCCTTTTATCCAATAACGAGGATGGGGCTTTGCGATTTTTGTCAGAATATCTTGAGCTTGATTAAAAATAGATTGCACAAAATAGATAAGCTATTTTGTGCAATCTATTTTAGCGTTTAGGTAAAATTCTAAGAAAATTCCAAAATCGGAAGTTATGCAATTATACAACAAAATACGGCTAGATTGTGCAATTGCTAGAAAGCAGTATATATATTATAATGAATTAAGGGAATTATAGAGATTGGGAAAGTGACAGCAAAAAGGAA
>ENA-OQJH01001297-OQJH01001297.1-human-gut-metagenome-genome-assembly--contig:-NODE-1297-length-10713-cov-1.613735_pt1 | contig 10713 bp, 15 predicted proteins | sample MGYA00242597_ERZ504763 | MGnify/ENA primary metagenome ERZ504763 (study PRJEB26092, sample SAMD00036359) | human gut metagenome | host: Homo sapiens | study: EMG produced TPA metagenomics assembly of... | reverse complement strand
TTACTTTCACTTTTTACAAGAAAAAGTAAATAAACAATCTCTTGGCACGTTTGTTGTACTATGAGTTTATCGAAGTTACAACATAAAATCATAGCCCAATGCATATACTTTTATTCTTACTTCTTTTTCTAGCTGCCATTGTCATATTTGGCCTTTCGATTGTCGGATTTGTATTAAGAGCCATTTTCGGGCTTGGCCGTGGTTCGTCTTCCCGGACGAAGCAGGCAAGGAGTGGACAAAACGGCCAGCAGCAACATCGTCCCAGCTATAACCAGAACACGGACAGCGTGCCGATAACGAAGAGGAAATCTTCGCTGAAAACAGCCCAAGAACCAAACATAAGAAAATATTCACTCAGGATGATGGTGAATATGTGGATTTCGAGGAAGTAAAATAATATAATATAGAAAGTGGTTAGTAACGTGTAGCCAGCAGTTTACTAATCACTGTTTCATCTTCTCTTAGAAGCGAAAAAGTCCTTCATCAATGTGGCACATTCATCTGCAAGGATTCCTTTTACAACGACCGTTTTAGGATGCAGCGCCTGAGCCGCATATCGCTGATACCCACGCTTATCATCTTCCGCACCAAAAACCAGTTTGCCGGTCTGCGCCCAAGCAATGGCCCCGGCACACATCACACAAGGTTCTACTGTAACATACAGCGTACATTCGTTCAGGTACTTTCCGCCAAGTACGTTGGCGGCAGCTGTGATAGCCTGCATTTCGGCATGGGCCGTCACATCATTCAATGTCTCTGTCAGGTTATGGGCACGGGCTATGATCCGTTCTTTGCAGACAACCACTGCTCCTACAGGGACTTCGCCCCGCTCTGCAGCCTTGCCGGCTTCTATCAATGCCTGTTTCATGAAGTAAGTATCGTCCAGCGTCATCATCAGCGTCTCATGTCATGTTCTCCGAAGAGGGTGGGATAATCTTCTTCCATATTTTTATGGATAAACATGAGAATGGTTTCGCGAAGCAGCGTGACTTATTCGTTATCGTATTTTTCCAGATAACGATCGACAATCAGCTGCTCGTCTTCGCTCAACAAAATGCTCATCCGCCGTTCCCGTTTGGTATACTCAGCGTGCATTTTCAGGCACTTTTTGCTCCTTTTTCTCATATCTTCTGCAAAATTACTTTTACTTCTGTAAAAACAAAGAATAAAAGCTGTAAATTTGCAAAAAAAGATGGCTGAACACAATGAATTAGGGAAAGCAGGAGAAAATGCCGCAGTAGCCTATCTCGAAGAGCATGGTTATCTTATCCGCCACCGGAACTGGAGAAAAGGTCACTTCGAACTGGACATCGTAGCCGCCAAAGAGAACGAATTGGTGATAGTAGAAGTGAAAACACGCAGTAATACTTTGTTTGCCCAACCGGAAGAAGCCGTCGATTTACCAAAGATTAAACGGACAGTACGTGCTGCCGACACATATATGAAACTATTTCAGATTGACGTTCCGGTACGTTTCGATATCATCACTGTCATTGGCGAGAACGGAAATTTCAGAATAGACCATATAAAGGAAGCTTTTTATCCTCCTTTATTTTAATAGGAAACAAGTATTTTAACTAAGAGCAAAAACATAAAATCGAAAGACTTATGAATGTAGAAACGATCAGGGAATACTGCTTAAGTAAAAAAGGGGTTACCGAATCATTCCCATTTGATGATGTATCGCTGGTTATGAAGGTGATGGACAAAATGTTTGCCCTCATCGACTTGGAAGGAGCCAACTTCATCGCACTGAAATGTGATCCGGAACGTGCCATCGAACTGCGCGAACATTATGCAGGCATTGAAGGAGCCTACCATTCAACAAGAAATATTGGAATGGCGTTTACTTCGATAAAGACGTAGACGATAAATTAATAAAGGAACTCGTCGATCATTCTTATGAGGAAGTTATCAAGAAATTCACTAAGAAACTGCGTGCTGAATATGATGCCCTCCCCTGATATGTCATTTCCTGTCCCATTGATTCACATCAGTGAGACAAACTCTACAAACAGTTATCTGCAGACTCTTTGTGCCAAGCAACAGGGAGTTGCAGCATTTACGACTGTAGTTGCCGACTTCCAGACATCCGGACGTGGGCAACGTGGCAATTCGTGGGAATCTGAACCCAAAAAGAATCTTCTTTTCAGTTTTGTTCTTTTCCCGGATTTCTTGGAAGCACGCCGGCAGTTCTTGATTTCTCAGATTGTGTCTTTGGCTATTAAAGAGGAACTAGATAGCTATGCTGACGATTTTCATCAATGGCCGAATGATATCTACTGGAAGACAAAAAAATATGTGGGATGCTGATCGAAAATGATTTGATGGGACGCAATATCAGTCAGAGTATTTCCGGAATCGGGATCAATGTGAATCAGGAAGTATTTCATAGTACTGCTCCAAATCCGTATCGCTCCGGCAAATCACAGGAAGCAGTATGACATTTTCGAAATTCTCAAGAATATCATGCTCCGCATTCAATCCGATTATGAATTGCTCCGGAACGGTGACACTGAACTCATAGCCCACCGATATGAAAAGCTCTTTTCAGAAAAGAAGGGATGCATCGGTATAAAGATGCTGATGGAGAGTTCTTTGCGAGAATTATTTGCGTAGAGCCTGAAGGGAAGCTGATTCTGGAAGATGATGCGCAGAAAAAAAGAGGATATATGTTTAAAGAGGTAGAATATTTATTGATATAACACATACATTCTAAACAATAAAACATTACCTTTGAGTTTGCTATATAAAAAACACCTTTAATTTTATGAAGAAAATACAGTATGTCAAGTTAGTTGGTCTTCTGACCATTTTATTATTCCTCAACATATCATGTAAAGATGATGACACTCTACTGCGAGGTAGTGGAATTACAGAACAAAGCTGGTCTACTAACCAAACATATTTTGCCTCAGCAGAGCAAACCCTCACTTTTACTTTCACGACCTTGTCTAGCTGGACTGCTCAAAACAGTTCCACTGCATTATTGTCATTGGACAATACAGCAGGTAATTCAGGGGAAAATACCATAAAAGTTACAGTACACAAGTCTTCCCAGGAACAGGGCACCATTACGATTAAAGTAAATGGATATTCATCTGCCAGCAATATCAAAATCCAGTTGAGCGATGATGATGTGCAAGGTTACGAGATTAACTATAGTGTGGATCAATATTTGAGAGAGAAATACTTGTGGAATGATGATTATAAGTTATTAACGCCCAATTTCAGACAAGCTTATGATGAGTTTTTGAGAAACACATTATTAAGTATGACAACTAATACATTAGACAAAAAACGAAATAGTAATGGCACTTATTCATTGTTTTCATTTATCCAGAAGCTAGATCCGGATTTACAAACTTCCCGCAGTGCAAAAGAGAAAAAAACACTAGAGTATAATTATGGATTCGTAAACTTTATAGCCGTTGGAAACCGTAATACTTCAAATTATGGTCTTGTTATACAAGGAGTGCATAAAGGATCATCTGCCGATAAAGAAGGACTAAAACGAGGAATGGAAATAACCGAAATAGACAATCAGAGAATAACAACGGCTAACGTGCAAGCTTGTTACTCTAAATTAATTAAACCATCCTCTCCAACCTCTATAAAAGTAAAAGACAAAGATGGAAAAGTATATACAATAAATTCCGGACCTATTTATGCGAACCCGATAATTCACCACCAAGTAAAAGAAAAGATCGGCTATCTGGTGTATTCAGCTTTTGAATCCGGCTTCGACCAAGAACTATTCGATGTATTCAAAGAGTTTAAAAGTCAGAATATTACAGAGCTAATTTTAGATCTTCGCTACAATGGCGGAGGAGATGTAACATCAGCTAATCTTATGTCTAGTTGCATTGCCGGAGATTTCTGTGTTGATAAAACTTTCGCTTCATATAGATATAATGATGAACGTATGAAAGCCCTTGGCAACCAACGGCCTATTCAGAAATTCGCATATTCTCAATATGATAATTTGAGTACTTCCCTCTCTGCCGGTGGTCTAAAGCTACAAAAAATCTACTGTCTTGTTACTGACGACTCTGCATCTGCAAGTGAATTAGTAATCAATGCACTGAGAGGTATTGATATCGAAGTTATCCTTATTGGCACCACCACACATGGGAAAAAATGTAGGAATGGAAGGAGTAGAACTTACTGCAGGAACAGACAAATATTTGCTTTTCCCTATCACTTTCCAAGCATACAATGCCAAAGGTTTTGGAGACTTCGAAAACGGTTTTACACCCGATTACGAGATAAATGAGAACCAGCCTAACGGAGAATATTTTGAAGGATATGGAGACTTTGGAACTGAAAGCGATCCTTTATATGCCAAAGCAATCAGTCTGATTTCAGGAAGTAAAGTTACTACTCCCACAAGGCAGTTAACCAAGCTAAAGAACAAATGCTAGTGATAGCTACACCAAGATTGAACCGTATAGGAATGATAAAATAAGATTATTATATCCCGTTATTAAATAGAAAGAGGTGAACCGCTCAGCGATTCACCTCTTTCTCTATCCTCAAAATCTTATCTAACGTCTTCTGAGCCTCCGTCGATGGGAACCGTAGCACTACTTTCTGTAAAGAGCTTCGTGCTTTCTCATATCCGGTAGCAAACAATTTCGACAACCCGTCCCGATAACGTGCATATTGCATTTTTGTCGGTGAAGAAAGCTTTTTGTAGTCACTTTCCAGTTTTTTCTTCTCCTGCTCCGCCATCAAATAATAATAATTACCGAGAAAGATATTGGCCGCCAGATTATCCGCATCCAACTTCAATATATTCTCGTACATACGCAACGCATCCTTCTCCTGTCCACGACATACCTGCATTTCGGCAACAGCCTCCAGATAATCTACATTATCAGGGTCCTTCTGCGACAGTTCTTTATAAAACAAAAAGGCTTTGTCATAATTCCGATTCTTCTTATAGGCAAGAGCAACTCATTAGAAGTTTCGAGCTGATCTCACTACTCTTGTCTATACTCGTCCAGTAGAACATTTCCGAGCGGTCTATATTCAGACTGATAGCCTGACGGAAATAGCTAACCGCCTGTCCATGCTGTCCGGCCTCAATAGCAACCGTGACTTATGCAACATTCATCGGCCGTCTGTGCATTCAGCATCAGCGGCAACGAAAACAAAGAAAAAAGAAGGAGAGTTAAGGTTTCATAATCAGTTACATTGTTTCTAGTTCGTGACACGCAAAGATACAATAAAATAATAAAATATGTACCTTTGTTCGCAAAAAGAACAATCTATTTGATAAAAGTGTTTCTACAAGATGATAAATAAAAAGACGACCTCCGAAAACAGACGAATATTACAGATTGCCGTACCATCGATTATTTCGAATATTACCGTGCCATTGCTGGGACTTATCGATGTCACTATCGTTGGACATCTCGGCTCTCCGGCATATATCGGAGCGATTGCCGTAGGAGGAATGTTGTTCAATATCATCTACTGGATCTTCGGATTCCTACGTATGGGAACAAGCGGCATGACCTCACAAGCCTACGGGCAGCATGACTTAAACGAAATCAACCGGTTACTGATACGTTCTGTCGGCGTCGGACTCTTTATTGCCCTATGCCTGCTGATCCTTCAATATCCTATCCTTAATGCGGCATTCACACTCATACAGACTACAGAAGAAGTAAAGCAACTGGCAACTACCTATTTCTATATCTGTATTTGGGGAGCTCCGGCAATGCTAGGTCTTTATGGATTTGCAGGCTGGTTTATCGGAATGCAGAACTCACGCTTCCCGATGTATATTGCCATCACGCAGAATATTGTCAATATTATCGCCAGTTTGTCTTTCGTCTATCTCTTGGATATGAAAGTGGCAGGAGTCGCCGCCGGAACCCTTATCGCACAGTATGCAGGTTTCTTTATGGCCATACTATTGTATATGCGTTATTACAGCACGCTCCGAAAACGTATTGTATGGAAAGATATCATACAGAAGCAGGCAATGTACCGTTTCTTCCGGGTAAACCGTGACATCTTTTTCCGTACCCTCTGCCTGGTAATCGTAACGATGTTCTTCACCTCTGCAGGAGCTGCACAGGGAGAAGTCGTTCTGGCAGTAAATACACTGCTGATGCAATTGTTCACGCTCTTCTCTTATATTATGGATGGATTCGCCTATGCAGGGGAAGCGTTAGCCGGACGCTATATCGGCGCAAGAAATCAAACGGCTCTCCGCAATACGGTCAATCACCTTTTCTATTGGGGCATCGGACTTTCGGCAGCATTCACCCTTTTATATGCAATAGGCGGAAAAGAATTTCTCGGGTTACTGACAAATGATGTTTCGGTAATAAGCTCCTCAGACACTTACTTTTATTGGGCACTCGCCATCCCATTGACAGGTTTCTCCGCTTTCTTATGATGGTGTGTTTATCGGCGCCACCGCCACCCGCCAGATGCTTTATTCGATGTTGGTTGCTTCCGTCAGCTTTTTATGATCTACTATGCCTTCCACAATCTCTTGGGAAATCACGCTTTATGGCTGGCTTTCATCACTTACCTTTCATTGAGGGGAATCGTGCAGACCTTCATCGGAAGAGAAATAGTGAAGAAAGCGATATAAAAGTTATCGCGCAACTATGAGGTCTATCCAACAAATTATCTCTATATTTGCGCTAAACTAAATGTAAAAAGATATGGCAAAGTATAAAAGAATTCTGCTGAAGCTCAGCGGAGAAAGCCTGATGGGGGAAAAACAATACGGCATTGACGAAAAAAGACTGGCGGAATATGCCGCACAAATCAAAGAAATCCATGAACAGGGAGTACAAATCGGCATCGTTATCGGCGGCGGAAATATCTTCCGTGGACTAAGCGGAGCCAACAAGGGCTTCGACCGTGTGAAAGGTGATCAGATGGGTATGCTGGCAACTGTCATCAACAGCCTTGCATTAAGTTCCGCATTAGTAGCAGCCGGAGTAAAGGCCGTGTACTTACAGCAGTCCGCATGGAGCCGATCGGTGAATTCTACAGCAAATGGAAAGCGATTGAATGCATGGAAAACGGTGAAATCGTTATCATGTCCGGCGGTACGGGAAATCCTTCTTTACCACAGACACTGGCTCTTCACTGCGCGGCATCGAAATCGAAGCAGACGTAATGCTGAAAGGTACCCGCGTAGACGGCATCTACACAGCCGACCCGGAGAAAGACCCTACAGCTACAAAATTCAGTGACATCACATACGATGAAGTACTGAAACGCGGTCTGAAAGTGATGGACCTCACAGCTACCTGTATGTGCAAGGAAAACAACCTGCCGATTGTTGTTTTTGACATGGACACGGTAGGAAACCTCAAAAAAGTAATCAGCGGAGAAGAAATAGGAACAGTAGTACACAACTGATCCTGACTCCCTGCCAATATACCCGGGGCCGACTAAAAAGGATATAATCAGCTTTCAGACTTTTTAGTCAGTCCCGATTACTTTCTCCCTCCACATTCCTTTTGTTGACTTGCATATACATCATTAAGAAATAAAAGCTATGAAAACCAAAAACGCTTGTTTCTGGATATTCTTATTACTATCCGGAAGTGCTTACGCACAAATGTCTCAAAAGGTACAGTACAGATTTTTAATTCAAATAAGTCCCCACTACCGGGAGTACAACTGACAGCTACCGATGCCCCTGCCACCGATACGGATGCCAACGGGAATTTCCAGTTCAACTTCAGCAAACAAAAACCGGGAATGGCTATCGCTTCTCCGAATGTATATAAGAAAGGATATGAACTGGTAAATAAAGACATGATCAATGGATGGATTCTATCCGAAAACGTCCGTTGAGTATTGTGATGGCTCCCGAGGCACTATAGAAGAAAGCAAGAGCAAGTATTATTCCATCTCCGTTGCCCACTTTTCGAAGAAACAAGAAAAAGCCATTGAAGAAATCAACCAGCTATATATAGCACAGAAAATCAGTCTGCAAGAGCGTAGCGACCGTCTGAAAGCGATGGCGGAAGAATCCAGATCATTTATGAATCAGATCGATCAGTACGCTGAGAAGTTTGCGAGAATAAATCCGGATGACATCAACGCCATCGAGAAGCAAGTATTGGAACTGGTCAATGCCGGGAAACTGTCTGAAGCCATCGAGCTATACAATAAATCCGGAATTATCACTCAGGCCAGAGAGAAGCTGTTACAGAAAACAAAAGCAGAGGAAGACATCGACAAACTGGCCGAAATAATGTACCGATATGCCGACCTCTGCGCCCTGACCGGAGGATGGAAAACGAGAAGAAAGCAAATGATGCCTACAAGTTCGTAGCCGAAGCACTTCCCGACAGGTTTACATACGTGTTTAAATACGCATTGCAGAAATAGGACTAGAAGACAGTGATACCATGGAATGGCTGGACAAATGCCAGAAACTTTCATTTGACGAGAAATCTCTCGTACAAGTACTGAACATAAAAAGTACCCTTGCGCGTCATCATCAGAAAGACTATATCAAAGCCTTGGAGTATGACATCAACGCACTGGAAATACTGTCCAACAAAAATATTTCCATGCCTTCGGGCGATTACTATGCTATCTACCATCAGACGTTCTATTCAATGGGAAAGACATACGAAGCCATGAACGAATTCAAAGAAGCAAAGGAAATCTATGAAGACCAGATCAAAGAAATCAGTGAAGAGATAGCAGACAGCGACAATCAGCTGTTCATAAATATTCAAAGTTCTCAACTTGCCAACATATACAGTCGCTGACAGACATTTACAAGAAGGAAGGCAATGTGTCTAAAGTCAACGAACTGTCAGAGAAATTATTCGAGCTAAATAAAAAGAATGCAGGAGATAATGAAGAAGCCATACTCGAAGCTGAAATAGGAAGACAAGAATACCTGTTCCATCAGGCAGTAGAGAAAGCGGATTACAAACTGGCAGCCGGCAGTATAAAAGAGATTCTGGCAAAAGCCGAGAAACTGTATAAGATGCGTCCCTTGTCCCGCGCCTACTGGTATGCTTTATGGAACTTCGCCTACATCAGCGTAAGCACAGAAACAGAACCGGAAAACTTCCTCACGACCATAAAAGCATTTGAAGACAAGGTAGCCAACGAATTAAAAATCAACAGTGAAGAACAAAAGACCTCATTATTGTACAATATCGAGAAACAATACATTCTATATTACTCCAAAAACGGAAATAAACCCGAAGAAAGGAAGCATGTGGAACAAGCATACCAATATGCCGAAAAACTGAATCTGTTGAATCCGGCAAGATTTGTTCTTGAGATTATCAGTGCACAGGCATCGTATATCGATATGCTCCTGGAACTTTCCGAACATGACAAAGCTCTGAAAGCCGCCATCGACCTGGAAGCATTATACACCATGCAAGGAGTATGGGGATTTCAGGACTTGAGAACAGAGAACAGTATAGGCACCGCAATGGTTTGCGGAGGACTGTATGAATTAGGAGTGGAACATCTGGAAAAAGTAAAGAAAGACAGGGAAAAGCACCTGAAACAAAAGCCGAACGACGTGGATATGATGGGCAGTATCACCACTACCTACAATAACCTGTCGTTGGGATACGGCAAACTTAAAAAATATGCCAAAGCACTGGAAGTGCAAAAGAAAGCATACGAAATCATCAAGACACTGTATCCGCATAATAAAGCCCAACTTGGCACGAACTATCTACTGATGACTCTCAATACAAGTATCGCCTACTATCAGAACAGCAATAATGCGGAGGCTCTGAAATTTCTGCAAGAGGCGGAAAACATCGCAAACGAACTGAAAGAACTCAATCAGCTTTTCAGCTCCTACCCTCTTGTTGTCCGGTTTGCCAAAGGAGACCTTCTGGCCAAATTATCCCAGCCCGGCTCCGAGGAATTATTAAAAACTGGTCTGGAGTATAAGAGCGGCACGCTGCCTAACGATGCCGTTCTGCTCTACCTTATCAATGACTACCGGACCAACAATAATAGCATTTACAGAAAGTAAAGGCATTACTTTCTCAGAATAATCTTCCATGGGACTTTATCGGATACCGGTCCGGTGAAGTCCCATAATTGATATCCATCCTTGTATACCGTCACCCGTTGCTCCTCTTTTTGTTTCTCGGCAGGTATGGGCAGTTGGAAGTTTCCCATTCCGTCAGATACCGTCTTCATGTCCAGCACTTGAACAGTAGCATCCGCCAGCGGACGGTTATCCTCATCTTTCACAGTACCGAAAATCATCGCTAATGAAGAATCCCGACTGATGCCAAGAGTCACATTCTTTTCCAGGCTCAGTACCGTATCTACGTCACATATCCTTTCGATTCTATCTTCAGACGGGCATTCTCACCCAGATATTTAGTATGAATTTCTTTGAAGACAACCTCGTCAGAAAGTCTGTCCACATGACGGGTTTCGCTCTTATCGGCATACTCCAATGTTATATCAGCGCCATAAAAAGGCAAAGAAGATTTGGAAGTATCCGTAAGACGCACCGTGGAAGTGACCGGCGAATAATAATAGAAAGCAAAGAAAGCCAGTGCCACCACCAGTACAGGCACAAGGACATACAATAATACGAACCTCAATGTCCGTTTCACATCTACCGGATCGGGCTTGATAAAGCTTCATTCTCCAAAATCTGCAAATTGTTTGTCGAACTTGAGACGCAAATCATCATAATTGGTATACAAGTCGCAGAAG
>ENA-OQJH01001295-OQJH01001295.1-human-gut-metagenome-genome-assembly--contig:-NODE-1295-length-10726-cov-1.392490_pt1 | contig 10726 bp, 12 predicted proteins | sample MGYA00242597_ERZ504763 | MGnify/ENA primary metagenome ERZ504763 (study PRJEB26092, sample SAMD00036359) | human gut metagenome | host: Homo sapiens | study: EMG produced TPA metagenomics assembly of... | reverse complement strand
TGGTGATTTTACCCGTGCAGAAAAGATCCTTGCATTTAACAATCCGCTGATGCAGTTCTGCCTGTATACAGTTACGATCTTTGTGCTGTCTTTTGGTTCCTATACCATTATCACCAGCCGGGGACTGGATCTGGATGTAGGACAGTTTTCCGCTCTTTTAACCTATAGTTTCCAGATCTTAAGCAGTCTTATGATGGTGTCCATGGTCTTTGTTATGATCACACTGGCTTCTGAGTCTGCAAAGCGAATCGTAGAAGTTCTGGAAGAGAAGAGCAGCCTGGTAAATCCACAAAATCCGGTTTACGAGGTAAAGGACGGTTCTGTTGATTTTGAAAATGTAAGCTTTAAATATTCTAAAAAGGCAGAGAGAAACGCTCTGGAGAACATTAACCTTCATATTAATTCCGGTGAGACTATTGGTATTATCGGTGGAACCGGTTCTTCCAAGTCTACTTTGATCCAGCTGATCTCCCGTCTGTATGATACCACAGAAGGTGTGGTAAAGGTGGGGGGAAGAGATGTAAGGGAATATGACCTTAAGACACTGCGAAACCAGGTTGCTGTTGTTTTACAGAAGAATATCCTGTTTTCAGGTACTATTGAAGAAAACCTGCGCTGGGGTGATAAAAACGCCACTCCAGAGGAAATAGCCCATGCCTGCAAACTGGCCCAGGCAGATGAATTTGTTCTCCGTTTCCCGGACAAGTACAAGTCTTATATTGAGCAGGGCGGTGCCAATGTTTCCGGTGGTCAGAAGCAGAGACTTTGTATTGCAAGAGCGCTGCTTAAGAAGCCGAAGATCCTGATCTTAGATGACTCTACCAGTGCAGTAGATACAAAGACAGATGCTCTGATCCGCAGCGGATTTAAGGAATTTATCCCGGAGACCACCAAGATCATTATCGCACAGCGTATTTCATCTGTTCAGGAAGCCGATCATATTATTGTAATGGACGGCGGTAAGATCCAGGCAATTGGAAATCACGAAGAACTGATGAAGACCAGCCCGATCTACAAAGAAGTATACGACTCACAGAACAAAGGAGGCGGTCAGGATGAAGAATAATGGAAAAGGCATGCCAAAGGCTGGAAAAAAGACGTTTTTGCGCCTGATCCGCACCATTTTCGGATTTTTCCCGGTGCTGATGCCTCTGGTACTCATAGGTATTTTATTTAATGCTATTGTAGGTTCTATTCCGGCAGTTTTTATGCAGAAGGTTATTGCTGTGGTAGAACAGAACTGGCAGTCTGGTGACTGGAATGGCTGCAAGGATGAGATCCTGCGTTATACAGGTATCCTTCTTACACTTTATGGTCTGGCGCTGGCGGCTTCTATCTTCTATAACCGGAAAATGGCTGAGATCACTCAGGGAACTTTAAAGAAGCTGCGTGAAAAAATGTTCAACAGTATGCAGGATTTTCCTGTAAAATATTTTGACACCCATAATCATGGGGATATTATGAGTTACTACACCAATGATATTGACACGCTGCGTCAGCTGATCTCCCAGAGTATTCCGCAGTTTTTAAATTCTGCTGTTATGGTAACTACAGTATTCTGCGTCATGCTTTACTATAGTATCTGGATGGCACTGGTGGTAGTTGCAGGTGTTGTGCTCATGCTGCATATTATAAAGAAAGTAGGCGGAAGTTCTGCAAAATTCTTTATCCAGCAGCAGAAAGCTATTGGTAAGACAGAAGGTTTTGTGGAAGAAATGATGAATGGCCAGAAGGTCATTAAGGTGTTCTGCCATGAAGAAGAAAGCGAAAAGGCTTTTGATGCTATTAATGATGAGCTGTTCCATGTGTCTGAAACAGCTAATAAATACGCAAATACCTTGGGACCGATCTTAAACAATATCGGTAACCTGCTGTATGTGGCAGTAGCTCTTGCCGGAAGCTTATTCCTGATGTTTAAAGTGCCTAATTTAAGCATTTCCCGATTACCATTTTCTATTAGTATCGTAGTGCCGTTCTTAAACATGACCAAACAGTTTGCAGGAAACATCAACCAGGTTTCCCAGCAGATCAATGCCGTTGTCATGGGTATGGCAGGTGCAGAGCGTATTTTTGGCCTGTTAGATGAAAAGCCGGAGGAAGATGAAGGATATGTAACACTGGTAAATGCAGTGGAAAATCCTGACGGAACTCTTTCAGAGCACAAAGAACGTACTGGTGTCTGGGCATGGAAACATCCCCACAGTGACGGAACGGTTACTTATACCAGGCTGACAGGTGATGTACGTTTTGAAAATGTAGATTTTGGTTATGATCCTGGTAAGACAGTTCTTCATAATATTACACTGTATGCAGAACCTGGCAGAAGGTAGCTTTTGTAGGTGCGACTGGTGCCGGAAAGACTACTATCACTAATCTGATCAATCGTTTTTATGATATTTCTGATGGAACCATCCGTTATGATGGCATCAATATCAGGAAGATCAAAAAGTCAGATCTGCGCCATTCTTTAGGTATTGTTTTACAGGATACCAACCTGTTTACAGGTACTGTAATGGAAATATCCGCTACAGTAACCCGGATGCAACAGATGACGAGTGCATAGGAGCAGCAAAACTGGCTGGTGCCCATGACTTTATCACCCGTCTGCCGGAAGGCTATGAGACTGTTATTACCGGAAATGGTGAGAATTTATCTCAGGGACAGAGACAGCTGATCTCCATTGCCAGAGCAGCCGCTGCAGACCCGCCAGTTATGATCTTAGATGAGGCAACATCCTCTATTGATACACGTACAGAGGCTATCGTACAGCGGGGAATGGACGCCTGATGCAGGGACGCACTGTATTTGTCATTGCACACAGACTGTCTACAGTACGAAACTCTGATGTGATCATGGTACTGGAACAGGGCCACATCATCGAGCGCGGCAGCCATGATAAGCTGATCGAGGAGAAAGGAAAGTATTATCAGTTGTATACTGGGGCGTTTGAGTTGGAATGATAGCGCGGGTTTGTAAATAGGATTTATAGATTTGTGAGAAAAAATGTTCGCTCGGAGTCTTTCTGTGCCTGATTTTGTGAGAAGATTTTTGTCAGTTGTGCCCATATTTCTGAGGCATACGCGCGCGTATGTTGATGAATTTGGGTGCGACTGGCGGAAAATCGGCCACAAAGGCAGGTGCATGAAAGGCTTCGAGAGGACATATAGAAAAGGGGGAAGCAGATGGTTGATAAAATGGCGTTCTTAAAAGCGTATAACATTGACGAAGACGATTTTAAGGCAGCTGACATTTCCTGGGAAGAGCTGGCAGCGATCTATGATGATTATCTGTTAAAAGAAGAAAAACTTCGTGGGATCGGCAAAGACTTTGTCAACGATTATCTCTATGATATTGAGCGGGCAGGAATTCATTCCTACCGCTACCGTACCAAAAATCCGGGACATCTTTTAGAGAAGATCATACGAAAAAGAAAAGAAGATCCGGAGAAATTCAAAGATCTGAACCGGAGCAATTATTACAAATACATGACCGACCTGATCGGTATCCGTGTATTCTTCCTGTACCGGGAAGACTGGATCTACTTCCACAAATATATTACCACTGTATTTGAAAATGATCCAAGTATCTACGTAAAAGACCGAGGCCGGGATTTTGACGAAGATCCGTCCCACTGCTATATTGCAGAGCGTCCAAAGGTATACCGTAGAAATGGTGATACACGCATTTATGATGAAAAACTGATCGATATCAAGTCAGACGGCATTTACCGTTCTCTCCACTACATTATCAAGTATAAAGGATATTATGTGGAGATCCAGGGAAGAACGCTGTTTGAGGAAGGCTGGAGCGAGATCGATCATGACATCGTCTATCCATATTATAAAGACGATGAAATGTTAAAAGATTTTTCTACCTTATTAAACCGCCTTTCCGGTATGGCAGATGAGATGAGTTCCTATTTCCGCAGGATGCGCAGTGTGAGAGAAGAGCAGGGGTTACTGTCACACCATTCGGGGGAAGGTAAAAAAGAATGATAGTTCAACCATGACAGTAACAAAATACGCTTTCTTTTCCAGGTTCCAGAAGGAACCATAGAAGAGAAAGCGTATTTTATATACAGCAGTGAGCAAGAATGTTATACTCACATGCTTTCTGTTTTAACCAGCCAGATGCAGTACATTGATCAGTAAGATCCAGCTTAATCCATAGTAAGAAACAACAGCAACCAAGTCGTTTACAGTTGTGATCAGTGGACCAGAAGCAACGGCCGGGTCAACATTGATCTTTTTAAAGAACAGTGGGATACAGGTACCTACGGCACCGGAGATCACCATTGCTAAAAGTAACGCAGCTCCGATACAGCCGGATACAGCATAGGCGAATGCAAAAGGCTTTCCTTTTGCGACTACAATGTATAAGCCAATGGCTGTGAAAGAAAGTACGCCAAGGATCAGACCATTTGAGAAGCAATGCGCATTTCCTTCCATACCAGTTCCAGCTTCTGCTTTCCGGTAAGGGACTCGTCCATAAGCACACGGATGGTAACAGCCAGAGACTGGGTACCAACGTTCCGGCCATGTCAAGGATCAGGGACTGGAAGCACATGATCAGTGTCAGCTGGCTTACTACCTGTTCAAAGAGGCCTACAACAGAGGAAACTACCATACCCAGAGCCAACAGAACTAACAGCCATGGAAGACGTTTCTTTAAACTTTCTTTTAAAGGTTCCTTTAAATCTTCCTCAGCAGTCAGACCTGCGAACTTAGCGTAATCTTCACCCATCTCATCATCGACCAGGTCTACGATACTCTGGGAAGTGATAACACCTAACAGTTTGTTGTTATTATTAAGGACTGGGATAGAGTCCTCGGAATAGTCTTTCAGTTTTTCAATACAGTCATCGATCAGTTCATGACCATATACATAAGGATAAGAGGTAACGATCAGATCCTCCAAAGCGGAGTCCTGTCTTGCAATGATCAGATCCTTCAGATCCATTGCGCCATAAAAGGTCTGATCCTCTGTTACCATAAAATGGTAGAAATATTGTCATTCTTAGCTGCCTGTTCTACCAGACTGCTCATAGCCTGCTTTACGGTCAGATTTTCGCGGATCACAATACAGTTTGTGGTCATCCAGCTACCGATCTCGTCTTCATCGAAGGCTGCGATCACGGCAATATCTTTTTTTGCGTCATCATCCAGAAGTTCTGTAAGAAGAGAGCGTTTTTCTTTGGAAGTCATTTTCAAAACATCCACAACAGCGTCTGTTTCCATAGCAGAAAGGATAGCAGCAGCTTTCTTTACGTCCATTTCATCCAGATATTCCGCTGCCTGTTTCTGGTCGATATGCTCGAAAATATCAGAAAGCATATCTGTATCAAGGATACGGCAGATCTTGCGCCGTTCAGCTAAGGTCAGTTCCGGGAAAATGTCAGCAAGGTCGTTTTCATGGTAATCTTCCAGTTTATTTCTCAGAATACCGGTGAGGCATTGCTTCGGATTACAGACAGGATCTCCTGGCTGTGATCCTTGAACTTGAACTTTGTTTTCCATTTTCATGTCTTCCTTTCATCTTTATTTTATTCAGTTTTCAACACGCCATCCTGTATAAACATGATTTTATGGGCACAACAAAACCTGCACCTGTAAAATGTGCAGAAATAATAAACGCAGCATGTATCTGTGCGTCTGAGGATATGCGTGACAACTAAATTGAAAGACGGTATCCGTCCTCCATTTACAGTTTTGCGATGGATATTACAGGAGTTGTAAGAACGGGATAAGAAATGAAAAAGAAGTCCTGTATTTCAAGTTATATGAAATTATACGAAACAGAACAGACCGCTGTTTCCTTTATATCCCGTGCGTTTACTTCGCCCATGACTATCGCAACCGTCCATTCTGTTCACCTGCCTTTTTCGTAAGATTAATGACCTGATGGCCTGAAGCGTTTATTAACAACTTCTTTACATATTATAAAGCCTGAGATCAAAATTTTTCAATATAAAATGTGTAAAGGTACCGATAAAATTGGGTAAAATTTCTCAAATAGGATATGAAAAAGATGGCACGAAAAACAGAAAAAATGTTTTGCGCCATCTTTTATAGGGAGATATTCTTAACGCCTGATATCTGGCAGAAAGGGGCTTATAAATATAAATAGGTTACAGTCGGTAGCATACTTTGCCTGGATTTAAGATCATTTTCGGATCAAATACACGTTTGATACCTTCCATTAACGCCATGTTGGTCTCACCAATAGACTCTACCAGATACTGGATCTTACCGGAGCCGATACCATGTTCACCGGAAACAAGTCCGCCCTGTGCGGACGCTTCTTTATAGATAAGGTCAAAGAACTTATCGACACGCTTCTTAAATTCTTCTTCTGTAAGGTCATTGGAGCACTCATAAATATGAAGATTTCCGTCACCTGCATGTCCAAAGGAACGGATCACAAGACCACATTCCTCGCCGGTCTTATTTACAAATTCAAGATAAGAAGCGATCTTTGTAACAGGAACGACTACATCACACTCATCAAGGAGCTTAGTCTCTTCCATGATCACTTCCAGGAAAGCAGAGCGGGCTGCCCAGGCGTCACGCATTTTGGCAGGACTGTCAGCAACCAAACGTCCATGGCACCGGCGTCAAGGACCAGTTCAGCTGCCTGTTCAAGAAGTGTATATAACTGGTCTTCGCTGTCAGAATCCAGAGTGATCAGAAGATAAGCGCCTACAGGCTGTCCCTCCATTTCTCTCGGAAAAGTAGAACGTCCGGTATGGCGTTCGGAAGCCAGTACGATCTCACGTTCCATAAATTCGATGGCTGAGGATTTAAAGAAGACATTTTTAATTTCGGTACTGTTTCAAGAGCAGTTTTCAGATTCTTCAATGGTACGATCAGAGAAGCGCTTGCCTTTGGAGCAGGAATGATCTTTAAGGTCAGTTCCGTAATGATGCCTAATGTACCTTCAGAGCCGATCATAAGGTTCAACAGAGAATAACCGGAAGAGGTCTTGGAAACCGTAGCACCAAGGTGGGTGATCTCGCCCGTTGGAAGCACAACGGTCATGGCGCGTACATAATCTCTGGTGGAACCATATTTAACAGCGCGCATGCCGCCTGCATTAGTAGCTACATTTCCACCTACGCAGGCAAATTTTTCACCTGGATCCGGCGGTACATCATGCCTTTTGTCAGGCAGTCCGCAGCAAGGTCATTTAAAAAGAACGCCACATTCAATATTTACAACGAAATTTTCCAGATCATAATTTAAGATCCGGTTCATTTTTGACATATCAAGAAGAACACCGCCAAGAAGGGGAACAGCGCCGCCTGCAAGTCCGGTTCCGGCACCTCTTGGTGTAACAGGAATGGTATTTTCATAGCATATCTTCATAACAGCAGCTACTTCCTCTGTGGAACGTGGCTGGACTACCAGGTCGGGCATATGAGTGCCGTAAATAGGCATTTCATCTCTGGAAAAATCAGGTTGATATCATCGCCGGTAAGGATGTGATCCGATACCGCTTTCAGCTTGGAATGATCTCAGGTGTGAGAGTATTATATTGATCCATAGTTTATAACCTCCTGTGCTGTATATCAGGGCGTATCTTTTTTAAAACAGAGCCTGTTCATCTGGCAGTTTCATTATATAAAAGGGGACAAAATTGTGCAATGTGTAAAATATACAAAGATAAAAAGGGGATTTTGTATGTAATTTTATTAACAATGCACAATAAAACAGGGGTGACTTTTACATGATTTTCCGGAAAGGATTTTCCGGAAAAGATGAGAGGGGAGGAAAAAAACGGAAAGGCTTTGCCGGTTTTTAAACTATGGTTTGTTAGAGAATTAACGACCTTGAAACAGCAGTAAAAATGACAGGAAATACCATGAGAAAAATGCTGTTTTTTTATGTTGAAAATCAACAAAAATTGTGAAAAGTGAAAGAGGAATGGGAAAAGCGCAAGGATTTTGGGGAATACACTTGTATAGTGAAATTATTTTAGGTATAATGAAACGAGATATACTAAGATGAAACGGGCAGACTGCCGTTTTATCAGACAAAAAATAGGAGGAATACTCGTGAACAGAGAGAAGATTATTGTAATCGACTTTGGTGGTCAGTACAATCAGCTGGTTGCCCGCCGTGTACGTGAGTGCAATGTTTATTGTGAGATCTATTCTTACAGAACTGATATTGAAAGATCAAAGAAATGAATCCAAAGGGTATCATTTTAACCGGCGGACCAAACAGTGTATATGAAGAAGGCGCTGCAACCTGCAGCAAAGAACTGTTTGAACTGGGAATTCCGGTACTTGGACTGTGCTATGGTGCACAGCTGATGATGCATTTATTAGGCGGTCATGTATGCAAGGCACCTGTTCGTGAATACGGAAAGATCGAAGTAACCGTAGATCAGTCCAGCAAGCTGTTCAGTAACGTATCTGAAAAGACCATCTGCTGGATGAGCCACAACGATTACATCGAAAAAGAAGCTCCTGGATTTAAGATCATCGCTCACACAGACAACTGCCCGGTAGCAGCTGTAGAGTGTGCAGAAAAGAACCTGTATGCGATCCAGTATCATCCAGAGGTACTTCATACTGTAGAAGGAACCAAGATGCTGTCCAACTTCGTATACAATGTCTGCGGCTGTGCAGGTGACTGGAAGATGGATGCATTCGTTGAGAATACCATCAAAGCCATCCGTGCAAAAGTGGAAACGGTAAGGTGCTGTGTGCACTGTCCGGCGGTGTAGACTCCTCTGTAGCAGCAGTTATGCTTGCAAAGGCAGTTGGCGACCAGCTGACCTGTGTATTCGTAGATCACGGTCTGCTGCGTAAAAACGAAGGCGACGAAGTAGAAGAAGTATTCGGACCAAACGGCCCATACAACTTAAACTTCATCCGTGTCAATGCCCAGGACCGTTTCTACAGCAAATTAGCAGGTGTAGAAGAGCCTGAAAGAAAACGTAAGATCATCGGTGAAGAATTCATCCGTGTATTTGAGGAAGAAGCAAAGAAGATCGGCGCTGTAGATTTCCTGGTACAGGGAACCATCTATCCAGACGTTGTAGAAAGTGGTCTGGGCGGTGAATCTGCAGTGATCAAGTCCCATCACAATGTAGGAGGACTTCCTGACTACGTAGATTTCAAGGAGATCATCGAACCTCTCCGTGACCTGTTCAAAGATGAAGTACGTAAGCCGGCTTAGAGCTTGGTATCCCGGAGAAACTGGTATACCGTCAGCCATTCCCAGGCCCAGGCCTTGGAATTCGTATCATCGGCGAAGTAACCGCTGAAAAAGTAAAGATGGTACAGGAAGCAGACGCCATCTACCGCGAAGAGATCGCAAACGCAGGTCTCGACCGCAGCATCGGCCAGTACTTCGCAGCACTGACCAACATGCGCTCCGTAGGCGTTATGGGCGATGAAAGAACCTACGACTACGCCATCGCATTAAGAGCCGTAAACACCATCGACTTCATGACTGCCGAAGCAGCCGAGATTCCGTGGGAAGTACTTGGAAAAGTGGCAAGCAGAATTGTTAATGAAGTGAAGCATGTGAACAGAGTGCTTTATGATTGCACTGGAAAGCCACCGGCTACGATTGAATTCGAATAACGGACATTTGAGCCATAAATCCTTATTTTATAGGGATTGTGGCTCTTTTATTTTGCTTCGTGATGTTAGTGTGATGTTAAGAATGATGTGCCATTACTTTTCCTATCAAATGAGCATTATTCTTGTGATGTGCAGCTTCCTGTAAAAGTGCAATCGAAAACAGTTGCAAATCGGAAGTGCAATCCAATATGGTTGCAGATAGAAAAAAGAGCCGCCTCGGTCTGAGACGGCTTTACAGATTCAATTCTTGCGAAACTGGTTCAAGCGGTCTGCCAGCTTCTGATCCTTATCCGGATAAGATGTGAGTATGTGTCGAGAGTGGTCTTTATAGATTCGTGACCTAGCCGCTCCGCAATCTCCAATGGAGTAAAACCGAGTTCTATCAGCATACTTGCATGAGAGTGCCGCAGGTCATGAACTCTGATCGGCTTCAGACCAACCCTTTCTGATACCCTTTTCATTTCTTTTTCGAGAGCTGTCTTCTGGAAGTAAAATATCCTGTCGCCATTTCCAATACCATAGAGCTTTGAAATGTATTCCTGGATATCGTTATATAAGAAGTCCGGAATGGAAATACATCGCTTTGCTTTTGGTGTCTTCGGTTCAAGGAATAACTCCTCACCCTTGATTTTTGCATAATTCTTATTGATATCGATTCGCTTGGATGAAAGAATGTCTGCTGGAGTGAGAGCCAAAAGCTCTCCGGAACGCATACCGGTATAAAACAATATGTCAAACGCAAGCTTCATCGATGATTTATTGATTGCACTTGAAAACTTCTCATACTCAGCCTGTGTCCAGATGTTCATTTCATCTGCTTTGCTCTTTCCCATACTACCGGCCGCCTTGCATGGATTGACAGGTAGGCGGTAATGAGATACTGCGTAGTTCATTATTGCTGACAGCTGATTATTCACAGTTTTTAGATATGTTTGCGAGAATGGCTTTCCATCATCATCCCGATAGGAGATAAGCTCATTCTGCCATTTTCTGACCTTTATTGTATCAATGTCACAAATCTTCTGCTTTCCAAAGTAGGGGAGCAGCTTCGTTTCAATAATAAACCGCTTATTATCCATTGTGGTAGGTTTCAAGTGGTGTTCCATATCTTCCAGATAATTTGCAACGAGG
>ENA-OQJH01001294-OQJH01001294.1-human-gut-metagenome-genome-assembly--contig:-NODE-1294-length-10740-cov-2.219165_pt1 | contig 10740 bp, 13 predicted proteins | sample MGYA00242597_ERZ504763 | MGnify/ENA primary metagenome ERZ504763 (study PRJEB26092, sample SAMD00036359) | human gut metagenome | host: Homo sapiens | study: EMG produced TPA metagenomics assembly of... | reverse complement strand
CAAAACTAACTCGTCCATCGGGAAATTTCTCTCATCGAGCACGCGCAGGAATTCCTGTCCTACGGCTCCGCTTACGCCAACAATAGCTACTTTCATCTTTTTCTTTTGTTAAATTGTGAATATTGAATTTCTTTCCTGTCGAATAGAAAAGATTTGGCTGCAAAATTATAACAATTTAGCATATAAACATCGCTTTTGAGAGAAATATTTCAGTTTTTCGGCAGATTTCTTTAACCTTACGTATAATCAAGTGTGGTTGTTGGATCGGATAAATGCACCAAAAGGGATGCGTTCTCCGTCGCGATGCGAATCGGATTGGTTTCGTAGCTTGATAAGATTATCTTTATTGCCTAATATTACTTCGTTTAACTATAGTGTAACGCAAGGATAACTATAGTCTCCCTTGCGTATAACTATAGTCATACGCAAGAGACACTATAGTAGAACGAAATAAAAGTGCCTAACGAAATAGATCTTGATAGGTAAGCGGGGGAAAAAAAGTAGTAAAGTAAGTAATTGACTGCTGAATAATACGTCTGGACATTCATTGTGATTCTGCAAACTTTTTTGTTCCTTTGCATTGAATTCCTAAAGCCACAGCCTATGAACCTGTTTGATTTTAATTTAACCTTACCGATAACCGACCCGACTTGGGTATTCTTTTTGGTATTGATTATCATTCTCTTTGCTCCGATGATCCTCGGACGTCTTCATATACCTCATATTATAGGCATGATTCTGGCGGGTGTATTGATTGGCGAACACGGCTTTCATGTGCTCGACCGTGACAGCAGTTTCGAACTCTTCGGCAAAGTGGGATTATATTATATCATGTTTCTTGCCGGGCTCGAAATGGATATGGAGGACTTTAAGAAAAACCGGACGAAAAGTGTTGTGTTCGGCTGGCTCACCTTTCTGATTCCGATGGCGTTGGGAATATGGAGTAGTATGAGTATGCTGGGTTATGGCTTTCTCACGGCGGTGTTATTGGCAAGTATGTACGCTTCCCATACTTTAATAGCCTATCCTATTATTAGCGTTATGGATTGTCGCGTTTGCGCAGCGTCAATATAACCATTGGGGGGACGGCTGTCACCGTCACTCTTGCTTTGATTATTCTTGCCGTCATAGGTGGTATGTTTAAAGGCACTGTTGATGGTTGGTTCTGGGTATTCCTTGTGGCAAAAGTGGCTTTTCTCGGATTCCTGATTGTTTTCTTCTTTCCCCGTATCGGGCGTGGTTCTTCCGGAAGTATGATGACAGCGTGATGCAGTTTGTGTTTGTACTGGCAATGGTTTTCCTTGGAGGAGGGTTGATGGAATTCGTGGGAATGGAAGGAATTTTAGGCGCTTTCCTGGCAGGCTTGGTGTTGAATCGTTTGATTCCTCATGTATCTCCTTTGATGAACCGCCTGGAGTTTGTGGGAAATGCCTTGTTTATTCCTTATTTCCTGATTGGTGTCGGGATGATTATTGATGTAAGGAGCCTGTTTACCGGAGGTGAAGCATTGAAGGTGGCTATTGTAATGACGGTGGTGGCGACTTTTAGTAAATGGTTGGCTGCCTGGATCACGCAGAAGATATACCGGATGCAGTCGAATGAACGGAGCATGATATTCGGCTTGAGTAATGCGCAGGCTGCGGCTACACTGGCAGCAGTACTGATCGGCCACGAAATTATTATGGAGAATGGAGAACGCTTGTTGAATGATGATGTATTGAACGGTACGGTAGTGATGATACTTTTCACTTGCGTCATCAGTTCTTTGGTGACCGAACGTTCGCCCGCCGTTTCGCTCTGGATGAAAATGTGCAAGCGGAAGAAGAAGCTAAACAGATAAATAAGGAGCAGATCCTGATTCCGGTCGCTAATCCGGAGACGATTGAAGATTTGGTTAATCTGGCTTTGGTGATAAAGGATGCCAAGCAGAAGAATGCATTGGTTGCATTGAATGTGATTAATGATAATAACAGTTCGGAGAAGAAAGAGCAGCAGGGTAAACGGAATTTGGAGAAGGCTGCCATGATTGCTGCTGCCGCCGATGTGCCTGTCACGATGGTGAGCCGTTATGATTTGAATATTGCTTCGGGGATTATCCATACGATCAAAGAATATGAAGCTACAGATGTTGTGATCGGTCTGCACCGGAAGGCCAATATTGTCGACTCTTTCTTCGGACATCTGGCTGAAAGCCTATTGAAAGGTACGCATCGTGAAGTGATGATTGCCAAATTCCTGATGCCGGTTAACACCCTGCGCCGAATTAATATTGCCGTTCCGCCAAAGGCTGAATATGAATCGGGTTTCTCAAAGTGGGTGGAACATTTCTGCCGTATGGGAAGCATCCTCGGCTGTCGGGTGCATTTCTTTGCCAATGAGCGTACATTGATGCGCCTTCAGCAACTGGTGAAGAAAAGACATGCAGGTACCCCGACAGAATTTTCCATCCTGGAAGAATGGGAAGATCTCCTGTTATTGACAGGACAGGTGAATTATGACCACTTGCTGGTGGTTGTTTCTGCCCGTCGCGGTCTATCTCTTACGATACCTCTTTTGAACGTCTGCCGGCGCAACTGGGAAAATATTTCTCTAATAATAGTTTGATTATCATCTATCCCGATCAGTTTGGAGAACCGCAGGAAATTGTGTCATTCTCTGATCCTCGCGGGCATAATGAGTCTCAACATTATGAGAAAGTGGGTAAATGGTTCTATAAATGGTTAAAGAAAAACTGATGGAAAGATACGACTGGCAACAGAGAACAGCACTCCTGTTAGGAGAGGAAAAGATGGAACGCATCCGCAACGCGCACGTATTGGTCGTGGGATTGGGTGGAGTGGGGCTTACGCCGCCGAGATGATCTGCCGCGCAGGAGTCGGACGGATGACGATTGTAGATGCCGATACAGTGCAGCCTACCAATATGAATCGTCAGTTGCCGGCCATGCATTCCACACTGGGAATGTCGAAAGCGGAAGTATTGGCTGCCCGTTATAAAGATATAAATCCGGATATCGAATTGACCGTTCTGCCCGTCTACCTGAAAGATGAGAATATACCGGAACTGCTGGATGCCAATCAATATGATTTTATAGTAGATGCTATTGATACAATCAGTCCGAAATGCTTTCTGATTTATGAAGCGATGAAACGTCGTATAAAGATTGTTTCCAGTATGGGAGCAGGAGCGAAGAGTGACATCACCCAAGTTCGTTTTGCCGATCTTTGGGAAACGTATCATTGCGGTTTGAGCAAGGCGGTACGGAAACGCTTGCAGAAGATGGGAATGAAACGGAAACTTCCGGTAGTGTTCAGTACGGAACAAGCCGATCCGAAAGCCGTGTTGCTGACGGATGATGAACAGAATAAGAAATCGACGTGTGGAACAGTCAGTTATATGCCGGCCGTGTTTGGGTGCTATCTGGCTGAATATGTCATTAAACGATTATAAAGGCTATTATGATAAAACTAGAAGGTATAACGAAGAGTTTCGGCTCATTACAGGTGTTGAAAGGCATTGATCTGGAAATCAATAAAGGAGAAATTGTCAGTATCGTAGGCCCGAGCGGTGCCGGTAAAACGACTTTGTTGCAAATCATGGGCACTCTCGATGAACCGGACGCGGGTACGGTGCAGATTGACGGAACAGTAGTAAGCCGGATGAAAGAGAAAGAACTATCTGCATTCCGTAATAAGAATATAGGTTTTGTTTTCCAGTTTCATCAACTGTTGCCGGAGTTTACGGCATTGGAAAATGTGATGATTCCCGGCCTTATTGCAGGCGTTTCTTCCAAAGAGGCAAATGACCGTGCCACGAAGATTCTGGATTTCATGGGGCTGGTTGACCGGGCTTCTCATAAACCGAATGAACTGTCGGGAGGTGAGAAACAACGGGTAGCGGTAGCGCGGGCTTTGATTAACGACCCGGCAGTTATTCTGGCAGACGAACCATCCGGTAGTCTGGATACACATAATAAAGAAGATTTACATCAACTGTTCTTCGATTTGAGGGACCGTCTGGGGCAGACTTTTGTCATTGTGACGCATGACGAGGGACTTGCCAAAATCACGGACCGGACAGTCCATATGGTGGATGGTATGATTAAAAAATATTAATTAGAGAACCTAACTTCTAAAAATGTATACCAAAAAGGTAGAGCCTTGCAAGTGTTCTATCTTTTAGCTATATATTTATAGTCGCTTCTCTACGGAAGTCTGTGAAGATGATAGTAGAGTGTTTGTTTTGTTTGTGTGTGATGCATTCTTGTCTGGTGTGATAGGAATGCATCTTTTTTATTTATTATAACAAATGTAGGGCTCGATCCGTTCAAGATCAATAGGAGTGAACTCCTCATAAAGGGATAATTGCTTCAGACTTTTTAAGATTCCTTTCTTTTTCCGATATTCTATGATGACCTTCGCTTGATAGTAGTTTATATATGGATGACGCATCATTCGTTCCATACCGGCTTTGTTTAATTGATACGGTGTATCTGATGGGTGTCAATAGAAAACCACGGGCGGAGTCTTTCGGCTTTTAGATGAATCTCTTGTAACTGCTCTATCCGGCAAAAGCCCCCCAGCCGTTTGCGGTAATTCACGATCATCCGGGCAATAGTGCTTCCGACTCCCGGAATCTTTTTAAGTTCGGTGGTATCAGCAGAGTTGAGGCTGACGACAGTTCCCGGTTGGTATTTCACAAGTGTGTCCCGTTGTATGCTTTGTACGGTTAATAATCGTATTGTATCTTTATCTTTCGAACTGAAATCTTCTGTAATTTGGATATAAGGATGAAGAGTCTGGTATTGTTCTTCTGTGAGTCCGTATATCTTCTGAAAATCCTCCGGATGGCGGAATTTGCCTTGTTTATGGCGATAGTGCAGGATATTCTTTATCATCCAGGATGGTAATCCGAGCGAAAGAAAAGTGGTGGAGTCTGCGGTGTTTGGATCAAACATCGTAAGCTTAATTTCCCTTTGAGGGTTGATGGAAAAGAATGACCGAACCTGTTGTGAGGTTTTGTTTCCCGGAGAGAGGCAATAAGTCATTATATTCTTGATCGGATTTCTCATTCTTTGTGCAGCCGGTATCTTCGGTACGAGTGAAAAAGGCAAAGAGTTCAGGAGCTGCATATACTCCTAAAATAAGAACGACAAGGACGATAATGCCTTGTCGTTCGGTTTTAGTATAATAAAGGAAGTCTTTCCACATTATAGCTTGATTAGTCCCAGTTCATTGATAAATATCAGTGAGATGGCGATTGGTGCGATATATTTTAATATAAAGATGATAAGCTTGTATACCGGTATCTTTAACGAGCCGTCATTGGTAATCTCTGACCATACAATCTTTTTATCCAGATACCATCCGGTAAAGAGGGAGATACACAGTCCGCCAAGCGGTAACATGATTTTAGCTGTTACGAAGTCGAAGAGATCGAACATTCCCAGTCCGAAAACGGTGAATTCTTTCATGACTCCCAATGATAATGAACAGAATATTCCGAGAAAGACACAACCGCCGGTGACTAACCTTGCTGCTTTTCCACGGGAAAGATTGAACTCCTCGTGAAGATAAGCGGTTACTACTTCATGCAAAGAAATGGTAGAAGTTAAAGCAGCCATCGCCAACAATGCGTAGAACATTACAGAGAATATGTATGCTAGTACGGGAACTCCGCCAAATGCCTGTTGGAATACATTAGGCAGCGTGATAAAGATCAGACTGGGACCTGAATCCGGTTGTATGCCAACCGAAAAGGCTGCCGGGAAGATGATAAATCCGGCTAGTATTGCCACAAAAGTATCAATGATTCCTACACTGAAAGCTGTTTTAGTCAGATTGGTTTCTTTACTGAAATAAGAGGCGTAGGTGCAAAGGCATCCCATACCCAGACTCAAAGAGAAGAAAGCCTGTCCCATAGCACTTAAAAACACATTTCCGTCCACTTTGCTAAAGTCGGGTTTGAGCAGGAATTCAATACCCGCACCAGCTCCCGGTAGAGTGACCGAACAAACTACCAGTATGAGGATAATGATAAACAAGGTAGGCATCATGATCTTCGAAGACTTTTCAATTCCCTTTTCTACTCCTTTCACGATGATGAAATGAGTAATCAATAAAAATGCTACCAACCATACGACCGGTCGCCACGGGCTACTGGAGAATTGTTGGAAAGAAGAGATAAACTCTCCGGAGTTTTTCCGGCAAAGCCATTGGTGGCAGCCTCAAGAATATATTCAAGTGTCCACCCTGCTACTACTGCATAATAACTAAGTATCAGGAAACCTGCTAATACTCCCATGCGTCCTACCCAACGCCAATGCGTTCCCGGAGCTAATGTTTGATACGCTCTTGCAGTGTTGGCTCTTGATCGGCGTCCTATCAGGAACTCGGCAATCATAATAGGCAGTCCCAAGAGAAAGATACAACCTAAATAGATCAGTATAAAAGCGGCACCTCCATGATTTCCTGTTTCGTATGGAAACCTCCATATATTACCCAACCCAACTGCAGAGCCGGCAGAAGCGAGTATGACCCCTAATTTGCTGCCGAAGTTCGCTCTATCAAATTTTTGCCATAAATCTTGTTTTATCTTACAAATCGTTATAAAATATGCGAGTTAAAGTGCAAATATAGAAAATGATACTTATATTTGCACGAAAATTGTAATATTATTTAGATATGCTATCTTATATTAAGAAATATCCTATCTCGCTTTTATCATTTTGACAGTGATTTATCTGTCGTTCTTTAAACCGCCTAAGACGGATTTGAATGAAATTCCCAATTTAGACAAACTGGTTCATGTTTGTATGTATTTCGGTATGTCGGGGATGTTGTGGCTGGAGTTTTTGCGTGCACATCGCAGGGATCATGCTCCGATGTGGCATGCGTGGGTAGGGGCGTTCCTTTGTCCGGTGCTTTTCAGCGGTTGTGTGGAGTTGTTGCAGGAATACTGTACTACTTACCGGGGTGGTGACTGGTTGGATTTGCGGCCAATACAACAGGGGCGATTCTGGCTAGTTTAGTGCCTATTATGTCGTACGGCCGAGGATGAAAATAAATAAATAGTAAAAGGCAACCTATGAACAACAAAGGTGAACGATAAGCCGTGAACGATGGCAAATAATAAACGTGAATAATGGATATGATCTAGTCAACCATTATTCACCGTTTATCATTTATCATTTGAAGTTTACCATTCCGGCTTTATAGAAATTCTACCGTTGAACTAAGCTTGATCCATTGGAACCTTTAATAAGAATGGTATATCCTTTGGGTTTATCTTCTTGCAAATCCTTTATAACTTCCTGCACATCTGCATAAGTTTTAAAAGAATGTTCACTTGTGGCAAACTGTTCTCCCACGAGCCATACTTCTCAAAATCACTTTCTTTGATGTAGTCAACGATTTTCTGATGCTCGGCCGGGCTATCAGCACCTAGTTCGCGCATATCTCCTAATATGAGCATCTTGTGAGGGACTGTCATGTTCTGGAAGTTTTGCAAGGCAGCCATCATGCTGGTTGGGTTTGCGTTGTATGCGTCAATGATAAGCGTGTTATCTTCCGTCTTTTTAAGTTGGGAACGGTTGTTCTGTGGCGTATACTCTGCCAGAGCTTCATCGATCTTCTTTGCTTCCACTCCGAAGAAACGTCCGATAGTGATTGCAGCCAGGGCATTCGGGAAATTATATTCTCCGATCAACTGTGTACAGACTTGATGGAGTTCACCGTCTTTACCGGCTTTCCATTCGAAAGCAAGATAAGGCGAATTGCCGGTAATCCGGCCATTGACATAGAGATCATCTTCTGTTCCATAAGAAATCAGGTTCAATCCCTGTGAGATATTCATCAAATAGGGGTTATCGTGATGGATAAAGGTGATGGCATCTTTCTTGCGGAGGAAATCATAAAGCTCTCCTTTGGTTTTGATAACTCCTTCGAAAGAACCGAATCCCTCCAGATGAGCTTTGCCTACGTTAGTGATAATCCCATAATCCGGTTCGGCTATTCCGCAAAGAAACTTGATTTCCCCCGGATGGTTGGCGCCCATCTCAATGACGGCAAGGTCATGTTCCGGTTTTAACCGTAGCAGGGTAGTCGGTACGCCGATGTGGTTGTTGAGATTACCTAAAGTATAAAGTACATTGTGGGCTTGGCAGAGAACGCTGGAAATTAACTCTTTGGTGGTTGTCTTTCCATTAGTGCCCGTAATGCCGATCACTCGCGTTCCGAGTTGGCGGCGATGATAGTTGGCAAGCTGCTGCATGGTTTGCAGGCAGTCGTCTACAAGTATATATCGTTGATCGCCTTCTACGGCATACTGTATTTCATCGATAATGGCAAACGCGCATCCGGAGTCCAGCGCTAATTTGGCAAATGCATTACCGTTGAACGACTCACCTTTCAAGGCGATAAACAAAGAACCGTCCGGGCAGTTCCGGCTATCAGTAGTTACTGATTGGCAATCCAGAAAAATCTGGTAAAGAGCAGAAAGTTTCATAACCTGATCTTTTATTTAAAACGTTGCAAAGATAGGCTATTCTTTCGGATTTAAAGGGAGTTCGGACAGTTTTTTGCTTAGGCATATATCAAAGGAAGAGTCAGGATCATCCGGCATCCTTCTGTGTAAGAAGTGTCGATCCGGAGGCTGCCTCCTAACTTTTCGGCAATACTCCGGCATATCGGAAGTCCGAGCCCGGTGCCCTGCGTGAAAGAGTTCATTTTGTAGAAACGTTCAAATACTGCTTCCTGTTGGTCTTTCGGGATGCCTGTTCCTGTATCGGTGACGCTGATTTCAATTTTCTTTTCTGCTTCCAATACGGAATAAGCGATGCGAATACTGCCACGAGTCGTAAATTTAGCGGCATTATGTGCCAGGTTGTTCAATACTTGTGATATACGTTCCGAATTACTGCGTATGAGCAGGCTTTCTCTTTCAGGTTCGAATAAAACCTCCACATCTTTCTGCGTGTTATCTTTGGCAACTTCAGATGCAAGTTGACAGATTGCATGAAGGTCTGTTTCGGCGTCAGTGGGCAGTTGTTCATATTGATCCAGTTCGGACAGCGTGAGCACATCAGTCACCAGTCGAAGCAAGTCGTTGCTGTTGCTTTTGATGATATTGACATACTCCTGTGTTTCTGGACTATTGTTGTAATGGTCGCTTAATACTTGCGAGAAGCCTACGATAGAGTTGAGCGGTGTGCGGATTTCGTGCGTCATGCTTTGGATAAACGTTGTTTCATCCGGCTGCTTGCCTCCGCTATATCTTTGGCTTTACGCAATTCTTCCCTCGATACCATAAGTTCTTCATTCCTTATTTTAAGTTCGGCTTCCGAAACTTTCAGTTTGCGTTTCAGGAAGTTTTCTCTATAAAGGAATATGAATAAAATACCTAATAAAATAATCAATGAAATAATCAAGGTTGTTTTATTATGCAACTCCTTCTGTTGTGCCTGAAGCATGAGTTCTTTCTTTTCGGCATTGAGTTTTTCTACATTTAATAAGGTGGCGAATTCGCTGCTGGCCACTTGCTCATTGGCTATTTTCAAAGAGTCATCCGTGTTGATGTACATTTGCAGATATTTGACCGCCAGATTCATATTCCCCATCTTTTGGTAGATTTCTCCCTGTGTGCGGTAATGGATGCTGCTAAGTATGCTTGCTTAAACGGCGTTCTTCTTTTCCTGCATCTTTGCGGCTTCTAGTGCTTTCTGATATTGTTTGGTCTGCTGGTAGTATAAACATTCTATATTATACAGTCTCTTTTTGATAGACTCCAGTCTTTTGTCCTGTTCAAACGCTGCCTGACACTCCTTCAGTAATTTTTCGGCAGCTTGAAAGTCGCCGAACTTGCTGTAGTAGTTTACGAATTCCAACTTGGCAGATATTTGTTGCGTAGAGGAATTGGCAGTTGCAATGGCTTTTTCCACAGCAGCCAATGCTTCTTTTTGCTTTTTCTGGTTGATGTAATAGTTGGCTATCTGGGCATAAGTCTGGGAGATGTTGTAGTTTTCGAGCTTGTATTTTTCAGTCAGCTCGATTTCTTTCAATCGCCACTCGAAACGCCATCGAATCGAATCTTTTGATGGTGTAGATTTGCGACATGATGTTATAGCAACGGGAGAGGCCGGTCTTATCATCCTCTTCTTGAGCTTCTTTTAACATGTTTTGCACTTCATAAAGTGCTATGTTCGTTCTGCTTGTTTTTAGGTAATAGGTAATTAATCTGTTAGCCCATGCGAAGTAATAGTATTTAGGCTGATGAGTGGCCTTGGCGAATTCTTTTACTTTGTTGGTATAGTGGATTACGCTGTCTTCATTGGTTCCCTGGAAATAATAATAATCCAGTTGAGTAGCTATGGCTACTGCCTGCATCCGTTCGTCCTGCCGTTCGCCGGCCATTCGGAATAAAGTGTCGGACATATTAAGTACAACAGGCTCTAATAAGTATTCTTGACAACGTTGATAATATTCATAGAGAGTAGAGTCAACATTGAAAGTTTCAGCCTCTTTTTGAGCTTTAGCAGTAGTGGTAAAGAACAAAATGAGGAAAAGAAATCCTACGCGAAATAGGGTTAATCGGCTCATGGTATGAATTTTTCGGGTTCTTCTATAGTTTGCAAAGGTATATAAAAAAACAGATTTTTTACGCCCGGTAAATAAGAAAGTCAAGACCGCGACTATCTTTGTGGTAAAAACGAGGTCATAGGGTTTCCCCATCCTCATATGTCCA
>ENA-OQJH01001293-OQJH01001293.1-human-gut-metagenome-genome-assembly--contig:-NODE-1293-length-10752-cov-1.816941_pt1 | contig 10752 bp, 14 predicted proteins | sample MGYA00242597_ERZ504763 | MGnify/ENA primary metagenome ERZ504763 (study PRJEB26092, sample SAMD00036359) | human gut metagenome | host: Homo sapiens | study: EMG produced TPA metagenomics assembly of... | reverse complement strand
TCCCCTTGATCGAACCAGTTCTAAAACTCTGGTCGACGCCTTTTAGAAGCACTAATTTTAGTGTTTCTTTTGTAAATTTAATATTCGCGGGATGGAGCAGTCTGGTAGCTCGTCGGGCTCATAACCCGAAGGTCGTTGGTTCAAATCCGGCTCCCGCAACTAAGAAAGACTTTAGAGAATATCTAAGGTCTTTTTCTTTTTGTAAAAATCTTAGGTATAAAAAAGAAATAGTACACCAGATTTCCGTTTGATAGAAATTTAGTGTACTATTTCTTTATCTTTTATTTAAGATATCAATTTGTTTTCGTACTTTTTCTTTTTCTCCATCATTTAAAAGAGGAGAAACGCACAAATATTTACTTTCATCCAGATCCAAAGGGACGGTAGAGATAATAAAATCATATTGTTTTAAATCTTCATCATGCAATTTATGTAAAGAAATGATCTTTTTAACATCAATTTCAGAAAATTCTCGTTCCAGACGGCTTCGCAGCATCTTGGAAGAACCGATTCCGGTAGAACATACGACCAAAACGGTAATCGAATTCTTGCTTAGATAATCCATAGATGCAATAAAATAAATAACAATATAACCTATTTCATCTTCAGGGATTTTTATAGGCTGGAAGATTATTACGAAAGCTTTCTTTTCACGAATTTCATAAAGTTTTGGATCAGACTGATAAATATCTTCTAACATTGGATTTGTTACGGTAATACCACTTTGAATCCGTTCCATTGCCATATTAATATGTAATAGAAGATTTTCTGCAAGATTCTTGTCTTCGCTAAATGGAAAATGAAATTTCTTTTCAATTTCATTGATCAGGCTGCTGATATGATCAAGATTCTGAAAAGCAGAAATCTGTTGATTCAATTCATAGTGTGAACGTCCAACGTATAGATGGATCATCCAATGAAAATAATCCCGTTCATTATCGTAAAGCTGAATTTTAAAATCAACTTCAAGAATTTTGAGGATATCTTGACGAAAATGATCTTCATAATCTGTATTTGAGTCTTGGATCGTTAGTTTTAAGATATCCTCTTGATCATTTATATAGGAATGTCGTTTAATAAAATAGCGATCAAGACAAGAAATTCCTGAAGTTCTTTATCTGAAATATTTAGATGCCTTTTACGAATAACGTTTTGCATTTTCTGATAAAGAACTTTTAAAGGTTCTTCGTAGTCAAAATTTTTTAAAAGATCAATAAAATGGTTTGGTCGATAATTGTTGTCTTTCAGCCAGTCAAAAAAGTTATCAGGAGCAATATTTTGAAGTAAGACATTTACAAATAAATGCCTTTTTGGAATTTCATGGCCAGTTAATCGGACTCCTTCACTTTTCTTGGTTTCAAATTGAACATTATGTCCCTGAAGTTTTTCTTTCATAGACTGATAATCATTTCGAATTGTCTGAGAAGAAGTATTTAGATCAATTGCAAGAGCTTGAGTTTTGATATAATCATCTTCGTTTAATAAAGTCAAAAGAATGATATCAACACGCTCTTTGTTGGAATAATTTTGTTCTGTTTTGACTTCTTCAAAAGCACTGTTTAATCGTTTAAGATTATAGAGCGATCCAAAGATCATAAAACCGTTTCCAGAAGAATTATCTAAAGTAAGATCATATGATTCTATGATCTCGGTAACTTCAGGAATCTGTCGATAAATGGTGCGTTCAGTAACACCAAGCTTCTTAGAGAGAGCCGATACGGTTAACGGACCATTTGCATTCATTAAATTTTCAATGATTTCTTTTGAACGATCTGAGATAAGCATAACTCACCTTTTCTTTCTAAATAGTTTCACCCTGGATATCAGATTGAAGATTATCAATTATTGTATACAATTGATCCAGAGAAATATTTTTATTTTAATCTTATTATAAAAATAATAATGCGTTTCGGCAATAGGTTCTTCTTTCTTAATCTTACAGACAGTTTCCATAAGATTTAAAGCATCTTCTCCTTCCATAAATGAAAGTGCGAGTGCGATTGCAAATGAAAGATATACTGGGGTAATATGCAGTGATTCACAGCTTCTTGCAGCACCGATCAGACGATCTGAAGGCTGAAGCTTTCTCATAGGATCACGTGCAACGCGGGTAACGGTGTCTCTTAAATAAGAATTTTTAAAACGATGCAGTAAATCATTCATATGCACATTTAACTTTGAGAAAGGTACCTGATATTTCTCTGAAAGCATCATACAGCTTTCTGTCATACAGCCACGTACGATAGACTGAATATAAATATCACGGGCAGCCTCATGAATATAGGTTTTATTTAAATATTGTCCTAAAAAGGCCGTTGTGACATGGGCCATGTTGTGAACATATAATTTACGTTCCAGATAGTAGTGGAATGGCTCATAGGGTACGATTTTGTTATATTCAGGAATTGCACCTTTAAATGCAGCTTTATCAACGGGAAGGAAATCATAAGGTTCTACACGAACAGCCAATGGATGTTCATCTTCTGGAATCAGATCAGGATCTGCAGGTGGAACCATTCTTCCAATCGAAGTTTCTACAAGACCAACATTTTTTTTAAACAGAGCATGTTTATCTTCTGGAAGAGCTTTTAATAAATAGTCTCGTAACAGTACATCAGCATCCATCAGATTCTCACAGATTAAGATATCCAGAGTATTCGAAGATTCTTGCTCCCAACGCTTTAAAAGTCCCTGGGCAATGACAGGAGCTACTTTCTCAAGGACTACAGCACCTAAGGCAGTTGCCATAATATCAGCATCAGCGATTTCATTGCTGACAGCTTCAGGATCTTTTCCATCCACAGCACGGATATTTTTGATCCAGTGAACAGGTTGGTCTTCATTCATAATGATCTGAGGATAAGTTTTCTCTTTGTTGATCAGACGGATCACGTCATCGTTTACATCGATAAAAAACGACTTCATAGCCGATTTCAGAGAATAATGCACCAATAAAGCCACGGCCAATGCTTCCAGCACCATACATAACAGCTTTCATAAAAATTCCTTTCTGTAGTTATATCTTTGTATTGTGATAGCATCAAAGACTAAGGAGATAAGTCCTTAGCCTTTGATAATGTGTTCAATGATTATTTAATTATAATTCATTTTTAAATCTTTCAACTAACTGATCATACTCAGGAGCTTTTAAGTAATTTGAAATAGATAAATGTTGCTTATTAGGCTGGGCAGCTTTGGCTGTTCCAGTTAATTCTACATGAGTGATGATAAGGTCAGCATCATCAGGAATCTTTGAGATTGCTGTATTGATAACTTCGATTGGAAGATCTGCGGCTTTTACTTTTTTCTTTAATGCTGCAGCAGACATTGCAGAAGATCCCATTCCAGCATCACATGCAACAACGATTTTCTTAATATTTTTGATATCTACTCCGGCAACTCCAAGACTGCTGTCATTTGTTGTTGCAACAGATTCATTTGAATTTGAAGAAGATCCCATTGCTTCTTTTGGTACTACAGATTCTCCGAGAGATGTGTCTCCACCTTTTGCTACCATACGTTTTACGAAAATGGTATTTAATAAGAATGATACAACACATGATAATACGACGCTTAATAAAACTCCGAACATACAGTTCTTAGGTGAAAGAGCTACGACAGAGAAGATACTACCAGGAGATGGTGTGGCAACAGTACCAACATTTAAGAATGTAAGTGTTCCTGTTCCAACGATACCACCAGCAATCATACCAATGATCGTTAATGGGTTTGCTAATACATATGGGAAGTAAACTTCATGGATACCACCGAAGAAGTGGATCAAGATCATTCCAGGAGCAGCTTCTTTCATTTCTCCTTTTCCGAAGAACCAGTAAGCTAATAATAATCCAAGACCAGCACCAGGGTTTGGTACTAATAGGAATAATGCAGAATGTCCTAAAGTCTTCACTTGTTCATAACCAATTGGTCCGAAGATACCATGGTCTAATGCGTTATTTAAGAATAATACTTTGGCTGGCTCAACGAAGATTGCAGATAATGGTAATGCATTATGTGCTACGATCCAGTTTACACCATTTGTTAATACAGTAGTTACAGTTTCCATAACTGGTCCGAATACTAACATTGCGAAACAGCAAAGGATAGCACCGATAATACCAAGTGAGAAGTTATTTACGATCATTTCGAATCCAGAAGGGATTTTCCATCCACTGCCTGGTCAAATTTCTTAATGCAAACACCGGCAACAGGTCCTAAGATCATGGCAGCTAAGAACATTGGAGTTCCGTCAACGGCTACGATCGCACCCATAGTAACGAGAGCACCGATAACTCCACCACGATCGCCACCAAACATTTTACCTCCAGTATGTCCAATTAAGATTGGAAGTAAGTAATTTAAGATTGGACTGATCAGTTTTGCAAGTTTTGCATTTGGAGTCCATCCTGTTTTCAAAAAGAATGCGGTAATTAAACCAAATCCGATAAACGCTCCGATATTTGGAATAACCATTCCTGCAAGAACGGAACCAAATTTCTGGAGTTTTTGTGAAATACTAGTTTTTTCTTTCATTTTTACAACTCTCCTTCTTCTACATAATTCTGATTGATCATATCAATGAATTCCTGTTTTGAAGAAGCATTTAAAAATCGATGGCATTTTTCAGGTTTTAATAAAATGTCAGTAATCTGCATCAGTTCCTGCAGAGGATCTTCCTCACGGCTTGAAATGCCGATCACCAGATGTATGGGATTTCCATGGTAAGAAATCCATGTGGGATCTGAACAATACTGATTCCTGGGTTCAAAACAAAATCCAGAGTGTCTTCTGTGCCATGGGGAATCATAACCCCAAATCCGATATCAGTGGAAGTTTCTTGTTCTCGCCGGAGCATACCATTAATGTAGGGTGGTTTCACACATCCGGTTTGAACTAAGAGATCTCCTGCTTTGTGGATCGCTTCTTCAATTGTAGTACATTCATAATCCAGACAAATGTGTTTCTGGAATTCATTACTTAGAAGTTTGCTGGCCATGCGCCCTCCTTATTTGTGACTCATAAACGTTTATTATGGTTATATGATAACGTACAGGGTGTATGAAAATCAATACACACTAATGTCATATTTTTCAGGAGATGTTGTGACATTTTTTTGTTTTGCATTTTCAGTAGAATTACGAACGATCAGTTCAGGTTCATATTCCATTCGCATAATATAATGATGTTTGGCAGAGATATTTTTCTGCGTGTTCTTCTTATATATAATATCCACAGCTTCACGACCTTTTGCCAAAGAAGCATGTTCGATCGTAGTTAAAGCAATCTGAGGCATGGAAGATAAAGGAATGTTGTCAAATCCACAGACAGAGTAATCATGAGGAACACGGAATCCATGATCAGAGATCGCAGCCATGATCCCAAAAGCCGTCATATCATTATTCCCAACAAAAGCAGTGGAAGAAGTATGTTCATCTAAAGCTTGAGAAGCCATATCATATCCGTTTTGATATTCAGAATTATCCGCAGAATATCTTCCGTAAGCAGCAATCGTAGGAGATTTTACCTCCACCCATTCTGGATCAAGACCATGATCTTTAAAACAAGAACGCAGCCCAGCAAGACGATGGATCCGGCCAATCTCTTTTGGGCGGATCGGTGTACAGATATAAGTAATATGCTTATGTCCAAGAGAGAGAAGATGTTCAGCAATAATATATCCAGGCTTTTTACTGTCAAGTTCAACTGCATCAAAACGGCATGCATCTGGTTTATCACCGATGGAAACAACAGGGACTTGCTTAGATAATGCATTTGCCTGTGCAATCTTTGTTGGTGGATATAAAGAAATAACGCCTGCAAGTTCAAACCCAGATAAAAGGTTTAAATAGAGTTCTTCTTGAGAGACGTCCCTCAATGTACTGACAGTAAATACGGTATAACCATAATCTTTGGCACGTTCTGTGATCGAATGAATGATCATGGAATAATAACCATTCGAAAGAAGTGGACAAATAACGATGATACTCTTAGCAAGTGCCTGTTCTTTCTTTTTTACACCAGCAACAGGCTTCTTGTAACCAAGTTCTTTTGCTCCTTGTCTTACTTTATCGATCGTTTCTTTAGAAAAAGAAACATGTGGTTTGTTGCTTAAGATCATGGAGACAGTGGATTGAGATACGCCAGTGTATTCGGCAATTATCTCTTGTTGTGACTTTGTTTCGCTTTCCCATAAATAGTACCCTCTTTTCTATACAGCTCATTTGCAATAGATAAATCAAAAATTATTTTGATTAATTCAAATTACTAATCAAAATAAAGCAACGATTATTAATATTATACTATTGATTAATACAAAAAACAAGTGAACACGTGCTTTAAGAAAAATAATAGAAAAACCGCGAAAGGAATCACTTGTTAATCAAAATAAAATGATTAATAGAAAAAACTCTGAAAACTGCATAAAATGGGCGTTTGACGGGTTTGACAGGCAAAAAAAATTATGGTTAGATAGAGTCAGAAAGCAACAAAAGCAAGTGAAAAACAGGAGGGAATAACAGTGTATGATGTAGCAATTATCGGTGCAGGGATCACAGGATGCGCTATCGCCTACGAACTTGGAAAATATAATGTGAAAGCTGTAATCGTTGAAAAGGAAAATGATGTTTCTGTAGGAACAACAAAAGCAAACAGCGCGATCATCCATGGAGGATATGATCCAAAGCCTGGAACAAAGATGGCAGAGTACAATATCAAAGGAAATGTCTATACAAAAGAATTATGTGAGAAACTGGATGTACCTTACAAACAGATCGGAGCATTGGTAGTTGCATTCAGTGAAGAAGAAAAGAAAACACTGGAAGAATTAAAACAAAGAGGTATCACAAACGGAGTTCCTGATATGGAAATCTGGGATAAAGAAAAACTTCTAAAAGAAGAACCAAATCTTTCAGACAAAGCTGTTGCGGCTTTAAGTTCTCCAAATGTAGGAATCGTAAGTCCATGGGAATTAGCCTGGCACTTGCAGAAACAGCCGTATTAAATGGAGTTGAAGTGAAACTTAATACAGAAGTTTCCGGAATCGAAAAAGAAAATGATACATATAAGATAGAAACAAACAACGGAGTGATCGAAGCAAAATACATTTGTAATGCAGCAGGTGTTTTCGCAGACAAAGTTAATGAGATGTGTAATGAAAAAACATTTGAGATCACACCAAATAAAGGAGAATATTACCTAATGGATAAGAGCCAGGGAAATCTGGTCAATCATGTAATCTTCCAATGTCCAAATGAAAAAGGAAAAGGAGTTTTAGTTGCTCCAACGGTTCATGGAAACCTGATCGTTGGACCAGATTCACAGCCAAGTGCAGCGGATGATGTATCAACAACAAAACAGGGACTTGATTTTGTGAGAAATACAGCATTAAAATCTGTACCAGGAATTAATTTTAGAGAGTCTATTAGAAATTTTGCTGGAGTCAGAGCAAGAACAGCAGATCATGACTTCCATATTTATGAAGATAAAACAACAAAGGGTTTATCAATATCGCAGGAATGCAGTCACCGGGATTATCATCCGCATGTGCAATTGCACCAGATATTTTAAAGATGCTTGAAAATTCAGGACTTACATTAAAAGCAAAAGAAGATATCGTAGATGAAAGACATATCGACCGCTTCAAACATTTAAGTCATGAAGACAGAGCAAAATTAGTAGAAAAGAATCCAGCATTCGGAAAGATCATCTGCCGTTGTGAAACGATCACAGAAGGTGAGATCATCAACGCAGTGCATCGTCCAATTCCAGCAACATCCATTGATGCGGTCAAGAGAAGATGTAATGCAGGTATGGGAAGATGCCAGGGTGGTTTCTGTGGACCAAGAGTTCAGGAGATCATCTCAAGAGAGCTGAATAAACCATTAGCAGATATTCCACAGGATCGTTTGGGAACAAACATTATTACAGGAGAAACAAAAGATGGAGGTGCCAAATAATGAAGTATGATGTAATCGTTGTAGGTGGAGGACCTGCAGGACTGGCAGCAGCAGTGGAAGCAAGTAAAAATGGTGCCGAAAAAGTTCTGGTTGTAGAACGTGATCAGGAACTTGGAGGAATCTTAAATCAGTGTATTCATAATGGATTTGGACTCCATTATTTCAAAGAAGAATTAACAGGACCTGAATATGCAGGTAAATTCATTGATATGTTAAATGAAACAAATATCGAAGTGATGCTTGATACGATGGTTCTTGACGTAGATGAAACAGAAAAATGTGTACATGCCATGAATAAGAAAAATGGTTATATGAAACTTGAAGGTAAATCCATTATCTTAAATATGGGATGCCGTGAAAGAACAAGAGGAGCCATCGCGATCCCTGGTGATCGTCCGGCTGGAGTGTTTACAGCAGGTGCAGCACAGAGATATGTGAATATCGAAGGATATATGTAGGTAAGAAGTACTGATCTTAGGATCCGGAGATATCGGACTGATCATGGCAAGACGTATGAGTTTAGAGGGTGCAAAAGTAGTTGGATGTGTAGAGCTTTGTCCATATTCTAACGGATTAAACCGTAACATCGTACAGTGCTTAAATGATTATGATATTCCACTGTATTTATCACATACGATCACAGATATTCAGGGTGATAAACGAGTTGAGAAAGTTATCGTATCAAAAGTTGATGAAAAGAATCAACCAATTCCAGGAACAGAGATGGAATTTGATGTAGATACTGTATTATTATCTGTTGGATTGATCCCAGAAAATGAATTAACAAGATCTGCAGGAATTACAATGGATCCAGCCACAAGTGGACCAGTTGTATATGAAAACATGGAAACTTCAGCAGAAGGAATCTTCGCAAGTGGAAATGTCGTTCATGTTCATGACCTAGTAGACTTTGTTACAGCAGAAAGCCAGAAGGCAGGAAAGAGTGCTGCAGAATACGTAAAAAATGGAGAAACAAAAGATCAGACATGCATCGATATCAAAAAATGGAGATGGGGTCAACGGAATCGTGCCACAGAAAGTACGTCCATCTAATGTAGACAAGAAAGTTGAAGTTATGTTCCGTGCAAGAAACGTATTTACAGATGTAGCGATCAAAGTAAGATCAAATGGTGAGGAACTTGCTTCCTTTAAGAGAGAACACATGGCACCAGGAGAAATGGAAAAGATCGTTATTCCGAAAGCATTTTTAGATAAAGTAGAAAATGGTGAGATTACAGTATCTGTAGAAAAGGTAGGTGCATAAAGATGACAGATTTAATTTGTATCGTATGTCCAAAAGGATGTCATTTAAAAGTTGATGAAGAAAATGGATATAAGGTTACTGGAAATGGATGCCCAAGAGGAGCCGCTTACGGAGAAAAAGAACTGGTAAATCCAACACGAGTGATCACTTCTACAGTCAGAGTAGAAGCAAAGACTGCAAGAAGAGTTCCAGTCAAAACCGCAAGTGATATTCCAAAGGGTAAAATCTATGATATCATGAAAGAATTAGATAAAGTAACAATGAAAGCTCCTGTAGCGATCGGGGATGTAGTGATCCCTAACGTATTAGGACTAGGAGTTGACGTTGTAGCTTGCAAAAAAGTAGCAGAATAAATAAAATGATTAAGTAAAATATTTAAATTTCAGGAGAATAAGAAATGAGCGTTATTACATTTGTTTGTGCAGGTCAGATGAACTCTGCGATCACATTCCCAGCATTCGAAAATGGACACGAGGTACGTCTGGTAGGATCACCTTTAGACAGAGATATCATTGATGGATTAAAGAAGGATAATTTCCATATCACATTAAAGAGAACTCTTCATGATGGGATCAAATATTATCAGATCGAAGAATTAGAAGAAGCATTAGAAGGAGCAGACTTAATCTTAGGTGGAGTCAGCAGTTTCGGACTTGACTGGTTCTGTGACGAAATCCTTCCAGTATTACCAGAAGATGTACCTTTATTAACAGTAACAAAAGGTATGGTAGATTTAGATGACGGAACTTTAGTTCCTTATCCACATATCTTCGAACAGAGACAGCCAGAAGGAAAACATATTAACTTTAACGCCATCGGTGGACCATGTACAAGTTATGAATTAGCAGACCATGATGACAGCCATGTAGCTTTCTGTGGAAAAGACATGGAAACATTAAAATTCATCAAATCTTTATTAACAACAGATTACTATCACATCAGTCTTTCTACAGATGTTGTAGGTGTTGAGTGTGCCGTAGCCATGAAGAATGCTTATGCATTAGGTGTATCTCTTGCAGTTGGTTTAGCAGAGAAGAGAGATGGAGAGATCGGAGCAGTACATTATAATTCTCAGGCAGCATTGTTTGGACAGGGTGTCAAAGAATGATCCATCTGTTAGAACTGATTCATGGTGGACCAGAAAACATCATTCACGGAGCTGGTGACTTATATGTAACAGTCTTCGGTGGAAGAACTCGTAAGATTGGTACATTATTAGGACGTGGACTGACATTTGATCAGGCAATGGAAGAATTACAGGGTGTAACTTTAGAGTCTATCGTTATTGCAACAAGAACAGCTCGTGCCGTACGTAAACTGGCAGAAAGAGGCGTTGTATCTTAGATGACTTCCCATTGTTAATGCATGTAGATGCGATCATCAATGAAGGCGCAGAAGTTGATATTCCTTGGGAAAATTTACGACTGTTGTAGAATAATAAATAAAAATTAGAAATTCACGAAAATACTCTCTTTTTGAACAAAATTTAGTGAAAAAGAGGGTTTTTTCGAACCTTAAATTAAAAATTAAACA
>ENA-OQJH01001292-OQJH01001292.1-human-gut-metagenome-genome-assembly--contig:-NODE-1292-length-10761-cov-1.605981_pt1 | contig 10761 bp, 14 predicted proteins | sample MGYA00242597_ERZ504763 | MGnify/ENA primary metagenome ERZ504763 (study PRJEB26092, sample SAMD00036359) | human gut metagenome | host: Homo sapiens | study: EMG produced TPA metagenomics assembly of... | reverse complement strand
CCCAGACCGCTCGTCCGGTAGTTGCTTCGTATCTTTCCCTTTTCGTGTTGCTTTCGCAATTGCTTTTTCACCGCCTCCCGATACGTGCTCGGCACGGCGTTCAATAAGCTCTTTAATTTTTCAAGTTGATTACTCATGAGTTCTTGTTGGTTTTAGAGTTTATGATTAATGTTCGCAGAGTTCTGTTAACACACCCAAAGTTGATTTCGGGTGAAGGAAAGCGATATTCAAACCTTCAGCACCTTTGCGGGGAGCTTTGTCGATAAGGCGGATTTCTTTGCCTTCTGCCTCTGCCAGCGCATTGGCTACGCCATCTTCTACAGCAAATGCGACGTGGTGAACGCCTGCACCTTTGTTTTCAATGAATTTGGCAATAGTACTCTCCGGGCAAGTAGGCTCCAACAGTTCAATTTTTGTTTCGCCTACTTTTAAAAAAGCAGTTCTTACTTTCTGATCTTCCACTGTTTCAATGTTGTAACACTTCAGACCTAATACATTTTCGTAGTAAGGAAGGGCTTCTTCGATGCTTTTTACAGCAATGCCAGATGTTCAATGTGTGAAATCTTCATAACTATACTTTTTTTATTTGGTTTTAAATCTGTGCTTATAAGGCATAAAACAGCACAAAGAAAGACATTTCTTATCTAATAAAGAAATATTTCTGCATTTAATTATTGGATTATTAAACAGAAAAAATGGTGGGAAAGGAGCATAAAACATTGTTTTGTAATCTTGAGATTACATTTAGACATAAAACTTGACTAAGAGTTTGTTCAGCCAACTCCAATTGATGCGGAACCAACGGCGGGTACTGCTTTGTTTTCCTCCGAAGCGAAGAACGAAATCACGATAACCGTGTTTACGGAACGGAAGTCCTACATCCATAAATTCCATGTGGCGGAATCCCCGTTGGTGTGCGTCTTCCAATGCTTTCCAAACGGCTAGCACACCCGGATATTGAAGTGCGTATGTCTTTCTCATTCCTCCGGAAAACCAAAGGTATGCGTCGTCTCCCGAATAGATACAGACAGAACCGCCAATGATTTTCTCTTTGTATTTCACAACGAATATTTTTGCCTGTTGTCCTTTGATTAACATATTGTTCATGTGGCGGAAAAAGTCGTTGGCAGGGAAATATCTGCGTATGCGGGAGGAATAAACCTTGTGCAGCATCCGTGAGAAATCGTGTATTTCTTCCACGGTATGTGCCTCCTCTACTTTGGCTCCATTCTTGAGTCCTTTTTTTATCTGACGGATGCGCGACGGGCTGAACCGGTCTTCCGTCTTTTTCATACTGTGCAGCGAATTGCGTACCCGCAGCCAGTTGACAGGGAAATAATCATTGGCACGGAAAACCCGGTAACCGAACATCGAATTATTGAGGTTCCGGAATTCGATCAGGACACAGCTACGCGATGCTTCTTGTGTGAGATGTTCGAGCATATCGCCAAAGACTTCTTCTGCCTTTTCTTTGTTGGTCGAAAGCGACTCATCCAGAAATTCACCTTCGCTATATACTACGCAATGTTTCACTAAAGAGGAGGGAAGCCACTTTTTCGCTTTGCGGATGGCGGCAAGCAGGCGTGCCATAGGTCTGCCGTCTTCTGTTGCCACTATTAATAAAGGAGTATAGCCCGGAGTCGCTTCATAAATCTGAAATAACTCTTTGGAATGGAAGGCGTTTTTCCTGGTAATTCAGGAATGTCCTTCCCATGATAATATGTGGTTAGTTTAAGTGGCATCTAGGTACAAATTTACACTTTTTATTCTTTATTCAACAACAAAACGGAGAATTTGTTGGAGTTGCTTGATATATATAGTTGTAAAAAATGCACCTTTATATATTTTTTCTATCTTTGCGTAATCGAACAGAACTTTTAAAAAGCGGAACTATGTTAGAAGAAATTTTAGCTTACAACAAGCAATTTGTTGAGAACAAGGGATACGAATCGTATATTACTAATAAATATCCCGATAAGAAAATAGCTATTCTTTCCTGTATGGACACCCGACTGACTGCTTTGCTTCCAGCCGCATTAGGAATTAAGAATGGTGATGTAAAAATGATAAAAAATGCAGGTGGCGTTATTTCCCATCCTTTCGGTAGCGTGATACGTAGTTTGCTCGTTGCTATTTTTGAGTTGGGGGTAGAGGAAATAATGGTGATTGCTCATTCTGACTGTGGAGCTTGCCACATGCACAGTGAAGTAATGCTCGAAAAATGAAAGCACGCGGGATCAATCCGGATTATATTGACATGATGCGTTTCTGCGGAGTTGACTTTCATTCGTGGCTGGATGGTTTCGAAGATACAGAAAAGTCGGTGAGAGGAACAGTAGATTTTATCGTGCGTCATCCTTTGATCCCTTCAGATGTGACAGTCTACGGGTTTATTATTGATTCTACAACCGGGGAATTAACTCGGATTGTATAGATAATTAGATAGATTAGGTAAATAGATAAACTTCTTTTTTAATCCCTTAAATATAGTGACGCTATCCTATCATGATAGTGACGCCATTCCTATTGTATAGTGTCGCTATGTCTGGAGGATAGTGACGCTATTTTGAAGACAAAAAATAAGGCAGCTTTTTATCGGCTGCCTTTATCTTTCTGCGGTTATATACTTTCTTTGACTGGTGCACTCGTTTGTGACAAATAGGGTGCCCGTACATCTCAATTTCTGCCTCACGGCTGGCTTTACGATTCGCTTTAATGTAATCGTCTTGTGTAATTCGCTTTTTCATAATGAAATTATTTATCTGTGCAAAGATACAATATATTCTTCATTTAGTGGAGTATTTGGCACTCTTTTCATGTCATAGATTCCCTTCTGACAATAGAAATGAAAAAGATACTTTTATTTCCTATTACGCTCGGTTTGCATTATCTTTGCATACATTAATCAAATGAAACCGGAAAATAATATGGAAATTTCAGTGAATTAATAAAGAACCGTCGTAGTATGCGGAAGTTCACCGATGAAGAGTTGACACAAGATCAGGTCGTTACGTTGATGAAAGCAGCTTTGATGTCTCCCTCTTCCAAACGTAGTAATAGTTGGCAGTTTGTAGTGATTGATGATAAAGAGGTATTGAAAGAATTGTCTCAATTGTAAGGAACAGGCTTCTTCATTCATTGCCGACGCTGCTTTGGCAATTGTGGTAATGGCCGATCCGTTGGCCAGTGATGTTTGGATTGAAGATGCTTCTATTGCTTCTATCATGATACAGTTGCAGGCCGAAGATCTCGGCTTGGGAAGCTGCTGGGTGCAGGTCCGCGAACGTTTCACTGCTACCGGAATGCCTTCCGATGAATTTGTTCATGGAATCCTGGGTATTCCTCTGCAACTTCAAATTCTTTCCGTTATTGCTATCGGACATAAAGGGATTGGAACGTAAACCTTTCAACAGAAGAACATCTTCAATGGGAGAAAATTCACATAAATAAATTCGGAGGAAAATAAATATGGGAGCTGCTAAAGCGAGTAACAGCAAAGATACTTATTTGGCTACTGCTGTTACCTTTATCGTTATCGGAGCACTTTATCTGATTGATAACTGATTCATTTCTCTACCCTCGGGCTACCTTGGGTGATGAATAAGGACAATATGTTATTGTATGCTTCGATCTGTTTTCTTATTTTTAAACGCGACAAATCAATTGGTTTTGTGTTACTTGGTCTTTGGCTGGTGATGAATATCAGTCTGGTAATGTCATTGCTGGGTTCGTTATCCGGGTATCTGCTGCCATTGACTCTGCTCATTATCGGAATCATTTTATTCTGGTTTGCAAAACGGTAAAGAAATAATGAAGAGAAGTATAGAAGATACACCGATTGTGTTTATCGGCGCAGGTAATCTGGCTACTAATCTGGCGAAGGCTCTCTATCATAAAGGCTTCCGTATTGTGCAGGTATATAGCCGGACCATGGAATCTGCCCGTACTTTAGCCGAGAAAGTTGAAGCTGAATATACTACAGATTTACAGGAAATCTCCAAAGATGCCAAATTGTATATTGTATCTTTGAAAGATGCCGCTTTAGTAGATTTGTTGTCGCAGATAACAGAAGGGAAACAGAATTCTTTGTTGGTGCATACCGCGGGAAGTATCCCGATGAGTATTTGGGAAGGGCATGCAGAACGGTATGGAGTATTTTATCCGATGCAGACATTCAGCAAACAACGTGAGGTCAGTTTTCAGGAAGTGCCTTTCTTTGTTGAAGCGAAACGACCGGAAGATGTAGAGCTCTTGAAAGCTGTTGCCGCCACTCTTTCAGAGAAAGTTTACGAAGCTTCTTCCGAGCAGCGTAAAAGCCTTCATTTGGCAGCTGTTTTTATCTGCAACTTCACAAATCACATGTATGCATTAGCTGCTGACTTGCTTGAAAAATACAACTTGCCTTTCGATGTCATGCTTCCGCTGATAGACGAAACGGCACGTAAAGTACACGAACTGGCACCGCGTGATGCACAGACCGGACCCGCTGTTCGTTACGATGAGAATGTGATGAACAATCATCTTGCCATGTTGGTAGATTCTCCGGCATTGCAGGAAATATATAAACTAATGAGCAAAAGTATCCATGAGCACCATCAACTATGATTTATCCCGTATCAAGGCTTTAGCTTTTGACGTAGACGGAGTATTGAGTTCGACAACCGTACCTTTGCATCCTTCCGGAGAGCCGATGCGTACTGTGAATATCAAAGATGGGTACGCTATCCAGTTGGCTGTGAAAAAAGGACTTCACATAGCATCATCACCGGTGGCCGTACAGAAGCAGTGCGTATCCGTTTTGAAGGACTGGGAGTGAAGGATCTGTATATGGGATCCGCCGTCAAGATACACGACTATCGTGATTTTCGTGATAAATACGGACTGACCGATGATGAAATTCTCTATATGGGCGATGATGTTCCGGATATTGAAGTGATGCGTGAATGTGGACTTCCATGTTGTCCGAAAGATGCCGTGCCGGAAGTGAAATCCGTAGCAAAGTATATCTCTTATGCAGACGGCGGACGTGGTTGCGGACGTGATGTAGTGGAGCAAGTACTGAAAGCTCATGGTCTGTGGATGGCAGAAGATGCTTTCGGCTGGTGAAATCAACTGGTGACATCAATAAAAAGTATTTTCAACCATAAACCATAAATTATAAATCATAAATCGAATCATGCTTGATAATTTAAAGAAATATCAGATTATACTAGCCTCCAATTCTCCCCGTCGGAAAGAATTGATGTCAGGCTTGGGAGTGGACTATGTAGTCAGAACATTGCCGGATGTAGACGAGTCATATCCGGATACATTGGTTGGTGCTGAAATACCCGAATATATTGCTCGTGAAAAGGCAGATGCCTACCGTACCATGATGCAGCCGGGAGAATTATTGATTACAGCAGATACCATCGTCTGGCTGGATGGAAAAGTACTTGGAAAACCGGAGGGCAGGGAAGGAGCCATTGAAATGCTTCGTGCTCTTTCGGGAAGTCTCATCAGGTTTTCACAGGTGTTTGCCTGACTACTACAGAATGGCAAAAAAGCTTTACGGCTTCTTCGGAAGTATTGTTTGATGTCTTGTCAGAAGATGAAATTCTGTATTATGTCGACCGCTATCAGCCGATGGATAAGGCAGGAGCGTATGGCGTTCAGGAATGGATCGGGTATATCGGTGTAAAATCAATATCAGGTAGCTTCTATAATATTATGGGACTTCCCATACAGAAGTTGTATGGAGAGTTGAAAAAGTTATAGTAAGGATTCTGAATCTATCTGAATATTTCTACTTAATCCAATAATATGAAAAGGCTACCTCAAAATAGAAAATGAGGCAGCCTTTTTCTGTATTCTTAAGCAGGGATATTTACTGAGTATCCCGAATTGAAAGATGCAGGAGACTATAATAAATCCAACATCAGAGGAATGTCCTCTTCTCGAATCCCTTGTGTGAGAAGAGATTCTTCATCTTTGTGGAACATCTCCAAGAATCTTTCCCGGTTCCCACTAGCTGTAATGGCTTTTCCGTAGAAAACGGCAGCTTTCTGAATATCTCCCATTACCCAGGCCACATGCCCTGCGTTCATATAATCAATAGCCAGCGGCTTTTGTTCAATAATCTTTTCATAATATTTCATCGCCTGTTCATATTTCTGACTGATGAACGAGCACCAACCGATGCCGCGCCACGCCTTTATACAATTGTTCTCGATGAAATCCAACTTGAAGAAATAATTCAGAGCTTCCTCATAATTGTCCCAGTTCAGCCAGGCAACTACCGATATAGAAAGTCACATTGGTATCTTCCGGAGCAGCTTCTTCTACCTTTTTATAATAAGTGAGTGCAGCCTGATAGTTTCTGTTTAGCCGGTAACAAATAGCCAGGTGGCGATTGTTCCAGATATTATCCGGCTTCAGCGTGTCTGCTTTCAGATAGCCTGAATAGCTTCTGCATATTTCTTTCTTTTTTGTAATGCATAGCCAAACTTCTGATAATATTCTGCACTTCTCCTTCGAATCCTCCAATAGACTCCAGTTCTTCATAAATTTCAATAGCCTCGTCCCAACGTTCCTTTGCCAGATAAAAATCGGCAATGGGGAATAATACATCTTCCCAATACAAGATATTGTCGAGTGCAGGAACGTGATGAAGGTCGAGTTTCTCTTTAAAAATATCTCTGAACTCACTCTTGCGTACACTAAGTTTGAAGAAACGGTACAAGTCGTGCAGGTATTGGTTACTGACCGTTCCCGGACGTTCATTGAACCTCTTCATTGTTTCAACATTCGATTTCTCTGCCAATTCTGCCACCTGCTGTTCGTTCAACTGACTCAACATCATATCTTGTTGCGACTGTGGCAATTGATGAATCGTGAAAAAGAGCGAGTACTTATCGCTGTTGCTGAAAAAGCCCGATTGAAGAATTAAATCCAGCAGACTGCCTCCCTGATTTCCCGCTTGTTTCATTGCTTTGAGTACATTGGACTGTTGTTTGCTGAATGGATAAAACCAGTTATGCACCTCGCGGAAGAACGGATAATTTTTCAATGCGGCAAAAGTGCTCATATACACATCTGCGCCCTCTAATTGCAATTCGTTCATTTCACGCAATTTATCTCCCAGGCCGGACTTCTCGAACGCATCTTCAATCCGGGTTCATATCATTGTTTTCTTCATCGTTTTCTTCAAAACCGAATCGCATATTTTTCATGGAGGAAACATTCTTCAGCATTTCAGGAATAATCTCTTCCCTCATCTTTTTATCAATTTTTTCCGTTTCCTGACACAATAGCATTTGGCGGTAAATACGTGCGACGTCTTCTCTGAATGAAGGTATTTCCTCCATGAGATCTACCCTTTTGATAAGTTCCGGATAAAAAGAAAGACGGCTTCTGTAGATGTGGAAGATAATCATTGTACCTACCAATGCCCGTTGGCTGACGTTGACGTTAGGGTGTTCGTAAGCATTGAGCAGCCACATTATTTTTCGTAAGTCGAAACATTCCATCAAGCTCAATGTGAGGGCACTGACAAATAAGCATAAGTCATCTCCCGGAAGTAATTCCGAGGCAAGCATAGCTTTTGCGTCTTCCTCGTCCTCGGGAGTCCATGCACTGTTTGTCCATGTTCTTATAAACATAAACTTGAGCGTATCTTCATGTCGTCTTAATACTTCATCCATCTTTTCGTCAGACAGTAATCCGCTGACTGCCAAGTCGTCATTAAATGACTCCAATATGTGTAATATTGTTTTGATACCATAGTTCGACAAGTCCGCCGATCTGGGAGTACGGCGTACCTCATGATAATATCTTGATGAAGCGTTGTCCAACATGAGCAAACGTGATTGGTCGGCAATTCCCCAGGTGTCTGCTACCATTTTTTGATACAGATTCCACCGGTCAGGGTCGTTTGCTCCCTGTTTCATGTATTCCAGCATATATTTGTAAGAGGTCTGCAATTGTTCCAGGCGAGTGCGCAAATCCCAGTCAGGACACTGCCACAGCAAAGATTCCAACTGCATTAAGGCTTCTTTGAGTCTTTTCTCTTCAAGTAAAGTACGTATATATGCGTATTGTTCATTAATCGTTTTTCGTTCATCATTCTTTAATTATTTATTTTTCCAATCCAGGTCAAACGTTTCCAGAGACCTTCAAAAGGACCGTGCTTATGGTGTCGGAGCCACCACGAACAAAATACCATTTGTAATAGAACAAAAAGGATGCCAAAAAGGAAACTGTAAGTGATTCCTAAATATCGTCCAAGTTCAAATCCCCAATGATAGAACAAAAAAGAACCGAAAATAGATTGCCCGAGGTAGTTCGTTAAACTCATTTTACCATAAGATGTGAAACGCATAAAGAAACTGCGGTCTTTCACACGGTAGAAGTCAGCAGTAATCCCGTTACCAGCAATACCATAAAGCTAAGGTTGCTGAATGAACTTAATATCAATTGCAAGGGAACAAGGACAGCACTTCGTTCGATGAACTCCGGCAGCATATTGTTCAATCCGTAGATGGGGAAGAAGCAGAGAAGCGAAACGGCCAATGCCTTTAACCACAGGCGTTCGTTCTGTTCGCTGTACAGGAAATATTTGCGGCGACCGACAAGCATTCCGAATAAGAATAACCCCGGTGTCTGTAAGATACGTCCATGTTCCAGTGCCCAGGTCATATTGGCCAGTTGTCCTTCCCACATATTCATGCGGACTGTTTCGAGGAAAGTTCCGTTCTTTTGTACGTCGAAAGCAATGCTGAAATAATAACCTGCCAAACTTTTTCCTGCCACATAGTCAGGATTACACAAAGCATAAATCAATTTCACCCAGTCGATAGGTTGTAGAATTAATAAAGTAGCGAAGATGACAACCGTGCGGTCGCTCATCCGGCAGAATATCGGAAGGATAATTCCTAAAATCGCATACATAGTCAATATTTCACCGGTAAAGAAAGCGGCATTGAACTGTCCTATCATGAAGAGAATGAATAATCTCCATAAAAAACGCAAGCGGAAATCTTTCCCTCTCCGTTGTTGGTTGTTGTCCTGAATGTAGAAACTAAAACCGAAGAGTAGGGCAAACACAGCGTATGCTTTGTTACTGAATGTGAAGAATAACCCTCTCCAAATAGCCTGATCGGTAAATTTCATCCATTCAAAAGGTACTTCTTCCGGGAAAGAGTAGAAATTAAAATGTTCAATACTGTGTAAGAGAATAATTCCCATTACTGCTAATCCTCTTAATACGTCGGCCACGTCTATTCGGGCGTTGGTTTCCGCGATTTTGTGTTCCATGATTTCTTCGTTTCTGTTATTTATAAGATTGATATTCTATAATTATTTGATTCCGCTGTTTTAATACTGCTACTCCAGCCCTAATACCGGATGCTAATACTTAATTGATACTTAATTTAAAACCTTACCTGCACCTGTGCCTGTATCAGATTGGAGTCTTTTTGTCCGTCTCCTTTCTTGTCGCAAAAGGTATATTGTGCTTGTAAGCGGCATCTAGGTAGAACCAGTATTGTACGCCTGCAATATAGTTATTCTGTTTGAAATCAGCAGCTTTGTTCGGGTTGAAATAATCGAACGAAGCGATGAAATCGAAATTCCGGGCGAAGCGTACACTGCCTGTTGCATAGAAACCTTCGCTTTTCACACTCCGGTCTTTTCCGGCAAGATATTCCGTGCGTAGATTAAAGGTGGAAGTGGTGACAACCCCTCCTGCACTCCAGCGTTTCTTGGCGTAATTTTCTCCGGCTTTAATTCCTGTATATTCCGAATCTGCTATGGCATGTCCTGTTCCGCGGATAAACGAACCACCTACGGATAACCATTTTAGCGGATTAACCATCAAGTTACCGACTACATCTTTTTGACTGTTTTTGTCTTTGGTGTTCAATCCCTGTCCGTTCATTACAGCCACTTTGTATTGCAGGAAGTCGCGAAATAATTTTCCGTGAAGCATCATACCGATATCCCGTCCGGACGTCATTCCGTAACACTTATCGCTGCCGCTTACTCCCGCCAGATAACAAACCGACTGTGAATAACAATTGATGAGCTCTACTGTGGTAGGAGATAATTCATTTTCTATGGTATAGGGAACCTTGAATTCACCGATACGTGCCGTAAGTCCGGGGAGAAACTGATAATCGGTATACACTTCGAGTAACATGCCCCCATTGTAGAAGTCATACATAAAATCACAAGTCCACCGTTTGGTGATCTTTCCGTGTGCCATGAAAATGATTCGTTTGATGTCGAATGTATTGTCCGGGTTCGCTGCATCGTCATAAGTATATCCCAATTGGGCATATCCGGAGAGACTAATCCGTTCTTTCAGTGTGTTGACAACTTGATTTAGTGGTGTCTGCTCCTGTGCCAGGAGAGGATTTTGCATACCTGTAATGCATAATACAAAGGTTAAGAATTGGAGTAGTGTTTTTCGCATGAGTTAGTTGTTATTTGATTTTGATTATGGTTGATACTGTATTATGGTTGATACTGTGGGGATATACGTTGTGTCAATCAGATTCTTTTCAGAGTAGGTTTCGGGGATTCGGTGGTTTTCTTTCAACCACTGTATGGCTTTATCTATCCCTTCAGCCGAAGGGCGTTTTGCTTTTTGATAACTAGGGAGGCAATGAGTCCTGTCAGATTTTCCGGTACACCTATTTCTATCAGCACTTGTTCCCATTCTTTCTGTGGATGCATTTTTATATAATCTACTCCCAGATTATAACCTCGTGATGAGTAGTT
>ENA-OQJH01001291-OQJH01001291.1-human-gut-metagenome-genome-assembly--contig:-NODE-1291-length-10766-cov-2.985055_pt1 | contig 10766 bp, 14 predicted proteins | sample MGYA00242597_ERZ504763 | MGnify/ENA primary metagenome ERZ504763 (study PRJEB26092, sample SAMD00036359) | human gut metagenome | host: Homo sapiens | study: EMG produced TPA metagenomics assembly of... | reverse complement strand
TGGGACTTTGACTTCAACAGAATTTTATTCACCAATTAAAACAGATACATCATGAAAAAGAAAATCCTCATGCTGTGTATGGGCTGTTTCTTCATAAGCCTCACAGCGAAAGCGCAATGGGTCGTGAGCGACCCCGGCAATCTTGCCAGGGTATCATCAATGCCGCCAAGAATATCGTTCACACATCTTCCACCGCGAGCAATATGCTCAACAATTTTCAGGAGACCGTGAAGATTTACAAGCAAGGCAAGGAGTATTACGACGGGCTTCGCAAGATCAAGAACCTTGTCCGTGACGCACGTAAGGTGCAGCAGACCATCCTCATGGTCGGCGACATCACGGACATCTATGTGAATAGTTTCGAGCGTATGCTCAGCGACCCTTATTTCACGCCGGAAGAGCTGAGTGCCATCGCGATTGGTTACACGAAGCTGCTGGAAGAGAGCGCACACCTGCTGAACGACCTGAAAACGGTGGTCAACGAGAACGGACTTTCGATGAACGACAAGGAGCGGATGGATATCATCGACCGCTGCTACACCGATATGCTGCAATACCGCAGCCTGGTGCAGTATTACACCAACAAGAACATCGGCGTTTCCTACCTGCGTGCCAAGAAACGGAATGATTTGGACCGTGTAATGGCACTTTACGGCTCACCGAATGAACGTTACTGGTAATCCCTAATCCGATTCGCTTATGGTATTGTTGGCAATAAATTTCGACAACCTGCATCAGATCCTGCAAAACCTGTACACGGATATGATGCCGCTCTGCTCGCAGATGACGGGCGTGGCGAAAGGTCTCGCGGGACTTGGTGCTCTGTTTTACGTGGCCTACCGGGTATGGCAGTCTCTGGCAAGGGCGGAACCCGTGGATGTCTTTCCCCTTCTCCGTCCGTTCGCATTGGGGTTATGTATCATGTTTTTCCCGACCATCGTGCTGGGCACGCTGAACAGTGTCATGTCGCCCATCGTGAAAGGAACACATTCAATACTGGAGGCACAGACCTTCGACATGAACGAGTACCGGGCGCAGAAGGACAGGCTGGAGTTCGAGGCGATGAAGCGCAATCCCGAGACGGCTACCTAGTCGACAAGGAATCCTTCGACAACAAACTGGACGAACTGGGGGTGATGGACGCGATAGAGGCCTGCGGGATGTATGTGGACCGGGCAATGTATAACATGAAGAAGGCGGTGCAGAATTTCTTCCGCGAACTGCTGGAACTCATGTTCAATGCTGCCGCCCTTGTCATCGACACGCTACGGACATTCTTTCTGATCGTGCTTTCGATACTGGGACCGATTTCGTTCGCCCTGTCCTGCTGGGACGGTTTCCAGGCCTCGCTCAGCCAATGGTTCGTCCGCTATATCAGCATTTACCTGTGGCTTCCGGTGAGTGACCTCTTCAGCAGTGTGCTGGCACGGATACAGGTGTTGATGCTCCAGCAGGACATCGAACAGCTTTCCGACCCGGACTTCATCCCGGACGGATCCAACGGGGTTTACATCACTTTTCTGATTATCGGCATCATCGGGTATTTCACCATCCCGACGGTGGCCAACTGGATCATCCAGGCAGGAGGCGGTGCCGGCAATTACGGCAAGAACGTGACCCAGGCGGCATCCAAGACCGGTTCCGTGGTGGCAGGAGCCGGCGGTGCGGCGGTAGGCAACATCGCAGGAAGGCTTATCAAATAGTAATAACCATCTTAAAACGACATTGGAATGGAATTCAAATCATTAAAGAACATCGAGACCAGTTTTAGGCAACTGCGCCTGTTCGGTATCGTCTATCTCTGCGCGTGTACCCTGCTTGTGGGATATTCGGTGTGGAAGGCATACGGCTTTGCCGAGGCGCAGAGGCAGAAAATCTATGTGCTGGACGAGGGGAAGTCGCTCATGCTTGCCCTCTCGCAGGACCTGGAGCAGAACCGTCCCGTGGAGGCGAGGGAGCATGTCAGACGCTTCCATGAACTCTTTTTCTCGCTAGCACCTGACAAGAGTGCGATAGAGGGCAATATCCAGCGTGCCATGTTCCTGAGCGACCGCTCCGCCTATGCCCATTACCGGGATCTGGCGGAACAGGGCTACTACAACCGGGTCATCTCCGGCAACATGAGCCAGCGCATCGGGATTGACAGCGTGAAATGCGACTTCAACAGCTACCCGTATGAGGTAGTGACGTATGCCCGCCTTTCCATCATCCGGGAGAAGAGCGTGACGGAGCGCAGCCTCGTCACGCGGGGCAGGCTGCTCAATTCCACCCGCAGCGACAACAATCCGCACGGCTTCATCCTCGAAGCCTTCCGTGTGGTGGAAAACAGGGACATAAGAGTATATGACCGTTAAATTTTGAATGTATGAAAAAGATGCTTGTAAAAATCAGGACTTGGCCAAAGAAAAACTGCGCGGTGTCTGCGCCGGGCTGAGTCCTGAAAAGAGAGTGATAACCATCGTCGTGCTGACAGTCCTGTTCGCGCTGGGGAATTTCTACATGATTTTCCGCGCCATATACGACTACAACTGGGATGACGCCAAACGGGAAGTCATTGAGATAACGCCGTTGGATATACCGGACTTTGTTCCGGCGGACACCCTTACGGACAGTAAATCCGCGAGATGGAAGAGTTTTTTAACCAATTCAACAAGAAAGACAATGAGTAACGATGCAAACAAATTGAGACAGAAGCAGGAAATCAGGAAATACCTGGTTTTCGCCGGGATGTTCCTCCTGTTTGTCGGCTGCATGTGGCTGATTTTCGCGCGTCCAAAGAGGAACGGCAGAGGGAGGAAAGGAATGCCGGTTTCAATTCCGAACTGCCCGACCGAGAGGGGCGGGTATCGAGGCGGACAAGATTACCGCCTACGAGCAGGCGGACATGAAACGCAGGCAGGAAGAGAAGATGCGCACGCTGGAGGACTTCTCCGCGCTTGCCGACGGGAACAGGCAGGATGAGACAATCAGCCCTGTCGTGGAAATACCACAGGAGCGGAAATCTGAAAGTGCATTATCCTATCGTGGCAGTGGAAACCGCAGGAATGGAGCCATTTCTTCGTCCACGTCCGCTACAACGACATCAACGCCACGCTCGGCAGTTCTATGAGACACCGAGGGGAAGACCCCGAAAAGGAGGCGTTGAAAGCAGAGGTGGAACAGTTGCGGCAGGAGGCGGCACGGCAACAGCCCACGCAGATGACATACGACGACCAGGTGGCCCTGTTGGAGAAATCCTACGAGCTGGCGGCTAAATATATGCCCGGCGAGAGTATCGTGAAGCAGAAAGAGGGTGAAACCGCCACTAACGGCCGGAAGGCGAAAGCCGTTCCCGTGGGACAGGTCTCCACACCGGTGGTGTCGTTGCTCCCGCAACCTGTCAGTGACTCCGTGCTGCTGGCAAGGCTGGCACAGGTGGGAAGTGTTGGATTCCATACCGCCGTGGGAAAAACGGCTGACGGGCATACGAGGAATACTATCCGTGCCTGCGTGCATGCGACCAGACCATAAGAAGTGGCAGAGTGTGAGGCTACGACTTTTGGAGCCGATGCGTGTCGGCAGGTATCTCCTTCCCCGCAACTCCCTTGTCACGGGCGAGGGGCGCATACAGGGCGAAAGGCTCGGCATCGGAATCATACAGGTGGAGTATGAAGGCATCATCATTCCCGTGGAGCTTGCCGTGTATGACAATGACGGACAGGAGGGCATCTTCATTCCCGGCTCGATGGAAGCGAATGCCGCCAAGGAGGTAGCGGCCAACTTGGGACAAAACCTCGGCACGAGCATATCCATCACCAACCAGTCAGCTGGAGACCAGCTGCTCTCCGAACTCGGCAGGGGTGCCATACAGGGAGTGTCGCAATACATATCCCGGAAGATGCGGGAGGAAAAAGTACACCTCAAATCCGGTTATACCTGATGCTTTACCAGAACGATAATCAATAACCCATTAAAATTCACAAAGTATGAAAAAGATTTTTGTAATGTTTGCCCTCATGACGGGCGCAGTGAGTGCTTTTGCACAGAACGTAACCGATTCGGCATCGGCAGAAACAGGCAGTGTCACAATGACCAGGGAACTCTATCCCGGGCAGGAGGATGGCGACCTCTACCACGGTCTGACCCGGAAGCTCACCTTTGACAGGATGGTTCCCCCGTATGGGCTGGAAGTGACCTACGACAAGACCACGCACATCATCTTCCCCTCCGCCGTCCGCTATGTGGACCTCGGTTCCCCGAATCTTGTGGCGGGAAAGGCCGACGGTGCGGAGAATGTCATCCGCGTAAAGGCGGTGGTCAAGAATTTCCGTGACGAGACAAACATGTCGGTCATCACCGAAAGCGGAAGTTTCTACACGTTCAATGTCAAGTATGCGGATGAGCCGTTGTTGCTGAACATCGAGATGAAGGACTTTATCCATGACGGCAACAAGGTGAACCGGCCGAACAACGCCCTTGACATCTACCTGAAGGAACTGGGCAGTGAATCGCCCAAGCTCGTGCAGTTGATCAACAGGAGTATCCACAAGGAGAACAAACGCCATATCAAGCACATCGGCAGCAAGGCTTTCGGCATCCAATATCTTTTGCGTGGAATTTATACCCACAACGGGTTACTCTATTTCCACACGCAGGTACGCAACCAGTCGAATGTGCCTTTCGAGGTGGATTTCGTGACGTTCAAGATTGTGGATAAGAAGGTAATGAAGCGTACAGCCATCCAGGAGCAGATTGTTTTCCCTCTCAGAGCCCATAACTATGCCACAGTGGTAGCGGGAAACAAGGACGAGCGTACCGTGTTCACCTTTGACAAGTTCACCATCCTGCCGACAAGGTATTGGTCGTGGAACTGAACGAGAAAAGCGGCGGGCGTCACCAGTCGTTCACCGTGGAGAGCGAGGACATCGTGAGAGCCAAAGTGATCAACGAACTTAAAGTGAAGTAGCCATGCGTAAGGTCATCTGTATGTTAGTAGCGGTCGTGTCGCTTGCCCTGTTTTCAGGGCAGGCATACGCCAACGCTATCTCCCGCATGAAAGCCGTGGAGTTGCGGGGTGGGTTTGCCGAAGCTCGAAATCGCCCTTGAACCATTATGCGGGATTCGCCGTATCGGGATATACCAAGAAAGCCAACCGCTGGGTTGTCGGTGCGGAATACCTGCTGAAGAATTACGAGTACCGTAACGTGACCGTTCCGCGTACGCAGTTCACCGCCGAGGGCGGTTACTACCTGAAATTCCTGTCCGACCCTTCCAAGACACTTTTCCTTTCCATCGGCGGATCGGCTTTGACCGGTTACGAAACAGTGAATTGGGGTAATAAGATGTTGTATGACGGCTCGAAGTTGCTTGCCAAGGATGCCTTTATCTATGGCGGGGCGATAACACTGGAGCTTGAAACCTATGTCACGGACCGTATCGTGCTGCTTGCCGGCATCCGGAACGTGCCCTGTGGGGAGGTTCATTATCCGTGTTCACTATGCAATTCGGGCTGGGCGTGAAATTCATCATCAATTAAAAACATCACGGCTTATGAATATAGAGGAAATAAGAAAGATTCCCATCACGGATTTTCTGGCACGGATGGGACATGAGCCGACAGCCCGGAAAGGGAACGAATGGTGGTATTCCGCCCCTTACCGGGAAGAACGGACACCGTCGTTCAGGGTGAACATCCTGAAAAATGTGTGGCAGGACTTCGGCATCGGGCGTGGCGGGGATATATTCTCCCTTGCAGGAGAATTTACAGGCAGCGGTGATTTCAAGGCACAGGCCGGATTCATTTCGGATGTGTTTGGCGGTATTACGCCCGAAACCGTTTTTCGTCCGAAGGAGAAGCGTACAGAGCCCGCACCCGACGAGGAAAACTGCTTCGTAAAAGTCCGCTTCGGCCCATTGTATAACAAAGTCCTGCTCAATTATCTGAAAGAGCGTGGCATTTGCAGCGACGTGGCGTTGCCGAACTGCGAGGAAGTCAGATATACCTTGCACGGCAAGCGGTACTTTTCCATCGGATTCAGGAACATCAGCGGTGGATATGAGTTGCGCAGCCGTCTGTTCAAGGGCAGCATGTCACCGAAGGACATATCGCTCATCGACAACGGTTCGGACACCTGTAACCTTTTCGAGGGGTTCATCGACTATCTCTCATGGATGGTGCTCGGCTTGGGATGCGGCGATGACTACCTCGTGCTGAACTCGGTGGCGTTATTGGAACGCTCGTATGGTTTCCTTGACAAGTACGACCGGGTCAATTGTTACCTGGACCGTGACGAAGCGGGGCGAAGGACACTGGAAGCCTCCGCAAACGCTACGGCAACAAGATAGAGGACTGTTCCTCCCTGTACAAGGGATTCAAGGATTTGAACGAATACCTGCAATATTGGGAAGGAATTATTGAACAATAGAAACAACAACCATTAAAATGACAATGAATATGAAAAAGAAAAATAAGATGAACGCGTTTGCCGCTATCTTTTCGGCAATGCTTGCGACTGTAGTGGCAATGGCCCTGGTATCCTGTGACAATGAGCTGGATGTGCAGCAGGGATATCCCTTCACGGTGGAAACAATGCCTGTGCCCAAACGTATCGTGAAAGGCGAGACCGTGGAAATACGGTGCGAACTCAAACGTGAAGGCCGGTTCTCCGATGCACGGTACACCGTCCGTTATTTCCACCTGACGGCAAAGGCTCGCTCCGCATGGACGACGGGATGGTGTTGCTGCCTAACGACCGCTATCCGCTTGACAGGGAAGTGTTCCGGCTGTACTACACTTCCGAGTGCGAGGACCAGCAGAGCATTGATATCTACTTCGAGGACAACGGAGAGCCTGCACAACTGTTCCTGCTCAGTTTTGATTTCAACAACGAGAAAAAGGATGACGCGGAAGATGATACGGGAGGAACCGGCAGAATTCCCCAAACCGGTGGGGAACTTGTAAAAAATCCTTTGGTGAACATTGAAATGGTTACGGTATGCGAGTGATTGTAGCGGCTATATGCCTGATTCTAACCTGTAACTGTCTGGTGGCTCATCCACGGGGAGGCGGTGGCTCGCTCCCACTGCCACGGAAATCCCGGATTCGCTTTTCGAGCAGGCCATCGCCTGCATCAAGCGGTTCGATTATGACAAGTAATATGTTATGTAAGTGCGAGTAAAAGTTGGTTTATAATCAAGTTGTTATGAACCAACTTGTCACTTACACTTTACATAATATTATCAATGTCCAAGTCCCTTTAACCACTCTAATAGGTTCTTATTTCGTTCCCACTCTTTTTCTGTTATAGTATTAGGGGTTAATCTGGTATAGGCATTTTCAAGTGCTTCACGTTTTGCTTTGGAGTCGGCACGTGCATAAATATCAGTAGTCTGTATGGAAACATGCCCTAAAATATCACGTATGTATACTAAATTTACTCCTGCCTGTAAAAGATGCATTGCTTTACTATGTCGAATAGAATGACAACTTATTTTCTTTGGAATAATTTCTGGTTGCTGTTTATTTGCCATGTCTGCATAGATTTTCAGAATATACGTAATACCCTCTCTTGTTAATTTTTCATGCCTACCATTGAAAAATAAAGGCTTTTTCATCATGTTGGGATCATTCAAATTGTTTTCTTCCATATAACTACGCAAAATGTCAACTTGTGCTTCTGCCAAGGGGACTATACGGGTTTTACGTCCTTTCCCTGTTAATCGTATAGTGTATGGTGTTGTATCAATACGTACACAATCTACTGTGAGATCTGCGATTTCCTGTACTCTTGCACCAGTATCGTACATTAATGACAATAATACTAAATGACGACGTCCTTTCCATGAAGTTGTGTCAGGCTGTGCCAATAATAATTTTATTCCCTCCATTGAAAGATAATTAGGAGGCTTATTTCTGTTTTTTTTGCCTTTTATCGACAATATACTTTGCCATTCTACCATATTATCTATTACTATATATTGGAGATACGAACAGAATGACCTGATTGCAGCAAGTCTATAATTACATGTTGCTGAAGTATTCTTTTTAGTATTGTGAAGCCATTGTAGATAATTGATGACATTATCCCGTGTAAGATGTTTCAATAGAAGTCGTTCAACGGGTATTCCATTGATATCTTTCATATAATTGATGAATTGTACGAAAGAATCACGATAAGAAGCAATTGTGTTTTTGCTCACATTTCGTTGATGTGGCAAATATTCAGATAAAAATCTCGTTAGATATTTTGCAAAATCAGTCCTGGTAGTCATAATCTGTTGTTATTTTTGGATAAACAAAAGCATTTATAGGAGAACACTGTTTTTCAAACTCCGGATACATCATACAGGTAAGTCGTACATATTTTTCAGTAGATGAAAGAGAACGGTGCCCAAGACATGCGGAAAGTATTGGTAGCCTGTGTATAAATCCATACCGTTATGTCCCATTTGTACAAGCGAATGTACGGCAAAAGTATGTCTCAAGTCATGGATACGTGGCCCTTGTCGATTTCCTATATATGGTATATTGCATATTTTTAGCAGTTTATGAAAAAAGACATAAAGAGTACATACTGAAGCTTGTCCCGTCTAATTTAGTAAAAAACAGATGATTGGGATGAGAAATTTTTTCTATAGGCATTCTATTCCGATATTCTATATACTGTTTTAACACAATTACCATAGATTCACCAATAGGAACAAGGCGTTCACATCTGTTTTTTGTCTTGCGGAGATGTATGTATCCAGAGTCAAGATTCACATCCTCATTACGCATATATAAAGCCTCGGACACACGCATTCCTGTGCTATAAAGTAATCGAAGAATGACTGGCATGGAAATGATAGCTGTTTTCATACAATTGTTAAACAAACGGCTGCTATCGGCAGCTGTAAACAATTGAGATATTTGGTCATGTGTGTATATATAAGGTGTAAACTCCGATTTTGGTTGCTTTGGTATAATCGGTATATAACATACGCATCCATTGCGGCACATCAATGAGGTCAGTTGGCGCAATACAAGATATTTGCCATAAATAGTGATCTCTTTATCTGATATCCGTGATTTATGCCATCTCTTAACAAACTCTTCTGTTATATGTGGTTCCTGCAATCCTATGGAATTAGCAAAATCATCAAATTCTTTAAGTATCCATCTTACACGAGAATCAACAATACCCATTGATTTCCGGATTTCCAACATTCGTTTAATGTATGGAGATAAAACACTACTGTAATTGAACTGTTCAGCCATAAAATGCTCCTCCTTTCTGCGTATAAAAACTATCTGGAATAGGAGGTACAGGTAATACACATTTCCTTAAAGCTACAAGGTTTATTTTTAGATAAGTCATAGTTGTTTCAGTGTTGCGATGTCCAAGAACTTCTGATATAATAGGCATGGTAGCCCCATTTTCAAGCATATTACTTGCTAAGGAATGCCGTAAAGAATGAGGACCATGGCGTTTTTTATCAATATTTACACCAGACAGGCGGATTATTTTATTGATATTACCACAAACCATAGACTGAGTGGCAGCAATATACGGGGCACGACTTGATAGAAATATGTTTTGGGAAGTAGATGCTGGACGTCCATATCTAAGATAGTCTATTATGGCATTACCGACATCTGCCAATAATGGAAGTTCAATGGTTTTACCTGTTTTTTGTATCCTCAATTTAATGAGATCATTATCCCAATCTATATCTGAGAACTTCAAACTCATAATGTCTGAAGCACGCAAGCCCAATCTTGATGCTAATAAAATCATTGCATAATTGCGCTTGCCCAAAGCACTACTTCGCGATACAGAATTTTCTATAACCTTAATCTCTTCCGTTGTATAATATGATGGTATGCGTTCTTTCTTTCGTAATTTATATGTAGCGAAGAATTCCTCAAATCGTCCATCTATAATGTTCTCTTGTCTCCAAAAAGAAAGAGGCATCGAATAATAGACAAAGTCTTTTCCCTGTTTAGCTGTTGGGAAGAAAGAAACCGTATAACATGTTCCTCTGTTATCTGCTTTATATTTTGTACTCCAATCATATCTAAGTAATACAAAAAATTACCCAAACATGAACAATAGTGCTTTAACGTATTTTTGCCACGGCGTAAAGAAATCAAATGTAGAACCAACTTCTCCATCTGTTTTCCAATAGCACCATCAAGAGGTAGAAAGCTGCTCTAACACATTGCTTTCTAATATATCCGACAGTCATAATGTCATTAAGAGCATGTATACTACGTATCCTTTCACATTCATGATTACTCATGTCTTGATGTTGAGTGGACTCTATAAACTTCGCACCTACATCAGGTGTATACATATCAATCTCTTTGTCCGACATGTACTGTAAAATGCCTTTTGTCCACAAACACTTGTAATAGTCAATAGTGCCCTTCGCATAACCACTTTCATAAAAATAATTGAGACATTGCTCAATAAGCTTTTTAATTTCTACTTTTTCCATAAAATCATTCTTTAATAATTAGGATATATACAGAATGCAATATAATGAGAAGTTTTTATACGAAGGGACTAAATAAATTCTTTAATATTCAATAAGTTTGCTCACTTTATAAGTCTTGCACTTTACATAACATATTACTTGTCATAATCATATTTATGATAAGCTACTCATAAATACGAGGGTTGGCATGGAAACCATCTGCCCTATGTAGGTTGGGGTCACAAACTTTTGCCGGGAGAGACGTTCAGACCGGATATGAGCAAGGCACAGGCGGATTCATTGCTCAGAGCGGATTGAGGAAACTGTGC
>ENA-OQJH01001290-OQJH01001290.1-human-gut-metagenome-genome-assembly--contig:-NODE-1290-length-10767-cov-1.616071_pt1 | contig 10767 bp, 17 predicted proteins | sample MGYA00242597_ERZ504763 | MGnify/ENA primary metagenome ERZ504763 (study PRJEB26092, sample SAMD00036359) | human gut metagenome | host: Homo sapiens | study: EMG produced TPA metagenomics assembly of... | reverse complement strand
TATTCTTCATGGTAAGGACTGCGACAAGAAGCTCTTCTGCCATGTTTCTATAAACCGGAATGTTAAAACAAAAATATTTTCTTACGGGCATTTTTATTTATCGGCTGAAAGACAGCCGATAATTGGCGTGGCGGAAAATAGTATGGTTACATTTCAAGGCTTTAATAAAAGACCGTTATTCGGATATCCGTGAGGTACAATTGAAGGTAAGGGACAAGGTACAGTCAGTCTTATCAAAGAAACCATAGCTATTCGTGATAAATCAAATAAAGAGTTTGACAGGGTATGGGCTGTTTTTGATAAGGATGACTTTAATGATTTCAATGACGCCATACAGCTTGCAAAAAAGAATCATATTCTTTGCGCATGGTCTAATGAGTCATTCGAACTTTGGTATTATCTACATTTTCAATATTTGGATACCGGCATATCCCGTTCTCAATACATTGAGAAAATAGAAAGGGAAATACAAAATAGAACAAATGATTCAAAACTACCGATATAAAAAGAAATCACCGGAAACTTTCGACATATTACAACGTATAGGAGATGAATCATTAGCTATCAAACACGCTCAACGCTTAAGAGAATCATTTTCGGGAACAGATTATGCGGCTCACAAGCCTTGTACTACTGTATATGAGCTAGTAGAAGAACTAACTCATCCTGAAAAGTTATTATGATCATAACATAACTATACATCAAGAAGGGCGGCTTCCGTGATGGGAGCCGCCCTTACTTTTACAATTAACAAAAATCTAGAACCTATTGGTCTAATAACATCTAATTAGTTCTACTTATTTCTTCGTGAACTTATATACCGCGAACGTAGTGGGTTCCAGTTCGGTAGTAAACACGTTGCCTTCAATAGATACCGGAGTTTCCTGCGGAACGATGGCAAAAGGTTGCTCAAGTGTATTATCCTTATCCAAATCAATCGAACGAAGTTTGATACAACGGCCATTAGACAATACATCTTGTTTTTTTAATCCTTCAAAATTCAAGGTAATTGGCTGTATTGTGGCGGAAGTATTGGCAACCTTTACAATCAGTTCATTCTTATCCTTATCGAAAACAGCACTGGCAAAGAGTCCGTTCTGTCCTTCGGCTCCCGTTACATTTTTCTTGTTCATGGTAAGGGGAAGTACATTTGTTCCTTTGTTTTGTGCATACAGTTGTTGTACATAATAGCTAGTGGTACGCACAGAGTTCAGGTTATCGAACCAAATCATATCAGGACGCCATTGCCATCCTTCCACATGAGCGAAAAGCGGAGCATAGGTAGCCATGTGAACGATGTCAGCATTACGTTCCAATCCGGTCATGAAAGCAGCTTCGAGCAAAGCAGCATGATAATGGTTCCATTTCTTTCCTTTTCCATGGCAGGCATATTCGCCGGCAAAGACTTCGGACCTTTACGATCGTAGTTATCATAGCGGGCACCTTGTGCCAGGAACCAACTTCGGGACGATAAAATGTTCGTCCACCAAATCGGCTTTCAGACGTTTCATTTCAGGCCACAAGTAATCAAATTCTTTTCCTTCGGAATTCGGACCGGAGCTACCTACTATTTTAATTTCCGGGTGAGCTTTACGAATGGCTTTGATAAACGGTTCGAGACGTTCGGGATATTCTTTTCCCCATTGTTCGTTACCGATACCGACAAACTTCAGGTTAAACGGTGCAGGATGTCCCATATCGGCACGTACCTTTCCCCATTTGGTATTCACGTCTCCATTAGCAAACTCAATCAGATCGAGTGCATCCTGAATATAGTTATCCAAATCACAAACGGCTACGTGAGCTTTCGGATCATTATTCTGATATTGGCAGGAAAGTCCGCAATTCAGAATCGGCAGAGGTGCCGCACCCATTTCTTCAGACAGCAGGAAATATTCGTAGAATCCCAATCCATAGCTTGATAATAATCAGGGAAGAATCGGTGAGTAAAAGTATACTGCCAACGATTTTCATTTAAGGGACGGTTCTCTACCGGGCCAACTGATTTTTCCAGTCGTAACGAGTCTCCAGGTCGGTACCTTCTACAATGCAACCACCGGGAAAGCGAAAGACTCCGGGATGAATATCCGCCAATGCTTGTGCCAAATCTTTACGAAGACCATTTTCGTGTCCCTTCCAAGTATCAACCGGGAAAAGAGAGACGTGCTCCAAATCTACTGTTCCTTTGGAAGTAAGGAAAATACGAAGTACGGATTTCGGATGAGTACTGCCGGGCTTCAAGATTATCTGGTATTTTTTCCAGTCCTTAGAATCAATCGTAAGATTCCCTGCGACAAGCGCCTGACGTTCGCCCATTGATTGGGTATCTACAAGTTCGATTCTCAATGTTTCTTTCGTACTTCCTTGCGGCAAACGCGCCCAAACGGAGAAGCGATACTCCTCCCCCTTCTTGACACCGATACCAAAGAAACCTTCGTTATCCAATCCGGTATGTTTATGTGCATGTCCGGGGTTAGAAAGGCGCACGTAATGCGGATTGCGTTCAAAAGGGCCATCATTCATTAAGGATACTTTTCCATACGTTTTCCATCCCATCAGGTGTTGTGGAAATTCAAAGGAACGATTCTTCACCAGTTCGGCATAAAGTCCGCCGTCGGCAGCATAGTTGATGTCCTCAAAAAAGAGTCCGTACATAGTAGTTGGATTTCTGCACCCAGCTTCTTCGTCTGTATCACCAACTCATTAGTTTGCGCATGAAGCGCAAGGTTAGTAGACAAGGCTAATACTGCCAATAAATTTGCGTATCTTCTCATGGTTCTCAATAAAAAATTATATATAGTTAAAATGCAAAGATAATCAGATTCTCTATTTTCCCCGTACCCGATTTTATCATTAACAGGTGTATATCGGTCAAAAAGGATCAAATTCCATTCATTTGCACAATTCCATCCGTATCTGATATTTATAATACGAAACCAGATCAAAAAATACCTATTAACCCGCTCTATTATATGAAAAATAAAACGGATGGAAAGCGTACATTTATATATATAATAAGGTGTATGGGAAATCATAAAATATACCGTTTATGCTGCATAACATACAAGAGTGTATTTGATACACCAAACAAAAGTGTTACTTTTACACCCAAAATAAGATAAATATCTCATTTACATTAAAAATAAAGCCATGAAAAACATTTTCTACTTGCAGGATTTGCCGCGCTGATGCTGGTTGCGTGCAATAACAAGCCGGCTTCCGAGCTGACCTTGTCCGGTCTTGATCCGGTAAAATTTCAAACAGAAGTGAACAATGCCAAAACAGCTCTTTACACCTTAAAGAACAAGGCAGGCATGGAAGTATGCATCACTAACTTCGGAGGACGTATCGTGTCTGTCATGGTACCCGACAAGAACGGTAAGATGCAAGATGTAGTTTTAGGTTTTGACAGCATTGCTGACTATATTAATGTACCCAGCGACTTCGGTGCTTCTATCGGACGCTATGCAAACCGTATCAACCAAGGACGTTTCGCATTGGACGGTGACACGATCCAACTGCCGCAAAACAATTTCGGCCACTGCCTGCACGGAGGTCCGAAAGGTTGGCAATACAAAGTTTATGAAGCTAATCTGATTGATCCGACAACGCTGGAACTGACACTTGTCTCACCGGACGGAGACGAAAACTTCCCGGGTAATGTGACAGCTAAAGTGACTTACAAACTGACTGAAGACAACGCTATCGACATCAAATATAGCGCAACTACCGATAAAAAGACGATCATCAATATGACCAACCACTCTTACTTCAACCTGGCTGGTGATCCGTCAAAAGCTTCAACCGACAATATATTGTATGTGAACGCAGACTACTATACCCCAGTAGACAGCACCTTTATGACTACAGGCGAAATCGCTCCGGTGAAAGACACTCCGATGGACTTCACCACTCCGAAAGCTGTAGGCAAAGAGATCGACAACTACGATTTCGTTCAACTGAAGAACGGAAAAGGATATGACCACAACTGGGTACTCAACACAAAGGGAGATCTTCGCAAGTTGCTGCAAAACTCACCTCACCTGAAAGCGGTATTACTCTGGAAGTATATACCAACGAACCGGGTGTACAGGTTTACACAGGAAACTTCCTCGACGGAACCGTAACCGGAAAGAAAGGCATCGTTTACAACCAACGTGCTTCTGTGTGTCTGGAGACACAACATTATCCTGACAGTCCTAACAAGGCAGACTGGCCTTCTGTTGTACTGGAACCGGGACAAACTTATAATAGTGAATGTATTTTCAAATTTTCTGTAGAGAAATAATATTAACTCATAAATCATATTTATTGTGGAAGCATTAGATTGGCTAGTAATCGGAGTCTTTTTTCTGGCTCTGATCGGTATTATTGTTTGGGTAGTCAGAACAAAAACAAAATGACTCGGCAGATTATTTCTTGGGCGGACGCGACGCAACATGGCTTGCGATCGGTGCTCTATTTTCGCATCCAACATCGGTTCGGAACACTTGATCGGACTGGCAGGAGCCGGTGCATCCAGTGGTATGGCTATGGCACACTGGGAAATTCAGGGATGGATGATCTTGATTCTGGGATGGGTGTTTGTACCCTTCTACACACGAAGCATGGTATATACAATGCCGGAATTTCTGGAACGCCGCTATAATCCTCAATCACGTACCATCCTGTCGGTCATCTCTTTGGTAAGTTATGTGTTAACCAAAGTAGCTGTGACTGTATATGCCGGTGGTCTTGTATTCCAACAAGTATTCGGTATCAAAGAGCTTTGGGGAATTGATTTCTTCTGGATTGCAGCTATCGGTCTGGTAGTGTTAACTGCACTTTATACGATCTTCGGTGGTATGAAATCAGTTCTTTACACTTCTGTTCTTCAAACCCCTATCCTACTGCTAGGATCATTAATAATTCTGGTACTCGGCTTCAAAGAATTAGGTGGATGGGACGAAATGATGAGAGTCTGTGGGGCTGTTACCGTAAATGATTACGGTGATACAATGACTAACCTGATCCGTAGCAATGATGATGCAAACTTCCCTTGGTTGGGCGCTTTGATCGGTTCGGCTATTATCGGTTTCTGGTACTGGTGTACCGACCAGTTCATCGTTCAACGTGTACTTTCAGGTAAAAATGAAATGGAAGCTCGTCGTGGTACTATTTTCGGTGCTTATCTGAATTGTTGCCTGTATTCCTTTTCTTGATTCCTGGTATGATCGCATTTGCATTACATCAAAAATATATCGGTGCCGGTGGCGAAGGTTTCTTGCCGATGCTGGCCAACGGAACAGCAAATGCTGATGCCGCTTTCCCGACATTAGTAGCCAAATTACTTCCTGTCGGTGTGAAAGGTTTGGTAGTATGTGGTATTCTTGCCGCCTTGATGAGTTCTCTTGCATCTCTGTTTAACTCGTCAGCCATGCTGTTTACTATCGACTTCTACAAACGTTTCAGACCGGAAACTCCGGAGAAGAAACTGGTAGGTATCGGTCAGGTTGCAACGGTTGTAATCGTTATTTTAGGTATTCTCTGGATTCCTATCATGCGTAGTGTAGGCGATGTACTTTATACTTATTTGCAGGACGTTCAATCCGTACTGGCACCAGGTATCGCTGCGGCTTTCTTACTGGGTATCTGTTGGAAACGTACTTCCGCCCAGGGTGGTATGTGGGGATTGATTGCTGGTATGGTAATCGGTTTAACTCGCCTCGGTGCAAAAGTATATTATAGCAATGCAGGTGAAGTAGCAGATTCTACATTCAAATATTTGTTCTATGATATGAATTGGTTATTCTTCTGTGGATGGATGTTCTTGTTCTGCATTATTGTAGTAATCGTAGTCAGCCTGGCAACCAAAGCTCCGACTGCAGAAAAGATTCAGGGACTGGTATTCGGTACGGCTACCAAAGAACAAAAAGCTGCTACACGTGCTAGCTGGAATCACTGGGATATTATTCATACTGTAATTATCCTGGCTATTACAGGTGCTTTCTACTGGTATTTCTGGTAAAAAATAAGCCCTTCCTTCAATCTTCTCTTTGGGAAAGGTTGAAGGAAGCTAAAAATAGTCTTGCCAACGGAAAGACTGGTTTATTATAACTAAAATCACAATCTAAATGGATAAAGATAATTCACAAGAGTCAATGATAAGCTCAAACTCCCTCTCTTTTGGAAAGAACCGGGGGAGGCTTATTATAGCTCGAATCCCACCTTTTATGTCGGCATCGACTGTATCATCTTTGGTTTCAACGAAGGGGAAATCAGCTTGCTATTGTTGAAGAGAAACTTCGAGCCGGCAATGGGTGAATGGTCACTGATGGGAGGATTTGTGCAAAACAATGAAAGTGTGGATGATGCCGCCAAACGTGTATTGCATGAGCTTACCGGACTGGAAAACGTTTACATGGAACAGGTAGGAACTTTCGGAGCAATCGACCGCGATCCGGGTGAACGGGTTATCTCCGTGGCTTACTATGCATTGATTAACATCAATGAGTATGACCGAAAACTGGTTCAGAAGCACAATGCTTACTGGGTGAATATGAACGAACTTCCCCCGCTTATCTTCGACCATCCTGAATGGTAGAAAAAGCACGGAACTGATGAAACAGAAAGCATCCGTAGAACCTATCGGATTCAATCTGCTTCCGAAACTCTTTACATTATCCCAATTACAAGTTTATATGAGGCCATTTACGGTGAAACAATGGATAAACGGAACTTCCGTAAAAGAGTGGCTGAAATGGATTATATAGAAAAGACTGATAAAATTGATAAACTGGGTTCCAAACGGGGCGCTGCCTTGTATAAGTTCAACGGCAAGGCTTACCGCAAAGACCCGAAATTTAAAATATAATCATTATGCTGGAAGAACTAAAAGAAAAAGTATTTCATGCCAATCTTGAATTGGTAAAGCATGGATTAGTCATCTTTACCTGGGGCAATGTCTCTGCTATCGACGTGAAAGCGGATTGGTAGTAATCAAACCCAGTGGTGTAAGTTATGATGATATGAAAGCCGAAGATATGGTAGTAGTGGATTGGATGGCAAGGTCGTTGAAGGACGACTGAAGATCCTCGGATACTCCTACTCACGTAGTACTTTACAAAGCATTTCCGGAGATTGGCGGAGTGGTACACACCCACTCTACTTATGCGACTGCCTGGGCACAGGCGGGATGCGACATTCCGAACATCGGAACGACTCACGCGGATTATTCTATGACGCCATTCCCTCGCACGGCAGATATGACGGAAGCGGAAGTGAAAGGCGCTTACGAACTGGAAACCGGTAATGTGATAGTGAAACGTTTGAAGGATTGAATCCTGTACATACACCGGGAGTATTGGTGAAGAATCACGGTCCTTTCTCTTGGGGAAAAGATGCGCACGATGCTGTACACAACGCCGTGGTAATGGAACAGGTAGCCAAAATGGCAAGTATCGCTTATGCGGTAAACCCGAATTTAACAATGAACCCATTGCTGGTAGAAAAACATTTCAGCCGCAAGCATGGTCCGAATGCTTATTATGGACAGTAACAATTAAAAAAACAAATATTAAAAATTAAAGCAATAACATTATGAATAACGTATTTGATCAATATGAAGTATGGTTCGTAACAGGAGCACAGCTTCTGTACGGAGGTGACGCAGTAATCGCAGTAGACGCACATTCTAATGAAATGGTAAACGGACTGAATGAATCCGGTAAACTCCCTGTCAAGGTGGTATACAAAGGTACTGCCAACTCTTCTAAAGAAGTGGAAACTGTATTCAAAGCAGCCAATAACGATGAAAAATGTATCGGTGTAATCACTTGGATGCATACTTTCTCTCCTGCTAAGATGTGGATTCATGGTCTGCAACAGTTGAAGAAACCATTGTTACACCTGCACACACAGTTCAACAAGGAAATTCCTTGGGATACAATGGACATGGACTTCATGAACCTGAACCAGTCAGCTCACGGTGACCGCGAATTCGGACATATCTGTACCCGTATGCGCATCCGTCGTAAAGTAGTGGTAGGTTACTGGAAAGAGGAAGACACTTTGCACAAGATCGCTGTCTGGATGCGTGTTTGTGCCGGTTGGGCAGACTCACAAGATATGCTGATTATCCGTTTCGGCGACCAGATGAACAATGTAGCTGTAACCGACGGTGATAAAGTGGAAGCTGAACAACGTATGGGTTACCATGTAGATTATTGCCCGGTAAGCGAATTGATGGAATACCACAAAGAAATCAAGAATGAAGATGTAGATACGTTGGTAGCTACCTACTTCAAAGAATACGACCACGATGCTTCTTTGGAAGACAAATCGACTGAAGCTTATCAAAAAGTATGGAATGCCGCTAAAGCAGAACTTGCCATGCGTGCTATCCTGAAGCTAAAGGTGCTAAAGGATTTACGACCAACTTCGACGATTTGGGCGACATCGAATACAATGGTTTCGATCAGATCCCGGGGCTTGCTTCACAACGTCTGATGGCGGAAGGTTACGGATTCGGCGCTGAAGGAGACTGGAAATCGGCTGCTCTTTACCGTACGGTATGGGTAATGAATCAGGGACTTCCCAAAGGTTGTTCATTCTTGGAAGACTATACACTGAACTTCGACGGTGCCAACAGCTCTATCCTGCAGTCACACATGTTGGAAATCTGCCCGCTTATCGCAGCCAACAAACCTCGCCTGGAAGTACACTTCCTCGGTATAGGTATCCGCAAAAGCCAGACAGCAAGATGGTATTTACTTCAAAGACAGGCGCAGGATGCACTGCTACAGTAGTAGATATGGGTAACCGCTTCCGTCTGATTGTGAACGATGTGGAATGTATCGAACCGAAACCGCTGCCTAAGTTGCCGGTTGCTTCTGCTCTCTGGATTCCGATGCCTAACCTCGAAGTAGGTGCAGGTGCATGGATCCTGGCTGGTGGAACTCACCACTCTTGCTTCTCTTACGACCTGACAGCAGAATATTGGGAAGATTATGCTGAAATCGCAGGTATCGAAATGGTACATATCAACAAGGATACTACGATCAGCTGCTTCAAGAAAGAACTGCGCATGAACGAAGTGTATTACATGTTGAATAAAGCGCTTTGCTAAAAAGCCGATCTCTCAAGTTTCGCAAGAGCTTAATCCAATTATTAAGTACCTGCGAAACTTGATTTTTTCTATCATTATCGTTATACCTTAAAATATTGATTTCAACATGAAATTAGATGCAAAATCAACCATCGAAGCAGGCAAAGCCATTCTTGGTATAGAACTGGGGTCAACACGAATTAAAGCAGTTTTGATTGACCAAGAAAACAAGCCTATTGCTCAAGGTAGCCACACTTGGGAAAACCAGTTAGTTGACGGACTTTGGACTTATAATATTGAGCTATCTGGTCGGGACTGCAAGATTGCTATGCTGACCTTCGCGCTAACGTAAAGAACTTATATGGCATAGAGATTGAGACGCTGGCTGCTATCGGTGTCAGCGCCATGATGCATGGTTATATGCCGTTCAATAAAAAAGAAGAAATCCTCGTGCCTTTCCGCACTTGGAGAAATACGAATACAGGTCGGGCAGCAGCAGCCTTATCAGAACTGTTTGTCTACAACATTCCGCTGCGATGGAGCATTTCTCATTTGTACCAGGCTATCCTGGACAATGAAGCACATGTGAATGACATTGATTTCCTGACTACTCTGGCAGGTTATGTGCATTGGCAGATAACTGGCGAAAAGGTATTGGGTATCGGTGACGCATCGGGTATGCTCCCTATCGATCCGACAACCCACAACTATTCGGCTGAAATGGTGGCTAAGTTCGATAAATTGATTGCTCCGAAAGAATATAGCTGGAAACTGGAAGATATTCTGCCTAAAGTATTGTCGGCAGGTGAAAATGCTGGTGTCCTTACTCCGGAAGGAAGTAAAAAGCTCGATGTATCGGGTCATTTGAAGGCAGGAATACCGGTTTGTCCGCCGGAAGGAGACGCAGGTACCGGAATGGTGGCAACCAATGCAGTCAAACAACGCACCGGAAATGTATCGGCAGGTACTTCTTCATTCTCTATGATCGTATTGGAGAAAGATTTGTCGAAGCCATACGAAATGATTGACATGGTGACCACTCCTGACGGAAGTCTGGTAGCATGGTGCATTGCAACAACTGTACTTCTGATCTCAACGCATGGGTCAACCTGTTCAAGGAATATCAGGAGCTTCTGGGCATACCTGTAAATATGGATGAAATCTATAGCAAACTTTACAATATTGCGCTCACCGGTGATACCGATTGCGGAGGTTTGCTTTCATACAATTATATTTCAGGCGAACCTGTAACTGGATTTGCTGACGGAAGACCGTTGTTTGTACGTTCGGCAAATGACAAATTCAACCTGGCAAACTTTATGCGGACTCACCTGTATGCTTCAGTAGGAGTACTCAAGATTGGCAACGATATCCTGTTCAACGAAGAAAAAATCAAAGTGGACAGAATTACTGGTCACGGAGGATTATTCAGAACCAAAGGAGTAGGTCAAAGAATACTTGCTGCAGCTATCAACTCGCCTATTTCTGTGATGGAAACAGCCGGCGAAGGTGGTGCCTGGGGTATTGCCCTGTTAGGTTCTTACCTCGTGAACAATGAAAAGAAACAATCTCTTGCCGATTTTCTGGATGAAGTGTATTTGTCGGTGACGCGGGTATCGAGGTATCACCTACGCCCGAAGATGTAGCCGGCTTCAATACATACATCGAAAACTATAAGGCAG
>ENA-OQJH01001289-OQJH01001289.1-human-gut-metagenome-genome-assembly--contig:-NODE-1289-length-10810-cov-1.810634_pt1 | contig 10810 bp, 19 predicted proteins | sample MGYA00242597_ERZ504763 | MGnify/ENA primary metagenome ERZ504763 (study PRJEB26092, sample SAMD00036359) | human gut metagenome | host: Homo sapiens | study: EMG produced TPA metagenomics assembly of... | reverse complement strand
TGAAACGCCGGATGTACCAAGCGAACCTGAAACAAATGCACCGGAAACGCCGAATGTACCGGGTGAACCTGAAACAAATGCACCGGAAACGCCGAATGTACCGGGTGAACCTGAAACAGATGTACCGGAAACGCCGGATGTACCTGACGTGCCGAGTCAACCTGAGACAGATGCATCAGAAATACCGGATGCAAACAGAATTGAAACGCCGGGAACGGGAAATGTGCAAAACAGCGGGAATGCAGGAACGGAAACGACACCGGGCGGAACTTCTGTATCAGGAAGTCAGACAGGGACAAAAGAAGAAACAACAGTAGAAACAACAGTAGAAACAACTCCTACGGTAAATCCAGTCAGCGCAACGGTTCCATCTCCTAAAACAGGGGATGAAGGGCAGTTGGCAGTGTGGATTGTTCTTCTTGGAGTATCGCTGACAGCGGGTGTAGTTGTTATCGGAAAGAAAAAGTCCTTATATAGATAAATAGATAAGTATAAAATAATAAAAGCGAAAAGTGAATGAGTGCACTTTTCGCTTTTTGGTTTGCGCGCCATGGGCGCGCTCTAACGGGTGTAAGTCCCGAACACGCCCAGATAGTGGGAAGTGTATAGCTGAACAGCAAGTCCATCGTGAGGTGGAATCTGAAGAAGTTGTAAGCAAATCTCTGGTCCGACGGACAGAAATCACATATAAGGCTAGGCTGTGAGAGATAAGTTGGCCAAAAGCAACGAAGTCTAATAACTATCACTTTTGTAGCAGCAGAGTAGATGTGGCGGATATATGGAGAGAAAGAGCGTGAACCTTAAGCAGGAGGTCTCACAGAGGTCTCATCAGCCTAGTAACAACGAACTGTGAGAAGTCAGCCGAGCCCATAGCAGTGAAGAAGTTTTTGTAATGGAAACGGAGCAAAGGGGCGAACAATCAATAAGTTTGAGTATGTCTCGTATTGCAGAAATGACAGCATCTGTCGTAACCAATCGGGGAAAGGGTGGTCAAATCAAGCGAGGCGGAAAGGAAAGACACATGGACACAAGTAGTCTAATGGAGCAGATACTTTCTGGTGATAACCTCAATAAAACATATCTGCAAGTCGTACGAAACAAAGGTGCAGAGGGAGTGGACGGAATGAAGTACACAGAACTTCAAGAACATCTTGAAAAGAACGGAGAAAACATCAAGGACCAGTTGAGGTCAAGAAAATATAAACCTCAGCCGGTACGGAGAGTGGAGATCCCAAAGCCGGAGGGTGGCGTCAGAAACCTGGGAGTACCAACAGTAACAGACAGATTTATACAACAAGCTATAGCGCAGGTATTAACACCAATCTATGAGGAACAATTCAGACCAAGCGGACTGAAATACCTTGGGTTTGGATTCTGCTTTGACACAAGAGCACACCAGTTTAAGGCTAAGTCACATGCAAAATCAGTTGTGAAGTTTAAGAGAAGAATGAAAGTACTTACTTGTCGAAGAGACTAACTGCATTTGGATTAGTCTCAATGTTAGATTACTACACCGAAGGTGTGTTACTTGTTAAGTTGATTGAACCGCCGTGTACCGATGTACGCACGGTGGTGTGAGAGGTCGGGGATTTATTAAAATCCCTCCTACTCGATTTATGAAAAATATTTGGTAATTACAAATTAAGCAGATCGGAAAATTTGTGAATGGTCATTTTGCATCAGGAACATTTCCGAATCCGTATTCGGCAAAAATAAACGGAATACCTGCAGCGTGGCAGCGTCTGCATCGCCTTGTGTATCTCCGACATAAACAGGAGATGACAGGTGATTTCGATCGATCAGCATGCGAAGCGTTTGTCCTTTAGAAACGCCCGTTTCTCCGAAACAAGATGATCTTTTATGAAATGTTCGATACCGATTGCTGCATTGTTGCTTCGATATATCCGCATTGACAGTTGCTGACAATAAAAAGAGGGTATTTTTTAGAAAGCTTTTCAATAGTGTCAGCGACTCCTTCATAAATGATTCCGGGATGATTTTTTAAATAATTGTTTTCGAGCTCACAGCAGGCGGAAAGCAGAGAATCTTTTTCCGTTTCGGAAAGTGAGGGGAAAAGAATATCTCCGATGTCGGTCATTGTTTTCCCGAAAACACTTCCGAGAATTTCCCTGTCAAGTGTAATGTCGAGGGAAGAGAACTTTTTGATTGCCAAATTCCATGCGGCGGCAACAGAATCGGCAGAATCCCATAGTGTGCCGTCTACGTCAAAAATTATGCTGTCCATGTATATAATTCCTTTCATTTGTATGATCATATGATAACCATAGCATAAAATCAACCTTTTAAAAAGAGGCTTTTTAGTGTATACTTGAGTATGATTGTGAAACGGAGGTAATTGCTGCCATGCGAAAGAAAATCGTATTGATAGATGGACATAGTATTTTGAATCGTGCATTTTATGGAGTTCCCGATCTGACAACTCCGGAAGGTCTGCATACGAATGCTGTGTACGGGTTTTTGAATATTATGTTTAAAATATTAGATGAGGAGAAACCGGAGTATCTGACTGTTACATTTGATGTTCATGCGCCGACATTTCGTCATGAGATGTTTTCGGAGTATAAAGGAACGAGAAAACCGATGGCAGAAGAACTTCGTCAGCAAGTTCCCGTAATTAAAGAAGTGCTTGAAGCAATGAATATTTCTACAATAGAAAAAGCGGGGCTTGAAGCGGATGATCTGTTGGGAAGCTTTCACGCATGTGCGAAGAAAGCGGAATGGATGTATCGATCATATCAGGAGACAGAGATACGCTGCAGCTTGCCACTGAACATGTGAAGATTCGGATTCCGAAGACGAAGCATGGGAAAAACAAGAGATTGAGAATTATTATGCTGCAGATGTTGTTGAACGATATAAAGTAACGCCGAGAGAATTTATCGATGTGAAAGCTTTGATGGGGGATTCGGCGGGATAATATTCCGGGAGTTCCGGGGATCGGCGAAAAAACAGCAACAAAAATTATTATGGAGTATCAAACGATTGAAAATGCGTATGCACACGCGTCGGAATTAAAGCCGCCCCGGGCAAGTAAGAATATTCAGGAGTTTGGGAACAGGCAAAAATGAGTAAAGTGCTTGCGACGATTGAAACACATGCGGATTTTGAGTTTGATATTGAAAAAGCGCATTATGAAAATCCTTATACGGAAGAAGCGTACAAAATTTTTGAGCGGCTTCGTTTTAAAAATATGCTTGGACGTTTTTCTATAGAAACGAAAGAAAATAAAATAGAAAAGATATTCGAGAAGTTACGGAAAAAGAAGAAATAGAACGTATTTTTGCGATGGCGGAGAAAGCACAATGTGTCGGGGTAGCATTGTCAAAAGATGAAGGAAACGTACTCCCTCTTTTGCACATCCTTCGGGATTCGGGAGAATTGCCATAGCTTGGAGTGAGAAAGATGTTGTTACGATTCCATGTGATCTTTCTACGGATATGGAATTTTTATTTGCAAGTTGTCGCATGTTGCGGAAAAAGTGAGCTGTTTCTCAGTATGTGGTTTGAAAGAAATTCTTCCGTATATCAAAAATGTAAAGCAAAGCAGCGCGTTTGATGTGATCGTGGCAGCTTATCTGTTAAATCCTCTAAAAAGCGATTATACGTATGAAGATGTGGCAGAACAGTATCTTGGGATTGCAGGCGGGATACAGGCTGAACTTAATGTGAAGTGTTGTTATGAGGCCTACACGGCGTTTGCGGCGGCATCGGTTCTTGATAATAAATTAAAGAAGCTGAAATGGATCGTCTTTTTATGAGATTGAAATGCCTTTGGTTTTTACATTGTACGAGATGGAATCGGCAGGTGTGAAGTAGAGGCTGAAGCTTTGAAATTGTACGGAGATCAGTTGGGAGAGCAGATCATACAACTTGAGCATCAGATTTATGAGATGGCGGGGGAAGAGTTTAATATTAATTCCCCGAAACAGCTTGGAGTTATTTTATTTGAAAAACTAAATATGCCACATGCGAAAAAGACAAAAACCGGATACTCTACAGCGCAGATGTGTTGGAAAAACTGGCAGAAGAATATCCGATCGTAAGCAAAATATTAGAATATCGTCAGCTGGCAAAACTGAAATCAACTTATGCGGACGGTCTGGCGGTTTATCGGCGATGACGGCAGAATACACGGAAAGTTCAATCAAACGGTAACTGCGACAGGAAGATTGAGCAGTACAGAACCGAATTTACAAAATATTCCGGTGCGGATGGAACTTGGTCGGATGATCAGGAAAGTGTTTGTGCCAAAAGAAGACTGTGTTTTTGTCGATGCCGATTATTCGCAGATAGAACTTCGTGTTTTGGCTCATTGTTCGGGCGACGAGCAGTTGATCAAAGCATATCGGGAAGCGACTGATATTCATCGGATGACGGCGTCGCAAGTATTTCACACTCCGTTTGATGAAGTGACAGATTTGCAAAGAAGAAATGCAAAAGCCGTTAATTTCGGAATTGTGTACGGTATCAGTTCCTTTGGATTAAGTATGGATTTGAGTATTACAAGAAAAGAAGCGGCAGAATACATTGAGCATTATTTCGAGACTTATCCGGGAGTGAAAAAGTTTCTTGACGATTCGGTAGAAAATGCAAAAGAAAAAGGATATGCAGTTACGTTGTTCGGCAGAAGGAGACCTGTGCCGGAATTAAAATCGAGCAATTTTATGCAAAGGAATTTCGGAGAGAGAGTTGCGATGAATGCTCCGATACAAGGAACCGCAGCAGATATCATGAAAATTGCGATGATCGATGTCCATAAAGAACTTAAGAAAAGAAATATGAAATCGCGTATGATTTTGCAGGTCCATGATGAATTGCTTATTGAGGCAGAGTGTTCGGAAGTAGATGAAGTGAAAGAAATTTTAAGAGATAAGATGGAAAACGCCGTGAAATTGTCTGTTCCGCTAATTGTTGATATGCATACCGGGAAAAATTGGTATGAGGCAAAATAGACGATTTGTCGGGAAGCAGTATAAAGGATAGAAAATAGAATGAAAGTTTTAGGAATCACCGGCGGAGTTGGGTCGGGAAAGAGCGAAGTATTGGATTATTTGGAAAGCAGATATGGAGCTTATGTTTGTCAGATGGATGAAGTGGCAAAGCGATTGGAAAAAAGAGGAGAAATATGTTTCCGGAAATCGTGGACAGGTTCGGAGAAGCGGTCGTCGGAACTGACGGGGAATTAGATCGTAAAAAACTTGGCGAAATTGTGTTTTCCGATGAAGGAAAACGGAAGATCCTGAATGAAATTGTTCATCCGCCGGTGTTGGATATGTGAAGAAAGATATAGAAAAGCGAAAGAAGGAAGGGCGGAAGCTGTACGTGTTGGAATCGGCTCTTCTGGCAGAAGCAGGGCAGGAATTGTGCGATAAAATCTGGTATATTTATACAGAAGAAAATGTTCGGAGAATCCGCCTGGAACGATCAAGAGGGTATACTCAGGAAAAGATCACACAAATGATGGCATCTCAGCTTTCGGTGGAGCAATTTCGTGAAAATTGTACGGATGTAATTGATAACAGCGGAGATTTTAAAGAGACAAAAAGACAAATAGGAGCGAAGATACAATTATGAGAATGTGCAGCATTGCAAGTGGGAGCAGCGGCAACTGTATCTATGTCGGAAGCGATGATACGCATTTATTGGTAGATACGGGAATCAGCAAGAAAAGAATAGAAGAAGGGTTGAAAACATTAGAATTAAAAGGCGAAGATTTAGATGGGATCTTAATTACTCATGAACACTCGGATCATATTCAAGGATTAGGAGTATTCAGCAGAAAATATGAGATTCCGATCTATGCTACGCCGGGAACGATCATGGGGATCAAAAGTTATTCCGGTTTGGGGAAAATGCCGGAAGGACTATATCGCGAGATCCGTGCGGATGAACCTTTTGAACTGGGAGATATGACTGTAAAACCGTTTGCGATTTCACATGATGCAAATGAACCTTCGGGATATCGATTGGAGCAGGGAGGAAAATCAGTTGCGGTTGCAACGGATCTTGGAAAATACGACAGCTATACAGTCGAATGTCTGAGAAATCTTGATGCAGTTCTCCTTGAGGCAAACCATGACATTCATATGTTGGAAGTCGGAGGATATCCGTACTACTTGAAACAGAGGATTCTCGGTGACAGGGGACATTTATCAAATGAATTGTCAGGTCGTCTGCTTTGTGATATACTACATGATAATCTGAAACATATCGTGCTCGGGCATTTGAGCAAGGAAAATAATTACGCAAAACTTGCATATGAGACGGTCAAATTAGAAGTTACGCTGGCAGATAACGAGTACAAAGGCGACGATCTGGATATGTTCGTAGCGAACAGAGATACCGTTTCGGATATTATTACGGTTTGATCAAGGAGGAAAATAAAATGAAAAATGTATTGTTACAGTACTTGGCAAGGATACAGTGGGCATTGTTGCAAAAGTATGTACATATCTTGCGGAGAATAAAATTAATGTTTTGGATATTTCACAGACCATTATTCAAGGATATTTTAATATGATGGTAATTGTTGATGTGACAGAACTTCCAAAGATTTTACTCAGATGTGCGACGAGATGGAGAAACTCGGTGATGAGATCGGTGTCAGCATCCGTTGTCAGAGAGAAGATATTTTTGAAAAAATGCACAGATTATAAGAGAAGAGTTCATAAGACGACACAGGATAGAGAGGATAAACAATATGATCAATATGTATGAAGTTTCCGAAACTAATGAAATGATCGAGCATGAGAATCTGGATGTAAGAACGATTACGCTCGGCATCAGTCTTCTCGATTGTATTGATTCGGATCTGGAAGAGCTCAACCGTAAAATATACGATAAGATTACCGAGACGGCAAAAGATCTTGTATCTGTAGGTCGTGATATAGAAAAAGAATTCGGGATTCCGATTGTGAATAAACGAATTTCCGTTACTCCGATTGCTTTGGTCGGTGGTGCTGCATGTAAGAGTCCGGAAGATTTTGTGACGATCGCAAAACGCTGGATAGAGCAGCAGATAAGTAGGGGTCAATTTTATCGGTGGTTATTCGGCTCTGGTATCCAAGGGAATGACGAAAAGTGATGAGAATCTGATTCGTTCGATCCCTCAGGCGCTGGCGCAGACAGAAAGGATCTGCAGTTCCGTAAACGTAGGTTCTACAAAGACCGGGATCAATATGGATGCGGTACGCCTGTGCGGCGAGATTGTAAAAGCAACAGCAGAAGAGACGAAAGAAAGAGATTCTCTCGGGTGTGCAAAACTTGTTATTTTCTGTAACGCTCCGGATGATAACCCGTTTATGGCAGGTGCGTTCCTCGGAGTGACAGAGTCGGATGCGGTGATTAATGTCGGTGTCAGCGGCCCGGTGTTGTGAAGAAAGCATTGGAAAAAGTTCGCGGAAAAGGATTTGAAGAGTTGTGTGAGACGATTAAAAAGACAGCGTTTAAAGTTACCCGTGTCGGACAGCTCGTGGCAGGAGAGGCGTCTCAAAGGTTAGGCATTCCGTTTGGCATTGTGGATCTTTCGCTTGCGCCGACTCCGGCAATCGGAGACAGCGTTGCGGAATTTTGGAAGAAATCGGCTTGGAAAGAGTCGGGGCACCGGAACAACGGCTGCTCTTGCGATGCTTAATGATCAAGTGAAAAAAGGCGGAGTTATGGCATCTTCTTATGTAGGAGGTTTGAGCGGCGCATTTATTCCGGTTAGTGAAGATCAGGGCATGATCGACGCAGTTCACGCCGGTTCACTTACATTGGAAAAATTAGAAGCTATGACATGTGTCTGTTCGGTAGGACTGGACATGATCGCCATTCCGGGGCATACAAGCGCAGCTACACTTTCCGGAATTATAGCAGATGAGATGGCGATCGGTATGGTAAACCAGAAAACAACGGCGGTTCGCCTTATTCCGGTAATCGGAAAAGATGTAGGAGATACCGCGGAATTCGGAGGACTTCTCGGATACGCTCCGATCATGCCGGTAAACGAATTCAGATGCGATGCATTTGTGAGCAGAAAAGGAAGGATCCCGGCTCCGATTCACAGCTTTAAAAATTAAACGGAAAAACAAGACAGAAGGAAATAAATGGTCTGAGATAGTCAGGTTTAAAGTGATAAAGGGAGAATGATATGAGTAAGATTGCGGTCGTAACAGACAGTAATAGTGGTATTACACAGGAAAGAGCGAAAGAATTAGGGATTTATGTACTTCCGATGCCTTTTTTTATTGATGGTGAGTTATATCTTGAAGACATCACACTGACACAGGAACAGTTTTATGAGAAGCTCAGAGCGGATTCGGATATATCTACTTCCCAGCCTTCCCCGGGAAATGTGATGGAACTGTGGGAAAGTGTGTTGAAAGAATATGATGAGATCGTATGTATTCCTATGTCAAGCGGACTTAGCAGTACATGCGAGACGGCAATGTCTATTGCGAGGGAATATAAAGGGAAAGTTTATGTTGTGGACAACCAGAGAATCTCGGTTACACAAGAACAATCTGTATATGATGCAATGTATTTGCGCGATAAAGGGATGTGCGCGGAAGAGATTAAAAATATTCTCGAAAAGAGAAGCTGCAGGCAAGTATTTATATCACAGTTGATACGTTGAAGTATTTGAAAAAAGGAGGAAGAATCACTCCGGCGGCTGCGGCGATCGGAACTGTATTGAATTTGAAGCCGGTTCTTCAGATTCAGGGTGAAAAATTAGATGCATTTGCAAAAGTCAGAGGGTGGAAAGTGGCAAAGAAAACGATGCTGAATGCAATCGAAAAAGATCTCAATGAGCGTTTTGCAGATGTGAAAGAAGATATTATACTTGGTATGGCATATACATGTTCAAAAGAAGAAGCGATGGAATGGAAGCAGGAGATCATGAATCGTTTTCCGGGATATGAGTTTTTGGAAGCTCCTCTGTCATTAAGTGTTTCCTGCCATATCGGTCCTGGAGCAATGGCGGTGACATGTATCAAAAAAGTGTCGAGATAATGTTTCATAAAAAATAAAATAGAAAGACAAAAACGCATCTGCAGGATCTGAATATCCGGCAGATGCGCTTTTATAAATATCAAATTTTGAAACAGGCGCTTTCGGCTCTTTCAATCAGCCGATACCGCCAAAGAAAATTCCGAGAATGTAGACAAGTAACTGCAACACCGCAGAATACATATTTTGTCATTGGTTTGAACCATTTTCCGATCGTGCGCACGCGACCGAGCTGAGCGGCATTTCTTGCAAATTTATCTCCGCATATCCAGAACATTGTAATTCCGGCAAGCAGTGCTCCGAGAGGGATTACATAGATGGAGATACTGTCCATCCATGCGCTTAAGAGCCCGCCTTCTACGAAGATTCCAACAGCGGCAGTGATGACGCCGATAAAAGTGATCGCAGATCGACGAGACCAGCCGAGCCGTTTTTGAAGCGCTTCTACCGGACTTTCTAAAAGGTTCATTAAAGAAGTGATTCCGGCAAAAAGTACGGCGAGGAAGAAGATAATTGCAAAAACTCTTCCTAACGGAATATCACGTATAACAGCGGGAATTGTAATGAACAAAAGTCCCGGTCCGGAGTTCGGCGCCATGCCGAAAGAGAATACGGCCGGGATGATAACAAGACCGGCTAGTAATGCGGCTGCTGTGTCAAAAAAAGCAACGTATTTGGCACTGCTTACAACATCTACATCAGATTTTAAGTAACTTCCGTAAACAACAGTTCCGCTTCCGGCAAGGGAAAGGGAGAAAAATGCCTGCCCCATCGCGTATACCACGTGCGGGGATTGGCCATTTCCGACCAGTCGGGTTTGAATAAGTACGAATACCCGGGCGCTGAACCGTCGAGGAAAGCAACGCGGACTGCAAGGAATAAAAAGAGAACAAAAAAAGCAGGCATCATGATGCGGTTTACTTTTTCGATTCCCCGGGCAACTCCGAATGACATGCAGAGCAAGACAAGGAAAAGACCTAAAAGATGCCACGGAATGCTGCCAAAGTCGCGGGAAAGTTCTCCGAATATGGCAGAAGGATCTTCTTCACTGATAATTTTTCCTGTGATCGAGTCGGCAAAAAATTTCAAGATCCAGCCGATGATGACGCTGTAACCGATTGCGATTCCGAGCGATCCGATAACGGGGATCAGCCCGATGAATGTGCCAAGTTTTGACCCCTTCATTTCATAAGCCTTCTTAAATGCGCCAAGAGGTCCGGACTGCATCGCGCGTCCGAATGCCATTTCTCCGATCACTCCGGTAAATCCGATAAGGACAACGAAGATGATATAGGGGATGAGAAATGCGGCTCCGCCGAATTCACCTGCGCGGTAAGGGAAGAGCCATATATTTGCCATTCCTACAGAGCTTCCGATGCAGGAGATGACAAACCCCCATTTGTTGTTGAATTTGTCTTCAGTTGTAATTTGTTTTGATTTCATAGTGTTAAACTCTCTTTCCTTTTCTTCTTCCGTACAGATGTGCTTTTATATACGGAAGATTCAGCAAAACAATCTTGGGAGTGCGTGCTGATTATACTATCATATCATGATTTAAAAGAAGATAAAACAATAAACGATAAGTTTGTCATTTTTCATGTCGGTTCCATAATTTGCGGAAAGTTAAAGCGGAAAGTTAAGAAAAATAAAGATGTCAATAACTTATGAAAATGTCACTTTCATAAAAGGGCTAATGCCTTTTATGAAGCTGACTGCTGCTTCTCGAAAAATAGCTCATATAAAAAATTTAAGTGACAGATTATAATCCTCCATCCACCAGATTGCTTTCCATTCATCAC
>ENA-OQJH01001288-OQJH01001288.1-human-gut-metagenome-genome-assembly--contig:-NODE-1288-length-10811-cov-20.844815_pt1 | contig 10811 bp, 13 predicted proteins | sample MGYA00242597_ERZ504763 | MGnify/ENA primary metagenome ERZ504763 (study PRJEB26092, sample SAMD00036359) | human gut metagenome | host: Homo sapiens | study: EMG produced TPA metagenomics assembly of... | reverse complement strand
TGGACTGTTGTAAGTCAGGAAAAAGTAAACTTGTTAGAAGGTAAGGTAAATAAAGTATCAAAATCCTACTTGATTTTTACAGATCAAAATAATGATGATATTAAAGTAAAAATCAAGAAGGATGAGCAGTGGCATCCAGGTGATGAAATTAAAGTGTTCGGCTTAACGAAAACGAAAGCGAAAGATGGAAAGGTTAAGCTTGCAAAGCAGTATGGATATTATAAGGTTGAGGGAGAATAAAGCTTATGGAGAACAAAAGAAAAAGATATTCATTAGCAGTATTATTTGCAATAATGTTGTGTTTTGTAAGTTGTGTATTTAATGTTCATGCAGAAAAATATTCACCTACTGATGCTGGTGAAGTGATAATTTACAAGTCATTTGAAACAGGTGAGGCAAGATATATTAATTATACGAAAAACAGCAATACTGAAACATATGGACTTTCACAGGACAACTACTCCTATGAAACAGATGCTTATATTCCTAATAGTGCAGCGACAAAATCTGTTATTGGTGATGATGGAAGACTGCCAGCAACAAATACGGAAGTATTCCCAAATGCAGCAGTATTATACGTCACTACAAAATGGCCGGATGGCAGTGCCAGCCGAGGAACAGCATTTATGGTTAATAAAACACAAGCTATGACTGCCGGACATTGTGTATATTCAAGCAAACATGGAGGAATGGCTACAAGCATTACTGTTATTCCTGCCAGAAGCGGCGATAGTAAACCTTATGGGACTCACGCAGTAAAATCTATGTACGTAGGAGGTAAATCTCCAAATACAAACGCAGATTGGGGTGTTCTTACTCTTAAAACAGATCTTGGTCTTACTACAGGATATTATGGCGTACGTTTATCTGCCAGCAATTTAACGAGTACTGTTGTAAGAATTACCGGTTATCCAGCGGACAAAAGTGGTTATTTAATGTGGACCCAGAAAGGAAAAATAACTGGAGATTCCAATTATAGATTAAGTTATAAGATAGATACATATGGTGGACAAAGTGGCTCTCCGATTTATCAGCCTTCCAATTATAGAGTAGTAGGAATCCATACTACTGGTAATTCTTCAGCAAACTCGGGAGTAAAAATAAGTGACCGTTTGTTTCAGCTGATTGGAGGCAAAATTGTAGATCCAGGTGGATTCTCCGACGGAGAATATTATACCGATTCAAAAGATGGTCCTTTTACAGACGGAAGTGATTTTACAGACGGAAGTAAATAAAAAAATATCACCCCTCTGTAACAAACAGCAACCGCGAAAACTTCGGTTGCTGTTTGTATTTTCGTATTAAAAGTGAATTCGAATTCAAAAAAAGAGCCGCCCGCAGGCAGCTCAACTAATCATCAAAATCTTCCCATCTGTCCAAATCTGAAATCAGGATCGAAGAATTTTTACCAGCTTTCACGATTTCATTTTTGATAAAATCTTCTTCATCAAATGCAAAATCTAAAACATCTCCCAGAAAATCAGCAACTGTTTCTGATTCTTTTGATTCTGGATATTCGTAGAAGCCTCCGTCCAGCAGTTCCCTGTCTTCGTCGTACAACGAATACCCCAGACACTGAAAACCATCTTCCTCCGCGACCTCTGAAGAAGTCCATATTGCCAGATTAAACATCTGAGAAATCTCTTCTCCGTTAAGGCGGAACCTTTTATCATTGAATATCTCAAATATCATATCTTCCAGATCATGAGTTTCGCTAAATTTCTCAAGCGAGATTCCTTCCTCTCCGCAGAATGGACAACTCCAAATATTGTCAGTATCCGGTGAAGCAACAATATCATTACAAGCGGTCACCTGATTAATAAAGCTCCCATGCGCATCAACCAGCCAGTCCTGAGTTACTGTTGCAGTAGTAATAAATTTTCTACCTCCGCATTTTGGACAGATATAATTGATTTTTTTTGCCATGATAATTTTTCTCCTTTCGTTATACGATTTTTCTTAATATGCTTTCAGGAGCTTCTAATAAAAACATATCTCTTTTTTTATCATTTCCCAATTTCTTTTCCCCCCCGTTTGTCATATTACAGACATCAAGCAGAAAGAAGATGATTACCTTGGACTATAAAAAGAAAAGGGTTCTGCAGTTAATGGGAACTTGATAGGGGAGGAGTAGAATCTCTGGTCTTACGGTATGCCAAAATAAAAAAGATCATCGTACATAGTCACAATACAAAGGATTGGAGAAAAACGAGCATATTACAGTCATTATGTGGACCAGTCCTTTGTAAATTAAGCATTCCGGCTGCATGTTCCAGTGAGGCGGGAGAGTGGATGTTCAAAACCAGAAATATTCATCTGATCCCGCTTCCCGTAGATACTAAAAGATTTACTTTTAATCAAAAGAAACGAGATCTTGAGCGGAACCGTATGCATCTGCATGATATTGTCTTGTTTCATGCCGGGAATTTCAGGGAAGCAAAAATCATAAATTTCTCATTGATGTGATGAGGCTTCTAAACCTGGAGAGCTCCGGGAAATACACCCTGCTTCTTGCAGGAGAAGGCTCTCTAAAAGAGGAAATCATGGAATATGCTAAGGGCCTGCCCGTTTATTTCCTTGGCAGTATTGATGATGTACCGGAAAAAATGATGGCCGCGGATATCTTCCTGCAGCCTTCCCTGAATGAAGGGCTCCCCACGGTTGTTCTTGAGGCGCAGGCATCTGGCTCCCCTGTTACATATCGAACCAGATAACAAAGGAAGCCGGCATTACAGATCTCGTAAAGTATCTTCCTTTGCAGGAAGATATATGGGTAAAAGAAATAGAAAAAAAGGCTCTGTCTGGAACCTGCCAGAATGAAAGGCTCATTTACGGAAAAATTGTAGAAAAGACAAACAGCATTGAGCAGACAAAAGCTGCCATTTTGACTCTATACCTGGAGGATACTTTATGCAAAAAAGAATAGACTATGCTCTGTTTGTTATTTTTGCAGTTATTTTCTTTTCACCATCCATCCCCATGTTTTTCTTTATAGAAGGGGCATTGTCTCTGGGTGGATTTGGTTTTATGACAGTGTAAGAATACAGTAAAATATTCCTATCAATTCATACGGGAGAGTGACACAATGATGATTGTAAATGTGGAGAAACAAACTGTCCGCTGGCGCGTATGAAAAATGAATGGGAAAAGAAGAATATAAAAATGGAGCAGCATCGCATATCATGAGATTGGCGATGCTGTTTTTTGTATTTTTTCTGAGATTATAGCAATTCCATAAAATAATGCAATCAAGACAGTTCAGCAAAGTGCGAAGGACAAGGAAGATATCTGCAGGCGTGCTGACGCACGGCAAAGATATCTGACGCAGGACTTCACGCTATGATGGACTGGATTGTTTGCAGTAATTTATGGAATTGCTATAGTATGAGGTGATCCGTGTATGGATAAATACAAAGAGAAAGCCCCGGCAGGGGAGCTGCCGGGACTTTCAAGGGGAGTATAAATAATTAAATAAGGGGTTTATGTAAAAAAATTTTTGAAGGGTAAATTCTTTTTACAGCTATGATTATAATATAGCTTGGTGAAAAAAGCAACATATTTTGATGAATATTCCCCCCGGTTTTGGGATAATAGTCAATGTGAAGCACTTTCAGCGATGAAGTGTGGAGGAAAAAAACCGGATTTTGCAGAGTATCAGGAGATCCGGGCAGATAAATCTCATCAGGAGGAAAATAATAATGGCAAAAAACTATGAATCTGAGAGTAAAAACAGCAGAAATTACACAGGAACTTCAGATAAGAACAGCTATGGTAATGAAATGAACCATGCTGGTAATGCAAAAAACAGTGTGAAAAGCAAAAACGAGACAGATTGTAGAAGTAAAGCAAAAAATAAAACATTCCCAAGTACTTTACCAGCTCAGAAGAAGACAAGAATATTGATTGGATCAGGAGGGGGAAATGCCCCTCCTGATCTGCTGTGAGCCAATTTATGTGTCGGCTGTTTTTTGTCAGACAGTGGCACATCTGTCTCTGATATCATATGATATAACAAAAAGGAGTCTGCCATGTTTCCGGTGGAAACGATCTCTGCAAAAATGCTGGATTATTATGTGGACCGAAGGGACACGTTGATCATAGATCTGAGAGAAAAAGAATCCTATATGCACAGCCATGTAAAAGGAGCCGTAAACATGCCATATGGAGAAATAGACGGATATACAGCCCTTCCAAAAGGAAAAATACTGGTTCTGTACTGCGACAGGGGCGGGGCAAGCCTTTTGCTTGCAAGGCAGCTTGCAAAGCTTGGGTACTGTACCAGGTCTGTTATAGGCGGTTTTGGAGCATATCGGGGAAGAAATCTTGTAATTTCGCCGTAAGCATGATAAGGTGTAAGAGAAAAAATACGAACCGGTATATCTTCAGGTTATTTCAGAAATCAATCTGTCGGCATACCTATTGTGCCAACAAGTTGATTTCTCGAACAATCTTGCGTCTAAATTTCTTATTTCCGCGTTGTCGTCGGTCGCCGTAGCCACCGCTACGCCTCCTTCCTCCGCCTTGAAATAAAAAAATTTATCCTGCAAGATTGTTTCAAGAATCAACTCGTCGGCACACTATAAAAGAGGAGACACAAAACTATGAAATATATGTTTGCATCAGATGTCCATGGTTCTGCATACTACTGCAGAAAAATGCTGGATGCCTATAAAGAAGAAAAGGCAGAACGCCTGGTACTGCTGGGCGATCTGCTCTATCATGGCCCGAGAAATGATCTTCCCAGAGAATATGCTCCCAAACAGGTCATTTCCATGCTTAATGACATGAAGAAAGAAATTTATGCTGTACGTGGGAATTGTGAAGCTGAGGTCGATCAGATGGTCCTGCAGTTTCCGGTTATGGCAGACTACTGTATTCTGAACCTGGATGGAAGAACCTTTTATGCCACACATGGGCATATTTACAATGAAAATAATCTGCCTCCAATCCAGGAAGGAGATATTCTGATCCATGGACATACCCATGTACTGAAAGCAGAGCAGAAAGAAGGCTATGTACTTCTCAACCCGGGTTCTGTTTCCATTCCAAAAGAAGGAAACCCGCCTACATATGCGATCTTTGAGGACGGTGTGTTTACAATTAAGGATTTTGAGGGAAATATTGTTAAGAGCATAGAATTATAGGGAAGTCCCATCTACATATAGAAAGGATAAAGAATGGAAAAATTTGAACTGATCGCTCCATGTCATTTCGGTATGGAGCTGTGCTGAAACGTGAGATCCTTGATCTGGCTATGAGATTACCAAAGTAGAGGATGGAAAAGTAACATTCGAGGCAGATGCACAGGGAATCGCAGATGCCAATATCTTTCTGCGTTCCACAGAAAGAATCCTGCTGAAAGTAGCAGAAGTAAAGGCAGAAACCTTTGACGAGCTTTTTGAAAAGACAAAAGCCTGCCATGGGAAAATTATATTCCAAGGATGGGAAATTCTGGGTTGCCAAGGCCAATTCTGTGAAGAGTAAGCTCTTTAGCCCGTCTGATATCCAGTCCATTATGAAAAAAGCCATTGTAGAGCGTCTGAAGGGCGTATACGGGGTGTCCTGGTTTGAAGAGGATGGGGCAAGCTTTCCTATCCGCGTGGCATTTATGAAAGATGTGGCCACGATCGGTATTGATACCTCAGGGGTATCTCTGCATAAAAGAGGATATCGTAAAATGACAGTGAAAGCTCCGATCACAGAAACACTGGCATCTGCTCTGATCATGCTTACGCCATGGAATAAAGACAGGATTCTGGTAGATCCTTTCTGCGGAAGCGGTACCTTTCCTATTGAAGCAGCAATGATGGCAGCAGATATTGCACCCGGCATGAACCGTTCCTTCCTTGCTGAGGAATGGAAGCATCTGGTTCCGAGAAAATGCTGGTATGATGCAAATGAAGAGGCACAGGACAGGATAAATCTTAATATTGAAACAGATATCCAGGGCTTTGACATTGATCCTGAGGCGTTGAAGGCTGCCAGAGCTAATGCAAAAATGGCAGGTGTGGACAAGCTGATCCATTTCCAGCAGAGAGCGGTAAAAGATCTCCGCCATCCCAAACCATATGGATTCATCATCACAAACCCTCCTTATGGGGAACGACTGGAAGAAAAAGAGAATTTAACTCAGCTTTATCGTGAAATCGGGGAAAGCTATGAAAGGCTTGACAAGTGGTCCATGTATCTGATCACATCTTATGAGAAAGCGGAGAACGATATCGGGCGAAAAGCAGATAAAAACCGTAAGATCTATAATGGTATGCTTAAGACCTATTACTATCAGTTCCTTGGACCACGTCCACCAAAGAAAAACCGTAACTGAGTGTTTCTGTAATTGCGAAAAATCAAAATAAAAAGAGGATACAAAGGATTATGAAAAAAATAATTTTTGCTACCGGAAATCAGGATAAAATGAGAGAAATCCACGAGATCCTTGCAGATATGGATGTAGAGGTTGTTTCTATGAAAGAAGCGGGAATCCATGCAGATATTGTAGAGAATGGTTCTACTTTTGAGGAAAATGCTGTGATTAAGGCGAAGACAATCTGTGAACTGACAGGGGAGATCACTCTGGCAGATGATTCCGGTCTGGAGATTGACTATCTGAATAAAGAGCCGGGCATTTATTCTGCCCGTTATATGGGAGAAGATACCTCATATCATATCAAAAATGCAAGTCTGATAGAGAGACTGAACGGAGTTCCGGACGAGAAGCGTACTGCAAGGTTCGTATGCGCCGTTGCAGCGGCTTTTCCGGATGGAAGTGTAAAAACAGTGCGTGGAACAATGGAAGGCCGTATAGGCTATGAGGAGAAGGGAGAGAACGGCTTCGGCTATGATCCGATCTTCTACCTGCCGGAATATGGATGTACTTCTGCAGAGCTTTCCGGCGAAGAGAAAAATAAGATCAGCCACAGAGGAAAAGCATTACGTGCCATAAAGGATGAACTGAAATGAAGGTACTGATCGTCAGCGATACTCATGGACAGGATGAGAATCTGGAAGAGACAGTGCTCAGAGAAGCTCCCTTTGATTATCTGATCCACTGCGGGGATGTGGAAGGCAGAGAGATTTTCATTGAGGCACTGGCAGAGTGCCCATGTACGATTGTCGCAGGAAATAATGACTTTTTTACAGACCTTCCCTATGAGGAAGAGGTTACTCTGGAGGGACATAAGATACTGGTTACACATGGACATCATTATTTTGTGTCCCGGGATTATGATAAACTTGTTGAGAATGCGCAGGCTAAGGGATGTAAGATTGCAATGTATGGTCATACTCACATGCCTGTGATCGAGAATGAGGATGGGATTCTGATAATTAATCCCGGCAGTCTTACCTACCCGCGTCAGAGAGGCCGCAGACCAAGCTATGCAGTTATGCAGATAGAAGAGGGAAAAGATCCTCAGGTCGAGATCAGATACCTCTGAAAAATTATTTAACTGAATCAGGTAAGTTACTTGCGGAGGTTGCGAATATCCGCCTGACTCATCTGACTGTATATTTTTGAGGTATTGTTGATCGGATAACGGCAATACCTCTTTTTACAGATACGTGACAGTAAAAGAATAGAAGAAAAATTAAAAAAGTTAAGATTTTTTTATTGTGCAAAAAAAATATTTTTTTACAAAAAATCTCAAAAACCAGTAAAAAATCCCTTTTTGCGAACAAAAAAAACAATTTTTCGAAAAAAGTGAAAAGCCCGCAAAGCCTTGTGTTTAGCGGGTTTCAGGGACTTTTTGAGGGATAAAAAATCGCTTTTTTAAAAAAAATCAAAAAAAATTGAAAAAAGGTGTTGACATTTGGGGTTGCTTAACATATAATATGTCTTGCGTCGGACAACGAAGCACAAATAAATAAAGAAAAACAGCGGGGTGTGGCTCAGCTTGGCTAGAGCGCTGGTTTGGGACCAGGAGGCCGCAGGTTCGAATCCTGTCACCCCGACTGCTGTAACAACAACATTACCGTTTCAGCGAAATGCGGGTGTAGTTCAATGGTAGAACACTAGCCTTCCAAGCTAGATACGTGGGTTCGATTCCCATCACCGCTTCTCTGTATGTACAGAGAGATGTGTCTGTAGCTCAGCTGGATAGAGCAACGGCCTTCTAAGCCGTGGGTCGGGGGTTCGAATCCCTTCAGGCACGCTGTGGTGGGTATAGCGCAGTTGGTTAGCGCGCCAGATTGTGGCTCTGGAGGCCCAGGGTTCGAATCCCTGTATCCACTTCGCCTTTGGCTATCGCCAAGCGGTAAGGCACAGCACTTTGACTGCTGCATTCGCTGGTTCGAATCCAGCTAGCCCAGTCTTTTATATGGAGCATTAGCTCAGTCGGTAGAGCACTTGACTTTAATCAAGTTGTCCGGGGTTCGAATCCCCGATGCTTCATTAATAGCGGAAATCTTCTGTGAGGTTTCCGCTATTTTATTGCTTTTGCAGAGTGCGAGAATGATTTTTCAGGTACACTCTGAGAATATGAGAAAATGCGGATATGGCGGAATTGGCAGACGCGCTGGTTTTAGGTACCAGTGGGCTTCCCGTGCAGGTTCAAGTCCTGTTATCCGCATTCAGAAAAGTACCGGTTAAAACGGTGCTTTTTTTGTTTTACAGACATAGTTTTTTGTTGTATAGTTAAGTTATAAACAGGACAGGGAGATTTTGACTATGGATATACAGAAATTTCAGCAGAAACTTACAGAGGTGTGTGAACTTGGAGAGAAGAATGGCAAAGTGTTGAAACCGGAACAGATAAAGGAATGCTTTGGCGAACTTGATCTGGACAAGTCACAGCTGATCAAGATATTACAGTATTTAAAATTAAAAGGTATTTCCATTGAAGGTGCGGAGGAGATTTCAGCAACATCTCAGACCGGCCCGGAAGAAGTATCCGAAGAAAAAGAAGAAAAAGTTCCTCTGACAGCGGAGGAAGAGGCATATCTGAAAGAATATCTGGAAGGTCTTGAAGAACAGGAGCAGGGCGAGAGAAGTGCGGAAGAACTTTTTGAACTGCTTTCAAAGGGAGATGCTCTGGCACAGGCAGAGCTGTCACAGAAGTATCTGCATGCAGCAGCCGAAATGGCGGTTGAAATGAACTGTGAGGAGATTTTTATCGCTGATCTGATTCAGGAGGCAAATATAAGCCTTCTGATGGCTCTGGGAGAGGAAGAACCGGAAGAGAAAGATGAGAAATGGCTGCTTGGACGTATCCGGTGTGGGATCCGCCATGCTATCGAGGAGCAGACACAGAGGAAATTTGAGGATGACTATCTGGTAGCAAAGGTGGAGAAGCTGGAAGCGGCAGTCCGGGAACTTACAGAGGATGAAAGTTCAAAGTTCAGTGTAGAGGAGCTGGCAATCATTCTTGATATGGATGAAGAAGAGATCAGGGATGTGCTGCGGCTTACAGGTGATGATAAATAATGCAGTGATGTAGCATTACGGGAAAGGAGAGGGTGATTATGAGTATTCCAACACCACACAACAGTGCAAAGAAAGGTGATATTGCAAAGAAGGTTCTGATGCCGGGAGATCCGCTGCGTGCGAAGTATATTGCGGAGACATATCTGGAGAATCCGGTATGTTTTAACACAGTGAGAAATATGTTTGGTTATACCGGAACTTATAAGGGTGAGCAGATATCTGTCATGGGCAGCGGTATGGGGATGCCGTCTATGGGTATTTACAGTTATGAGCTTTATAATTTTTATGATGTAGAGAAGATTATTCGTATTGGTTCTGCAGGTGCGTTGCAGGATGATGTAAGTGTAATGGATGTTGTGATCGCCATGAGTGCATGTACGGATTCAAATTATGCAAGCCAGTATCAGCTGCCGGGGACTTTTGCTCCTACAGCAAGTTATGAACTGGTTGCAAGGGCAGTAGAGGTTGCGAAGGAGCAGGGTACACCGGTTCGTGTGGGTTCTGTTGTATCTTCGGATGTGTTCTATGGAGATAATCCGGAGAGTTCGAAGGCATGGAGAAAGATGGGGGTTCTCTGTGTGGAGATGGAGTGTGCGGCGCTGTTTATGAATGCTGCCAGAGCCGGTAAGGAGGCACTGGGGATTCTTACGATTTCTGATCATGTTTTCAGGGATGAGGCAATTTCTGCGGAGGCCAGACAGACTTCGTTTAACAGGATGATGGAGATTGCTTTAGGAATTTAAAAGATAATCCTGGTATAAAAAGGTTCTTTGGCTGGTATGTGGGAATGCTGGTCAGAGGGCTTTTTTTTAATTCGGTAGGGACGCGTCAAAAAATATTTCATTTCATGTGCGGTTTCGGACACTAAGATATTCTAAGCCGTCAAAAATCTGCTAAAAGCATGAGCATCAAGGACAAACTTGCTTCGCTCAGACAGTGTCTTTGATGGCTCATAACGCAGATTTTTGGCGGCTAAGAATATCTAAGTATCCTGCAAATGCACATGAAATGAAATATTTTTCGATGCTGTTTTTTCATATGGAATGAATTTTGACTACGTTACTGAGAACGGAGCGAACAGTAACTCAGCAACAGTTAATGACGACTGTTCTCAAGAAGAGCGATTGAAAAATTTCCCATATTGTGTTAATATCAAAACAATATGGGAGGTTATTAACAGTTAAATATAAATTATAAAATCATATAAGCACATGTTGAGTTTTATAAGGTATTAGAGTAGAATATTATTGAAAGGAGTTGATACTTTGAGTAAATATTATTCTATACATGAATTTTCAAAAATTATAGGCGTATCTGCCCAGACATTACGAAATTGGGATGCCAATGGAAAACTTCATCCGCATCATACTACAGTAAGTGGCTATAGATA
>ENA-OQJH01001287-OQJH01001287.1-human-gut-metagenome-genome-assembly--contig:-NODE-1287-length-10813-cov-1.293749_pt1 | contig 10813 bp, 14 predicted proteins | sample MGYA00242597_ERZ504763 | MGnify/ENA primary metagenome ERZ504763 (study PRJEB26092, sample SAMD00036359) | human gut metagenome | host: Homo sapiens | study: EMG produced TPA metagenomics assembly of... | reverse complement strand
ACATACCTTTGTTGCAAATTCTAAGCTATGGTGGATTCTATAAATGAAAAAACGTTTATTAACCGAATTAAAGAACGGCTCTTTCAAGCATTTGAAAGATTATATAATATGTATAGCGGTAAGTTATACAACTTCATTATGCGAATTTCTTCCGGCAATCAATATATGGCTGAAGAAGTAGTTCAGTCTGCCTTTATACGTGTTTGGGAAGTACGTGAGCGAGTAGAGCCGGAGTCTTCATTTATTTCTTTTCTTTGTACCATCGCCAAGAATTTATTAATGAATATGTATCAGCGTCAGACTGTAGAGTATGTTTACAATGAATATTTGAAAAATACTGGAGTAGACCGTGACTCCCAGACAGAAGAAAGTATTGACTTGCGATTCTTGAATGAATATATCGATTCTTTGGCTGAAGAATTGCCGGCGCAACGGAAGAAAATCTTTATTCTGAGCAAAAGGCAAAATTATACAAATAAAGAAATAGCGGAGATGATGGGCATTTCCGAAAGTACAGTTGCCACGCAACTATCTTTGGCCGTGAAGTTTATGCGTGAGCAGTTAATGAAGCATTATGATAAAATCGTTGCGCTTCTGTTTGCCTTTTTTGTTAATGAAATGTAATTGTAATCTTTGCTTTTGGATGGCAGATAGGATGAAAATGTATACCTGTAAATAAGTAGGAAGATGGATAAGATACATTATAAAGAGCTGATTGAAAAATATTTCGAAGGAAATATAGCGGACACTGAAATAAAGGAGTTGTCCGATTGGATAAAGAACGACCGTCAGTTGCAAAACTGGTGGGAACAGGAGTTTACCAAGTCGGATGCCGCTATTGATCCGATACTGCGTGATAAACTCTTTGCACGGATAAAAGAAGGAACACTGAAACATACGTCACCGAGAACGAAGGGCGTGAGAACTCTCCCTATGATTCCTTGGAGGTGGGTGGCTGCTATTTTGTTACCTGTCTGTATTGCTTTTTTCACTTATTATTTGATCGATTCGTCGCAAATGACCAGTGCGCCTTTTATTGTCAAAGCAGATAAAGGTGATAAAGCTACAGTTGAATTGCCGGATGGAACGAATGTAGTGCTTAACTCAGCTTCTCAATTGAGTTATCTGAATAATTTTGGAGAGAAAGTCCGCAGAGTGCAACTGAATGGTGAGGCCTACTTTAAAGTCGCTCCTGATGAGAAACATGCGTTTATAGTGCAGTAGGTGATTTGGAAGTAAAGGTATTGGGGACTTCCTTCAATGTATCTGCTTATGAAGATGCAAAAGACATTACGGTTGTTTTTGTTGGAAGGGAAAGTAGGAATTTACACTCAGGAAACTTCGCGTATGATGAAGCCCGGTGATAAAAGAGAATACAATAAAACCACTCATCAACTTGTTGCTACCCAAGTGCATCCCAATGATTATATTGAATGGACGAAAGGAAATATCTATTTCGAGAAAGAATCGTTGGAAAACATCATGAAAACTCTTTCACGGATTTATGATGTGGAGATACGTTTCGATTCGAATAAACTTCCTAAAGAATACTTTACGGGAACGATTCCTAGTGGCGGCATACAGAACGCCTTGAATATTCTCATGCTTACTTCGCCTTTTTATTATGAAATGGATGGCTCGGTCATTGTCTTGAAAGAGAAGTAGATAAGCATCTTTATCATGAAATTAGATATAGCCATTCCTGAGTTTTCCCCCGGAATGGCTTTTTAATTTATGAAGAACCGTTAGTTAACAAGAGTTAAAGATAGATAGCCGATTGGACGAAAGGGAGAGCAGTCGGTATACCTGTCAAACAACTTAAAAGTTTGATATATGGAAAACAGAACACCCTTTGTGAAACTCCCTCAGTCTACAGCAGGGAGAAGTAAGAACTGGAGAACATTACGGGCCATTTGTCTGCTACTGTTCATGAGCATTTCTTTGACCGCTTATTCTCAAATAACGGTTGATTTGAAAGGCATCTCGTTAAGAGCCTCATTAAAAAAGATTGAGCAAGTTAGTAATTACAAGTTTTTCTACAGTGAGAGTCTGCCGGAATTGAGTTGGAAAGTTTCATTGAACGTTCGGGATGTAACGATCGACCAGACCATGACACGTCTTTTGGAAGGAATGGAACTGACTTACAAAAAAGAACAGGAAAACGTCATTGTGTTGATTCGTAAAACACAAAGTAAACAACTGACGAAAAAAGTAACCGGAACAGTTGTCGATGCCAACGGAGAACCCATTATCGGTGCAAGTATCGTGATTAAAGGTGAGTCTCACGGGACAATAACGGATTTTGATGGTAAGTTCGCATTGCCCGACGTACCGGAGAAAGCAGTCTTGACCATCTCTTATATCGGTTACAAGACAGTCAATCTTGCTACTACCGATCAGACATTGGTAAAGGTAGTACTTGAGGAAGATAGTAAGATGATCGATGAAGTCGTAGTAGTAGGTTATGGAGTTCAGTCACAGAAGCTGGTCACTACCTCTATCAGTAAAGTGAAGATGGAGAATATAGATCAGGGAAATGATTACAATCCGATTAAGATGTTGCAAGGTCGTGTGGCAGGTGTGAATATATCTTCTGCCTCCGGAACACCGGGTGAAACTCCCAATATAACTGTTCGTGGTATCGGTTCCGTTAGCGGAGGAAGTTCACCGCTGTATGTAGTGGATGGAATCCCCAGCGAAAAATATCCGAATTTGAATCCCAATGATATTGAGAGTATGGAAGTGTTGAAAGATGCGTCGGCAGCGGCAATCTATGGTTCGCGTGCCAATGCCGGGGTGGTGCTGATCACTACCAAATCGGGGCAGCAGGGGAAAACAAAGATCGAAGTATCCGGCCGTTACGGCTTTGCCTCCCTTGCCAGTGATATAGAGATGGCTAATTCAACGGAATACATGAATACTATGCAGGCTGCTATTGATAACTACAATGTGCAGATGGGAACCAACCTGCAACTGTATATTCCTTCTCAGATTCAGGAAACCGACTGGGTGAAAGAGATTTCAAGAAAGAACTCAAAGACGGGTGCCGGTTCTATCAGCATTTCCGGCGGAAATGAAAAGACTACTTTTTTTGCTTCCTTAGGAGCCAATACTCAGGAAGGCTATTTGAATAAGAGTAAGTATGACCAATACAATATGCGTGCTAAGTTCTCACATAAAATAAACAGCATCTTCAAACTAAATATGAATCTGGCAGGTTCGGCAAGTCGTTCGGACTTATTGGAAGAAACGAGTACCAGTTTGAAGTATTGCGTACAGCCCGTGAGGAACAACCTTGGTATTCTCCTTACAAAGAAGACGGGACATCCTATAAAGTGAATGGAACGGATATTCTGCGCCATAATCCCTCATGTTAATAAATGAAGAAGACTGGGTAGCAAAGAAATATCAGTTGTCGGGAGTATTCAGTATAGACGTCACCCCCTTCAAAGGTTTTAAATATACACCGACAGTGAGTGCGTACGGCATTTTGGATAATGTTTCAAAGAAGTTATCGGATAAGCACGATGCCCGTAAAAACAGTAGTGGTTGGGGAGCTTTGGCACAACAGAAAGACCAGAGTTTCCGTTATGTGATTGATAATGTTTTTTCTTACAATAACGAATGGAATAAACTTATTTACTCAGTTATGTTAGGACACTCTTTCGAGAAATACACTTACGAACAGTTTGGAGCAAAGAGTGATAATTACGCCAATGGTGCCTATCCTTCGTCCAGTTTCGATCTCATTAATGCCGGACCGAACATCTATGCCGGAGATATCAGTTATACTTCCTACGCTTTGGAGTCTTACTTTGGTCGAATCGCCCTGAACTGGGATAATAAATATATCCTGAATGCCTCGTTACGCAGCGATGGTTCTTCCCGCTTTGCGAAGAATAAGAGGTATGGTTACTTTCCCTCGGCTTCTTTTGCATGGAGAGCTTCCAATGAAGGCTTCTTTCCCAAAAACAAATATGTCAATGATGCCAAACTGAGATTAAGCTGGGGTATGACAGGCAGCATGCAGGTGTCAGCAATTATGCTCCGTTGTCGCTCATTAGTGCGGGAGGCGCATCCTACAATGGCTCTGCCGGATTCCAGATTTCACAGGACGCACGTGCGCGTGACTTGGGAGAAGGCAAGTCAGTTCAATTATAGGTTTTGATATCGAATGTTTCAGTCTCGTTTAACCTTGAACGTTGATATGTTCTATCAGAAAACGACCGATCTGCTGTTTAAGAAACCTGTAAATGCAAGTACCGGATATACCACTCTACAGTCTAACATCGGTTCGTTGGAGAATAAAGGACTTGAATTGGCATTAAACGGCAAAATTCTCACCGGAAAATTCAAATGGGACTTGGGAGGTAATATTTCTTTACGTAAAGAATAAACTGCTCTCTTTAATTGAAGGAAGTGAAATGTACGTTGTACCCAGTAGCGGGAGTAACCTTTTGGGTGGTTCCATGCATGCTTTGATCAACGGAGAACCCATCAGTACATTTTATATGTTGAAGATGGAAGCATTTATCAGCGTGACGATGAAGTTCCCGCCAAACTTTATGCCAAGGGAGTGCGTGCCGGTGATGTGAGATATTTGATTACAATGAAGATGGCGACATCACCGACGCCGACCGTGTGAATGTAGGAAAAGCTATTCCGACTTTTACGGTGGTATTACTTCTAATTCTCATACAAAGGTTTGATCTGTCATTATTCGGGCAATTTTCCGTAGGTGGAAAAGTGATGGCGGCATGGCGGGGTGTCAATGGTTCCGAAGGTACCGACCATTTAGTCTGGCACTGTCTAACGTAAAAGTGGGCGACCATGGAGAATCCGTAGAACAGTTCTTCAATATCAGTAAGGAGGTAGCCAACGGATACTGGCGCGGTGAAGGCACCAGCAACTCGATTCCCCGTCCTGTAAGAATCGGTGTGCATACCGGATATGATTATGACTACAATGTTCAGACATCCACCCGCTATCTGGAAGATGCTTCCTACTTCAAACTGAAAACAGTCACATTAGGATATACCTTGCCGGAATCCATCACGAAGAAAATTCATGTGAACTCTCTGAGATTCTACGTTTCGGCAGACAACTTGCTGACTTTTACAAAATATTCGGGTTACGATCCCGAAACTTCTTTCTCGGGCAGTCCCGGAGACTCCAATTACGGAGTTGATTTCGGCCTGCAACCCGTATTGAGAACATTTATCTTTGGTTTGAATCTAAACTTTTAAAAACAGACGAGTATGAAACGATTTTATATGATCAACTATTTACTATGCGGCATTTGTCTTTTATGGATGACAGGATGCTCAAATATGCTGGATGAAATGCGACCGAAGGACAAGATACCTCAAGACGCATTGAGCGAGTCCGACTTGACAAAGTTGCTTAACGGGGTATATGCTGAAATGGGAAGAACTGGTTTCAAGTTCTATATGGACGGTGATGTGAAAGGAGAGAATTTCAAGGCGGGCCCGGGATTTTCCATGAATGATCCGATGTCGATGGCTCCGAGTTCCAAAGATGTATTGGGGCAGTGGCAGAAATGTTTCACAGCCTTAAAGCAAGTAAATTTCTTGGTGGAGACCTACGAAGCATCCTCCAATAAAGACAGTCAGGTGGTGAAACAGACCGGAGGAACCGGCTATTATTTCCGGGCATTGATTTATTATCATTTAGTCACCCGTTGGGGAGGAGCGCCTATTTGCGTAAGCGTACTTACGATGTAGTGCCTATCTCACCCGAAGCTGATGTGTGGAATTTTATTAAAGAAGATTTGGGCAAGGCAGAGAGCTTACTTCCGGAATTTACCGATCGCTTTTACGTATCTTTAAGTGTATGTGATGCACTGAATGCAAAAGTTTGTCTGGCCTTGAAAGATTATACGAATGCGGCTATTTATGCAGACAGAGTGATTACTAAGTCCGATTTCGCATTGAGTACCACATCGGTTGAATATGCTAATGCCTTCATCTCCAATAGTAATAGCAAAGAACTGATTTTTGCTTTGGCCAATAAACGCAGCACGGGATTGTTACTTTTCTATCAGACTGTTAATGATATTGACCCGACATGGGATTATTCTCCCTCTGCCGATTGCTATAGTCATCTTTATGCCGATACTTCAGTCAAGAAGCAGGATATCCGTGCCAAGCAGTTTTTGGGGCAGACAATAGCCGGATCATCAAATTTCCGAATGAGCACCGGGCAGTTTGTGACCAACGAACAACCTTCTCAAACTCCTATAGTAGTGGCTCGTGTAGCCGAAATGTATCTGATTAAAGCGGAAGCGCTGGGAGCAACGAACGGCCTGTCGACCTTGAAAGAGTTTATGAATAAGCGTTATGCTACAGTCTCATTACCTTCAAGCATGAGCGACACCGAGTTTCAGAATCAGATACTGGACGAACGCCATCGTGAACTGTATGCAGAAGGACAGCGCTGGTACGACTTGAAGAGGACCAATCGGTTGGATTTATTTACTTCGCTGAACGGAAGAAACTATTTAATGTACTATCCGGTTCCCCAGTCGGAACGCGATTTGGCAGGAGCCGAAAATTATCCTCAAAACGATGGTTATTAATAAATTAAGAAAGAACAGATTATGAAGAATTATAAAAATATTTGCAACGTTTTGCATCTGCTTGCTGCTGTTTTCAGCCTGTTCGGATGACTGGAAAGAAAATGCGTTAACAGCCAGATTCTCTTTTGACAAGTCGCTGTATTATGTCGGAGATGAAGTCCGCATTACTAATGAAACCGTAGGCGGAGAAGGAAACTACACTTATGAGTGGGATTTGGGAGACGGAAAGACTTCAACGGACCCCAATCCCGTAGTTACCTATCAAACGAACGGTGCCTATACGGTGACTCTTCATGTGAAGGACGCAAAAGGCACTTATGCGATGGCTCATAAATTGTTGACCATTGATTCGGAGCCTTTGCCCGAAGTAGGAAATGTAAAACTGAAATGGGTAGGCGGTCATGTGTTAGGAGAAGTACGTTCTACAGCTCCGGCTGTCAGTGATGATAATGGGGTGTATATGACTTCCAATGATCATTATTTACGTAAATTTTCGGCAGCGACAGGAGACCAGCTTTGGGAATTTGACCTTTGGACATCTGCTGACGGCGATGCACCATCCGGAAATACGCATACTACTCCAAGCATTGAAATAGACGGAACAATCTACGTAGGAACCGGAGACACCAGTGGCAAAGTAGGACGTGTGTATGCAATAATCCGGACGGGAGTAAGAAATGGCTGGTGGCAGGTGACGCTGAAAATGGCTTCTGGAATAAAGGAAAAGCTTCCACACCCCGTATCAATTACCTGACCTGTGCCATTGGGAGAATCATGTATATATGGGTAATGGCGGTTCTACAGGATCAGTACTTGCAGTAGATAAGGTGACCGGCTATCGGGTAGGATACGTAGCGAATGCGGATAATTCCGGAGGTCCTTCCGGAGGAGTATCTGCAGGAATAGTATTGGCAAACAACACTTTAGTTTGGGGTGGCGGAAAGAATGGATTGTTCGGGGCTTCTGCTTCTGCGTTGAATGCCGGTGGAAATGTAATGTGGGCTTGGCAGGTATTTAGCTCCGGCGATGATAAGCCGTCAGAAAATATGAACGGTTCTCCGGCAGTAGATGAGGTTGGTACTATTTACGGAACAGCTACGTTTGCAGGAATGGGAAGTAGCGCATTTGCTATAGGAAGTGATGGAGTGGAGAAGTGGCGTACTCCTTTGGGCAATGTCGGCACGCTGGATCAAGGCGGTGTTGTGATAGGACTCGACGGAAGCATTATCGTTACAGTGAAACGTGCTCCGGGGGAAGCAACCGGAGGAATCATCTCTTTGTCTCCGGGAGGAGCTATCCAATGGCATTACGGCATTGCGGAAGATGTAAGCGGTTGTGCGGCAATTGATCAAGCAGGAAACATACATTTCGGCACCCAGTCCGGCAATTATTATATCATTAAACCGGAAGAATCGGATGAACAATTGATTCTGAAAAAAGACCTTGCTGCGTTGATTAGTGAAAGTGACTCTCCTTTAAAAGGAGATTGGGAAGCGGGAATCGGTAAAATCTGGAGTTCGCCTACCATCGGACCGGATGGAGCGATTTATATCGGAGTCACCAATACGGTGGACCCTACAAAGAGCGTGTTGGTAGCTTTGGAAGATGAGGGAATTACCGGGGCCGCAACCTCTGCCTGGCCGATGAAAGGGAAGGACAGACGTCACTCCGGAGCCCAATCGGGAGGGAATGGAGAGAATCCCGGTGGAGAAGAAGGAGGACAGTTGCCTGTGACGGGGAATTTGAAAGCAGATTTAAAGAGTCTGTTTGAAAGCACCTCTTATAAGTGTGGCTCTGCGCGCATCGTGGAAATCAACCAAAGATGAAAGAGGGGATTCCCGAAAACTCGTTACCTGCGATAGAACACTCGGTCAAAGCAGGAGTTGAGATGATCGAGCTGGATGCACGGCCGACCTCTGACGGTGTGTTGGTATTGATGCACGACAACACCCATCGACCGGACAACAAACGGTAGCGGTGCGGTGGGAGACTTTACTTATCAGCAATTACAACAATTTTATCTGAAAGATGCATCCGGCAATATAACTGGCGAACGAATCCCGACTTTGGAGGAAGCGATGAAGAAAGGAAAAGGAAAAGTTTATTATAATCTGGATATTGTCAACAAGAATGTTGCGGTAAATACGATCGTCGCATTGCTTAAAAAATTGGATATGGAAGGTTCCACTTTTGCTGTATGTATCCAACAATCGCAATTATGCATTTGATTTGAAGGCAGCCAACAGTAGTTTGCTGTTGCACCCGATGGCGAAAGCTACCGATGACATCACATACTTCTCCTCATCCTACACTGATAATGTACAAATGATGCAGCTGTCTACGTCAGATGCTATGGGTGGAACGATGGTTAATGAGATTAAAGATAAAGGCTGGCTTCTTTTCTCCAACATTGTCGGAGCGAATGATACCAATATGTTGTCGGAAAACTACTCCGGTTTGGTGGGAATGATTAACAAACGCATCAACATTGTGCAAACAGACTATGCTGAAGTAGCTGCCAAATATTTAAAGTCTAAAGGATACAGATAATAGTACATATAGATATGAAGAAATATATAATGATAGGAATCTTATTCGCATTTCCTTTCTGCCTGTCGGCAGACGAACCGGTGAAAGCCATTTATGCGAAGATAACGAACCCTGACAATAAAGAAATCACGGTTGTAGCTCATCGGGCAGACTGGCGTTACGCACCCGAAAATTCACTTGCCGCTATTGAAAGTTCCATTCGTCTGGGAGCTGACGTAGTGGAGCTGGATGTTCAGAAAACCAAAGACGGTCAATTGATCCTGATGCATGACAAAACGCTGGACCGAACGACTACCGGAAAAGGAAAGGTAGCCGAATGGACATTGGATTCTATCCGGACACTCTATCTGAAAAATGGAGCGGCACTCAAAACCAAGCATCGTGTACCTACTTTGGAAGAGGCTTTATGGGTTGCCAAAGGTCGTGTGATGGTCAATCTGGATAAAGCATATCCGATATTTGACGAGATTTTTCCCATCCTCGAAAAGACGGGAACAGTGGATCAGATTATCATGAAAGGTTCCAAGCCTGTGGCAGACGTAAAGAAAGACTTAGGTAAATATCTGGACCGTATCATTTATATGCCTATCATTCATTTGGATAAGCCGGGAGCAATGAAGCAACTGGATGATTTTATGACGGAGCTGCATCCCGTAGCTTTTGAACTTCTATTTGTATCGGATACCTGCCAGGCCCCCAAGCAAGTAAAACGAAGTTGAAAGGAAAAAGTAAAATCTGGTATAATACGTTGTGGGATACGATGGCTGGCGGACATGATGATGATAAATCGTTGGAGAATCCGGACGAAGGATATGGTTATCTGATCGATACACTCGGAGCGGCCATCATTCAGACAGACCGTACTGCCTATCTGCTGGAATATTTGCAATCGCGTAAGAAGCGTAGTGAAAACGGCCAAGATGCGTATCATTAAAATATAGACTTCTTTATGGGATTTAAACTATTGGATTTTTATAAAATCTCTCCTCCGGTGTCCGGGGGAGAGACTGATCCGGAACGCTCTGTCCGTTTCAAGCGTATTCGTTGGGCTACCTTTCTGTCTGCCACTACCGGATATGGCATTTATTATGTTTGTCGTTTGAGTATGAATGTAATCCGTAAACCGATTGTAGAAGACGGAGTTTTTACCGAAACCCAACTGGGGATTATCGGTTCCTGCCTTTTTTTCGTATATGCCGTCGGTAAGCTGACCAATGGCTTTCTTGCTGACCGTAGCAATGTAAAGCGTTTTATGTCTACCGGATTATTGTGTTCTGCTCTGATCAACTTATGTCTGGGATTCACGAATTCCTTCTTTGCTTTTGTTCTCCTTTGGGGTTGAATGGTTGGTTTCAGTCGATGGGGGCAGGCATCAGGAGTTGTGTCGCTGACTCGTTGGTATAGTAGTAAAGAGCGAGGTACTTTTATGGCTTTTGGTCGGCCAGCCACAATTTGGGTGAAGCTCTGACTTTTATATCCATCGCTTTGCTGGTCAGTTGGATGGGATGGCGTTATGGGATGATCGGTGCGGGAGTGATTGGTTTGCGTTGGTTTTCTGATGATTGCTTGTCTTTTATGCGTGATACGCCTTCAAAGTCAGGGCTTTTGCTAGATCGGCGGGGGACGTTCAGATGCGTCATTCCGTTTCCGGTAAACAACCGAGGA